>JACCDR012551607.1_pt1 | contig 63647 bp, 54 predicted proteins | sample 7446431 | NCBI WGS metagenome assembly JACCDR01 (sample SAMN15323443, study PRJNA562643) | freshwater metagenome | isolation source: river surface water | place: USA:Blue River Watershed | collected 2017-08-17 | reverse complement strand
CACCGCCACTTAACTCTGAGCCTAGCAAGACCCTGGCTGTCAACGTTCAAAAAACGACCAGCGGCACAGCTAAAAGCCCTCCCGACCAAGAACTCCTGATAGGTTTTTTATGACGACAACTCAATGTTATGACGACAAATAGCGCGCCCGTTTTTGCGGTTTCAGCCTTTGAATATCGACTAACACCAAACCATCCAAGCAGCCTGAAAAATTGGGATCTATGCCAAAATCCAAAAAGCGCACACCACCGGGTTCGGCAAGCTCTGCGTATTGTTTAAAGAGTGTGGGCACGGCGCATCCCAAATGCGCGAGTTGGTCTTTTAGATCAATGAATTCGTGGGCGTAGTTCGCGCGACCAAAAATAGTGAGATCGGTCGCGGCTTCGGGTGGGCGGTAAGGATTGCGCGCTTTGGCAAGCGGTGCCGGCTCGCCAAAATGGGTGCGATAAAAATGCACCATCAAGGCTTTACCCACTTCCGGCATATCTTTACTGATCGAAACCGGGCCAAATAAATACCGGTATTGCGGGTGACGATTGAGATAAGCCCCTATGCCGAGCCACAGATAATCGAGTGCACGACGCCCCCAATAACGCGGCTGAACAAATGAGCGGCCGAGCTCCAGCCCCTCGTTTAAATAGGGGGTTAAGCCCTCACCAAACTCAAACAAACTGTGGGTATAGAGCCCGGCCAAGCCTCTCGCCGCCATCAGGGACGCAACACCACCCAGCCTATAAGCGCCGACAATTTCCAGCTCCTCCGGGTCCCAGAGCAGGAGGTGTTCGTAGTCGCTATCAAATTGATCCAGATCGCTGCGCTGGCCTGTGCCCTCACCGACCGCGCGAAACGCAATTTCACGCAAGCGCCCGATTTCGGTCAAAATCGGGCTGTCGAGCGCCCCCTTAAAACAGAGGATGCGCTTGCCATCCGGCGTCACACCGAGGCTCTCACACTGCCGGATGGCTCCGAGTAAATCGCTGCGGCTCACCGGGTGCGCTATGGCGCGCTCAGTGCGTAAAAGCGGGGGCTTACCCGCGGCCAACCCGTATAAATGTCGACGAAACAGCTTAACCTGCGCCTTTAAACCCAGCGGCAGCTGTCGATAACTCGTGTAGGGAATGGGGTGGCCGATACGCAGAGCAATATGCCGATGCTGCTGTTTAAACATTTCTTTGACGAGCAGCAAGGTCGCCAGCGGCTTATACAACAGGGAAATGCCGTAAAAAAACCACGAATTGCGCCCTTGTAAATGCACCGGCACCACAGGCGCCTGATGCTGCCCTGCCAAACGCAAAAACCCCGAGTGCCAACGCCCATCCCGAATACCGGTTGGACCCAGTCGCGAGACTTCGCCAGCAGGAAAAATAATGACAGCGCCCTCATCATCAAGATGGCGACCAATCGCTTTCAGCTGCACAGGGATGCTAGTGCCACCCAATATCGTGACGGGCAACAACAGCGCGCGCAGGGGTTCGATCGCCCATAACCAATCATTGGCCACCACTTTGACATCTCGCCTGACGGTACCCACAAAATTCAGCAGCGCCAGGCCATCGAGCGAGCCAATGGGGTGATTGGCAATAATCACAACCCGGCCGCGCGCAGGGATGCGCTCACGCTCGCTATCGCGCACCGCGTAGGTGAAATCGAAATACTCCAACACCTTCTGCACAAACGGAAAGCCCGATAGATGCGGGTAGGTTTGCGCAAACGATTGAAAGTGTTTTTCTTGCACCAGGCCTTTTAAAAGGGCGCCCAAGGGCTTCGAGAGCCAAGGATGGCGCGACAGCTTGGGCAGATGCTGATCCAGTATTTGGTCAACAGAAATCATAATTTACTCCAGCAGAGAATTGCGCTCAGGCTAGAGAGACACTATGACAAAACCACGACGGTTTTGCGGCGAAATCATGACACTCAGCGCAGGGCCCAGTCACCTTCCCCAAAAGCAGTTTCAGTGGCTTCGGCAGATGTGATCTGCTGCGCCAGGTCACACCAACGCAATAATTGCAACTCGCCTTGCAGGGTTTCGATCAGGGCCGAGCAGTTTTCCACCCAGTCGCCGGTATTGGCATAAAGTGCTGTCGCGGTAACCTGTTGTAGAGTGGGAACATGAATGTGGCCACAGACAATACCGTCATAGCCCGCCTCGAGTGCCGCACTCAAGGCTGTCTGCTGATAACACTGAATGGCTTTTTGCACAGGCGCCAAGCGGTTTTTGACAAAAGCCGCAAAGGACCAACGCGACACGCCAACCAGGCCTCGCAGGCGATTGATGGCGCGATGTGCCCACAACAGGGCCGCATACCCCTTGTCGCCCACCCAAGCCCAAAGCGGCGACTGAGCGATATCCTGATCAAATTGGTCCCCGTGTATCACCAACAAGCGACGGCCATCAGGCAGGACATGCACATGCTGCGCAACCATATCAATGCCCAAAAACTGCGTGGGCGCAAAATCGCGAAAAACAGCATCATGATTGCCGGGGATATACAAGATGCGCGTCCCATGCGCTGCCATAGCGTTGAGTTGGCGCAACACCGCCTGATGCGGCTCCGGCCAATGAAAACGCCGCTGCAATGCCCACACATCCACCACATCGCCTACTAAATAGAGCGTATCGACCTGCAGGCTGCGCAAAAATTGTAGAAGCGCCTGCGCTTGGCAATCGCGGCTGCCGAGATGAATATCTGAAATCCAGAGACTGGCAAATCGGTGGTGGGGTGCGGTCGCCGCCATAGTGTTTTCCTCGTTAGAAAACCACAGCCTGACAGCCAATTTTTGCATCAAAGTGACAATCAATAGGCCAGCGCATAAAAAAGGCGGCCCCGAAAGGCCGCCAAACGTGCGGAGACACTTGCCATCAAAAGACCAGCCCTTCATCCGATACGGTTTACTCAGGGCATGGCCATTCGATCAGCGAAGAACTACAAAAAAAGTGCCAATTGTCATTTTTAGTCAAAAACGCCTTGCGCCACCGTTAAAAACGCGAAATTGCACCAAGGTAAAACACAAAATAACGCCAATTGCACAAAACACTCAAAGCAATCAACGCAACCACTCCAAAAAGTTCCCATAACTGATCAAAAAAATAAGCTGACTGACCCACTTTGGTGCAAAAACAACAAGAACGACCTGAAGACTCCCTCCACGGATGATCTAAACGGTTTGGCATATTTATGGCATTCTGAGTGCCGCTCCGCTCACTCTTACGCTGGTCCCTGCTTCAGATGTTAAGCCCACCGCTACTGGTTGATTCGTTTGGCCGCACTGTGCGCTATCTTCGCTTATCGGTAACCGACCGGTGCGACTTTCGCTGCACCTATTGCATGGCCGAAACCATGCAGTTTGTACCACGCTCCCAACTGCTGAGTCTTGAAGAGCTGGCACAGGTTGGTGAGGCATTTATTGGCCTGGGCGTCGATAAAATCCGCTTGACCGGTGGCGAGCCCTTAGTGCGACACAATATTCGGTATTTAATTGAGCGCTTGGCCAGGCAACCTGGTCTACGCGATCTCGCCATGACCACTAATGGCAATCAACTGGCCAGTTGCGCAGCCGACTTAAAACAGGCCGGTTTACAGCGTGTGAATATCAGCCTCGATAGTCTCGATGCCGCGCGCTTTCGCGAGATCACTCGCACCGGGGATATCCAGCGAGTCATGGCCGGGCTGGATGCGGCCCTTCACGCTGGCCTGGTCGTTAAGCTCAATACAGTGGCGCTAAAAGGCATTAACGATTCAGAAATTCCTACACTCGTTCAATTTGCGTGCGATCGCGGTATCGACATTACATTTATTGAGGAAATGCCGCTCGGCATACTGGAGTCGCGTGACCGCGCCCAAGCCTTTTTGCCGAGCAACGCAATTCAAGCAGCGCTCAGCCAGCACTTTGAGTTAATCCCTAGCACACACCACTCAGGCGGCCCAGCTCGTTATTGGTGCCTGGCGGGCTACTCGACTCGCGTAGGGTTTATTTCGCCACACAGCCACAATTTTTGTGGCGATTGTAACCGCGTACGCCTCACCGCAGAGGGGCGATTACTGTTGTGTTTGGGGCAGGAACAGAGCCTGGATTTACGCGCCATTTTGCGCGAGCACCCGCAGGATACCGACTACTTGCGCCGGCGCATTCAAGAGGCCATGGCATTGAAACCGGAAAAGCATCACTTCAACCTGAATGAGCCACCACAAATTTTACGTTTCATGAATACCACAGGAGGCTAAATCGTCACCGTTTTGTCATATAGGCGCGCTAAGGTCTTACGGATAGACCGTTTGAGGACGCCCTATGCGATTGCTGAACCGGATTCAAGATTTAGATACCAAAGCCTTTTATCAATGCCAAAAACAACGCCACAATAAATGGATTATTGGTGCGAGCAAAGCCGTGAGCTACACAGCTAATGGACCCTTTTATGGATTGGCAGGCGCCTTCTTTATAGCCAGCAAGCACTACACTTTGGCGCTGTCTCTCGCCTGCGGATTTATCGTGGAGCGGAGCCTGTATTGGGTGTGTAAAAATAGCTTCCAACGCAATAGACCGCGCGAAGCTCTACCCAATTTCGAGAGTGTGATTACGCCATCTGATCGTTTCAGCTTTCCGTCCGGCCATACCTCGGCGGCATTTTTGGTCGCTACTCTTGTCGCTTCCGCTTTTCCAGCAATTGCTCCTCTGTTATTGCTCTGGGCGAGCGCAGTCGGTTTGGCGCGCGTACTCCTCGGCGTGCATTTTCCGTGTGATACCTTGGCGGGCGCTGCGCTCGGCACCAGTTTGGCTTTTGGCGTTTTGGCGTTTTTATGAAAATACTGTATGGGGTACAAGCCACTGGGAACGGGCACATCACGCGAGCGCGGGCAATGGCCAAAGCATTGGCGGCTTCGGATATCGACGTCGATTTTTTATTTTCCGGGCGCAATGTCGGCGATTTTTTTGATATGCAGTCGTTTGGCGATTGGCAGCACCGCAGTGGCCTGACGTTTTATTCGGAAGAAGGGAAAATTAAACCCTGGAAAACCCTACGAAAAAATAACTTTCGCCGCTTCCTGCGCGATATTCGTCAGACGCAGTTAACCGGCTACGATGCTGTCATTACCGACTTTGAACCGATCACCGCATGGGCTGCACGGGCTGGCGCCAAATCAGAAATACCCTGCATCGGCTTGGGCCATCAATATGCCTTTTCATACCCCATTCCTATCGGCGATAACCCCTGGGTCGGCCGCAAAATCATGCAACATTTTGCGCCTTGTGACCTCGCGCTCGGCTTACACTGGCACCATTTTAATCAGCCATTGTTGCCACCCATTATTGAATCCCACACCCCAGAGCAACCGACAGAACCGGAGCGAATTCTGGTGTACCTGGGGTTTGAGTCACTGCCCGAGGTGATAGCGCTGCTCGAGCCCTTTAAAGAGTATCTCTTTACACTTTACGGCCCGTTTAGTCACTACGAAAGTCGCGGTCATTTGCAATGCAAACCCCTATCACGCCAGGGGTTTTTACGCGACTTGGAGCAAGCCAGTGGCGTTATTTGCAATGCGGGCTTTGAATTAACCAGTGAGGCTTTATCACTGGGCAAAAAAATATTGGTCAAACCGTTAACCGGTCAAATGGAACAAAGCGCCAACGCCAAAGCATTAGAAGTGCTGCAATTGGGCTGGCAAATGCCGCGACTGGATCGGTTAAAACTGGCGGCCTGGTTAAAAAGCCCTTCGCAAAACCCGGTGCACTACCCCAATGTGGCAGAGGCCATCGCTCACTGGTTAAAAGGTGGCTGCCATACGCCGCTCGCTGATTTATCACAATCGCTCTGGCGCCAGGTGTCGTGGCCGGCTAGCCATGCAGAACTCAGCAAACCTTTTACGCAAAATACTAGCCCATTACACAACCCGGCTACCCAAAGCGCCATACCCAAATCGGCTGACGAGCACTCCGAGTACACGCTGAGTTAACTATCAGCGTGTATTAGGTTTTTTGCACGTTGTACATATCCCACATCGGCAAGAAAATGCCCAGGGCTAGCACCGTGACAAAAACAGCCATGACCACAATTAAAATCGGTTCAATTTTGGCGCCCAAGGCTTTGAGGTCATAGTCGACTTCACGTTCATAAAAATCGGCCACTTCATTTAATAATTGCTCGATTTGACCACTCTCCTCACCCACCGCAATCATCTGCAAAACCAGTGGTGAAAACAATTGCGTTGCCACATGCGTGCGCATCAGCGTGTCACCACGCTCCACACCTCGCCGAATGCCATCGATTTTGTCACTGAGATAGGGGTTGGCTATGGCCCGGGCACACAGTGCCAAGGTCTGGTTAACCGGGACGCCCGCACCCAGCATCAGCGCAAAACTGCGGGTGTAGCGCGCCATCATAGCGCGTGAGAGTGTCTCGCCCACCACGGGCAAGCGCAGTTTATTTTTGCCCCACCACACGGCGCCCTGCGGGTGTCGTAACAGCATTATCCAGCCAATAATCACGGCAACCACCAAGATCCCCATCAGCCACCAGTAATGAATAAAAGCATGGCTAGTTCCCATCAGTATCTTGGTGACGAGGGGCAGTGGCGCATTATATTTTTCGAAAATTTCGGCAAACTTAGGAATCACAAAAACATTGACGACTGCCATGGCAATGGCAAGCGCGATAATGACAAATAACGGATACCGAACAGCGGTTTTAATACTTTTTCGTGTAGCTTCATCCCGGTCCAAATAAAACGCAAGCTGCTTAAAAACCGTTTCCAGCTCGCCACTACTTTCGCCGACATTAATCATGCTCACGAATAACGAATCAAACACAGTGGGATGCTTTGACATAGCCATCGACAAACCCATGCCGGACTCCAGTTTGTCAGCAATATCGTTCAATACATCCCGCAAATGCTCATGACGAATACTGGCTGCAAGCCCACGCAATCCGCGCACCAGCGGAATGCCGGATTTGGTAATGGTGTACATCTGGCGGCAAAACATCACCAACTCAACGGTTTTAACGCGGTTTTTACCCAATAAGCCCGCTAATTGGCGCCCTACCGAGGCCACCACCGTCACCTGCTGTATCGTCACCGGGGTAATGCCGCGCGTCACCAATTGCGCCGCCACGGCATCCGCTGAACTGGCCTCGAGCGAGCCCGTTATAGGTTGACCCTGTTGGCTACGTCCAAAAAACTGAAAACTGGCCATTACTCATTCCCTACAGGTTGGCACTGCTCGATGCCGACACCGCATGGGGCGATGCACTGGGCAGCGGGCTCTCAAACTCCTCTACCTGTGCCGTCACTTTCATAACCTCTTCCAGGGTAGTCAAGCCCTCGAGTGCATAAGCCATGGCCGAACGCGACAAGGGTTTATAATGCGGGTGCGCCAACGCCAATTGATTAAATTCGCGCACGGCGTTATCACGCAATGCATTGGCCATCACGGGGTTAATCTCCAGCATTTCAAACACGCCAATGCGGCCGTGATACCCGGTATTAAAACAGTGGGCGCAGCCAACACCGCGATAAAAAGTCGTTTTCTCTGCAACACCCAGCGTTTTACAGAGGAGGATTTCATCCGGTGTCGGGCTTGAAGGCACTTTACAGCTGTCGCAAATACGCCGCACCAAACGCTGCGCAACCACCGCTTTTAAGCTAGACGCTACCAAATAACCATCAACCCCCATATCAACCAGTCGCAGTGCTGATGCAACGGCATCATTCGTATGCAGCGTTGACAACACTAAATGGCCAGTCATGGCAGCGCGCAGCGCGATTTCTGCTGACGTGGCATCGCGAATTTCACCAATTAATAAAATATCCGGATCTTGGCGCAATGCCGATTTCAAAACACGGGAAAAATCCAACCCAATTTTTTCATAAACCTGTACTTGGCTGATGCGCGGCAAACGGTACTCTACCGGATCCTCAACCGTAATAATTTTAACTTCGGGTGTGTTCAGCTCCGCCAAAGCACCATACAAGGTTGTCGTCTTGCCGCTACCGGTGGGGCCTGTCACTAAAATTAAGCCATGGGGTCTTGTAATAAAATGTCTGAAGCGTTGAACCGCGGCAGGTGGCATACCAACCTGATCTAATTTACGCAATCCAAGCGAATGATCTAGCACCCGCATAACAACGGATTCACCAAATTGAACCGGCATTGTCGACAAACGCACATCAATATTGCGCTTATTGATGGACAACTGAAACCGCCCATCCTGTGGTAGGCGTTTTTCAGAAATATCCAATCCCGACATCAACTTCAAGCGCACCACTAATGCAGCCGCTATACGTTTTTCGTTCATGACCGTTTCAGATAAAACACCATCAATACGTTGCCTAATCCGCAAAACATGCTCATCAGGCTCAATATGAATATCGGAAGCACGCGTTTTAATCGACTCTTCAAATATCTTTTGTAAGAGCTTAACGACAGGGGCATCCAAGTCCTCGACCGTATTTAATAGCTCTGATAAATTGAGGCTTTCACCACTTAACTCTTCGTCTAACTGTTCTGCGAGTGATGCGATTTCACTGGCACTGCTGTATGCAGAGTCAATCACATCCATCAACTCTGATTCGCGTACGACGGCTGGCTTCAAGAGGCCACGCAATAGCTTTTGTACTTCATCCAGCGCAAAAATATCGGTCGGGTCACTCATCCCGATCAAAAAGCCATCGTCATCCTTGCGCAACAATACCACTCGAAAACGCCTAGCAATTGTCTCGGGCAGCTGCTGTACCAGTTCTTTGTCGTACCGAAATTGTTTTAATTCAATAAAGGGGTAATTGAGTTGTTTGGATAAAAAATTTAGGAGTGTATTTTCCTCAACAAATCCCATCTCAATGAGTTGTCGACCGAGTTTATGGCCAGATTTTTTTTGCTCTGCCAGCGCTTTTTCCAGCTCAACCACAGTAATGATCTGCTGCGCCACCAGCAGATCGCCGATTCGAATGCGCTGCAGGTAATTCATCGGCTATTTCCTTACAAAACTGCGCGCACTAACGCGCTTGTTTAAGCGTGTTGTCGGCAAGACTGGGGCAAGGGTTTGTCCGGAATCGGTTTTTTCGGCATGAAAAACGACTGGCTCTGCGATATCTGCCGGCTCAGGTTGAATTACTCGATTGGGGGCAACCGCCGAATCACTCATCAAAGAATTTGCGCTCGTGGCTGGCATGGCGAGTACTTTCGTAGCCGGCGTAACGGGCGTAACGACCTGCTGTGGCACCGAGAGGCTCTCAGTCATTGTCACCGGGATAATGGACGGTTCCCGTGAAGATTGTGGCGCCCCCGTCTCAGGGGGTATCCTAGTATTTTCCGGCTGCAATCGATCGCCGGGGGCTTCATCAAACCCCTCCAGCTCGTTGCCAAGTTGATCAAATCGTTGTTGCGATTGCAGTAAGTCATTTTGCCAGGTTTTGTTTTCAACAATGACAGGTCGCATCAAAATGACCAACTCTTTTTTAGTTGTCTTTTCTTTTTGCGTTGTAAAAAAATACTTTAAAATGGGTAATTGGCCTAGAAACGGCCTTTTCGCCTGTTCTTGACTGGACGACTCTTGAATCAAACCGCCCAAAACGACAACCTCACCGCTTTTAGCCCGTACAATGCTGTCACTTTCACGAATTTCGCGCAACGCCAAGGGTAAATCATAAGCGTCATTTCCAATTGTAAATACTTTCTGTTGATCCTGGACGCTACTGACGAGCGGGTGAACATGTAATACGATATCGCCTTGCGCGCTGATTTGTGGGGTGATATCAAGAGAAATCCCACTAAAAAATGACGTCAACTCCACCTCCGGCGAGGTGGTTGTTGTCGCTGCACTGGCAGTGGTATTACTTTTAACACCCGTCACAAAAAACTCATCGGTTCCGACGCGTATAATCGCTTTTTGATTATTAACCGTGCTGACTCGCGGGCTGGATAAGACTTGCACCTTGCCTTGGGTTTCGAGAAAATTGAGCAATCGAAATATATCGTTAACAACCACGACAGATGAAAATATATCACCCGAATCGCTTTGGCCTAAAATGGCAGGCGAGGAATCAAATGCCGACACATTGTGGCTATACGCAAACCGATGCCCCAGTTGTTCCCAGTTGATACCCGCATCAAAGGCATCGCCCAAAGTCACTTCAATAATTTTGGCCTCTAAAATAACTTGCCTGGCCACATTCATTTGAGTCCGATTTAAATATTGTCTAACGCGTGCAAGCTCTTCTGGCATGGCGGTCACAACAACGACGCTCGACTGCGGATTCACAATGACGGAGCGACCGTCTCCAGCACCGACTAAAACGGCCAGAGTCTTTTCGAGCTGCATCCAAAAGTCTGAACTATTTTTTGTAACAATCGTTGTACCCGATGTGGGGCCACTATTGGCGCCACCGCCAGCAGCATTACCGCCTCCTGAATTAGATTGTGCGCTATCTGCAGAGCCGCCTCCATTAGATATAGCGCCTATCGCCACTGTTGTCTCGGTACTGCTTTCACGTGAAATATTTAAATAATTGACATCGAATACTTCAGAGCGGACTTTTTGTGCTCGTATAATGTACACGCCATTGTCGAACGTATATTCATATCCGTAGACTTCACGCGTTACGGCTAACACCTCCGGAACTGTAACATTTTTTAAATCGAGGCTGATCATGCCATCCAGGTCAGGCTCCGTCACCACATTCACGCCTGCATCCGCAACGAGGCTTAAAAAAAACGCTTTGGCGGGCAAATTGGTCACGGAGACATTAAATCGTTTAGCCAGGGCGCGGCGCGGCGCATGGCTATCAGATTGATGCGTATACGCCGTCGGCGTGCGACTGGTCGGCAGCGTTGATCGCGCGATATCGTCGCCAATTTTATCGCCTGCCGTCACACTGGCGTCCAGGTTGGTGCAGGCACATACAGCAAACACAGCCTGCACCAAAACCACCCAAATCAATAATTTATTGACTCTCATATGAAGCCTCATCCTGATTAAAAACCACCTCAACAGATATCCAGTGATCTTTTCCGTTATAGGTGTATTGGACCGATTTTTTGGATATTTTTATAATTTTTGCGCCCATAATCATGTCGCCTTCGTAAAGACGCTGGCCATTAATAATCGCGAACCGCAGATGATCCAAGTTAGCAATCGACGTCAAAGTCAATTGCAGGGGGCTTTGCTCAACCGCAGAGTTAACCTGATACAGGGGTGTCGTCGGATCACGATACCCCTCTACCTCGGCTTTCACTGAAATAGCGATACAGGACAAGATCGCACCCCAAGCAGCGCGCCTATAGGAAAAACTCGCGAAATTAACAACTCTAAACATGCCAGTTTTGTAGTGTTTCATCGCTATCTATCCCAGCCCGCTTCCTGTGTTGACAGGGTATAGAGTTCGATATTGACTTGGGCGACAGGAAATTTTATTACCCGATAATCCATCCCCTCCCAGTAAAATCGCCACTTCAATGATTCCAACGATTTCAAAAAATCTGCCACTTCAAAAAACTGACCTTCAATTTTCAGTCGAATCGCGTGGCGATGTACGGCATCACTGGATTGCGAAGTAGATGACTGATCCGACATAAAGCTCTTGGCGGCCACACCTAATGACTTGAGCGCGAACGCATTGTCGGAATTCAGCGCTATGGGCTCTGGCGGCAGCGCTTGCAGACCGAGCAAGGTAATACCACTCGCCGATTCAGAGATATTTCGTATGACCTCAGGCAGCTTGTCCACAGAAATCAAATACAATGACAACTCGTTGAGCTGGCCATCCAACTGTGACAGACGCCCTTGCATCCGCAGCTGTTCGCGCCTCAGTGCGGCATCCGGATCTTGCGACAGCACTTTATCGAATATTTTCTTTTCTGTTGAAATTTGGTCTATTTTCTTTTGAACATCAATCAGATCAGATTGAATTTGTTTTTTATTATTCTGAATAGGTAATAATAGAGTCGTATCCCAAAGTAAATAGAAGCCGGCCACCACACTGCCTAACAGCAAGAGGCGCTCGCGCACAGCCAAGCCATCAAAACGCTCGCAAAGCTCCTCAAATCGATTGAAAAACGCCTTCACGGCTGCACCGCCCGATGTGAAGGCGAGACAGCTGCATTCTCCGCATCAATGCGTGCACTCAACGAGTTGCTCCTATCGTATCCCATGACAAAACTGACATTGCCATCCTGCCTGGAGCCAGTAATTGCCATTAAACCAAACTGAGAGTTTTCAAAAACCTTTTCCTTTTTCAATTTACCAAGATACTCGGGAACATCGTAAGACATGGCGGCTACCCCTCTCATTTCGATACGCCGCCCAGATTCTGAAAACGTAAACCGCTCCAATGACAACCGATCACTACTGCTTTTCGCCATGGCATATATCGCAGCATGGAAACTAAACTGCGCCTGCATCGATTGCCCTTGTATCAAATTGACCAAGCGCTCACGCGAAGACACTTTTAATTGAAGATCGGATATTTCACGCTCAATATCATCTTTAGAGCTTTTCTTTTTTCCCGATTTTGTTCTATCCAACTCCTCTTCAAGTCCCTTCAGCACCAAAAGCTTTTCCTCCCGGTCCAGCTGCAAACGCTCATACTCTTGAATATTCACCCAATATAAAAATACAAGTGAAAACATGAAAATTGAAAATGCGACGAGAATATAGCGTGCGCTCAACCAATTACGCTTCGGCCTCAACTCCTGCACATAGAGGTTGATCTGCTGCATGCTATGCGCCCTCTGCACGCGCGGCGCTATCTGCACGGATGGTGCCGTCTACACGCAACGCACTCCCAATCGCGCCCAAGCAACGCTGCAAGGTAGCCGCATCCGCACTCGCGGGCGTGCTTAAAATGGCGCCAACATCCAAATATTGAATAGAGGACATTAAACTAGACTTTAACGATGGGGTAATTTTATTTTCATAGACGCCATCGCCACAAACATATACAACACCCGGAGCGGCTTGTCCCATCTGGCGCTCGTAGTAATCGAGTGAGCGCTGCAATTCCAATGCTAAAATATCTTCGGGTAGCGGATCCTTTTCACGCGCCTCATACTCTAAATCGAATTGGCGCGATAAATATAAATTTCCTTTTTTAAATACGCTCACACTGCCGCGCCCTTGCCGTAATCGCGATATGGCCACACCGCGCCCTTCAAACTGCGCATCCAGTAAATTGATCGCCAGATTACGCATGACCAGCTCGCTGATGTCGATGCTTTTTAACTTCAGATCGACGTTTTTGATAAGATCGACAATCGCAGAAAGTCTAGCCATATCAGCGGCGACAACGTAGAGCATTTTTTTTCGCGCATAGGCGGTATCCATGGGCATCTCAAAATACTCCAAGGCGACCTGCTCAATGGGCAGCGTAATGAGATCTTTTATTTTCCACTTAAGCGCGCTCTTCATTTCAGCATCAGGCACTTCAGGTGCATCGACTAACAGCAGCTGGTATTGACCTTGAGGCAAGACCACGTTGCAGGCAGTTCGAGACAAGGCATTCGCTCTGACATACTCCCCTAATAATTGCTCATTTCGGCTATGAATATTCGCCGTTAAGAAATTCACCAGCCGAAGATTATGGCCATAGTCCCCACTTTCTCGACATACAATGGCGATACCGTCATCACGCATTTCGATGCCAATAGTAGACTTTTCTTTTTGACGTGAATTTTTTTTAAAATCGAATAGTGTCAACATGTCCGCTGTCCTGATAGCTGCCCATGAAGCCTCCCATCGTAGCCGCATCCGCCTCGCACAGGCGCCGCGCATAGGCTGAATCATCCGCAACACTTTCTGCAATCTGTGGCGTGAGCTTATTCAGTATCATTGCTTGACCCTGGACACGACTACCGCTTTAATGTCGCGCCCTTTTCATACCTTATTGTCAGTATAGACACTCATCCTTTTTTAGCTTGCGCCATGCTCAATATTGTCTTATTCGAACCCGAAATCCCGCCCAATACAGGCAATATTATGCGTTTATGCGCCAATACGGGGTTTAGGCTGCACCTTATTCATCCGTTAGGCTTTGCATTGGACGAGAAGCGGTTGCGTCGGGCAGGGCTGGATTACTCTGAGTGGGCCACTACGCGGCAACATGCTAACTGGGAGTCCTTCCTGACCGATTGCCAACCGCATCGGCTGTTTGCATTCACGACCAAAGGCAACAAACGACACACGGATATTCGTTATCTGCCAGAGGATTTTTTAGTGTTTGGACCAGAGTCCAGAGGGCTTCCTGAGTCTATCCGTTACGCGAGCACCATGACCGCCACCCTTCGCTTGCCGATGCAAAAAGGTAGTCGTAGCCTCAACCTGTCAAACAGTGTTGCAATAGCCGCGTTTGAAGTCTGGCGCCAATGGGATTTTGCGGGCGCCTCGACAGAATGAGCAGGGCTCGCGCCCAATCGGATCAGCTGAATTAAGCAAACCGATAGACTGCGGTAACGCGACTTCCTTTTTCACTATAAAAAACAGACTCGCAAAAATTCTGTAAAAGAGAAAGGCCACGACCGTGACTATCGTCATTCGTATCCATGGCAGCACGACTGCGTACCGCGTCAATATCAAAACCCTGACCACTGTCTTTTATTGTAATCAGCAAGCGGCTGGATTCGCTTTTATGCGCGTCGCCTTTTTGATACTCCAAGTGAATGTGAATATATTCATTTTTCATGGCTGCCAGCCTAGCGGCTCGTAGACGATAATACTCATCAAACCCATCCGGGGTCTTTTTCAATTCCGAAGACAATTGCAATACACCGTGCTCAAGCGCATTTGAATAGAGCTCGCTTATAATTGTAAATATCTTGTCTTGATGTTGCTCCACGCCTTTTATGCTGCCTAAAAACTTGCCGACCTGTAAAACCATATCATGCGATCGCAAATCATCGCCGATGAGTTGAATATCCAATTGCCAAGGAAAACTAGCCGTGGCGCGGTAGCTGGAACCGATATCCACGCGCTCATGAGTCAAACGCGATATATGCTCCAGCCGACCCGCTGTCAATTCAATCAAGCTAATATCATCGGACGGCTCGCTGTGACGAACATGTTCTCGAACTGCCTGAATAATTTTCTCAATAGAACCATCCTCTTGCATAACAATGCCGTACACCGATGCAAGACCAAACTCGTCGCCGTCACAGTTTTTAGCTTCGTTGACGCCATCGGTAAAAGCGTACAATTTTGCATTTTTCGGCAGGGGAATTAACTCAATTCCACTATCAAATTCATCCTCTTCTAATACCCCTAACGGCATATGCATAGACGAAAACACCTTCAAGACGGCGTCATCCTTGTGCTTAATCAAGATATCATTCATGCCACCTGTCCACGCTTGAACGGATTGCCCTTCATAGTCGACATAAAGAATCGCTGCACAAAAAAACATGCCGTGTGGCAACAACCGAATCAAGCGCTGATTGATCAACATCGCCATATGGCTAATACTTTCATGGCGAGATGCGCAGTCATAAAAAATACTCGATACCGGCAGAGATCCGACTGCTGCTGCAAGGCCATGCCCGGTAAAATCGCCCAGCAAACAATACAAGCCGCCACTCGGGGATGGTGCACTCAACAACACATCACCATTAAATAAAGACGCAGGGGACGAATAACTACGCAAATTTTCGCAAATAGTTGATGACAAATTAATATCATTTGAAAAAATGTGCTCGACAATGCGATGTTCTCGATCCATATGATGGCGATGTTTGTCTAGTTCTTTATTTAATTCCTTTAAGTCATTGTATAGCTTTTGTGATCGCAAATGCGCCTGTATTTTCGATAATAAAATCGCCTCATTGATTGGCTTGGGTACAAAATCATCGCCGCCAGCATTTAAGCATTTAACGAGTACTTCCGGATTGTCTAGCGCAGTTACAAAAATGATTGCCACAAACCGCAGTTCACTTTTGGCAATTTCTTTAATTTTTCGAGTTGCCTCCAAGCCGTCCATTACCGGCATATTGACATCCATCAACACCAACTCAATGTCTGCATTATCCTTAAACAGCTGGCACGCTTGGTCTCCATCTTGGGCTTCGATCATCTGCAAACCTTCATCCTCCAGAATAAAACCTAGAAGATCGCGATTGTACGAGTGATCATCCACAACCAACACAGACTTTGGCATCATGTACACTCGTCAACTGGAAGCCGGCGCTGGCATAATCGACAACCCAACACCACGCAGTGAATCAGATTAAAACCCATACACTCACTCAATAATAAATTTCTGGTCAAATCTCGAAATCATCAGTATTTTTTTCACCTGATCACTTGCAGACACTATTTTTATCTTTACACCCGCGTCTTTAAAGTGCTTTTTGATATTTAGGAGCATACCCAACGCCGAGCTGTCAATATACTTTGTTGCCGAAAAATCAATGTCGACCTCCTGGCAAAGTGTGGCATCTATACCTTCGTACGCGCCTCTAAACTCATCGATTTTTTTAAAGTCAAACACCTCATCTAAATACAAAAAGTACACACCACTCGATCCGGAACTGACATACATACACGTCTCCATTAATACTATCGTTAATTTTTATCGCAAGTGGTTTGTCTCGCCCTTTAAAACATATCCACGCTTCCTGTCGTAGCGTCTTGTCTGGATAAGGGTTTATAAATGGGAATATCAGAGAGTGCAGCCACGCATTCGACTATAGCTTTTTGAGAGGATGGCGCCACCACTAGCACAGATTGGATCGCCTCTAGGACCTGGTTTCGATAGCGATTTTGCGACGTCAGTTGGCCCAACAACTGCGTGACACGATCACTCGCTTGCAACGCCATCACCGCCTGATTCATGTCTTCTGCCATGCTGATGCCTATTTGAGTGCTTTGCGCAATCCCATCAGCTACCTGCTGATTAATTTGCTCTAATTCGAGCAACATTTTATCGAGGTAGTCTTTACCGCTTATTGCCAAACTTAAGTCCATGGTCGCGATCTGACTAACGGCTTGCTCCACGCTCTTGACGGTCTCTTTTGCTGCTTGTGCACGCGCCCGGATTTGATCATTTAGCTGATTCGAGTTTTGCGATAACTTGCGCACCTCATCTGCCACAACTGCAAAGCCACGACCAGCCTCCCCCGCGCGCGCCGCTTCGATGGCGGCATTTAACGCCAACAAATTGGTTTGGTCTGCGATGCCGCGAATTTCAGTGATCAAGATAAACATTTTGTCGAATTCTTTGACCATATCTCGAATACTGTGTACGGCCTGAATACTTTTGTCGCTGACCCCGACAAACAAGGTCACATACCCATCCAGCACCTTGCCGACTTCCTGCGCAAAGTGTTTTAAATTCACTTTTTGCTGCGATTCGGTGCCAGGGGCATTAAATGCCAGACACTCGCTAACACCTTCCAAGATGTCGCGCTCAGCGGCGGATTTTTCCTGCAATCCATTAAAGCTGCTGTGGAGTGTTAAGGAAGATTGTTCAACAAGCCGACTCAACTCCTGACCAATCGCCTCACACTCGGCACTCGGTGGAGTGAGTAGCGAGTGCAGCTGCTGCGCTAAATGCTGGGCATCATTGCGGTCTTGATGTGATTTGACATCTTGATGTGATCTTGCCGAGGGCTCATATCGGGGCTCGCCAGGAGTTTTGGCCAAAGCCCACAAAATCAAAAACCAAACGCCACTATTGACGCCCAGCAGAACAGGCGACCAAGACCCAAGCGCAATCGCTGTTTGGCTGGCAAGCGCGATAAACGCTACCCACACCAACAGTGATCTTCGGGTCTGAGCGTCTTTTCCCATGGCGATTACCCTTTACAATGCATAGCCCTAAGGGTAGACAGGGCGACAGCAACCTGCCAAACCACGCAGGTAAAAAACCGGGGCAAGCCCGGCTGTAGGTTGCCTAACGAGACTGACGGTTACACCAAAGGCCGCAAGCCGACGGCGTGACGCACTTGGGTCAATACACTTTGCGCTTCCTTACGTGCTTTTGCAGCGCCGGCCTGCAGCACGGCTTCGACAGTCTCTGGCTCTGCCATCAAGCGCTGGTAACGCTCACGCGCGGGCGCTAAATGACTTTCAATCAGCGCACACAACTGTTTTTTTGCATCCCCCCACGCAATCCCCTGCGCAAACGCATCGCGCATGGCCTGAGTTTGCTCGATCGTGGCAAATGCCTGCCATATTTGGAAAACCGTTGCCGTATCCGGATCTTTGGGCTCGCCCGGTTCCAACAGGTTGGTTTTGATTTTATTGATGGCTTTTTGCAGCGGCTTGGACTCTAAAAAGAGCGGAATAGTATTGTCATAACTCTTACTCATTTTTCGTCCATCAAGACCTTGCAACACAGCAACGTTCTCTTCGACAACGGCTTCCGGCAGCACAAAGTGCTCGCCATAGTGATAATTAAAACGTGCTGCGATATCGCGCGCCATTTCAACATGCTGAATCTGGTCTTTGCCAACCGGCACCTTGTTCGCTTTAAACAACAAAATATCCGCCGCCATTAAAATCGGATAACTGTATAACCCCATCGTAATCGCAAAATCCGGGTCTTGGGAGTCTTCCAGATTTGCGGCGACGGCGGCTTTATAGGCGTGGGATCGGTTCATTAAGCCTTTTGCCGTCACACAGGTCAAAATCCAGCATAACTCGCTAATTTCAGGAATATCGGATTGACGATAGAAAAAGGTTTTATCCGTATCCAGCCCCAAAGCCAGCCAGGTCGCCGCAATTTCGCGGGTAGAGGTTTGAATTTTATCGGGGGCTTGGCACTTAATCAGTGCATGCCAGTCGGCCAAAAATAAAAAACTCTCTCGCTCCGCTACGGCACTGGCAGCCAAAGCCGGACGAATAGCGCCAACATAATTGCCGAGATGAGGCGTGCCCGTTGTTGTAATACCGGTCAATACACGTTCAGGGTTGGAGGGTGTCATCATTCACAAAGGCCTGGGTGGTCGTTAAAAAAGCTACTAATAATGTAAAGAGATAATCGGGATCTTTTGCGCCCGCAAGCTCTCGAATCGAATGCATCGCGAAGGTGGCAAGCCCTATGTCCAGTGTTTCTATCCCCGTCAAGGTCGCGGTTATAGGGCCAATGGTCGATCCGCAGCGCATATCAGCCCGGGTCACAAACGTTTGCAAGGGCACCGCATGCTGTGCCGCCAAGTGTCGTAAACGCGAGGACACCACTGACTGGGTTGCATAACTTTGGTTGGCATCGAACTTAAGGACCGGGCCGCCATTTAAGAGAGGGCCATGGCCTTGTGCGTGTTTCGCTGCGAAATTCGGGTGCACGCCGTGCGCATTGTCCACACTCAGCATCACCGACAATCGTTCCAACTGTTGGCGTTCCAAAGGTGAAGCCGTCAATCGATCCAGTACATTGCGCAATAAATTGCCTGCAGCACCGACTGTCGAGCGACTCCCCACTTCTTCGTGGTCATTTAACACCAGCAATCGGGTCAACTCGCCCTCTGAATGAATTAGCGCATCCAAACACACGTAAGTGCTGAGTAAATTATCGAGCCGCGCCGAAGCGATAAACTCGCCTTGGGCTCCAACGACTTGGCCTGGCTGATAATCATAAAAAGACAAGTCACAATCCAACACCTGCTGAACGGCATGCCCCTGCTGGTTTAACCAAGATTGAATCCAGGATTTAAAATCGATTGCCGGTTCGCTTTGCCACAAAATAGGGCGCATCTGCTCTTCGGGGTTGATAGATCGCCCCTCATTCGCCGAGCGATCCAAATGGATTGCCAAACTGGGGATAGTCGCCACTGGCGCGGCAATATTGATCACATGCTCGGCCGTTTGACCGCCAGCCGTTACGACACTGACGCGCCCTGCCAGCGCCAAATCACGATCGAACCAGGGTGCCAACAAAACACCACCATAGACTTCAACACCCACTTGCCCATAACCTAAAACGCCTTGATCTGGGTTAGGTTTGGCTTTTAAGCAGGGGCTATCGGTATGGGCACCCAGTAGGCGAATGCCCGTTTGATACGCGGGCAAATTGCCCATACGCCAAGCGACCAGACTCGAATCACGCCGAATCACAAAATAGGCGCCTTGCGGCTTTAGCGTCCAAGCATCGGACTCTTTCAATTGTTCAAAGCCAGCCGCTAGTAAGTGTTTTTTTGCCGCCATCACAGCGTGAATAGGCGTTGGTGCTGATTCAATAAACGCCAACAACTGCTTAACGCGCAAACTGGGCTCGGGCACTGAATACTCTTTAAATGAGGTCATTGGAAAGTGTCCTGTACTCTGATTCGCTGACGCTTATTCCAAGCGACACTGTCGCGACAATAAACCAACTCGATATCTTGTAAATTGCCTCCCTCGCCGCGCAAAAAGCCCTCTACAGCCAATTCCGCTACCACTGAGGCGGTAATATGGGTAATCGGGATAGGTTCTTGATCGCCCAGTAGACTATTGGCAAAGGGATATTTATGCCAATCCGCACCGACAGGACACCAGACGTGCTCACCAACTGCTTGCGATAACAGCGCCGAAAAATCCTCTTCGCGGCCGATGTTGGCGGCGAATCCCGGCATGGGAATAGCCCCTTGATAGTAGGCACCCCAATAGATTTCCCCCATTCTCGCATCCAGTGCTGGCACATAAAGCGAGCCGACTTGCGGTGATACTTTATGCGCGGCTCGCACTAGCGCAGCCAGGGATGCCACTGGAACAATTGGCTTATCCAAGCCATAAGCCAGCCCCTGAGCCGATGCCATCGCAATACGTAGCCCAGTAAACGAGCCGGGGCCTACCGTCACGCCAATGGCGGCAATATCTCGCCAGGCGACGCCTGCAGAATCGAGCAAGTCGTGCGCGAAAGGTAGCAGGTGCGCAGCATGAGTACGTGGCTCACGGTGGACAAGCTCTTCAATATGACCGTCCGGATGATGCAGTGCAACCGAGCAGGCATCGGCGCTCGCATCCAAAGCCAATAAATAAATTGTCATAGTTTCTCGCAGGGTCTGGGGTGATAACGCAATGCGAAACACCCGATAAAGCTGGCCATTGTACCGGGCTAGTCTCAGCTCGGCAGCGTTTGGCGATGAGAATCAGTGGATCAAAAAAAAACCCTGCTAAGCAGGGTTTTTACAAAATTCAAATGCAACAGTTACTCGGCGTGAGTCTCTGCTGAGGCATCAACAGGTGCTGCAGTTGTCACGAGCTTTAATTTAGGTGGACGACCACGGCGACGCGGCGCACCATCGGCTGGCGCTGCGACAGCTTTGGCGGGGCGACCAACGCGTTTAGCACCCGGCTTAGGGCCACGCTTGGCGCCGGTACCAGCTTGCACCGCAACCTTTTTAACGACGGACTCGATTTTAGCTTCTGCTTTTGCTTTGAATGCTTTCACTTTCTTCGCATCTTTTTCAGCGCGGGCTTTTTCCCATTTTTTGGCGAAGGCATCAACTGCTTTAGCGAGATCGGCTTCAGCCGAAGCCGCGAGTTTTTCCATAAACACCTGCACTCGAGCTTGCTGAGCGCTTTTCACGGTGTCCACTTTACTACCGCGCTTTGCAACGGCAGCAGACTTTTTGGCTGCAGCCAAATTAGCTGTTGCCGTTTTGACCAAAGCGCGTGCCGCTTCAAGCGCTTCTTTAGCACTTGAGGCTACGCGCTTGGCGGCTTCGGTTTTGGTGCGTTTTGCTTTTTCAGCCGCTAGACGCGCTTTTTCGCGTGCCGCCGAAACTTTTTCATTGGCCTTGGCAAGATCGGCTTGCGCGCGAGCCAGTGTCTTCTCTACGACTGCAACGCCTGGATTCATCGCAACGGGCGCCACAGTAACCGCCACTTTCGCAGGGCGACCGCGACGCTTTACTGGAGCTGCAACAACGGCTGCAGCCGCGACTTTTTTAGGACGGCCACGCTTGCCGGGCGCTTTTACAGGAACAGCCGCCTGAGCAGTTTTAGCAGGACGGCCGCGTTTTTTCTTTGGTTGTTCGATAGCCATTATATTCTCCTCACTCGAAATAGAACTTGACCTTAAAAACATAGCACACTTTTAAAGGCAAAAGACTTGTTGCAAATAATATTTTAAAAAAAGTTAGTTTGCACGCCTTTTTTACTATTGATGTCACAAAACATTATTTTTATTTGGTGTCACGAGCCGAATAGGGCCTTGAGGGCAGACTCTAACCTAAAACGATTAACACCTATTCAGGATGGAGCACACATAAAAAAAGCAGGTGATCACCTGCTTTTTTGCCTGGAGCCAACACAGCATTCGAGATTATGGCGCTAGAGCCGCCAAAACCTGAGACTTTATTTGCTCCAAGGGACCCACGCCGACAATTTTGCTATACCGCAGAGAGAGTCCAGCGCGAGACGAATAGAACCCAATCAGAGGTTCCGTCTGCTCATGGTAAATTCGCAAACGCTTGCGGATCGTCTCTTCTTCATCATCTTTGCGCTGAACCAATGGCTCACCCGTTATATCATCATATCCAGGACGCAAAGGGGGGTTATGTGCTACGTGGTAAACTCGACCACTGCCCTCATGAACTCGCCGACCACTCAATCGCGAAACGATTTCCTCATCATCGACATGTATTTCCACAACCTGATCAATCGCAACGCCAGCAACGATTAATGCCTCAGCCTGCGCCAGGGTGCGCGGAAAACCATCCAACATAAACCCCTTGGCACAATCAGGCTCTGCAATCCGCGCTTTCACTAAATCAATAATCAAGGTATCAGGAACCAAAGCGCCAGAATCCATAATGCCTTTAACTTGCACACCGAGGGGGCTGCCCGCCTTCACCGCAGCGCGCAACATATCGCCGGTTGATATCTGCGGTATCCCAAAGGCCTCCATAATGAATTTGGCTTGAGTTCCCTTTCCTGCACCAGGAGCGCCGAGTAAAATAATTTTCATGACACACACCTCTTAAACGTTACGTCGGCCGGCAGCGGCACCCCCGGCAGCGAAGGCGCGTACGATACACGCGAGCAGATTTATTCTCAAGCTAGCATAGCGCTTCCTAAATCGTTTGCTCTTGCGCTTTCGCCTCCTGCCACCAGCGGGCTTTCAATTCGTCACAGGCTAGCTCAAGCGCGATATCAGCCGCCATCGCTTTTGCTGAAACGATTTCAAATCGACGCATAAATTTCTCGCTGGCGCGGCGCAGGGCAGCCTCAGGCTCCAATTGCAAATGGCGGGCTAAATTGACCACAGAAAACAGCAGGTCACCCAATTCGCCTTCCAGATCGCAAACCGCTGACCCCTCCGTCCAAGCTGCGTACAGTTCATTCAGTTCTGCCCGCACGACATCAAAAAGCGGGGCCGCATGCGGCCAATCCATATTGGACTTGGCTGCGCGCTTTTGAATTTTGGTAGCACGGCTCAACGCAGGTAATGCCATCGGAATATCGGCAAAGAGTTCTCCCTGGCCTTTTTGCTGCCGCTCGTTTTGCTTAATGATTTCCCACTGCGTTTTAATAGCCTCGTGGCTCAGCGCGCCGATGGGATTTAAAGACTGGCGATAGAGGTTGCCATCGGGAAAAACATGTGGATGACGGCGAATCAGTTTGCTCACTAATCCATGCACTATCTGATCGAAGTGGAAGGCACCCTCCTCCTCTGCCAATTGATTATAAAAAATCACCTGAAACAAGAGGTCGCCAAGCTCTTCACACAGGTGTGCACGGGTCCCATTTTCAATAGCATCGACCACTTCGTAAGCCTCTTCGAGGGTCGAGGGCGCAATACTCTGAAATGTCTGAGCAAGATCCCAGGGACAACCCGTGAGGGGATCCCGCAAACATTTCATAAGGTAACGCAAATCCTCTACTGCATAGTATTTTGGGTTGTCGCAGCCTAAATCGGACATAAACGAAAATCTCTGAAAAATGGCGAGACCGCCAAGCTACTGTTTGCGCCGAACAGACGTGACATTGGGCATCTGAGTAAGCTTCGCCAGCAAACGGCTCAGCACTGAAAAACTGGCCACCTCGACCTCGATACTCATATCAACCGTATTGCGCATTTTGTCTGATTGGGTTTGCAACGCACTGACATTGACCTTTTCACGATCCAGGAGGGCTGTGATATCACGCAACAAACCGTGCCGATCAAAAGCTTCAATCTGTATCACAACTGAATAAACGAGTTCCGGCTTGGCTGCCCAATCGACTTTGATAATGCGCTGCGGTTCTTCACCGGCATGATGCATAAAATTCGTGCAATCTTGTCGGTGAATGGCAACACCGCGCCCCTGAGTGATGTAACCCGCTATGAGATCGCCGGGCACCGGCATGCAGCATTTGGCGATGTAGGATAATAAATTGCCGACCCCATCGATATACACATCGGCGGACTCGGGGTTGCCCTCCCGCGTGGCACGACCCACTAACGAAATCGCTGGCATAGCCGTTTTATCCGGGTTGAACAAACGCTGGGCCGCTTGCACCACACGATCAACGCTCATGTCGCCGGTTCCCACCGCAGCGTACAAGTCATCCAAGGATTTTAAATGCAGCTTGTTTGCAAGCTGCTCATAATCCAAATTACCGAGAGCCAAACGTAAAAACTCTTTATCCAAGAGCGCGCGCCCTTGATCAATATTCAAGTCGCGATCTTGAGCTCTAAACCAAGCCTGCAAACGGCTGCGAGCACGCGATGTCGTCAAATACCCCAGTGCAGGATTGAGCCAATCCCGACTGGGGTTTTCCCGATTGGCCGTGAGAATTTCGACCTGATCGGCCGTTTTCAACTCGCGATTGAGCGGCACTATTCGCCCATTGACTTTAGCACCACGGCAACGCAGACCAATAGTGGAGTGAATGCGGAAGGCGAAATCCAAGGGTGTTGCACGCTCGGGCAAATCGACAACATGCCCATCCGGGGTGAACACATAAATACGGTCTTGTTCGATCTCCAAGGGAATATCATTCAGCGTATTACCGCCAATTTCATCGTGCCACTCCAAAACCTCGCGCAACCATGCGATTTTTTGCTCATAGCCAGCTGAGCCGTTCGGCTTATCCGAATTTTTGTAACGCCAGTGGGCACAGACGCCAAGCTCGGCGTCCTCATGCATTTTATGCGTACGAATTTGAATCTCCAGCACACGCTGCGCTGGGCCTTTTACCGCCGTGTGCAAAGATCGGTAGCCATTTTCTTTTGGGTTGGCAATATAATCATCAAATTCGCCTGGAATGCTGTGCCACAACGAGTGCACTATTCCGAGCACGCGATAACAATCTTGATCGGTATTGACAATGATGCGTACCGCACGAATATCGTAAACCTCTTCAAATCCGATTCCCTTGCGATACATTTTGCGCCAGATACTATAAATGTGCTTAGCGCGCCCGCTGATGTCCACGTAACCAATGGATTGCTCCGCCAGCGCCTGCTTTAACATACTGATAACACCATCAATATAGGTTTGGCGGTCTAATCGACGCTCATCCAGCAGCTTGGCGATATATTTATAGTCATAGGGCTGTAGATACCGAAAAGCGAGATCCTCAAGTTCCCACTTGATGTGGCCAATGCCCAAGCGGTGGGCGAGCGGGGCATATATTTCGGCGACTTCGCGCGCAACACGCTGGCGTTTTTCAATAGGGGCTTGCTTTACCGCTCGAATGGCGCTGGTTCGCTCGGCCAATTTAATCAATGCTACTCTGACGTCATCCACCATTGCGACGAGCATTTTCCGCACTTTGTCCGCATGGGATAGCGCATCCTGACCCAGAACCTTTTCGCCTGTTTTATTCGACAATTCGCTGATGATGGCCATTTTCTTGACCCCCTCAATCAGCGAGACCACGGTTTGGCCAAACTGCTCGCCAACCCGATCTTGGCTTAATTTATTCTCGCGACAGGCGCGATATAAAATCGCTGCCACCAAGGTGTCTTCATCCAGGTGTAGCTGCGCTAAAATATCCGCCATTTCTAGGCCAGCTTTAAACGAGGTATATCCTTCACCCCAACCGGTGAGCTGATCCCCTTGCAATTGCTCTAAGTCAGCTGACACGTCAAGAGCGGCCAACAATATGGCTGACTTAGACTGAGGCAAGCCCGCCACCTGTATAAGCCTCTCGACAAATTGTGCTTTATCAATACGGCCACTGGCATCGATAGGACTGTCTTCACGCACTTTGACCACGATAAACCTCCGCGCGGCGGCTAACGTCCGCTCAGTTCCGAACCGGATTAAACAGGCCAGACGACAAATAACGATCGCCCCTATCACAAACGATCGCAACAATCACCGCTTGACTGACTTGTTGATTTAACGCCAAGGCCGCTGCAACTGCACCACCAGAGGAGACTCCACAAAAAATGCCCTCTTGTGATGCCAGGGCGCGCATGGTGTTTTCAGCGCGTTCCTGGCTCATACTCACAATACGATCGATGTGCGTGCCATCGTAAATCTCAGGCAAATAGGCTTGGGGCCACTTGCGAATGCCAGGTATTGCGGCACCCTCTTCCGGCTGCAACCCAATAATCTGAATGGCTGGATTTTGTGCTTTTAAGTATCGAGAAGTTCCAACAATGGTGCCGGTTGTCCCCATCGCACTGATAAAGTGTGTTACGCGACCCGCTGTTTGGCGCCAAATTTCAGGCCCCGTGGTCTCATAATGAGCAAGCGGGTTATGCCCGTTGGCGAACTGATTTAACACCGTCCCTTCGCCACGAGCCTGCATTGCAAGCGCCATATCGCGCGCACCCTCCATCCCTTGCGACTGGGTTACCAGAATCAGCCGGGCGCCATAAGCTGTCATGGCATCTTTGCGTTCTTGGGTACTGTTTTCAGGCATGATGAGAATCATTTTGTAGCCTTTAATCGCAGCAACCATAGCCAAAGCGATGCCGGTATTACCACTGGTTGCCTCAATCAAGGTATCGCCGGGTTTAATCCTGCCCTCACGTTCTGCACGGTGAATCATCGAAAATGCCGCTCGATCTTTTACCGATCCCGCCGGGTTATTGCCTTCTAATTTAACCAGGACATGATTACCGGTATTGCCCACCAAACGCTGCAACCTTACTAAAGGCGTATTGCCAATACAGGATTCAATCGTTGGAAATATGTGTACAGTATCTGTCATGGCGCACCTCATTGATTGAACGCGCAGGGAAAATGGCGCGCATTCTAACGATTTCAAGGCGCTATAACTACTTGAACCACAACGACCTACATGAACCACAACGACTTGAACCACTCGGACCGGTATCTCGCGATAGCGACGTAGCGTCAGCCCTGAGTGCGGCGGGAGCAGCGCTTTTTAACCAGAGGCTTGCCAAAATCTTGGCCCGAGGCATCCTTGCTTAATACAAGGGCGCAGCAGCTTGCCAAGAAACTGACTGCATATCCAAAAAGCGCAAGAAAAGGGGAGTCTTTAAACCACGATAACGGAATTTTGCTCAGAACCAACATTCGCCGGCACATAATTATCGGCCGAGTCGTCATTTTCCCATTGAGTACCGTCAATCAAGTAACGAAACTGATGCTCCTCGCCAACCGGCAACTCCAAAGTAACGGTGTAATCACCACTTTTTTGCTTACGCAGCTCCGTTGCCTGCATATCCCAATTATTAAATGTGCCAACCACGCACACCTGTTTAACACTGCTTAACTGCGCTTTGGGCAAAATAAATTTTACTTTGCACACCGGCTTTGTTTTTAAATAACTTTTTTGAATCGCCATAACAACCCCTTATTAACAAAACTGAAAGGACACGATGAAAAATCATCTGAAGTCTAAAACAATTTCGCCACAAAATAATCCTACAGGTGGGTTTATGTGACAGAAAAAGGCACGACAATCCCTTTTTTGTCAGGCTGCTTCAATGACCACTGACGATAAAGCCACCTGAACCGCGTGCAATAACTGCTCTTCGGTCCAGGGTTTGGGTACATAAGCCGTCACCCCAGACTCTTCTGCCCACTGCCGATGTTTGGTCGTTGTTCTTGAACTGATCATGATAATTGGCACATTCCTCAATGCAGGATGCGAGCGAAAATGTGCCGCCAATTCGAGGCCATTCATGCGAGGCATCTCCAGATCGATCAATGCCAAAATGGGCAAACGTCCCTCCAGTTTTTGTAAGGCCTCAAAGCCATCCTTAGCCGCTACCACCTCGTAACCCATGTCCTGCATAAAAAGCTGTACAGCCCGCCTCGCGCTTAACGAGTCATCTGCAACCAATACTAAAGGCGGCGCTGATCGCACGGATCGCGATACAAGCGGTGTCGACTGCTTAAAGCGAATGGATTCGGCCAAGATCTCTGTAACATCGAGTACCGGCGCCAAATCTCCGGTTCCGAGAATCACCGCACCCGTAGCCGCAGGCGGGCGATAGCACAGCGGCGGCAATGCCTTAACAACATGAATATCACTACTGATGATTTTATCGACCCAGAGTGCGTAACGGGGGGCCCCGAGCGGCGAAACGATTAAAATAGTGCCGCCCTCTGGGCCCGTCTCCACGGCATCTGCACCCAACAGGGTATTCAATGAAAATACGGGCAACTGCTGATTGCCGAGATGTATGTGCCACGCCTGACGGGTTGATGTGGGCGGCAGGACCTCATGTTGGGTGGCGTACACTATCTGATCCACACCACGACTTGTTAAGGCTAAGACTCCCGCAAAAGTCTTCACCACGAGCAAATGCATTGAAATAACACTCATGGGTACACGCAGATCGACTCGGGTTCCGGAACCCGAATTGGACACAAAATGGAGCTGCCCTTTTAACTTCCTAACCTGTTCACTTACGACATCCAGTCCAATACCGCGCCCAGAGGTCTGACTGACTGTTGTGCGCGTCGAAAACCCTGGCAACAACAGGATGTGATGGAGTTTAGCCGCATCCAACGGCTCACCCTCACTCAACAACCCTTGCGCAAGCGCCTGCTCGTAAATGCGCTCATAATTCAAGCCGACACCATCATCCTCAATACTGACGCACACCACATCACCCTGACGCGAAAAACTAACCGTCACATGCCCTTGGGGTGTTTTGCCGGCTTGCTGGCGAACAGCCGCTGACGACTCAATGCCGTGATCAATCGCATTGCGCAACAGATGCATAATCGGGTCAATTAAATTCAATAATACCCGGGAGTCAACCAGAACCTCTTCGCCAAGCAATTCGAACTGTACACTTTTTTGGGTTAAACGCGCTGCTTGACGCGCTGCGCGCGCAAAACGCGATGCCATAACCGATACCGGCAACAACCGAATCGCCAGCGTTTTATCCTGTAATTCAAATCCTTGCTGCCGCTGTGAGGACGCCAGTGTTTTTAAATCGTCCAGGGTGCCGACAGCATCGAGTGAAGACTCCTTAGTATCGCTTAATAACTCCTGCAAGCGATTTGATAACGAGTTAAGTTCGCTATATCGATCCATTTCCAGAGGGTCCAATTCCTGCCCCTGCGCCAGGACGCGCGTCATTTGCTGAGCCGCGAGCCGATCAAAATCCGCTAAGAGATCCTGCATGCCCGCTTGGTAGCGCAACCCTGACACCAAAAAGCCCTCCAGCAATTGCAGTTTTGTTTGTAACTGGGTATTCGCTATTTGCAGCTCTCCGGCCATTCGCAGCAAGTCAGTGGCTTCTTTATCTTCCAGTGTTAACGTAAAACTGCCATCTTGAGCGTCCAGCTCCTCCAAACTCACGTCCGATACCGACACCGGCGTCACTAATGATGCCGAATCTGGCATAACCAGCTGAACCGCCAAATCACCGGTGTTCAACGCCGATTCCACCTCATCGGTTGCGGGGGAGGCACTCTGGGTAGGCGATACCCGCGGCAGAGGTTCCTCGTCCGAAGCTCGGAGGCTCGCCAGCAAGCGATTCAATACGGATGCTATATTTTCAGGCTTGGGGGCATAGCCCAATAAATAATCTGACGCTTCAGACAAGATATCGGTTGCCTCGACCAATAAATCAGACATGACTACGTCATCTAAAATATGTTGCCGAGTTTCGAGCAAGTCTTCGCAAAAATGCATTAAAGTCGCAATCGAGTAGACGCCTACAACATTGGCAGCTCCTTTAATCGTGTGAGCAACACGCTGCGCATTTAAGAGATACGATGCATCATGTGTGTGCAAATAGTGCTCAACGGCTGAAGAAAATGCCTCCGATTGCTGCGGCAATTCCTTTTTAAACCCCTCCCACAATTCTGGCCTAACATCAAGCGGTATCGCGATATCTGACAATTCGTGAGAAATCTCGTTAGGATAAGCATCTTCACGTGCTTCCACGGTAATTTGCGTTTGATCAAGTGCTAAATTTAAATATTCTATCGAGAACTCTGGTGCAGCCTGAGTGGAAAGCGTTTTGGCAAAATCCAATAAAATTAATCTTGATTTTTCGGTCAACCCACCATCCTGTATTGCCTGTAAATAGCTGTGTGTGACCTTCAACCAATTCTGTAAAGAGGCGCCACTGAGCTGAGCCTCGGCCACCACCCAATCACTCAATACGCGAAGGCCGCGCAACCCGACAATATCGGCAGCACGGCCAAACTGTAATACGGTTTCGCCAAGGCTGGCCCAGGTTTCTGCGCCGCCATCTAGCGTGTGCTCAGCCCAGGAATCCTGCGACGCCAAGATACCATCTAATTCTGCAATCAATAGTTCAATCAATTGTCGTTGAGCCGATGACAGAAGATTCTGATTTACGTCACTCGTCTCAATTTGCATATCAATACCACTGACTGAGTTTGTCTAGATGAGCGTGTGTTAACCGGCTTTGGATTCAATCGATGCGGGCTCCACATCAATCGTGGCCGCCCACAAGGCATCGGGCAATTTAAACAGAGAAACCTGACTGACCAACTCCGCAGATTGCGAACGCAGGCTTTCCGTATAGGTTTTTTGTTTTTGCAGTTGTTGTGCTGTTTTTTCAGTAAAGTTACGAATAATAATTGCTCTATCGCGAACTTTTTGAGTCAATTCAGCTTGTTCGATAGCACGTGCAGCCATCCAAGAAACGACTGCCACCAGCTCAGTCGTTACCGTATTAGTATCTTGCATTTGTTTTCCGGCCACTTCAGCGACTCGAGTGCCACCTGCCACTTCCGAAATCAACTTATTCATGACCGTTACAACTTCACCCGTTTCAACACGAATGTTATTGACCATAGCCGCAATGTCCGCTGTCGCTTCGCGTGCGTTTTCAGCGAGCCGCTGTACTTCATCCGCAACTACGCCAAAACCGCGTCCCGCTTCACCTGCAGAGGCAGCATGCATACTGGCATTGAGTGCCAAGATATGTGTCCGCTCAGAAATGGTATTAATTAAATTGACGATACTGGAAATTTCCAACGATCGGTCGCCCAAGCGCTTAATCCGCTTTTCGGTTTCAGCAATCGTTTCTCGAATCATCAAAACACTTTGCACGACCTGATCAACTGAGCTGTGCGCGGCCTGGGTCGTGGAAATGGCGCCCTTTGCCAAACGGTCTGCTTCACCTGCCTTTTCCGAGATGGCGCCCATGGCTTTAGCAGAAATATCGAGCACTTTTGCGGTTGTCACAACCTGTTTGCGCTCCTCCTCTGCAACCTTGATAACCATCGCAGATTGCTCTTGCAAGCTGTCTGCCACACCGTCGACTTGCGTAGAAATCTGGCGAACCTTCGCCAAGGTTTTAGCCGTTTCCGACGTCAGCAAATTCACCGCATCCGACACAGTGCCAGTAATATCCGCTGACACAGGGACTTTAATCGTTAAATCCTTTCGCGCAATAGCACCCACCGATCTGATCAATGAAATAATCGAATGGTTTAGTTGATCGTTTTCTTTCGCCTGCTTATCAAGCGATTGTATTTTATCATCTAACAATTGGTTGAACGCCTTGGCTAAATCACCCAGCTCATCGTCTGAAATAAAAGCAACCCGCGCATCCAGGCGTCCTCTACTGACCTTTCGAATGATGGCTTGCATATGCATCATCGGGAATACAATGCTCTTATACAACATATAAACTGCGGCCGCAGTTATTGAGACAATACAGGTAACCAATACAATAAATACAATTCCCATAACATTTCGTGTTGATGCGGCCTGTCGCTCAAGGTCTAACAAAAGGCCATTACTCCACAAAAGCGCATCATTGACTACTGTACCCCATCGGATATGCGCAGCAGCATACGCCTGCAATGATGTCTCATACTCTTGTTTTATTTGATCCCAATCGCCCTTCAGCGCAATAACGGTTGAGTCATCACTGGCGCCGGCAGATTGAATGGACTCATCCAGTTGCCTTCGGGTTTCCTGCCATCGTAAAAAATCCGCAACTCGCGATTGCAAATCGCCAACCGTCTGTTGAGAGGACAGCGCTTGATCAACATCAATAGCACTCGACTCCAATCGCTTCAATACAGCCATCAGGGACTGATTTGCATCGACATAATTCTGTGTCGCCACAACAAAATGATTAGTAACCGTCTCGAACGTCTTAAGCTCTACCCATCGCGACAACAATGTGTTTTTTTTCAGCAAGCCGCTTGCACTTGCACGCGCATCTGCTAAGTCACCCACCTCAACCATCCCAGTCGGCTGTACACTATCTCGCGCATTTAATAAATCATGCTGCAGTGCTTGAATCGCATTGCGCTGACGAGATTCTTTTGACTGTTTGTCAAGCTGAATAAAATAGACAACGCCGATAGCCATAAATCCAGCCGCCAAGCCCGCCACCAGAATCATGATCTTTTGCGAAATTCGAATCGATTTTAAACGCATCATTTTTATACCATTAAAAAAGCAAAAACCATTTTAAAAAAATGGTGTCTATTTCTATCGCAACACTCACCTGCTATTAGGGGTGACCAGCACGGATTAGCGCCCCTCAAAGCTCATTTTTCCCTGGCTCAACTCCATGCCGAGCCTCCCCATATTGAGTTCAATCCACAGTTGCCCGACCGCCTCATACAAATGACTGCTATAAGATTTTAAGCACTGTAGTGCTTGCGGTACCGCTGAGGATGGCATCGGCTTCATATCCATTTTCTGAGGCGGCTTTGAGCACCAAAAGCCAATCGACCGTTCACCCTGCCCAAGAACAATAACACCTGCCGTCACGGGTTGTGGATCCACAATGCTCTGACTTTCCGCTAATAGATCTTGCCGAGAGGAAGGCGCCAAAACGGTGAGAAACCACTCTTGCAAATCGTAAAGCGGAATTAAATTTCCCCGCAGATTCATCAATCCTTTAAAATATACTGGGCTAAATGGAAATTGCGCCGCACTGACTAGCGCCAAGTCTGCTGCGGGATGGTACTCCGCTTGCAGCCCAGCAGGAATAGCCACATTGAGAGCCCCCATCAGCAAACCATAGGTTCGGGTTGTACCACGAATCAACTCCGAGGGCTCTCGGGGATAATCGCCTGATAATGCGCGCAACTCATTCATAGCAAAAGTTTAAAAGCGCTTCAGCGTGCTGACAATCTCGTCAGCCGAATAGGGTTTTGTAATATAGGCCTTGGCGCCCTGAAGCTCACCCCAGACTTTATCGGCCGGCTGATCTTTACTGGTCACAAACACAATCGGCGTTTTACCAATTTCGGCATCGCTATTAATTTGGCGACAAGCTTCAAACCCATCAACACCTTCCATGACGATATCCATAAAAATCAAATCAGGTTTGTGTGTTTTTGCCAACCTCACCGCATCAGCGCCGTTATGGGCAACGACTGTCGTACAACCAACACCTCGGATAATACTGACTAAATTCATTGACTCAACCAGCGAATCCTCCACCACTAACACTGTACTTATTGCCATTTCAACTTACTCCATTCGAATCAATTAGTGCAAAATGCTTAGCCAGCACCTTGTCAAACTCATTATGATTTATTGGCTTCACTAAATAGGTATCGCAGCCAGCCAAAGCACCCTTCAATTTATCAAACGAGGAAGATCTGCTGGTTAACAACACAATAGGAACAGCTTTGTATGCGGGCATGCGGCGTATACGTTTGCACACTTCATACCCATCAACACCGGGCATAACAACATCCAGAAAAATAATATCATAAGACCGCTCTTGTATACGCATAAGCGCTAAATCACCAGATTCAACAAGGTCGGCCTTTACTCCCATCAAACTAAATTCAATTTCAACTTGTTTTCTGACAGGCAAACTGTCATCAACCACGAGGGCGCGTTTCAGGCCCTGATACCGCTGTGCGACACCACTTTCTTTTAGCAGACGAATACCCGCCAAGGTATCGTTTGAAATGCGATTTTCATCGGCGCCGATTTCAAACTCCGGAAAAAAATTCAGTTCTTTTATCGTATACTCATCCAAGACCTTAACGAGCCGACTTGGGTTAATGGGGACACCGACATAATACTGAAATGGCGCAGCGAAAAAGTTATCTTTCGCCAATAAAACAACAGGTGTCTTGATGATGCTTGCCGAGCGCCAACCAGTCCATCGCTGAACCACATGGGGGTTGACCGTGCACAGCAACCAGATATCAATTCCTGCCGGAGGTGTCGTTGCCGAAGCGGGGACAATCTGCGCCTCGTAAGCGCGGGCGCGATGCTGAGTGACTGTGAATATCCGGTTGAATACAGCGACTGCATCAGGACTTGCGCCTATGACACCCACCCTGAACAAACGAACTTTTGCAGCACTTGATGGAGCCGAATTCAAGCTAATCATGGTATCTCAACAACACATTTAACAACGCACAAGGGCTAGTAACAACGCAAAATGGCTAGGCGGAAGACCAAGACTATAGGCATAGCGCACCGAGCATCCACCCCTCAGAAACCCCTAAACAGCATCAAGTGACACACCCCAATAATGCTAGCCAAAAAACAATCAATTAGACCACTTTTCATACAGAACATAACGCATAAAGTGAGATTATGGCACCTCAAGCAGTATACGTGAGCAATAAATTGCCGGGCTAGCCTACCATTGTCACAAAGCCCACGTTAAAGTGACAGACTTAACATGCTATTAAATGGCTGTCTCAGAGCAATTTGGCATTAAACACTGCAGCCCTGTCGGGATGGGCACGATAACGCCATCTGCCGCACTGGATTACCCGTCAACCATCAACTCATGGAGATATAAATGATTCACGCAGAGCCAAGTTATAACTTATTTCTCGTTGGATTATCCTATTTTATTGCCGCTTTTGGATCTTACACTGGATTGCAGTTGGTTCGCGGCATCCGCACAGCGGCCCCCAATCAGGTCGCCAAGTGGATTATCTCAGCCTCGTTTGCGCTGGGGGGCGGCGCCATCTGGGCAATGCATTTCATTGGGATGATCGCCTACGATATGGGCATGCCCGTCACCTACGACCCCCTCATGACAGCGGGGTCACTCGTCATCGCCATTGCCGTAGTCGGCTTAGGCCTCTATTTATTAAGTACACGCCCACAATCCATTCCGATGCTTTTAATCGCGGGTATTATCGCGGGCTGCGGAGTATCAAGCATGCATTATGCCGGCATGGAAGCCATGATTACAGCCGCTGACATGACATATGACACCTTTATTGTGTCTATTTCCATTTTAATCGGCATAGTCGCAGCAACAGCTGCTTTTTGGCTAGCCTTTAACCTCGAAGGCACGCTGCAAATGCTCATGGCTTCTTTGGTGATGGCCATTGCCGTCTGTGGGATGCACTACGTCGGCATGGCCGCAATGGTTATGACACCTAACCATAACATAAGCATCCCAGAATCCGGCTTTGACCCCCTAACGCTCGGCTTATTTATTTTTTGTTTTACGCTCATTATGCTCGTTTTGTGCTTAATGGTTACGCTCACGCAACTCAACCGAAAGCTCTATGAAGTCATGGATGAAGATGAATCGCGGGAAGCTCATGCCGAGACATCCAGTCGCACTTAGTCAGTCGCGCCTAGTGCTTATTGATCGATTTTTAATACCCCAGCCTTTACTATCTTTAATCAGAAGGAGTACTCATGAAAATATTGATTCTAGCCTCGTCATTTAGCGGTTTGTGCCAACGTGTTTTGAGGGAAATTGCCCTCTTAGGTCATGACATTGATCAGCACTATGGCATGAACGAGCCCCTACTGCGCCAGCAACTGGCAAAATTCAAACCCGAATTGATTGTTTGCCCTTTTTTAACGCACCGAATTCCTGAAGATATTTGGCAAACACACACCTGCCTGATTATGCATCCCGGCATAGAGGGCGACAGAGGGCCTTCGTCATTGGATTACGCCATCAGTCAGCAGTGGTCAGAATGGGGAATTACCCTATTGCAAGCTGCAAGCGAAATGGATGCCGGCGACATTTGGGGGACTACAAACTTCCCTTTGCGGCGAGCGGGTAAAACGAGCATTTATAAACGGGAAGTGAGCGAAAGTGCTGTCAAGTTGATTTGCGAAGCCATACAACATGCCGCCAACCCCCATTTCAAACCGCGCCCACTGGATTACAGCCAGCCCTGGGTAAAAGGCACCTGCAATCCGCTAATGCGCCAAGTCGACCGTCGCATTCTATGGGATAGCGATAGCACCCAAACCATTATGCAAAAACTCTATGCGGCAGATACATCACCCGGGGTGCTGGACAATTTTTTTGGTCATGAGGTGCATCTTTTCGGCCCCGTTATTGAGCCGAGCCTAAGGGGTGAACCCAAAGCCATCTTGGCGATACGCCACGGTGCCGTATGTTTGGGAACAGTCGATGGCGCCTTGTGGGTGCGACAGATGAAATGCAAATCACACCCTGATTTACCCGCGATTAAATTGCCTGCAGCCTTGATCATCAATACTCTTGCACCGCAGGAATTTTCAGTTCCGGCGAACGACTTTAATGACAGCCATATCGATGACATACAGGTCACCATTAAAAATCACGTCGCCTATGTCTATTTTAATTTTTACAATGGCGCCGCCAGCACCTTGCAATGTTTACGGTTAAAACAGCGCCTGTGTGATATTAAAAAGAGTGATGTTAATGTCATTGTGCTGATGGGTGGCGATGACTTTTTCAGCAATGGCATACACCTCAATTGCATCGAAGCCGCCAAAGACCCAGCATTGGAATCGTGGCATAACATCAACGCCATAGATGATGTTGTCGCTGAAATTATTCAGTCCCCAAACCAATTGACTGTCGCTGCGCTGCGCAACAACGCCGGTGCTGGCGGAGCCATTATGGCATTGGCCTGCGATGATGTCTTAATTCGATCTGGTGTTGTACTTAACCCGCATTATGAAAAGATGGGGTTATTCGGCTCTGAATATTGGACGTATTTACTGCCCAAGCGAGTCGGTACGGAAACAGCAAAACGCCTCACACATGAGTGCGAACCCTTACTAGCTTGCGAGGCCCAAACTATCGGATTCACGACTCAGCTACTGCCCGAATGCTGGGATAGCTACCACCAAGAACTGGTCGCCTATTGTGAACGCCTTGCGGTTTCGGAGCAGTTTGCCGAGAAACTAGCACACAAAAATGCCGAGCGCGCTGCCGACGAAGCACACAAACCCCTTGCTGAATATCGCGCTTACGAACTGCAAAAAATGCACGCTATTTTCTTCGATCCAACAAGCCGCTATCACACTGAGCGCCGCCTTTTTGTGTACAAGGGAAAATTACCGGAAACAGCACAATCCCATACACTGGCCGAGCCAGCCAAAACAGCCACAGCCTAAAGACCTTTAGGCTAACACTCAAAGGCGCGCCATGCGCCTTTTTTATTGGGCTCCTTTTTTATTAAAACATCGGAGCCACTTTCGGCACCCCCGAATGGAAGCGAAACTCTGCGTCTTCGCTCTCGATGTAGACTTTTTCCCGCTCTAAGAAAAATCGCACGCGATCATCAATCGGCTCTGCACTGGCATTTTGCGCCAAGCGCAAATAATCCATAAAGTGCCGAGACTCAGATTTCAACAGCGATTGGTAAAAGAGCTTTAGCTCATCGTCCAGATGCGGTGCCAATTTCTCGAAACGCTCACAAGAACGCGCTTCTATAATCGCACCGACAATTAACGTATCCACCAAACGACCGGGCTCGTAGGTTCTAACCGGTTGGCGAAGATAGGCGGCATAGCGCCCGGCATTGACAGCAGGATCGTATGTAATACCGCGCTTTTCCATGAGCGCAATAACCTGTTCAAAATGCCGAAGCTCCTCACGAGCCAAGCGGCTCATTTTATGTAACAACTCAAAATGATCGACATAGCGATACATTAAATTAAGGGCTGTACTCGCGGCTTTTTTTTCACAATTGGCATGATCAATCAATAAAATCGCTGGCTCTGTCAGCGCCCACGCAATCCACGCAGACGGCGTCTCACACAGCAAAAACTGCTGTATTGCTTTCATGCACGCACCTCAAAATAACGCTTGTAGTGTAGCTCTGACAGTTGAAACACATCCTGCTCGATCTGCTGTTTCAGCTGGACGAGTGATAGGGTTCCACCGATGTCATTCAGCCTGACACCAAAGGATTCCAAAGCCTGAATTTGCCCAGCGCCCGCGCGGAGCAATTCAAAAAACCACATGTAGTGACTTTGCTCAGGGTTATAACGAACACCGTGCTGCCGAAGTTTTGCTTCGAGCCGATCGGGGGCGAATATGACCACCCGATCACGCAACACACGGCAAGTGAGACTATCGATTCTCGCCAGTACGCAGCGCTTTTGATCACTGCTGTAGCGATTCCAGTCGATAATTTCAAAGGAAAAACGTTTGCAACCCCGGCAGACACTATCGCCTATTCCGGTTGAGCAAACACCAATACAAGGCGTGGGGATCACAGGAAACTCACAAGATTCGATTTAAGGATCTAAACCGGATACACCATTTAACGGGCGCGCACCTTACCAAAAAATCGAGGAACTCGAAACGACAGGCATCAATAAGCCCATCACAGCAATTTATCCTTGTAGGCCAGATAGGCATTTTCGATGGCGGTCAAGTCGGGGATGATGACTTCTTCGCCTTCGAGCTTGATGCATTGGGTCTCAAACACACTCAGGGCGATATTGCCACGCGTATCGTCAACGTCCTCTGGCAACACCATGACTTCGCGGGGAATTCCCTGGGTTGGAATGGCGACAAAGCCGACGTCTTTGTTGTCTCCGGTATTGTGAAACAGCACTATGCGGCCATTCGGGTTGATACCACCACCTTGATCGCGGGTGAGCTTTTCAAAACTAATGAGTGGCACGCGCCGGTTACGCCAGTTGTAGTGCCCCAAAAACCAGTCAGGACCGCTGTTATCAGGGAAAATAGGCGCCACAGGGGCGACCTCAGCCACAGTGGCGCTTGGCACTATTAAAGCGCCACCCTGAATTGGGAGGATAAAGCAGGCGAGCCCTGCGTTGGCATCTAGGCCGGGAGTATCATAATTATCCATTGAGCAATCTCTTCACATAAGCGCATGCGCGATTTAATCAGACAGACAATTCCACGGCAGAGACTCGGGTTTGTCGATTTTTGGTCTGCCAACGACAGAGTTTTTGCGCTAACTCGGTAGGGCTTCCCCATTCGCCAATCGGCACTTTTTGCGCAGCGCTCAGCGGCATCGAGTCAATGGTGCAGCTATCCGGATGCTGAGCCCAAACCTGGCCGCCGCGGTGGTGTAACAACTGGCACGCTCGAGCGCCGTCATCGCCCATACCCGAAAACACAATAACGCCACCTTTAGCGCCAAAAATGCGCGCCACTTTGGCAATCACTTGATCCAAGGAGGGTGCATAAACACCTTCCCAGGCCTGGGACAAGGGCGTTATCACACCACTTGCCAACAGCTCAATCTGCGTACTCGGGGACAGTAAATACAGTGTTTTTTCACGCAACACACAGGGCATGTCAACTGACTTAACGGCATAAATACCCTGCTGGCACAGCATTTGTTTTAGGCTGACCAGCGTGTCGTCCGCAATGTGCTGCGCGTAGATAAAGGCCACACCGGGCAAAGCCTGCTCAATCGATGCTAAAAATTCAGCTACCGCCTTAGGGCCGCCGGTGGAGGCTGCAAGCACCCACACGCTCTCGGCACGGCCGAAGGGGCTGCTGCCCGTGTCCTGCAGGGCGCCTTGTGTCAGTAAAGTGATTTTTTCGCGCAAGCGCCGCACAGCTTCTGCCGACAGTTCTGGTGTCTCACGGCTGAGCGCTTCCATCAGGGCGGCATCCTCTTCCCAAAAAACGACCGGAATCTGCTGCCGATCGAGCCGCTCAATAAAATCGCTCGCAAGCTCAGCGGTTTCAGCACTCACCACCCATAAATCATAGGGTGGTGGATCTTGGGGCAAGGCCTGTACGGCATGGTAGGCAGACATCACCTCATGCCCGGCTGCCTCAACCAGTGCAACCATACCGGCAACCCACTGCGGCAATCCCGCGACAACACCAACGCGCAACTTTGACTCGACATCCCGAGAATTGAGGACAAAAGAGGCCTTAGCGTCCAGCTGTTCATCCACCGCAGGGGTTAAATTCATCTATCAAGCACCGATTATCCTGTGGATGGCCTGCAATAATACGTCTTCTTGATAGGGTTTACCCATGTAGTGATTCACACCAATACTGAGTGCGTGCTCACGGTGCTTATCGCCTGTGCGAGAGGTAATCATGATGATCGGTATACGTCGCCACTCTTCCGTGGTCCGCATATTTTTAGCCACTTCAAAACCATCCATTCGCGGCATTTCAATATCCAACAGCATGAGATCCGGGATGCGCCCCTGAAGAACCTGTAAGGCATCAACCCCGTCTTTTGCGGTAATAACATTAAAACCCTCGCGCTCGAGGAATCGGGTGGTCACTTTTCGGACAGTCACCGAGTCATCGACCACCAAAATAGTTCGAATCTCTCGCTTGACGTCTAATTGACGCAAGCTCGGGGCCACAAGCCCGACTGTGGCCGCAGCCCGTCTTACCAGGGCATGTGGATCCAAAATCACCACCACACTGCCATCGCCCATGACGGTCGCACCCGACAGGCCTTGCACAGCAGCAAACTGGGCGCCCAAGCTTTTCACCACGATTTCGCGGCTACCCATCAAACTATCGACTTGGAGGGCCATGGTGAGCTGCGCCGAACGCACCAAAATGACGGGTAGAGGCATCACCTGCCCCTCCAGCCGAGGGGTCATGCTGTCGTAGAGCATGGCGCCGAGATAGCGCACTTCGTAACTTTCACCGGCGTATTCAAAGCGCGACTCTGGCTGGCTGTAATAATGTTCCAGCTCAAAAGGGCTCACCCGGACTATGCCTTCAATGGTGTTGAGCGGTATCGCGAAGGTCTCATCGCCTAAATTGACCATCAAAGCGCGATTGACTGACACGGTAAACGGCAGGCGAATCGTAAACTGGGTGCCGACACTCGGTTTGGATTCGATGGCCATGGTGCCACCGAGCTGTTTGATTTCGGCCGCCACCACATCCATGCCCACACCACGACCCGATATCTGGGTAACATTTTCTGCCGTACTAAAACCGGCCTGTAAAATGAATTGCATGATGTCGTGATCAGACAGCTCAGCGTCTTCCACCATTAAACCGCGCTCTATGGCTTTTTTGCGCACCTTGTCGAACGCAATGCCACGACCATCATCAGCGAGGCGCAACAGAATATCGCCGCCTTCACGCGCAAAACTTAACAGTATGCGACCCGATTCCGACTTGCCGAGCGCCAAGCGCTCCGCGGGTGATTCGATGCCATGGTCCACGGCATTGCGCAACATGTGCTCAAGCGGTGCCACCATGTGCTCCAGCACCGAGCGGTCCATTTCGCCTTCCATGTTGTCGAGTTCAAAGGCGACCTGCCGACCGAGTTCGCCCGCGACCTGCCGAACAATACGCCGTAAACGCGGCACCATGCGTGAAAACGGCACCATACGCGCCCGCATCAAACCCTCTTGCAAAGACGAGTTAATGCGCTGTTGTTGCACCAAAATGGCTTCGGTATCTTTGATTTTGTCGGTGAGCGTCCGCTTTAAATCCACAAGGTCAGACGCGGACTCGGTCAAGGAACGCGTCAGCTGTTGCAATTGTGAATAGCGATCCATCTCGAGTGAATCAAACTCTTCGTGCTCGGCGAGTTGCTCTTGACGGAACACAATCTGGGCTTCGGTTTCCATATCCAAACGCCGCAGCTGCTCCTGCAAGCGCCGCAGGGTAATGTCAATTTCACCTACCGCTAAACCCAGGTCGCTCACTTGCTGTTCGATACGCCCTCGGCTAATGGACGTTTCGCCGGCGAGGTTGACTAACTCTTCCAGCAAGTCAGACGAAATCTTAACGGTTTCCTGGTTGGCCGTTTTCTTCGCACTGGCGGCTAACCCGGTTACGTCATCGGTCGGCGTCAAGGGCAAAATCTTGTCGCCAAATTGCAATTGCGCGGCAGGCTCTGGCACTGGGGTCAGCACCTGCAACGGCGGCATCAGCTGATCGGCATCGGGCACGCTGGCGGCGTCTAAGAGTAGTGTGGCTGAGGGAGCTGCCGCCACTGGCTCGACAACCTCTGGCATAGGTCGGTCTGGCACCATCGCCAAAACCGGTGCAGCAGGCTCTGGCATTGGCTCACCATTAAGCCGTGCTCGCACACCCCTGACGCCCTGATGTACCCAATCCTGATACTGATGAACCGCCGCAAAAAAGCCTTCCGTCGTCTCGGGACCCAGCTGATTAATGAGATAGGTTTCGTAATCGTGCGTCAGCTCACCCAAGACACTGAGGCCCGCCAAGCGCGCACCCCCTTTGAGTGTGTGCAGTGCCCGCTTCATGGCATCAGGGGCTTCGCCGCTCTGCCAATCGTTTTCCCACTCGGCGATCGCTTCTTCCAGTTGTTCGATCAGTTCATTGGCTTCTTCCAGAAAAATATCGAGGATTTCCTGATCAAAATCCCCCGCATCAATCTGTGAAGGATCCCCGCCATGAAACCCGACACTTTTGACAGGTGCAGGCTCAGACGAAGTGACCTCCAGCCGGGGCGAGAACAGTGGCGCAATCTCCGCATCTGCCGGCGAACCAAAGTCGCCACCAAACTCAAGGCCAGAGGTTTGCGCCGCCCTGCTAGCATCCAGTTGAACTGGCGGGTTTTCGGTCTGTTCGACAAAGGCTTCAAGGCTGTCAGTATCAAACAGGTCAGCAGCTGTCATGTCTTCGGCATTGAACGCCAGGTCTTCCATCGCCGACACAGAAGTCTCGGCCAAGGCCGACGAGGCCCCAAACCCGGTGCCTTGACCGGAATCGCTCAAGTCGGTTAAGTCCGCCAAATCTGCCCACGACAGCTCCGCACCCAGCACAGTCTCAGACGCATCGGCCACCGGGGCTGCGCTTGAGGCTGGCGTGTGAGCGCCCTCACCGACAAACGATAAATCCAGCATATCCTCGGATTCATCGTATCCAGGGGTCGACTGGATGTCGATCTCATCCACGGCAAAGAGCGAGTCGCGCGCGGCCAGGGGCGCAATCCCATCAGGGTCCTGACTCAGGGCATAATCGGGCGCAACAGTGGCCGGCTGCCCCGAGGGCGATGCCTGCAAGCACTCGTCTAAGCGCGCCTGTAAATAATCAGGTACCGCAGGCAAAGTCTGGGCAGCCGCTACGGCATCAATCATATCCAAGAGACAGTTGTGCGCCTGCTCAAAGGATTCAAATAAACGGTTATCCGGCACCAGATGCGTGAGGGCCGCGGCGTAAAGGTCGTGCAGGGCCAGGCTTAACTGAGCCAAATTCGGGAAGTTAGCTTGGCGAGCACCCAGCTCCAGCGCTTTGAGCTCGGTCATCATGGCGGGCAGTTCGCTGGTATTGCTAAGATCCGCTCGCCAGCGTTGCAACACCTCATCGGCGTGCAACAACAGCTCGATTTCCTCTGCCATAAACAAGGCTAAAAGCCTGGGATCAACACGCTGCCCAACCGGCTCCAGTGTGTCAGTCGCATGCTGAAACGGGCCAATCAACACGTCACGCAACTCGGCCACGCGTGCAACAAACTGGCTTAATTTCGGCAGCTGCGCCGGCTCTTGTTGTTCGACCGAGGCCAAAGCCGTTCGCGTGTAGAAGGCTGCATCCTCAATGAGCTGCAGCACATCGGGCGTGATCTCCAAGTGGTAGGTGCGCAACTCTTTCATCAAGAGTTCCAGCGGGCCCGCCAATTGGGCAACATCGCTGACACCCGCCATATGCGCACTGCCTTTTAAGGTGTGCAAGGCGCGCTGCAAGTTATCTGACGGCGTGGTGAAAAGCGGTGCACGGTCGTGCATATCCGCAATGAAGGCTTCAATGGCCGCCAAATGCGTCTGGGCCTCCGAGGCAAACAGCTCCCATAAAATATGCTGCTCGGCCGACTCCTCCATCACTGAGGGCGGCTCGATCACAGGTGGCGGTGGTTGAACCGCCATTTGGAGCCTGTCAACCACAAGGCCACGGCTCATCTCATGCGCCAATCGCTCGTAATGTTTCGCCTCAAGACGCAAAGGCGAAACTATGCGTGCCGCAAAGGCATCCACCAAGGCAGGAAGCAAGGCCTGCACTGCCTCAACCAGCTCAAAATGCGCGGGCGCCTGTGCAATAGTCCCTTCATTCAAACGATTGAGCAGGTTCTCAATAGCCCAGCTCAATTCGCTGATATCCTCCGCCTTCACCATGCGGCCACTGCCCTTAAGGGTGTGGAAAGCCCGGCGAACGGTGAGGCGCGTTTCTAGATCATCCGGGGCGCTACGCCAAGCCGGTATCGCTTGAGCGAGTGTCGACAGCACCTCTCGTGCTTCTTCCACAAAGATGTCCGCAATATCCTCATCCACACCGTCCGGCAAGACAAAACTGCGCGGACTCTCGGCCGGCGACACCTTAGCCATGACAGGCACAGGCGACTCGAAAGGGGCTTGCCCCTGCACAGGCACTGAGGAGGGTGATGACGCAGGGCTCACCTCGTCGGCGACGGGCACCGCATAAGGCTCTCCCGTCACAGCGCTTGGCGCTTCTTGCTGTGACGAATCAGCAACGAATTGTGGCAAATCCGTAACAGTTTGAGACAAATCAGGCAGATGTTGCGACAAATCGGGAACGCGGCAACCCAGCTCGCGAAGGGCGTCTTCCGACAATTCCAAAAAGCCTTCGACATCGTCGGCAAAATCGCCGATCAGGCGTTCAATGTAATAATCAACGCCTTCGATGGCGTTGGCGAGCGAGGTTAGCACGTCCGCTGTAGGGGGCGTATCGGCGTCAACAAAACGCGCCTGAATAAACTGCGCACAGACCTCAATAATGGCGGCTGCGCGCAGCAGGGGAATCATGGTCAAGCCACCACGCACATCGCGCAGCAAGGCATCGCAGCCCTCCAAGCTCGATTTATTCCATTGCGACGAATAAAAGGCCACTATGGCTTCTTTGAGCCTAGCAAGGCCCACACGGCTCTCTTGCAAGACAATGCGCTTGGCTTCGTCTATCTCGATATCGCGCTCATTAACCAAGAGGCTGCCTGCACGATCAGCCCCTTTAGCGATAGCATCCAAACGGTGCTCGATCGAGACCAAATTGTTGGCCAACACTTCCAGCGTAGCCGGCACCAGCCCGCCTGACTGGCATAAGTCCGCCATGCGCGTGTGCTCGGCATTCATGGCCTGGCGTAAATCAATAACCCCCAAGACAGCCAAGGTATCGGACACCCGCTTGACGACCGGCAAGGCCGATTCCAGCTCAGACAGTGCCGCGCCTTCCGTCGCCACGCGCGATAGGGTTTGTTTAATCGTCTGCATTTCTTCGCGCAGAGCCGCCACCACCGAGCGAATGGTGTCCGGCTCGGGCGTCGAAATCATATTTTTGTGAAAGTCGCGCCCGGCAACGGCGCCTTCAAACAAGGCTTCTTTTAAATGAAATTGCTGTTTGATAGTCGAAATGCGCTCGCTGACATTGCCTGATCGCGCAATGTAATAGAGTAGATTTCGCGCCAGAGCCTCGTCCACGGGAGCCAAAAACGCGTCCGGGGCCTTATCGTGTAACTGTTTGATTTCACGCGCCAAGCGGCGCAACAAGCCCTTAACGGCAACACTCAATTCGATGTCGTCATCCGCGAGGCTGTCAATAAGCGCATGAGACATATGCCATAACATGGCTTGTGGCGTGCCGGTTGCGATATTTTCAAGGCGTGAAAAAACCTTACCGAGATACATCAGATTGTCGTCAATCTTAATGCCTCGCAACACGCTGGCCGCAGCGTATTGGTACATTTCAAACAGCTTTTTCAACACGTCCTTGAGTTTGGCACCCGACGCCAAGAGCGGGTGCGCCTTGCCGGGAACCGACGTCAGCGCGGACAAATCCGGCGTAAAGAGATTGGTCTCACTCAAATAAGGCGCCTTGCGCGATGCGCGCAAGTCATTGAGCAGGGGCAAGACAACGCCTGGATGATCGTCCTGAATGCGGCGCACATGATCCAAATAAATCGGCAATTGCAACAGTGAACGCATCAACACTTCTTGCGATTCTTGGGCATTGACCGTGTTATTGCCAATCATGGCGTGAGCCAGCTGTTCCATTTCTTCAGCCAACAAAGCCGCGCCATGGAACTCGACCATTTTCAAGGAGCCCAGCACCTGGTGAATATGCGTTAAACAAAAGCGCATGCGCGCAGTATCACGCGTATCTTCAGCAAACGCTTCAAGCGCCTGCCGCGCTTCATTTAACGCCTGACTAATCTCACCGATGACCCAGTCAAGGGCTGCGTAATTGCGTTTTACTCCCATTTGGGATCCCATTTTTTACAAATGCCGATAGGCATGGACGGCATCTTTCGACAAACGCTTAACATGAGGGTGTGTCCAGTCCACCACCTCCCCTATGCCAATCACCAACAGGCCGCCAGGCTTCAAGCGCGTGGCTAGGGCGTTCATGATCTGTTCGCGCCGTTCTTTTTTTAAATAAATCAATAAGTTCTGACAAAAAATGACATCAAACGCCACCTGCGGCATCTCATCGACAGACAAGACGTTGCCCTGGTGGAAGCAAATGCGCTCGCGCAAGCCCGGAGTCACTCGATAACTGCCATCATCCAAACGCTCAAAATAACGACGCCGGTATATCTCGTCGAGCCACTCCACTTTGCGGGCGACATAACGCCCTTCGCGCGCCGTCGCCAAAGCCAAACGGCTGATATCGGTTGCCGTTATGCCAAACAGAGGCTCGCGCGAGGCAAAGCGATAAACATCTTGCATCACCATGGCCAGCGAGTAGGGTTCTTCGCCCGACGCACAACCCAGGCTCCAAACCGCGTAGTGATCACCCTCGGCCCGATTATCTAAGCTATCGGTCAAGTGCTCCGCGACCAATTGGATAGAAGGACTATGGCGAAAAAACCGCGTCTCTTTGACGACTAGGCGGTCAATTAAATGCGACCACTCGACGAGCCCTGACAGGCCCTGCTGCACAAAATCAAAGTAATCCGCATAGGACTCAAAATGCTGCTCGCGCATGCGCATGGCGAGCTGCGTCTGCAAAAAAACACGCTGCTGCTCACCCAGCGCAATACCCGCACGCTCTTCTAGTAGGCGGCCCCATTGCTGAAAATCGTTATCGCTGATTTCGGGCAGCGCTTGCAGTGTCCACACCATCTTGGTTGGTTAAACACGCGCTTCAAAGCTTTCATCATGTAATTTACCCACCCCAGCCGAGCGGCTTTTGAGCTTAACGGATGAGGCTCCAATGGGCGGTTCCATCGTCATTTCATCCGGCAGTTTGAAGCCCGCTACCGACTCATGCAGTTCGATGGCCATTTGCGCCAAGCGGCCGATAGCTTCCGCCGTTGCTGTAGTACCTGCAGAGGTTTGAGACGTAAACTCCTGAATCACGTTCATCGTGTTCGAGATATGGCCGGCTGAGGTGGATTGCTGGCGCGCAGCATTCGAAATGTTTTGAATCAACTCGGCCAAGTTGGCCGATACAGTTTCAATTTCCTCCAGGGCAACACCCGCATCCTGCGCCAAGCGCGCACCGCGAACCACTTCAGAGGTGGTTTGCTCCATCGAACTCACCGCAGAGGTGGTATCGCTTTGAATAGTTTTAACCAGGGCTTCGATTTGTTTAGTCGCTGTAGCCGAGCGCTCTGCAAGTCGCTGAACCTCGTCGGCAACCACCGCAAAACCTCGCCCAGCATCGCCGGCCATAGAGGCTTGAATGGCCGCGTTCAATGCCAAAATGTTTGTTTGGTCTGCAATATCGTTAATCAAACTCACGATATCGCCGATCTCTTGTGACGATTCACCGAGTCGTTTGATGCGTTTTGACGTGTCTTGAATCTGTTCGCGGATGGTATCCATACCGTGAATGGTGTTCTGCACCACCTTGGCGCCATTAAACGCAATCGATACTGCGCGCTCCGCTACGCGGGCTGACTCGGCGGCGTTGGCCGAAACCTGGTCAATGGTTATCGCCATTTCGTTGACGGCCGCTGAAGCACCGGCAATCTCTTGTGCTTGGTGTTCCGACGCACGCGCCAAGTGGAGGGCCGTTTGTTTTGTCTCTTCCGCCGCGACCGACACTCGCGCTGAAGTATCGTTAATCCGCGATACCAGAACACGCAACTGGTCAATGGTGTAGTTGATGGAGTCGGCAATCGCGCCCGTAAAGTCCTCGGTCACGGTTGCGGTGGTGGTCAGGTCACCGTCGGCCAAATCGGCCAATTCATCCAACAGGCGCAAAATAGCGCTCTGGTTGCGCTCGTTGGTCTCGGCTTGTTCTTTTAAGCGGCGCTTGGTCGCAAGGTTCAGCATCCACACAATCGCAATCAAACACAGCACCGCACAGATGACCGACAAGGCCAGCACATTGCTATTGACCTTGCGCTTTTTGGGCAACTCATCAATACCGTCAGATAAGTCACCCAAACGTTTCAGCATTAAAGGGCTGCCATCAATAATGGCGTTAGCTGCTTGGCGCGCATTAAATAAATTAGGGGATTTTTCATAGATATCGCTGACTTGTTTGGTCACAAAACCAAAGCGGTCCTCGACGCGGTTTAAACTTTCGACGGCATCTTTATCGATAATTTTTGATATCCCCATAGTGGGATTACCGGTTTTCATGCCTTGCAGCACACTACCAAACTGATTGGCATCGCGGTTAAATTCATCGGCGGCTTTGGTGGAGTCCACACCACCGCGCAGCATTTTGTCGACGTTTCGTCCTATGCGTTCAGCCAGCCAGCTTTGGCGCTGCGCCTCGGAAATCTGATCAGCTTGCGCGTTAGTTTCCAGCAAAATCTCCACGATGGTATCGTGCTCTTTTTGCAGTTCGGGTAAGGCTTCGTTCAATACCGTCGCCACATCATGCATCAAATTAATGGAGTCCTTATGATCCAAAATGACCTTGGCGCTGTCTTTAATTTTTTTCCAGGTCGCATCATATTCGGCAATCTGCGTCGCCAAAACGGCCCGCGACTGTCCATCGCTCGTCTGTAATTGCGTCCAAGTTTGATCCATGTCCTCAACCACTTTATCCAATTTGGCAAAAGCAGTTTTGTTCCCGCCTGTCGCATCGCGCGATAAGGCAGTCAACTGGAAAGATGCCGCTCGCAAATCGGCCACCCACTGTTTGTAGACTTGATCCTGCGCGGCCTCTTGCCTTAGCCGAAAATCAATAATCCCTGTCAGCACACAAAATCCAATCAAGGCAACAATCAAAATCGACATAAATCGATTTTGTTTGATTCGCGACATTAAGCCGTCGGAAGGTCTCATAGGTTATTCCCTCGTCACTAGCTGTTCTAGGACAGCTTTATTCAAAAAATTGTCGATTAACAAACCACAAAAGCGGCCAGTCGAATAGGTTTTGCGCCGAGCTAGGCCCAGCGTCGCTCAATCAAGGCGGCATTCATAAATCGTGGATTTTGTGCAATGGCTTGCATATCAAACAAGGCCCAAACCACGCCGAGCGCATCGGTGTAAGACCCTTTGACAAACGGCAAAACCGACTCAGGTACGTCGGGGATCGCATCGCTGTATAAATCGCTCGTAAAGTGCTGCATTCCAAAGGACTGATCCACGACCAAACCCGCGTAAAGCGCATCGGTGTCCAACACTAGCGCGCGTCTTTGCCGAAGTTGGCCCAGGCAGGCCCCGCCCATAAAGTGCGCCATATCAAATAAAGGCAGCAATCGCCCCCGTACATTGGCGAGCCCCATGACCCAGGGCTGAACCCCTGGCAAACGGGTGATGGTGGGCAGATCCAGGATTTCAGCGACCTGGGACATGGGCACCAGAAACCGTTTTCCGAGCAGAGCAAAGCCGATACCGCTTCGCCGTGGCGCCGCATCAGATTCTAGCGGGATCGGCAGCGAGTGTATCCGGGTGCGCTCTGCCAGTTCCAGCAAGGCGCTGAAGCCGCTACTCATCAACGAGCACCTAACGCCTGTATGGTTTTGAGTAACTGCGGCTCATCGACAGGCTTGGTGAGGTACGCTTTGGCACCTTGACGCATTCCCCAAACGCGATCGGTTTCTTGATCTTTTGTCGTGACTATCACAATCGGGATATGCGCAGTTTCCGGCGCCTTGGTGAGCTGACGCGTCGCCTGAAAGCCATTCAGCCCCGGCATGACCACATCCATCAAAACGAGATCCGGCTTTTCGGCCTTGGCTTTCGCCACCCCATCAGCCCCGGTAGAGGCGGACGACACAATATAACCGTGCTTCTCAAGCATGCTGGTCAGCTTATACGTTTCTGTGGGCGAATCGTCCACAATCAGCACTTTTGGCATGACTACTCCGTTTTTTGCGCAAAACCGAAATACAGTAGATCAACAAGACTGCGGGCAGATCAACCCGCCTTGGAGACCTTGACATGGGCTTCAATCGCCCCCAAGAGTTCACCCTTACTGAAAGGCTTCGTCAGATATTGATCAGACCCCACAATGCGCCCTTTTGCCTTATCAAAAAGCCCATCCTTGCTGGAGAGCATGATAACGGGCGTTGAGCGAAATTCGCTGTTATTTTTGATCAATGCACAGGTCTGATAGCCATCGAGGCGCGGCATCATGATGTCGACAAAAATAATATCCGGACGAGTATCGGCAATTTTTGCCAGGGCATCAAACCCATCTGTAGCAGTAATGACCTCACAACCCACTTTGTTCAGCAGCGTCTCTGCCGTCCGTCGAATCGTTTTACTGTCATCAATGATCATGACTTTCAGATGTTCAAGATTCACATCCATACACAGACCCTAATCGTTATCGGTTATACAAAGCGGGCACAGAACTGGCCGAAGCCAAGGCGCACCTTTTAACACAGAAGGCGCCAGAGGCGCTATAGCAAGACAGTGAAGATGTCGGAAACTCCTGCACCGCCCGCCGTTAAGACTCTTTATAATCGCCCAGCCGACTGAAAAGCGCCAACCCATAGTCCGTTTATATTTCTCACCTGACTGACCATCTACGCAAACTGGAGGAGAGCCCTCATGGGCACACACAGCATAGGCACACACAAACACCTGATTGTGATCATGGATCCGATCGCCAGGATTCAGTACGAAAAAGATTCAACGCTCGCCATCTTGCTCGCTGCACAAGCGCGCCACTGGCGACTGTCTTATGCGGAACTGGACGACCTCTATTGGGAAGACGGCGAGGCTCGCCTCAGACTGAGACCACTCAGCGTCACGGCAGACCCAGCAAACTGGTTTCAGCTTGGCGAGCGGCAGAACCACTCACCCGGAGCGCAAGACCGCGTGCTGATGCGCAAAGACCCACCGTTTGACACCACCTTTTTGTACGCGACACACTGGCTAAGCAAAGCCCAAACGCAAGGCAGCACCGTCATCAATCACCCCCAAAGCCTGCGCGATTGTAACGAAAAGCTGTTTGCGCTCGATTTTCCCACTTTGTGCCCTGCGCATCTTGTCAGCAAAAACCTGTCGCAATTGCGCGCATTTCACACCCAGCACCAAGACGTGATTTTTAAACCCCTCGACGGCATGGGCGGCCAGGGGATTTTTCGCTGCAAGCCCACTGATGGCAACCTCGGCAGCATTCTGGAAATGCTCACACAAGGCGGGCAGCGATTTATCATGGCCCAGCAGTTTATCCCCGACATTGCCGAGGGCGATAAACGTGTCTTGATGGTCATGGGCCAAGCCGTTGATTATTGCCTGGCGCGCATACCGGCAGCCGGCGAAACCCGAGGTAATCTCGCCGCCGGTGGAACGGGTAGAGCCCAACCGCTGTCCGCCCGCGACCGCGATATCGCCAATACCGTCGGGCCCTGGTTGCTGCAAAAAGGTTTGTGGTTTGTCGGGCTGGATATCATCGGCGACTATCTCACCGAGATTAACGTCACCAGCCCCACCTGCATTCGCCAAATCGACGCAGCCTATGGCACGCAGATTGGCGACCAACTGATGGCGGGCATCGAAAAAGCACTGGGTCTTGATTGAGCATCTCAGCACCACTTTGTAAGATGCAGCCCCTTTCTCCATTACGCCGAGTATGACGACTTGATCATGGCCACGACTGCATCGCGCGAGACCGCTGACCCCGGCGTCACCACGGGGGACCGTTTGTTGTTTACCGGCTTCATGGCCCTGGTCTTGCACATTTTTATCCTGCTCTCACTGGGGTTCAAACTTCCCTTTGCCGATAAGGTCGCGCCACCGCTCAACATTACGTTGGCCACTCAGGTCGCCGAGCAAGCTCCCGAAAAAGCCGATTTTCTCGCACAGCAAAACCAGGCAGCGAGCGGCGATGGCGATAGCGCCCAAGAACTGCTAACCGACCAGGTCGCTGCGTTTAACCACACCGACATTCATGACATAACGCCACCCCCACAGGAAAAGACGCTGCAAGCGGCCCGGGTGGATCAGGACCTCGTCAGTACGGAAGCTGCCTCTCAACTAAAAGCCCAGCACGATAATGACGATAAAACACCCTCGCCCGAGGAACGGTTAGCCCAGGAAGAGGACATAGCCCCCGTCAGCCCCGAAACCTCAGCCCTGCAAGCCAAACTCGACCGCTTGCGCCAAAGTGAAGCGCTAAAACCCAAAATCAAACGTATTCAATCCGAAGCAACCCGCGCCAGCCTCGATGCTGCCTACCTGTATGCTTGGAATCAAAAAGTGGAAGCCCTCGGCAACGAGCAGTTCCCCGAGGCGGCGCTGCGGCAAAAGATTTTTGGCACCTTGATGATGGCCGTAACCCTTAATCGCGACGGTTCGCTGTTTGAGGCTGAAATCATTAAGCCATCACAGCATCCTTTGCTAAATCAAACCGCACTGCAACTGGTGCATTTGGCCGCACCCTTTGAGCCCATTCCAAAAGAGGTGCTGGATGGTCACGATAAACTCGAAATTATTCGGACCTGGTCTTTTGAAATTACGGGCCTGTCCACACATTAGCCTGTGTGCACGGGTGCTTGAGCACGCAGTCGTTATGCCCGGCAGCGGGTTTGTTGTCAGTTTGAATGTGGGTTTGTAATGGGTATGTCTCGATCTTTGTCACTTCGCAATAGTTTTTTGGTTGCACTCCCCAGCATGACGGACCCGCGCTTTCACCAAAGCGTGACCTACATTTGCGACCACGGCGATGATGGGACCATGGGGTTGATTATCAACCATCCGATGGAGCTGTCCTTACCCGACATGTTTAAACAATTAAACCTCTCGTGTGATATTCAGCTCCCTCAGCACGCCGTGCTGCGCGGCGGGCCGGTTAAACCGCAACGCGGTTTTTTGTTGCACCGAACCCACGACATGACCTGGCACACCTCCATGCAGGTCACGGAAGAGGTAGCCCTCACAGCCAGTAAAGATGTGCTCGAATCCATAGCACAAGGCAAGGGGCCAACCGATTTTTTGTTTGCGCTGGGTTTTGCGGGCTGGAGCCCCGGGCAGCTCGAAGACGAACTGAAAGAAAATTGTTGGCTCACCCTCGACGCCGACCTGGATATTCTGTTTAACACGCCCATGGAAAATCGCTGGCAAAGCCTCTATGCCAAGCTCGGCTTGGAGCCTTACCGGCTGGCGCCGGGCGGCCACGCATGACAGACACGAGTTCACGCACGGCAGGCGCCACTTCCCGCACGACAGACGCTACCTATTGGATCGCCTTCGACTATGGCCTCAAACGCATTGGTGTCGCCATCGGGCAAACCCTGACAGCCAGTGCGCGCGAACAGCCACCCCTCAACGCGCGTGACGGCACCCCCGACTGGGGACAGATTGAACGCCTGCTGGCTGAATGGGCTATACGCCATGCCATTGTTGGCCTGCCACTGAATATGGATGGCAGCGACAGCGCCTTTACCCAGCGGGCGCGTAAGTTCGCTCAACGCCTCTCCGGGCGTTTTGGTTTGGACGTTCGACTCGTCGACGAGCGTCTCACCAGCTTCGACGCCAAAGGCATTGCTCTGGCTGCCGGCCACAAGGGCCACTGGGCGCAAGACCCGATTGACTCGCTGGCGGCGAGGCTGTTACTCGACGGTTTTCTAAACGACCCCACATCCTCTGAACGGGTTAAATAAAGCACTTTCGCGCCAGCGCTTGGCGGCTTTAAATCCCGCTATGCAATTGCTCGCGCCAAGGGGCATTGTTATGATCGCCACCCGGCATCGAGTAGGTTTTGCTGATCACTTGCTACCCAACCTGCGTCTACGGTCCAACCCATTTGCGTATGTGTTAAGTCCTTTTTAATCGCACACCGTTTTAATCGCTCAATCATTTTAATCGCTCAATAAATAGGAAGATGTTATGTCGCAATCGCCACAGGCATTGGCAGCCCTTTTTGATCACGCTGAGTTTCACCGTCGCCACTTGGGCCCATCACCTGAGGCGTGTGACGTCATGTTAACCCGACTGGGTTTCAAACAGCTGGACCAGCTGATTCGCGCAACCATTCCAGACGCTATCCGCGATGAAACCACCGCAAGCCTAGCCGGCCCCTTGAGCGAGCAGGCGGCACTGGCGGAGTTAAAAGCCCTCGCGAGTCGCAATCGGCTGCTCAAAACCTATATCGGCATGGGTTACCACGACACCCACACGCCGACCGTCATTTTACGCAATGTGCTCGAAAATCCCGGCTGGTATACGGCCTACACGCCCTACCAGCCGGAAATCGCTCAGGGCCGACTGGAAGGATTGCTCAATTTCCAGCAAATGATCATCGATTTAACCGGGATGGATCTGGCCAACGCCAGCATGCTTGACGAAGCCACTGCCGCTGCCGAAGCGATGGCGATGAGCAAGCGCGTCAACAAAAAAAGTACTAGCAATGCCTATTTTGTGGACCGCAACCTTCACCCCCAAACACTGGCCGTGGTCAAAACCCGTGCTGCGCACTTTGGCTTTGACATCATCGAAGACGATATCAGCAACCTTAACCAGCACGCTGTATTCGGTGTGTTGGTCCAGTACCCCAACACCCAAGGCGCGATTATTGATTTAGCCGGCGCCTGCCAGGCAGCTTCGCAGCAAAACGCCCTGATCACGGTCGCAACCGACCTCTTAAGCCTGGTATTGCTCGAATCGCCGGGCAAATTAGGAGCCGATATTGTGATCGGTAGCAACCAGCGTTTCGGAATTCCCATGGGCTTTGGCGGCCCTCACGCGGGCTTTTTTGCCTTTCGCGATGACTACAAACGCGCAGCCCCTGGCCGTTTGATTGGCGTATCGATTGACCGTCGCGGCAAGCAAGCCCTGCGCATGGCCATGCAAACCCGCGAGCAGCATATTCGCCGCGAAAAAGCCAACTCCAACATCTGCACCTCACAGGTATTATTGGCGTTACTGAGCACCTTTTTTGCGATGTATCACGGGCCGGACGGTCTAAAACGCATTGCCACACGGGTAGCGCTGATGACGCAGGCACTGGCAGCAGGCTTGCGGTCAGTCGGGCTGGCGCCGAGCAGCACAGCCGTTTTTGATACGCTGCACATTGCAACGCCCAAAGCGCGCCACTGGTACGAGGCTGCGTTAAAAGCGGGTATCAACCTGCGGCTATTCGCGGCTGATGCCCTCGGTATCAGTCTCAACGAGACCACGACGCTTGACGACCTCGACCAGTTACTGCGCTTGTTCGGCTGCCAAACGCCAGCCGCAGAGTTAATGCCTGCTGAGCTACCCGCGCACTGCAATCGCGAGACCCCCTTCTTAAGTCACCCGGTTTTTCACCGCTACCAAAGCGAAACCGAGATGCTGCGCTACCTGAAGCGGCTGGAAGCGCGCGACATAGCGCTCAACCACGCGATGATTCCGCTCGGTTCCTGCACCATGAAGCTCAATGCCACCAGTGAAATGATCCCTGTAACCTGGCCAGAATTTGGCAAATTGCACCCTTTCGCACCGCTTGATCAGGCCCAAGGCTACCTACAGTTGTTTGATGAGCTGCAAACCATGCTCAAAGCCTGTACCGGTTACGATGCCATCAGTTTGCAACCTAATGCCGGGTCTCAGGGGGAATATGCCGGGCTGGTCGCCATCAAAAATTACTTTGACGCCAAAGGCGAATTTGAGCGCCGCATTTGCCTGATTCCCGCCTCTGCCCACGGCACCAATCCTGCTACGGCACAGATGGTCAGCTTTCAGGTAGTGGTCGTGGCTTGCGATGCTGACGGCAATGTCGACATGGCAGACTTGGGTGCCAAGGTTGCGCTCTACGGCGAACAGATTGCCGCCTTGATGATCACTTATCCCTCAACCCACGGCGTGTTTGAAGAGAATATTCGCGACATCTGCGGTTTGATTCACAGTGTCGGCGCTCAAGTGTATATCGATGGGGCCAATATGAACGCCCTGGTGGGCTTGGCAGCACCAGGACGCTTCGGGGGTGATGTATCCCACCTCAACCTGCACAAAACCTTCTGCATCCCCCATGGCGGCGGCGGCCCAGGTATGGGGCCTATTGGGGTAAAAAGTCATTTGGCGCCCTTTTTAGCAGGCCACCCGGTGCAGCCCATCGTCGGCACCGACGTCAAACACGGCACCATCAGTGCGGCACCCTGGGGCAGCGCCAGCATTCTGCCGATCAGCTGGATGTATATCCGGATGATGGGTGCAAGTGGCATGAAACGCGCCTCGGAGTATGCCATTTTGAATGCCAATTACATTGCTCACCGGCTCAAAGACCACTTTCCGGTGCTCTATGCTGGGCGTCAAGGCTTTGTGGCACACGAATGCCTGCTGGATCTTCGCCCGCTCAAAGCGGCCTCCGGCATCACGGAAGAAGACGTCGCCAAACGTTTGATGGACTTTGGCTTTCACGCACCGACCATGAGCTTTCCCGTTGCCGGCACCTTGATGATAGAGCCGACTGAAAGTGAATCCCTCGCGGAGCTAGATCGCTTTTGTGATGCCATGATTCACATTCGCGGCGAGATTGATAAGGTCACGGCGGGAGACTGGCCACTCGATAATAACCCGTTGGTCAACGCGCCCCATACGCTGGATGACCTACTCGACGAGAATTGGAATCACCCTTACACGCGTGATCAAGCTGCGCGCGCGCTGCCCTACTTGCATCATCACAAGGTGTGGCCCTTCGTCAATCGTATCGATAACGTCTACGGCGACCGCAATTTAATCTGCAGCTGCCCAAGCCTCGACACCTATTTGGAATAAGTCAGCACACAAGGCCCAGGTGGGTGGCAACTAAACCATCCACTCGGGGCGCAGCAAGGCCACGCGCAACAAGGCGGCTACAGAGATTGCATCGGTGATGCGGCCAGTGATGGCCCAATCCACAGCCTCTTTGAGTGGGACGCACAGCAGGCTGATATCTTCTGTCGGCTCATGGGCGATCTGGCCTGGCGTCAAACACTCGGCTAAAAAAACATCAGCGCGCTCATCCGTGATGCTATTGGACAGGTGTAACGTCAAGATATGGCGCATCACACCGGCTTTCAGGCCGACCTCTTCTTCCAGCTCACGGTGCGCGCAGTCTTGCGGGTTTTCGCCACGCGGCGCGCCACCTTCCGGAATTTCAATCGACGTCTGATTTAAGGTGTAGCGCGTCTGCTTCACCAACCAAACCTGGCCTTCAGCATCCAGCGGCACCACGCCGACAGCCGTGCCCTTAAAATGCACTACACCGTAAATACCGTCCGTTTTGCCGGGGGTAATGACCTCCTCATGCCGCACCTGAATCCAGCGGTTCTCATAAGCCACCTGGGACGACAAACACTGCCAAGGTCCAACTTGGCGCAGTACGGGCCGAGCGTTAGTATCGCGGGCGCTGTCGGCGGGCTCTGGCATGTTGCCAACAGTCTCTGTGGGTGCGAAATGCGTCATGATAAGGCTCTCGTCATGGTGATGCTCTCTCTGTCAAAAAAGGCATAATACCCGATGACACCGCTCCCACAGACACTCTCTTGTGCGCGCATGTCTTATGCGCTTGGATCTTATGCGTCTGTGCTGTGGTCGATGCTGCGTGACTGTTGCGTGCGGCTGCGTCGACCTAAACCGCTTAACCATAACCTTAATAAAAACAACCCATCGAAAAATCACTCATGATTTCCTCCATCGTAAGACGTCAAACACCTTTACAACTATTGGTGATTTTATGTGGCGCCTGGGCAAGCGCCGCCAGCTGGGCTTGCCGCGACCTGGCCATTACCCCACTGGAACAGACTTACTGTGCATTGGCGGAAAGAGGCCTGACGCAGGGGTTGCCCCGATTTGACGACTTTCGCCGCAACCCACAGGCGACGCAGTATTTGCTCCTAAAGCGGCCAGCTGAAAAAGCGCGCTTACCCTTGCAGGCTCCCGCTGACAAAGCCTCCCGGTTGCGGCAAACAGGGCCTAGCACGCCAAAACCTGCGAGCCCGGCTGCTCAAGCACTCGGAGCACGCTTGCCAGCCACGCCCTCGACGACACGCCCGCGCGCGAATACACCAACGCCGCCAGGAAGCCTGGCGCGAGCTTTGACCAAAACCGGGCCCCAAACCACTGGCATGGCGGATTGCCAATTATTGCCTCTACAAATTGTGTGTGGCCGCTCGCGATATGTATTGCGCGACAATCAGCGCAACAGCCAGTTGTCGGCAGACGCTTTCAGCCAGAGCAATCGGCTTATTTTTCCAAGCCCCAAAGACTCTGACGTCACAGACGATCTGCAGAGGCTCTATACCCTGTATCTCGATAAAATGTTACTCATCGGTTTGGGCGGCGCCACGTTGAGCTATCGAAAATTTGAATTTTTATACGGCGAGTCCAAACGGCAGCAATCCGACTTCAATGCCCGTTTTGCGACCATGTATGATTTTCTTAAAAAAGATAAACAAGCTCAGGATGCAGACAAGATGCACAGCGGTAAAAGCGCGCCACCTTTATCGGATTGCCAATCCTTCGGCACGGACCTGATCGCTTGCGATGCGCAACAGGGTAACTGGGTCTACCGCCTTGAACGCTAAGACGGACGGCGTTGATTGCGCTGACCAATCACGCTCAGTGCGGCAACACGATAGGCCTCCGCCAGGGTCGGGAAATTAAAAATGGTGTCCACAAAAATATCGACTTTATTATGATTGAGCATGGCCATTTGCCCGATATGAATGAGCTCGGTAGCCCCTTCCCCTACAATCATGACACCCAAAATCTCGTCGCCAGCTTCATCACACACGATTTTTAACAAGCCATTTTGAATGCCGGATATCTGCCCGCGCGCAATTTCATCGAATCGCGCTGAGCCAACTATGGCGTTGGGATATTTTTCACGGGCTTGTTTTTCACTCAACCCAACGGCTGACAACTCCGGAATCGAATAAATACCGGAAGGTAATAATCCGTTTAAATGCCCCAAGGATAAACCGAGTGCATTGCAACTCGCTCGGCGCCCTTGCTCCATAGACGCTGACGCCAAAGACGGCGGGCCTATCACATCGCCGGCAGCATAAATCCCGGCAATCGCCGTTTGTAAATTATTATCCACGGCAATCAAGCCGCGCTCATTCAACTGTAAACCGGCATTTTCCAGCTCTAATTCTTTAACGCTCGCCACCCGCCCGGCTGCACACAGGAGCTTCTCACTTTTTACCAGTCGGCCATCGGCCAATTCGGTGACTACCGCATCAAAACCATTCCAATAGGCTTTGACGACCTGCGTATTACCCATCCAGGTGCCACCCAAGTCTTCAAATCCTGCGACAAACGTACGCGTTAGGTCATCATCCAAAAAACCGAGGGGCTGTGGGTAGCGATCAATCATAGTGACCTTAACCCCGAGCGCCTGAAAAATGGAGGCATATTCGCTAGCGATCACGCCACCGCCTAACACCACCAACGAGCGGGGGAGATACAACATAGATAAAATGGAATCGCTATCTAAAACATGTTCATGATCAATCGCGATGTTATCGGGCGCGCGCGGCTCAGACCCAGTCGCAATCACAATCGCCGGCGCCGCCAGCAAGCTGTGATGGCCTTGCACATGGGTGACTTCAATCTGGGTTGCCGATACAAATCGAGCACGCCCGTGTACTAACTCAACCTGATTGCGGGTAATCTGGCGGCGCATATACTCATCATGCGCATCCAGCACGTCACCCAGGCGCGTAATCAAGGTCGCTAACTCGGTATCTTCCGGCAACTCAAATTGCACAATCTCGGCATTTTCACGCATGGCGCGAACCCGCAAGGCATTTTCGCGCAGGGTTTTAGAAGGAATAGTGCCCTTGTGCACACAGGCGCCGCCCATTTCACGGCTACGCTCAATCAACGCCACTTTGCGCCCACATTTTGCCGCTTGAATAGCCGCTTTTTGCCCGGCTGGACCACTGCCAATCACAATTAAATCGAAGGATTCTGGTGTCATCATTGACTCATCATCTCCATGGTCGATAGCACCAAGGGCGCTTTGTCGATCAATTTAGCAATATCATCGGGGTATAAATTGAGCTCCGCTAAGACAGGGGACTTGACCAGTTGATCCCGCGTTATTTTTTTACGCACTGGGACTTCCTTATAAAAACAGCGCGAAAATTCAGCGCCGGCGACCACAATCATGGTTTGCTCTGCACTTTTACCGGCATTGGTGTAATCGTCAAACCACATGACCACATCTTTAACCAGTGTTGGCATATCCCACTGGTGCACTACCGTAATACCGAGTGAGCGCTGAAAATGCTGTTCCAACTCCATCATCATGCTGGCAGAAATCTCGACCTGACAACGTTTAGCCGTCTCGATAACGAGCTGAATACACACAGGACGGCCAATATCATGTAGCAGGCCCGCTAAAAAGGAGGCCTCCACATTGCGCCGACAGGCACGCGCCACCTCCTTCGCCCAAAGACCCGCCATTAATGAAAACTGCAGCTCCACTTGGATGTGCCGCTCATAACCGGGAGCATTAAACATTTTGGCATTCACGCTAGCGGCAAGGGCGATATCGGCGATGGTTTTCATGCCTAAACGGGCAATTGCTTGCTGTAAAGACACCAGTGAGCTGCCCGGAGTGTAAAGCGCTGAATTGGCAATGCGCATGACTTGTCCGGCCAGCATTTGATCACTTTGAATCAACTTAGCAAGACGTGCGGCATCAGACTCCGGATCATTGGCTAAGCGAATCGCCTTGCTGGCCACCTCAGGCAGCATGGGCACCTCAATCGCATCACTGCGAATCTGCTCATCTATCAGCTCCAGAAACGACTTGCCGTTCGAGACCATGACCCTGTCACCCACGCGTTGAATATTGCCGACCTGTTGAGTGTAGCGCCTTTTTGCCACGCCAGTTTTGCTTAATCCGCCCCACCACTGAGGCATTTTTATATAACAAAGAAACCAATCAAGACGATTTTTTTATTTAAAAATCTGGCGCAGGATTTTGTGCTTAACTGTCAACAAGCGTTATAGAGCTAAGCTGATGGCCACCGTCATCCGATGACACCGATAATCAGCCCGTTTATCTGCCGAAGGCTTCAGTCTGGCGCTTTGAGTCTATACGTGAGCCTTGGGCGCTGCTGGACAATGGTCTAGGGTTGTAGTTGTAGTTGTAGGATTGCCTCTTGAAATGGATTGCCCCTTGAATATGCGTTTTTTTTGCAACAGGTGATGTAGGATGAGTTATCCCATACTGATTTACAGCGTAGAGCTATCCGCTATTGGCCGCCATCTTCAAGACTTTTTTAAAGCCAAAGTCTGCCAAGATCTCCCCGCTTGCCAAGACAGCCTGCAAGCCCATCACTTTCGCGCCTTTATTATCGATTGTTCGGATTGTGACTGTTCGGATACCGGCTGCTACACCGGTTATATTGAGCTCGCCAAACAAGCCGATATTCCTGCCATCGTCATTTGCCAAGCCCTGAATCTGCAACAAAAAATTGCTGCGCATGAAGTCGGTTGTGATGACATTTTAGATAGCCGCACCAGCCCAGATGAAGCAACAGCCCGCGTCACCAAAAGCATCTACCATCGCATCGCCACCAAACAACTTAATGAACGTTTACAGCTCGCGAGCGAAACGGCTAAAAATGCTCTGATTGACAATAGTGATCTTGGCGCCAACATTCAATTCTTGCTCGCCGTGAATAGTTGCGACAACCTAGACCAGCTAGGCCAACTGCTCTTTTCAACGCTCGAACGCTATGGATTAAAATGCAGCTTACAAATGCGCACACGCATGGAAATTAAAAACATGGAAGCGCATGGCATGAGTAAGGATTTGGAATCTCAACTACTTTATCAGCTCAAGGACTCTGGTCGTTATATTGATTTTGGCAGTCGCACCCTGTGCAATTATGACCGTGTCTCGCTACTGATCAAGAACATGCCCACAGAGGACAAGGAGAAATACGGCGCGATCAAGGATAATTCTTTTTATTTGCTTCAGGGTGTCAATGCCCGTCTGCACGCACTCGAAAATCAACACACATTAGATGAGGAAAAAAAGTGCTTAAAAAAACTCTCATCGGATATTACTCAAGTCACGAGCAGTATCAAAGAGCGCTATCAGGACATGATGCGCAGTATTGTTAACGAAGTTGAAACTGCCGCTTTACTGATACAAGACCGCATCCCACACCTGGCCCTGCTCGAAAAAGACGAACGCTATATCGACAACATCATTGAGCGATTAATTACGGGGACTAATCAAATTTTTAACGAAGGTTTAAAGGTCGAAGACGCCTTTAAGCGACTGGAAAGCGATCTTGAAAAATCCATCCACACCTTGGACGAACACCCCGAATTATCCGGCAGTCAAACGTTTGAGAAGGACAATCGGGGAGTTGACTTGTTTTAAATAGGGCGCAGGATGCACGCTTCGAGCATGCTCCCTTGCTACAAAACGTTATACAGCAGGTGGGGCAAACACATCGCCACCATTGTGCGGCTCCGGCTCTTCTTCTAACAAGAGGTCGGGTTTACCTTTAATGGCTCGCATCAAAATATCGCGGCGCTTCGAAAGCAAAACACCTACCGCTTCCGCCTGCCCCTCTTGAATATCGGGAAGGTGTTTTTCAATTAAGGCCGTAATGCACTCGGCCAATTCAAGCATTTTGTCATGTTCATCGGCGTCTTTTTTGTTTTTAAACATAGCCCCGTCCCGATCGCACTGCCACACAGAAATTACAGCCATTTTTAGCCTCCGGTTTTAACTGTATTTATATACAGTATATTAAGGCGCTCGCGCGCAAGAGTCAATGACTTGGCACAACTCTTTGATGCCGAGACGAGTCACCCAGCATGCAAAACAGGCCGGCGTAAAAAAAGCGCATCACTGCGCTTTTTTTACGCCGGCCGGGTTTAATGAACCCAGCGGAAGT
>JACCDR011866374.1_pt1 | contig 63650 bp, 170 predicted proteins | sample 7446431 | NCBI WGS metagenome assembly JACCDR01 (sample SAMN15323443, study PRJNA562643) | freshwater metagenome | isolation source: river surface water | place: USA:Blue River Watershed | collected 2017-08-17 | reverse complement strand
GGAACACCTTCCGTATAGGAAATCGGAAATAATTAATGGGTTTTTAATTTTGTAACAACTTTTTCTCTAGAAAAATCCAGAAAAACGCTTGAAAAAATAAAAGGACCGTATGGCTTGCGCCACCCCCCCACACCGGAGTCCCGTCAAAACTTTTTTCAAAATAATTTTTTTATTTTTATTTTTGTAACAACTTTTGTACAAAGTAACCTAGTATATTTGTACAAAGCATTGCCAATACACAGAGTTACATTGTACAATGCTAGGCAGGTATGGGTATAGCCATGTTAGGATGGCTACGCCCTACGCCCTACGCCCTACGCCCTACGCCCTACGCAGGTGACTACCTTTGTACAACCTAACCATTGCGTGCCTTGATGATGCACGCTGCGTGTGCGGTGAACAGCTTGGTGTAGTCGCTAGGCTTACCCCCGAACTTAGCTGCCCGCTCCTTAGCCGAAGGCACGAGCACAACAGGTCGTCCGCAGTATTGGCAGGTCATCACATGTCCTCGTGTTGTGGTGGTGAGGTATGCCTACCTTTGTACAAACTAACTCAGCTTGCATCCATCGGGAAGCCGATGCACCGCTTCGCTGCGGAAGGCCAAGGCCAGCATCCACGCCTGCCAGTAGTCTGGCTTGTCGTAATTGCCAAAGAGAATGTCTTGGGCTTTGAACGTGCCTTGCGACGAGCCGACGTTGTGGTTCTCAATAATCATCTGCTTGAAGACGCTGAGCGGGCTGGAAGCGTAATCGGGAGGCTGAGACGAGAAGCGAGCGATGATCGACGCTCGGCACGACGAGCCTTGGCACAGCCAGACATCGCATTCAAGGTAATGTCCCAAGAATTCGCAACACTCGCAGTCGTGTTGGAACTTGGGTTGCGAGAAGTTCGGTGAGCGATTGCGTTTCGTGTCCAACATTGTCGTGTCCTTTGTTTGTGGTTGTGGTCGGGACACTGAACTTTGTACAAACTAACAATAAGCGGAGGCGACGGGCATGGTCAACCACTACCAGCCCGCCGCCATCACGCCTACCACATGTTTCGCTCTTGCAAAGCGAATTGATTCCACTCTTGTTCAATGTCGTCCCAAGTGCGGAAGTCGCTGCCGATCATTTCCCAATGTTGTTCATCAATTTCAGTTCGTCCGCTGTCGATGATGCGTGCCTTGAATTCTTCGGCAGCTTCAAGCGATTCCCACAACCGTTGATGCGACCAATAATTGACACCATCACCACGCTGTTGACGATTGCAGTCGATGCCACCGCCAACGATTTCATCAAGATACACTCGCCAGCCCGCAACGTATAGATGAGGTCCATCCTCAGTGCGTCCTTGGGCATATTCAATTTCAACATGAAGATTCGCAGCAACGATGGCAACCATGTTCGTGTCCTTTGTGTGGTTGTGGTTGGGACACTGAACTTTGTACAAACTAACTAAACCGGAGGATCGTAGTTGGTCTTGACAGCTTTGCGTCGTTCGGTTGCACGCTCGGTTGCGTGATACAATGCCTTGGCTGCATTGACTTTTGGTTGCGGTTTGCAAAGCAGAGCCAGCGTTGCAGTGATTGCTCCCATGAAAGTCCAAAAGAAGTCGATGCCAGCAAAAGCCAGCAAAGTTCCCACACACACAAGCAAAAATCTGATGATGTTCATGCAATCTCCTGTACGACTTAACTCCATTGTTCGCAGGTGTTGTTTGAATGCACTCATGGAATACTTTGTACAAATTAACTTAGTATATTTGTACAAAACTGTGGTTAAAAAAGAAAAGGGGATTTCTCCCCTTCGGATCATTCTCGGATTGGATTCCATCGCAACTCGGCTTCGTAAGTCCAGTAGTTTGCCTCAATGCACACTTCGTGATCCTTCAGCCCATTGTTTAGCTGGTAAGCCAGTTCGATTTCAGCACCACGTTGCGTGGTATGGTAGCTGATAGCGACGAACTGCGGATAGTCGTCGAAGTAGGCATTTCCGTCGTCATCGTAGTCCAGACCATCGCACCAGACCATCACAGCGAACGGGACGCAGACATCATCCCAATCGTCCGTGATATCATATTCTTGGCTCTCGTCTTCCAGCACTTCGTAGCAGGCTTCTCGCACTCGACCAGCGAACGAATCTTGAATGAAATCCAGAAATTCGAGCATGTTCGTGTCCTTTGTGTGGTTGTGGTTGGGACACTGAACTTTGTACAAACTAACTGGCTTGTCGCCACGGAATCAAAGTGGCATATTCTTTCAGCAAATCTTCAGAGCCGCCGAACTCGCAGGCATCAGCAAGCAATTCGATCAAGTTCTTGGCATCGATGAGGGCGATATCATCGGTTGCCAGTCGTCGCAACGTCTTGATTGCTCCGATTTTGTCGTTGGAATTTCTTGCGATTCTTGCCGCACCGAAGCCATCAACGATAGCAAGTGCGTTGTAGATGTTCACTCCGCTGACCTTGCGAAGCACATCGCAACGTGGATTTTTGCAAGTTGTTCCCAAAAGGGTGTTGCGAATATCGGCCAAGAGCATGATTGTGTCCTTTGTTTGTGGTTGTGGTTGGGACACTGGACTTTGTACAAACTAACTAATGGCCGGGTTTTCGTTGCATTCGATAATTGTACCCGGTCATGCCATCTTGTTTGATTGGCACTTGGTGAAAATGTTCTGGAGCATTAGGCGACGGGATTGGCCTTCCATGTGTCACAATCGTTTGCAAATCACGAATTTCAAAATCATCTGGTGGCAGCACTTCAACGTCGTCGTGCTGCTGAAATGCTTCATCCGTGACTTGGATGAGTTTTCCGTTTGGTCCCGGTTTCCAATGTTCCCATGCCATGATTGTACAACTTTACTTTTCTGGCTTGCTCAAGCTATTGACATGAACAAGTCCGCAAAACTTTCCATCGAGTCTTTCGACATGGCAGCTTTGCATGGTGTTAGGTGGCGGGCATCCTCGTGGATGCACAACTCGAACCCTTTCGCCAGATTTCAGATCAGTTTTCGGGTCATATCGGTCCCACCCAACTGGCTCGAAGACGTAAATCGATCCTTTTCTGACTCGGTTCATAGTTCACCTTGTACAAATTAAGTCGCCATTGATTGTGCGACCATGTTGTTTCATGTGATGTTCAAATCGTTGTTGCAAAAGATGTGGTTGTCGAATAGCTCGCCCAAGCAACAGGTGAATTTCTTCACTTGTGAGTCGTGGTGCAGCCATTCGCAGAATTTCCACGCTGTTGGCCTCAGTCGAGCCAGCGATTTTGTTCAAGACTTCCAAAAATGCGTCACTCATGGGTTTCAACCTTTTGGGTGCCATTTGTGATTAGACCAATAGCCATCAACAATGGTCTGTTTCGGTTTCTTTGTGGCATAGTCATTTCGCATGATGGATTTCTTTGTACAAATTAACTTTCATACACAAAACGCAAAAGCCGGGGATTGTTTCCCCGGCTTTTGGTTATGAATTAGGCGGCTTGTTTCTGCTTGATCGCCCTGAAGCGTTGGCCGTCTGGCGTGATGAGTTGCGTGCAGCCGTGCCAGTTGATTTTGATGGTTCCGGCTTCGACGATGAAGTTGTGGACACCCGTTGGGATGACGACGCCCAGAGCACGCATCAAAAAGCCGATGTCGTCCTTCTTCATTTCGCTGACGTGCAGTTCCTTGATGTAGTTGCCGCTCGGCAGGACGATCACATACTGATCGGCGACGAACTTTGGCGAGCCATCATCGTTGACGGCTTTGCGTCGTTGCGAGAACACTTCTTTGGAAACTTCTTGGAATTGAACACGAGCTTCTGGCACGACTTGATGCAAACGAACGAGGTAACGCATGGTTTTGTTCCTTGGGGAGAGGAAGGTGGTTGAGATGCAAACAATTGTACAAACTAACAAGTAGCTTTGAGATCAAGCTCTTGAAGTTCTCGCAGTTCATCCTTGCAGAAGGCGATGTTCAATTTTTCAGATGATCGGACGCTTTCGATCACCGCATCCATGATGGCATCAAGGCCATCGGCCAGTTGCAGTATGACTGGTTGGCTAGTGTTTTCTTCGTTATCGACCCCCCGCAGAATTGTGACAGTCAACCCGCTGGCAGGGTCCATTTTTGCTTTGATTTTTTTGAGTTCGACAAGTGCGGCACGCACAGCTTTCAATCGACGAGCAGAAGACATTGCATGTTCCTGTGGTTAAAGGACAGCAAGTATTGTACAAACTAACCGATTTGTCCAATCGGTTAGAGGATTTCAGATTGCCACAAGAGCGGGCACTTCGACATCAATGAATTCGACCTTGGTTGCCGTCTTCATCACGTCGGCGAAGGCGTTGCCGTGATTGAATTCGTTGTTCAGGTAGTAGCGTTGGATTTCAATTTCCGTGCCATTGATCCATCCTTCGGTCGTGATATTGTCGTCCCAAGTGACACGAACAACACGACGAGGAATCATCTTGGGAAAACGCTGACTTCCAACATTGATGAGCGGAAACATTTGATTGCTCCATTGTGGTTGTGATTGGAACAACAGACTTTGTACAAACTAACAAGAGCTTGCCAAGTCTCGTTTCATTCGTTTCCGCACTGCTCGGCGGTTGATTGTCTTGTCGTCTTTGCCACGAAGTTCAAAGGTCCATTTCGTTCGCAGCAATTTTCGTTCACGCTTGAAAACGTCTTTCATTTTGCGTCCGATTTATGCAATGAGGCCCATTGACCGCTTCGTGATAACTTGATCTTCTGGCTGGTCTGTTGTTGGCGGAACACTTGGATCATCGTGATAAAAATGTGTTCGTTCGCAGTGTGCCCACCATCCAAATCGAACGAGGCCACAGCTACATTTTTTTGGGTTCCACCATTTCCAGTGAAAATGCCAAGAAACAACTTGATAAGCTGGCTCAGTCATTCTGTCGTCCGTTTGCTCGGATGTGTTGTTGTTCATCTGAATTGTACAAACGAACTGCATCAACAATGAGTTGAGCATCTTTTTGTTGGGTATCACCGTAGCCAGCAGTCATTTTGGCGACTGCCCCACGGTTACAAACCAACCAGATACCATCAGGACGAGATTCGATGCGAAGATTTTCCATGAAAGCCTTTGTACAAACGAACTAGAAATCAAGTCTCGTGACTTTGGAATCGTATTCGTATTCGACTCCATCAATCACGATGACAGAATTTGCGTCCTGATGTCGAACCCAAATTTCACAGACTTCCGTTTCACAATCTTGCAGGATGACAAATTCGGCAGGCTTGTCAGATTCGGCTTCTGGAAGATTCGAGAAGTGCGACAGAATCGGCATATTGAAAAGCCGATAGCCAGAATCTTTCAGTTCAATCCGAGTGATTGTAGCCATGCTTTTATTTGTACAAATTAACTTTATTTGCACAAATAAAAAAGCGGGGGAATTTCCCCCGCCTTGCGTTATCAAGCGACACCGCTTGACACGTCTTTGCCAAGAATCTTACTTGCTGACGGAGCCGCCGTTGCGAACAGCACGGTCATTGTCGGCGATGATTTCGTTCAAGCCCTTCATGTTGATCGTGAATCGTCGAGTGAGCTTCATGTTTGGTCCTCCGGGTTCGTGTTGTTAGAACTGACTTACGCATCCTTCCTTGTACAAATTAACTTTGAATTGAATGACAAAAAAAGGGGGATTTCTCCCCCATGCTGTCGGAATGAATTACTTTGACAGCAAGAAAAATTCTCCGCACTGGATGGCGATGACGCTTTCGATCTTGAACGTCCGCCAGTTGACCTTGACATCGGTTTCTTGCCGTCCGCTGTCGTCTGATTGTGTCGGCAAGTAGTGTTGCAAGTCTTCGACTTGTTCCACGGTCAGCGGTTCATCGGTCGCAACGTCGAACCAATAGGACTCATTGACACGAACATGACCATCGGCATCGGCGGCTGGCTTGACTGCAAAGTAACGGTCGCCAGTGCCCTTGTGCTTCACAGTGTACAAACTATCTCGTTCGCCTGCTCCTTCCGGGTAGTCTTTCGACTTCCACAAGCCTTGTGCCGTGAAATGTTCCGGCACTTCACCTTCATCGGCCTCACGAGCACGCTGATTGTTGACACTGTTTTCGTAGATTGCACCGAGTTGGACACTGCGAACCGCACGACGTTCAACGCCTTGCGAGTATGGGCAAGGCTCGCCGGTCAATCGGTGTTTCTTGAGCAATTTGGGCCGAGTGCAGGACCAAAACGTCGCAAACTTCGCACCACGTCCAGCAAATTCTTCAACAAATTGGTCAATCGTGACAGTCTTCATGGTTGTTCTCCGGTTTGTGGTTGTGATTGGAACAACAGACTTTGTACAAACTAAGCTGTGGCAAATAACATTCACGCAACAACGTAAGCGAGCACCAATTTTTTACGTTGCAAGAATGTTATCGCTCACCAGCCCAGAAATAGGCCCGGTCGGACTCGAACCGACGACCCACGAATTATGAGTTCGCTGCTCTAACCAACTGAGCTACGGGCCTTAATAATCGCCAACGATGCTCAGGAAAAAGACTTTTCTCTCATGCTTTCTCTTTCGCAGCCAAGCAATCATTGCTGCCCATCGTTGACGAGACACATTCGACGGACAGCCGGGGAAACCGTCTGCAACGTAGGCGAAAAAATCATTCTTTGACATTTTGTTTCTCCTGATTGACAACAATGATTGTACAACCTAACGATGAAACAATTTCGCTCGACTCAATCGCTGCGGTGTTGCTCGATTCCAATAGGCGTCTTTGCAGTTTCCTCGGCCTTTGTTAGAGCAGAAAGCCTGTTGATAGGTTTTCTTTGTGAAGGTCTGGCGACAGTGCGGGCATACACAGACCTGGCCAACCGGACGCTGTTTGGCGATGTTGTAGAGGTCCGGCGATGTGTCGATGCGTGGTGCGTCATCACGAGAATCCAACGCTTCATCCAACGCTTCGGCTTCGGTGCAGTCATCGTCGATTTGCATGATGCCCTCTTTTGTACAAACTAACTTTATTCATCACAAGAAGGATCATCGATCCAAGTCCATTCTGGTGACTTTTCAGGCAATTCAATCAAAGGTTCATTCCGCAAAAGTCGAATGCGTTCATGTTCGGTTTTCCGCACTTGAATTTGCAGATTCGGAGATGAACAGAGATAATACTTGCCATTGCAGATCATATTTTCTTTTGTACAAATTAACTTAGTTTATTTGTACAAATTGGTGGTCAAAAAAGACATGACGTTGTTTCCGTGCTCCCTTCGGATTTCTCCGCTGCCTTGCACAGTTACAACGTCAATCAAGTTATAGTGGCAGGTTACATTAAGCAGACTAGCATTGAGTTTCTTAAACCTATCTTATCTCCGGTTGTCCCGGCCTTACGATAGCACTCGCCACTTAGCTTAATCCCCACGGCGGCTGTTTTTCAAATAACGGCGAATAACCGTTTCAAGGCATCCAGCATTCCTGTGACGTTCTTTGTACAACCTAACGAAGAGTTCCACGAATTGCCACGGTTGCGGCTCGGCAGGCTTCTTCAACGCACCAATCGACAGAGCGAAAAATTATGCCATTGACTGCGATGGCTTTTGGCTCTTTCCAAAGATAATGGAAAACAAACAACGCTTGCTTTTGTTCGATGCTTTGCCGATGTGCGGCATCAATAGCATCTGCGAGCGTTTCATATTCTGCTTTCCGCTGCGGTGGTTTGTCAAATTGTGAAATGAAAAAGTTCACAAATTTGTCCTGTGCGATTGAAGGATGAGACGGTTCCAAACGAACCACAAGCAACCGTAGAGCAAATACCAAACTTTGATGTCAACTGGTTGAAGGTGAATCATAATACAACCAATTGTACAAATGAACTTAGTATTCGCTGGGCAGCATGATGACCCAATTCGTTTCGTCGAGCGGCTGACAAAACAGTTTGATTTCTTCGAGCGGAAAGTCGGTGTATTCGATTTCTTGCGTGACGACCGGCTTTTCGCCCTTGCCAGAATCCCCCCAACACTGCAAGACGCAGGTGTGTTTGTCCAAATCGGTTTTGAGTGTCCAGAATTGGATGTCCCGGCATCGGTGGTCTTTTTGGCACGCCGTTTGATGATGCGAAGCAATGGCATCCATCAGCCAATATGCTCCGGCTTGTTCGGCGAGATATTGAGCACCATCGGTCAGACAGTGACGACGAAACAAAGGCGACCAGCGATGATATCCTTCGGTTCCGGTGAATTGTCGCAGGCTTTCGTGTGTCAACATGATAAATCCTTCTGGTGTGGTTGGCGATGGATTTCTTTGTACAAATTAACTTTGTTCACAATAAAACAAAAAGGGGGATTTCTCCCCCGGAAATCACATTCGTTTTTTCAGCAATTCGCCAAACACTTGAGTCAGGACAGCTTTGACGGCCACCGGCTGAGCGTTGAAGTGTTCCACGGTGTTGCCCAAGTAGCCATAAACCGTGTTAGCTTCATCAAGCGACATTGTGCCGTCGCAACTTGCCAAAGATTTCATTTCCTGAAACTTGCAGTAGGACAAAAGATCAAGGTCGAGTTCTTTTCTGAGCGACTCGACTTTTTCCACTGTCGTTTGTCCGCTCTTGATGCGATTGCCGATTTGCGTTTCCATTCGAGCAATCGCATCAAGAATACGATTTTTGTCAAAACTCAGCATGATGTTCTCCGTTAAAGGTGATTGATGCTGAATTTTGTACAAACTAACGTCAATGCTTTTCGAGTTTTTCAATCTTGGTCACGAAGTAACTGCTCTCGCTGACCAGCGGCGACCCAAACAATCGCTGATCGTAGTGAATGCGAACATAATCAGTCGCATTCAGTGATTGCATTTCCGTGACCAATTCTTTTTGATCGACGGTGAAGTCGAACACATTGCTGACTGTGTTGTCGGCGGCAGCTTGCAATCCAGGCAAGGCCAACTGTCCTTCCCACGACTTGAACAGAATGCCCTTGTGGGACAGCTTTTGGATGTGACCATCCCGGTAGCCATCCGAATATGGAATGCCCTTGCCTGCCACGGCACAGCAGCCACCAATTCCAAGAAACACGCAACAAATCAACACCAAAAGATGCCAAACCTTCATGAAAGACCTTTCTAAAAGAGTTGTTGAAGACACAGGATTTTGTACAAACTAACTTTTCTTGCCGAATTTCGTCTGGGTGTATTTTCGACGCATTGGCATTGCTGGATGTTCGTGTCCGGTCAGTTGATGATAGACACGATTCAATGTTTCCATTGTTTCGCCAGTGCCTTTAATGCGTGAATCACCGAGTTCGCTGTTCAAAAATTGAACCAGCGTGATTGCGTCGGATTTCTCAAGTCGAAGCTCTTGTGTCAAAGGGAATGTTCTCGGAAGGGATTTTGTTTTGACATATTCCCATCGACCATCTTCATTGACTTCCAAGGTTTCGTTTGGTCGTTCTGCTGGCCTGCCAATTTCAATGGCTTTCTCTGCCAGCTTGATTTGAACCAGCAACTCTGCTTCGTGTCGTGTTGATCCTTCGGTTGCTTGATAATACCGAATCGCACGATCAAGACTAACAAAATTATTTGTTCCGAAACGAGTCATAGTTCCCCCATTTGTACAAAGTAACTGGCTGGACATTTACGCCCCATCCATTAGTTTTACGAAGGCAGTTTCGCAAAACGTCCCTCCACGCCCTTTAACCAAAGACTGCCACTAAGGTAATCAGGGAAGTTAAGGGACACCAGTTAATTGTCTGAAAATTTGATTTGGCAGATGCGAAACGGACCACCATTCCATTTCGCACGACGTTCGGCCTTTTTTCTGGCCTCGTTGATTGTTCTTGCTTTTCCAACCCAAGCTACCGAATTTCCGAAGCAATCATTGACTGCTTTGTCGTGGTTCCAATAACGCACAACATAATTTCGATAGTTGTTTCTCATGATGATTTTTGTACAAACTAACTAAATCCAATCTGCTGCCGGATCAGATTTGGGTTCAACTTTGATGATTTGATATCCCCAAGTTGGTTTGTAGCGAATTTCAAAACCCGATGGGATTTTTGGAAGTTGCCATTCTTCGCCTTGCCACCACTTCCCTTCACGAACGCAGCCGCCATTGTATCGAACGCTCATTCCATGAGCATAATGACAACCTAAAACAGTTCGTGGCAAATATCCTGCAAATGGGTATTTGGTCCCACATGCGTCAGTGCGAACAATTTTGCAATATCGTTCGCAGGTTTTCACATTCCACGTTTGTTGTGGATTTTGATAAAGCGGGGCATTGTAATCCATGATGTCCTGCTTTGTACAAACTAAGCATTATTCCACAGGGCCAGCATTTTCAATGGCTTTGGCCCACGGACATTCTCGGTCTTGTGCCCCTTGAACTCGGCAACACCAAGCAACTTGAAGTCTGAACATCTCGACACTGCAAGCTGAATGGGTGCAGCTTTGTCAACATATACATTGCGACACCATGCTCGAATGGAATGCCATTTTCGGCAAACTGTCCGGCATACTGGTCGCATTTGTCGCCATCGGACGCAATCATTCCATCATAATTCTTGTCGTCTTGAAAAACACGATTCAAGAAGATGGTGAGATTTGCGTCAAGCCAATGAAGTGTTTTCATGGTGTTCTTTGTACAAAATAACCTGCGGAATTTACCGTGCCCATTTAAGGTCTTGGGGGCTTTTCATCCCCGTCGTTTCCAGCAGGTTACAAGAGGAACAACCATTTCTTGCGGGCCAATTTGCGAATATGCCCAAGAATCAAAATCCCCGGCATGATCCAACAAATTCCAGCAATCGTCCCATTGTAAGTGGGACCGAAACTCAGATGCCACCGCCAACTGATTGGACGCTGTTCGATTGTCAGCCAATGGCGAGTCCAACTGATGTCACCGACCGATAGCTTCTTCATCATCGTCCCTTGGAAAAAATCCATCGAAGTCATCGTAGCTTGGAAGTTCATCCATTTTTGTACAACCTAAGTTCTGTGAGTTTGTCCGGTGAAAACATTGACGACATTAACGCCGGGACCAAATGCTGCTCTCATTTCAAACATTTCTTCGGCACTTGGTTGATGTGGAACAATCGCAGTCAGCAATTCATCAAGCTGATCTGATCGGGCTTGTCGCTGTTTGGCACGATCACATGGAATGCCGTAATCACGGCAAATATCAATGTCAATCACTGCATCATTCGAGCACCAACGCCAAACCAATCCATCATCGGTATAGGCTTCCGAATTGGTATCGAAGTTGCAATTTGGTTTCGAGAATGTTCTGATGGTTCTCATGTCAGATTTTGTACAAATTAACTTTGTTTCAAACAATAAAAAAAGGGCAGCAAAAGCCACCCCTGTTGACATCCTAAATTGATTGCGTGCTTTCCAGGTCCAGACCTTGACCAAAACAAGTTCCGCCTTCACGCTTGCAAGTAACCAATTCATTTGGAATGGATTCAACAATTCACACTGTACAATCTAACCAACTTCGGCCAGCAACTTACCACCAGCCCACCATTGGTCGCCCATGCGAGCAGAACGAACAAATTCGTATCCGACGCCATCAATCACAACGACGTAGCCAGCAAAATCATCATTTTTTTGCCAAAGTTCACGATGGCCGGTTTCGATGTCTTCAAGCACAACATCGTCATGAATCGGATTCCCGAAAATTCGATATCCGGCTTCTTCAAGCGATTCACGACGTTGACTTCCACGAATTTCCATGATTGGCTCCTAATAGTTTGGACAACTGATTTTGTACAAACTATCTATTCGTCATCATCTGGCAATCGTTCGGCATTGTCATATTCGCCATCGAAGACTTTTTCGTCCGCAGATTGCTTGGCATCTTCCCAAGCCTCATGCTCATCACTGCCTTCGCCAACGACTTTGATCGTGAAAACAAATTGAGCCATGATTTCTCCTAGATTGCACAATTTCCACTGTCGTTTGCTACGAATACCAACTCGGTTTCTTCATCGCTGCTGGATTCAACAACATTCTCTTTGAGCAGTCGATATTGCAAAGGGCCAACCGTTGCAATGGCAATTGCTTCTGTAATTGAATCCGCTCGCACACTCAGCTTTGTGGTTTTGATTTCATGAATTTCAAAATCAACGACCCCACACCAGAATTGTACAAACATACCGTTCTTGGTGACGACTTCGAGCCAAGTATCGGCATTTTCACCATCCCATTTGAACGATGTCAGTGTTTCTTCGGCTTCTGCCGCCGCTGCTTGCTCTGTTGAAATGCCAACGGTTCCATCAGCCCAACGATTTGTGGCTTCACCAAGTCGGTTGACTAGAATTCCACAAACCGCAAATTGACGACCGCATGGCTGAGAAACAAACAAATCATCACGATTACAGCGTTGCGGATTCATCAATTCATTTTGCGTGAAAACCCACCGTTCGATTTTCCAATCAGCGTGTGCCATGTTGATTCCTTTTCCAATTTTTGTACAAACTAACGAACGGAATCAGGAATGTCACCATCCCGAACATGCAACCAGTCTTTGCCATTCAAGACATAAAGCGAACCGGCATTGCTAAAACAGCAGCAATAAACTCGCTGCCACTTGCCATTGACGTTTGCCATGTAGTCGGTGCTGATCTTGCGACCGTAGCCATCTTCGCCTTGACCCGGAGCTAGTTGTAGCATTCCACGGCGAGGCACTGGCTTCTTTTTGAAAGTAACGTCAGCATGAACATCGCAGAGATATTTGATTGTGGTTGTCATGTTGATCTCTGTACAAACTAAGCGACTTTGGAATTCGGAAATTTCTTTTTGAAAGTCCGAAAAGAATCACGAGTCAACAAACAGCCGCTAATTGCAAGCTCAATATCACGGCTGGCTTGCCATATTTTTTTGTCTCTGACCAGTTCACATTTCCAAAGACTTCCCTGCCGGGTAATTTTCAACTTAGTTCGTTTGACAGTCGTGAAAAGCGTAAGTGGTTGCGTCATGATGATTGCCTTTGTACAAACTAACAAGGAAGACTGATATCACGAACATAATCACTGCCGGGCTTGGGAAAACCAGAGGCTTCGATGATGTTGATGTAGTGCAACGCATTTTGCACCGCACAAACAAATCGACCATTGTTTGTGCGAATCATTATTTGGATGAAGCGATCAATGGCTTCCAACTTGGGAATTTGTTCTTTTGAAACAAAAAATGCACTGTGACGAATTTGCATCGCCAAAGTCATATCGTGTTGCTCGATCCGATCACAAACTTGATCTGGTGTGGGTGTTTGCATGATGAATTCTTTTGTACAAATTAACTTTATTGATATCAACAAAAAAGCGGGGGAAAATTCCCCCGCTTTCGTCCTTCGCCCAATTCACGCAGCTTTGGCCTTCTTGACGTTGACCAAGGTGTTGCCGTTGATGGCATAGCCATAGACCCGGCTGGCCCATGCTTGGAGTTCAACCCACGCCTGCCGTTGCACCGCTGTCAACGCCGGGATTTGAATTCCACGATTGTCAGCCTTGTCAGCTTCATCGAGCCACAAGTTGATTTGATCGTGGACACGCTGGCCGAACTTGATGCCTTCGGAGATACGACGTTGGGCCAGTTGACGCTCACGCTGATCGTGCTTCAAGTCGGCAAACGTGAAGACCGGCTTGACTTCTTTCTTGCCCTTGCGAACTTGGGCCTTTTGCTTGGCCTTTTGCATCCGTCGTTGTTCATCAGCAACCGTCGAATCAAGATTCTTGGAAATGCCCTTCGCCATGATGACCTCCGTTTGTTGTTGTGATTGGAACAAAGGAATTTGTACAAACTAACTGAAAACATTTTAGTTTAGCGGTACGCCTTGCGGCGGTTGATGCTTCACGCTGACCACTAAACCAAAAATTTGGCTGACCCCAACGGGACTCGAACCCGCATGTCTTAACTTTGTTTTTGAATTCTAATCAATGCTGGCCTGCATTGACCGATTAACGCCTACCGGCAGACGTTTTTCACGAATCTACGAACAAAGTTACGTTCTGGCCGCTTGAACTATCGGGGCCGTAGATGACTTTCACAACTGATTTTGTACAAATTAACTTTTTTGATATCAAAAGAAAAACGCACGGCATTGCCGTGCGTTTTTCTGCGGGATCAACTACTCAGCGGCAGGCTTGGCGTCGTCATCTTCGACTTCGTTCGCCGTGAACGAATCGGGAATCTTGTAATCGTCTTCGGTTGGGGATTCCAACCCAACATTACGACAGAATGACTGAGGACTGACACATGCCGCCTTGAAGAATGGGAACGGATTACCAGTTGCCTTGAAGTAGGCAATGGCTCGACCGATAGCGACCACCGCTTTCTTCTGCTCATTGGCAGCCTTGCGAAGTTGTCGCAAACGGCTGACCTGAGCATCCTGAGCACTTTGACACTGATCGAGGATCGCAACACATTCCTTGCCGAGACGTTCAGCACTGGACTTGCGTTGTTCCTCAATCGCCGCTTGCAACACCGTCGAACCAAACTGCACACCGGAATTCTTCAACAAATCGGACAGCTTCATGGCACCACTTTCTGAAAAGAGGGAGTGAAAAAACGCACTGATGAACCACTTTGTACAAACTAACCAGAAACCAGAGGAACTTGAGGAATCGAACCCCATTGCGGCCTAATTATCGACCACAACCGCCTGCCGATTAAATTTAGGCATTCAGTCCCTACCACGAACGATTGATTGCTCAATCAGCGAACAATGAATGTTTTTTTTGCTAGTGCTGGCACAGGACTCATTTTTTCTAAAAAAATAGAAAAAAGATCATCGCCCATGTTGTCGAAGCCACCTGCACTCTGCCACCTTGCCAAGCATGGCAGACAAGACCATTAGCACGAGGCATTTAGTCTTGAGCGGTTAAACATATAAATATGTTGATCTTTGTACAACTTAACTTTGACGGAAGTAACAAAAAAAGCCCACGTTACTTGTGGGCTTGGGCTTGCGAAATGGCTTCCAGCCAATCATCATACTTTTCATCGCCGGGACTTCTCACATCTTCGGTGTTGCCCCATTGGTCAATGTAGCGGATTTTTTTCGTATCTGCTTCGTATTGCAGACAACCGCCATCATCAAGCTCAAGTTCGTAATCAGACAATTTGTTCGACATGATTCTCCGATTTGTACAAGCTAACTGGAGCAACATTTGGTCGCCACGGAATCAAATACGCTGGATTCCAAATCTTTGAACAGCGACCACACGAAATCCTTCTGCGACGATGGCAATAAAACACCTTGCCGCAATTTGGACAATTTCCGATCCACTTCTTTTGCACGCCTTGAACGTGTTCAGGATAGCATCGAGTTCCTCGTGCTCCGATTCGACGAGCGGCTTGTCGCCACACATAATTGTGTCCATTCCCCGGACCTACAATAGCATGGGCAATTTCATGCAAAATCACGTCTTTGACTTCAACGACATCATTTGCACCAACCAACTCGTATGACAAACTGATAACTTTTGGTTGATAACGACAATAACCAAATCGTCGAAGTGCTCGATCAAATCGAAATGTCCAATGGCTTACACCATGTTGGTTCATCAATTCAAGAGCAAGTGATTGTGCTTCTGAGTGATTCATGGTTGTCTTTGTACAAACTAAGGAAAGAAATTTTTCAAAGCAGCCATCATGGACACTTTGAAAAATTACGTCACCGAACGTGAGTCTGAAATACCTTGGGGGGTCATTCCGCTAAACCGTCGTGACGAATGAGTCTGGCCAGAGTCTTTGATATCTTTTGTACAAATTAACTAAACTTAATTTGTACAAAACATTCATTGAATGAAAAACCCCGGCAATCGCCGGGGAATTTGCTCTACTTTGGCCTGCGAAGATTGCAGTCAGAGCAGCCGGATTAACGTGCGTTGGGAATTTTCTGCAATTCAGCTTGAAGTTCTGGCGAACAATCTGCAACTGATTTCAACATCAAATTTGTTGCAGATGGTGACATGCGACTGATACGTTCTGCCGCCGTGATCCAAGCTGTTGAGGTTTGGAAAGCAACAACTGCAATGTTGAATGGTTCAGAAAGTCCAAGAGTTACCTCGAACGTATAGATGTGGAAGTCGTGCATGTTATTCCTTGTACAAACAAACTCCAGCAATTCCGCATCCAAACGCAATCGACAATTCAACAAACGATTCGGCATAAAACCGACCGTCATGTTTCAAACCTTGAGCAATTAGCTGACCAACTTGCCAGTTTGAATAACCGACGTATGCCAGCAACATTGCTGAAATGAACAAAAGAAACAGAGCGAATTTCGCAATCATCATTGATCTCCATTTGGCTTCATTGCCTTGTACAAACTAACAATACTTTGCGGCTTCAGCCGTCAAAGTGATCTTGAACTCACAGCCTTCAAAGTGTTTCGCAATTTTTTGTCTGACTTCTTCAAATTCCCCTTTCCAGCGATAGGTTCGGCTTTCGTCCTTGCAGTAGAAACTGCCTTCAAATTGACCAGAGATATAGTCAATGATAACGCTGTGAGGAATCATAACGATTTCCTAAAAAAGAACCGGAACCACTCCTAAAAAATACTCAAGCTAAGGTCTATTTCCGACTACTGACTTGAGAATTATTCCGGCTTTGTAGGTGGCTGACCATCTTTGTACAAATTAACTTTTGTTGTTCACATGAAAAAACCGGGATTTCTCCCGGCTTTGATCCGACGCCTGCTCGGAACGACACAGCTTCCGACGCCCACTCGGAAGAACGTGGTGTTCAAACTCCGATGTTGGCACACACAACTCGAATCGTTGCCGGAACATATTTGGCAACTGCTCGTCGTGTTGGTTCGATCATGTTTCGACCGGGAATGTGACGATTGGTGCGGCAATCGTATTCACGACGAACTCGGCGTTGATACTTCTTGCGGACATTGCAAGCATGTTGATAGGTGATGTCCAGATTGCGATGCTTGTAGTCGAAATGCAATCGAGCGAAAGCGAGAAGATGTGATTCGCTCAAATTGTATTCATTGCAGAAATCCAGCACCGTAGAACGAACAAGGGCAAGCCGATTCAACGGCGTAATCAATTCCATCAATTCACCAATCAAACTGCTGGTGACGACTCCAGCGGCAACCAGTTTGTCACTGGCAGAAATGACCTTGTTGGTGTGGTAATCGGCATAGATATCAGTTGCCACTTCGAGCAACTGACTCATCGCCGAACGAAAACCAACAGTGCGACACGCCTTACGAATTGCTTGTTCTTTCGTCAAAATACTGTTCCTTGAAACGGGTGGGGTGGGTTGAGAACATTGCTTTTTGTACAAACTAAGCAGCACGTCGTTGACGCTTGCCAGCGGCAACATCTTCCAAGAGATTCCGCAGGCAAACCAAGAAGTCTTTCTTGTTTCGCACTTTTTGACGACGGACCTTTTGGCGTTCAGTTCGCTTTGACATCGGAAATTTCCTCCACAGTAATTCGGGACAGATGTTCGATGTGGTCATAGGCAGCAATGATTGCAGCCGATTCATCTTCGGCTTTAACCACTGCTTCAACCCATTGCATGAGACCACCAGCCCCACGCTTTCGACCCCATGCTTTCACTTTGAAAGTTTTCATGATTTGCTTTGTACAAACTAAGCCTGATACAGAATGACACCAGTGTTAGGCGGAAGAAGATAACCGCCACCAGCATGAGTCGGACAAAAATTCTCCCAAGTCCAACCGTCGTGACAAAAGCCAAAGCTGTTCGACAACAAATCGCCGATTTCATCTTCGATTTCAAGAGAAAACTTACCAATGGCAAGCTCTCCACAAATTGGAACATTGAGAATCAACACTTGTTCTGGCAATCGGCATTCTTTCAAGCCGTAGCCTTCATCGTCCCATTTCACTTTGCACAAAATTGAAAACATGGTGGTCCTTGTACAAATTTACCACAACACCAAAACGCCAGTGGCAACGACCGCAGCAACACACAAGGCATCAAACAAGTCAAATGCCAGAATTGCTTTCCAAATCTGCTTGAGCATTGTCGTCTTTCATCTGTTGAACACGATTGTCAAGTTCGGCTTGCCATTGATTCATCAATTTGACGCCAGCATCAAAGGCTTTTTCCCAAGTGTCATAGCCATCACCATTTCCACCGCTTCCAGCATAGGATTTGATGTTTGGCATGAATTGCTTGCGATAATGAAAATCTTCAATATGAACGATATGAAGATTGTAAAATTCAGTGTGTGCCACATTCCAATCAACAGCACGCCAACGAATTGTTGACACAGTTGGGGCATCGTGGTGATAGTGGTCATTACGCCAAGGATGTTCCACGATTTGTCCTTAAAAAGTCTGGGCCAACATCATGTCCGCAACCGGGTTAAAACCCATGTTAGTTGGCAGTAGCAGGTGATTTCGTTTTCACGCCAGACATTTTGTACAAACTAACTGAAAATTTGCTCAACAACTTCATCGACACCTTCTTTTTGTGGCAGATAGAATCTGCCATCAGTGGCATCGACAAGATTACAAAACAAATCAACCTTTTCAGGAAGCAGGAAATGCCCCATCAAATCGACGATGGCGGTGTATGTGCGTTCCGGCACACCTTCATCATCATCCAGCGACTTAACTAGGTCTCGCAAAATCAAATAAACCGCTTGATTCTTTGCGAGAATTCGTTGTTCAAGGTTCAATGTTTCTTGAAGTAGTCTATCCACTTTGGCTTCAAGACTTGAAATGATGTTGTCCATGACTTTCCTTGTACAAACTAATCGACACACAACCATTTGCGACGTGAAATCGCACGGCATTCGTTAAGGGCATCGGCATCGACTTGACCATTAAGCTGAAAACACTGCCAACGCAGAAAAACAGCAGCAACTTCAAGAGTAATCGTGACAGGCTGAAAATTCGGCAATCCACAACCATGAAGGATTGTATCGCTAATTCCAGTCAAATCACGGTCGGACTTAGCAATGGCAAAAGCTCGGTCAAATTGTGGCTTGGTCATTTGGATTCTCCTTGACCAATTTTGTACAAACTAACCAATTACCTGATGGCAATGTTCTCGAATTTGTCGATCAGTCATTGGACAATTCATTCGCAAAACGTCAAATCCTTTGTCCATTGCCAACAATACGCCTTCACAAAGCAAGCGATAGGCGTCGTCAAAATTCTTAATAGGGTCTTGGTTGACACAACAACCAGAAGATGAGCTATATGCTCGTTCTGAATTGATGTAATCAAACACCCAAAACACACAATAGAACTTGCATGATTTTAAGTCTAAGTGATGAAGTTGCACAATTTTGATGGATGATGTGCTACAATGAACCATTGTTTTATTTTCATTGACTCTGTAATCAATCCGAATTGGATACGGATTGTTTGGATCAATGCATTTGTATTTGACTTGGCTTGGCAGAGGCAGAAGTGGATATGGCACTGCTGCCAAAGCAGCATGATTGCCGGAGGCTTTCAACTTGATTTCTGAGTGACCACCACCAAAACAATGATTGCAAAGGAATGTCAACTTGCCATTTGTATTGACTTCAATAGTAGCTTTGTTTTGACATCCAAATACTGTATGTCCAAAACAAGTGATGTCAACAGTCGTGAGTCGATGAGGAAGCGATGGGAGGATTGCGTGTGCCATAATGATTTTCTTTGTACAAACTAAGCCGCAGAATTATGAGCATACCACAATGCCCACTCTACGCTTGGGTCAAATCCCTTTTCAACGGCGGCTTCAACAGAAATCTTTTGCTGTTCGATGATGCTGTTGGAATAATTCGGCGACCGCCATTGGTTGCCTTGATTGTCACGAGCAACCAAAAAAGATTGACTCTCACCTTGTTCAATGAAGATTTTCATGGTCAACATTGTACAAACTAAGTGATTTGGGACATGCCCTCGGTTTAACAGACCGTCTTTACCTATTTGCCCCACTGTAAATGAAACGCCTAGTCTATGGGGATGTCCAGTGACCCCTGTGGGACTCGAACCCACGACCTACGGATTAAAAGTCCGTTGCTCTACCAACTGAGCTAAGGAGTCAAATTACTTCAATTTGAAGTGGATGGATTTGTTTAGATTATAGTTTTTGTGCAAACGATCTGTGAGTTTCATTGCAAGATTTGGCATCTTGGAGTTTAGTTCCAAAAGGAACTTGGAAATTTGAGCAGAAATGTTTTTGTATGAATCAGGATTGAAGTTTTCGCTCAAATGAAACGATGGTTGAACGTCAACACAATGCACAACTGGTTTCGGATCAATCACATGACACAAGCCAGGAACGCCGATGTTGTAGAAAAGTTCATATCCCGGTTCCATCAATTCGGGTGGCGTCCAACAAGGTTCTTCACGGCTTAAACGAACGCTATCTTCTTTGAGATACAAGCCAACAAATCCATCGGCCAACATCTTTTCAGCGGAACCAGCTTGACAAGTATGCGGAACTCCAAATCGCATCTTGCTAAGCCACTCGTAGTGATGTCGAGCGGCTTCTAATGGAGATTCGTGCATATTTGAATAGAAATGTGATCGATGCGACAAACAATAATTGCCGCAGTATTCGCCACGGTGACACGGATACGGACCTTTGCCTTCAAAATTCATGTATGCCATAGTGACAATCCTTGTACAAACTATCTTGCCCAAAACTTTTCAGCATTTTGTAGAGCGATGCAAATTCGTGCTCGACCAACTACGTTTTGCGAGTGACACCGAAGTCTCAATTTGCCAAGTTTTCCGTGAAATGCCTGTTCTTCAATCCAACAAGCAACATCATATCCAGTTTTTTCTGTGCCCAAGTCGTGATCCAACGAAATCACATCGACGTTGCCCTTCTTTAGCAACTCAATGGCTTCATCAGCAGTTTTCACATGCACATCAAAATTTGATGGAAGTGGTCGCTCATCGTCAAGCCAAACTCTCAACATCGAAAACCTCCAATTCTTCCAAGCAAACAAATCTGGTGTTGCCAATCATTTCATCAACATGGTGATGATGATGACCAAAAATCCACAATTTCGGTGAATGACTTTGCCAAATTTCTTGAAGTCCACGACGAGTATGAGTTGAATCGTGAATTCCAAAAAGCAAATGAGCTAATGCTTGCGGACAATCGTGAGTCACTACAACTGAAGGATGAATTGAATTGTACAATTTAACTGCCTCATTCATCTCGGCAGTTGACAATTCCTCATTGGCATACCAATCGAATCCTTCTTTGCGTCCAATCCGATCAATGGTCTTTGCTCCACCAACAAAAAAGACTCCACGACTAAATCCAAAACGACCCATGAAGTGAGAATCATTGGAATCGTGATTGTCGTGATTGCCTTTAATGAAAGTATGATCGGCACTCACATCTGCAATCTTGGAATAGTTAAATCCCAAATCGCCGACTTGAATTGAAGGCTGAGTCAACAGTGCCTTGTAATCGGCATATTTCGCATGAACATCGCCAATGAATCGCATGATGATTTCTTTTGTACAAACTAACTGATGCAGTAATCTTTGCCATAAATCAAGTGTTCAATTACGCTTGGGCAATCAGCATCATTTTTGATGACAAGAATTTCGTCTGGTTCACAGCCTTTGCCGCCACCTTTTTCAATCAATTCATCACAAAGCTCTTGCGGTGATTTGTTGACAGTTCCAATGGAAGTGGTGTAGCCTTGTTCAAACCAAACTCCAAGGGCCAAAATCATGTTACCAACTCCAACTCTTTGAATACACAATCACAGGAATTGCCGTTATCAAAACGGACAACAACAAATCTTCCACGAACTTGTGTAATTGTTCCACAAGTGCCAGCCGGACAAATGATTGGTTGTGTCCAATCATCAGGAACAATTTCAAATCGACTGCGAACTCGCTGGCCTTTCATAGTGACTTTCTTTGTTTGTACAAATTAACGACCACGTTTGCGAGCAACACGCTCGGCTTTTCGACGACGACGAAGTTCTTTGCGTTCATCTGGAGTTTTTGCACTCAACGATGAACCTAGTTGGCGGTATTGACCACCAGAGGCAGGAATTGATTGTGCAGCAAGAATGCCCATTGTGAGCATTAGCCCGATTGGTGCGGTAATCAAAATAAATCCTCACAAACTTTCCAACCCGGCATTTCCTTCTCGGCAGCGGCTTTCGCCAAATACTCCGATTGGGCCTGATAGTTAAGTTGGATTGTGCTGCGACAGCCACCAGCGACTCGTTCAAGAGTGACGCAGAAATTCATCGACTTTCGACGACGTGGTTCATCATTCAAAACGTCAGGATCAATGATTGTTTCTCCTTCAAACAGATTGAATTGTACAAGCTAACTTAGTCTTAATCCATTCGGCAACCGAACGTGGGCTACTGTCTGGAACCAATTCAAATCCATCAGTTGCGGCTTCCCAATCTCGTTTTGTTAGCCGATCTCGGTAAAAGAAAACTCCATTATCCCAAAATCCACCATTCACATGAAAAATCGCTTGGTAGATGTTGTCATCGTTTTGAGAATTGGTAATTCCGCCGACCCAACAACCAGTTGCGGTATCCCACCATTGAAACGCAATATATTTGTTCCAAATGATTGTTCGCAAAATAGCACGAATCTTCATCATTTTCTCCGAACGAGTTTGCTTTTAATTGTACAAACTAACTCGATGAGTATAGCCCAACAAAAAATGATGATAGTTGTTGGAATCAACATCATCTCTGAAAATTTCAGAGAATTGAATGGCTTAAATGGATTGAACATGAAATATGTATCCCTTCTCATTTCATGTTTGAAGAATTAAGCGGCCTTTTTCACCACTTTCAGCTTGGCGGTCTGATTGAATTCGATTTCGCCATGTTGAATGGCAACAGACCGCTTGCTGTGAATGATGCCGAACTCAGTAATGGTTCGGCCAGCCTCGCCAGCCAAACGATAACCGTTACCACTTGCCAGCACTCGCAAAGTTGCCTTGCCGTTACGAATCGCATTCACAATTGATCGACTGGTCATGGTGATCCCTTTGAAAAGTGTGTTGAAACTGATTCCAACAAGTTTTGTACAAATTAACTTGAATAGAACCAATGAAAAAAGCGGGGATTTGATCCCCGCTTCTTTCACGAATCGAAATTAGGCAGCATTCTTGCCCTTGCGACCCTTCGGAGCCGAATCGGTCGGAGCCGCTTCGACAACCGGATCAGCCGGAGCGTCACCAGCCGGGGCATCAGCCGCAACCTCACCAGCCGGAGCCGTGGTGTCGCCAGTCTCGGCAGTTTGAGCCTTCTCAATCGTGCCATCGGACAGAATCACGTCGCCGACCGAAAACGTCTTCTTGGCTTCTTTGCTCGCAGCAGTCGTTTCCTTCTGCTCGAAAGCCTTGAAGTCCTTGAGATTGACGCTCAGCACGTCGTCGAACTGATAAACCGTGCTCATGCGACCCTTATCAGCGGTCTTCTTTTGACCAATCTCGGTGATCGAACCGGCCTGACGCAGAAAGCTCAGGACACTCGTGGCCGCAGTGACGTTCATGCCAATCTTGTTGGCGAACTCTTTGGCCGTCATACGCATCTTCGGAAACACAACGTCGGACATGAAAAAACCCTCACAAAAAAAAGAAACAGGAAAGACACCTTGCTGAACTACATCGCTCAGCACAACTGAAATTGTACAACCTAACCAAGAATCATTCTCCCGGTGAGTGAATTTTCCAAATCTTCATCCCACCGATCTCCTAAAATCAACTGCTCAACTTTTGAACGGTTCAAGTTTGACCAATCAATCAATTCCTGAACCGACAAAAATTCCTTAGAAACAGTGACAGGGAAAATCCCCACCGATCTGTCACCAATGGTTTCGATCCAATACCACCATTGGATTTCTTCTTCATCATTTCCCAAATCACGACGAACTTCACATTCGAGCGATTCCGCCCAATCATGGAGGTCTTGCTCAGTTTCAATTCTTGTCGTCGTGTTCGGTTCCATGATTAACATTGTACAACCTAACTCAAAATGTTTCGCACATCAGTTGCCAAATCCGACATTCGATCTGTTGGGCAACCCACGAATTCCTCAACACCGTTTCGCTCAACGGAAAAAACTTTGTAATACCGAATGACAACATGCTGACCGTTGGCATCAAAACTCAAACGGTGAAAATCGTCCGTCAAACAATGAAGAATTTTGGCATTGCTAACTTCCAACAACGCCCTAGACGGTTGCGAACCATAAAGATGATTGCCATAGACAATCAAATCCAACAGCCGATGTAGCCGCTTCATTCGTTCCTCAGAACAAATCTGAGTGAAAGAATCTTGACTTTCAGTTTTAATGATTTCACATTGAGTAATCATAATTGATTTTGTACAAATTAACTTGGGATATGTTCTGGATGCGGTCCATACACTTCCGCAAAGTGCAAAACAATTCCTTTTTTCCATTCTGGAGAATCAGTTGGATTTTTACCAGAATAATAATTTGCGACTGCTTCATCCCAATTTGGATCGGTAATGAAGATTTGAATTGTGGGCGGTTTATTGCCTGGAAAAGCACTAGCATTCGACAGGCAGAATGGATGGTAAAACATGATTGCTTTTGTACAAACTAACTGATTTTGATGGAATGTGGCAAGTGCCGAATCAAAGTCAATTTTTCATCCTCTGTCAATTCTTGATTGTTGGTTCGTTTGAGCCATGTCAAAGCAATATCACATCCAAGACAGTGCCGATGATTTGGAACTTCAAAATGCGGTCGAACTACATTGTCCAAATACTGAATCAAATGAGCCAGTTCTTTCAACTGTGGTTGTAACCGCTCAGCAACTTCCCGGCGTCCAGCCTCAACACCAGCAAAATATGCTTGTTCGTTACAGTCGAAACTGTCTGTATCGCCTTCATCACGAATTGGACCGCCATCGGCGATGTCAGCGTTAAGATCGTCAACAATTTTGAAGATGTTCATAATGCTCTCTTTTGTACAAACTAACAATGAAAGAAGCCAGCGTTGCAACGCTGGCTTCTAAAGACTGTCAAAAAAATCTTATATTTTATTATTCAGGTAGTCTTCTTCATTTTAACGGTTGGTCTTTCACATCAACCCCACTAATTTTTTAGTGGTTGTTTGCAAATTAAAATGGCTGATGAGTTTTAATTCTTCCAAGGAACGGACGTTTTTAAGGCATTCCCGATACCGGACATTAACGCTTCCTAACGGGTTAATCAGAAACGACTGATTCCAACTCGTCCACAATTGAGGCGTCCTCTATTGTACAAATTAACTATAGCCTATTAAAACTATTATGCCCACACGGAGAAGGCGATTCTTCTCCGTGTGGGCACTTAAAAAAGTTTTGTGGCATCAAGCTATGGGCGGTGCTCTAATCGAGACCCTTCGTTGCGTCAAATCAACATTACATTGGCTGCCACACGCCAAATTCGATAGAGTTTCATGTTCTGGTTCCTTGTCGTAGTAAGACAGAAGTAAGAAGATGATTTCCATGCCTGACCTTGTACAAATTAACTTTACTAAGCAAATAAAAAAAAGCCGTGGGAAGGCCCACGGCTTATTCGTTTGCTTAGTAACAGTCTTGCTGTTACCATCCACCCCCAGAGTGGAAAACCGAGCGAGTAGCACAAAGGCATGAGCCACGGAAGCGATTTGTTTTCTTCATTTTTTTCTCCTTTAATAATTAAATTATTCTTTGTTTTTTATTTTTGTTGCAACGCCGATTTATGTACAAATTAACTTCGACATAGAGCAAAAAAAATGGTCGTGGGTATCGCTCCCCACGACCAAAAGTGTTCACAGTCAACATTCACCTAAAAATTTAAGTGACGTTGTTTGCCATTACAACACATGAAGCGTTGCACCAATCAGATACTACCCTGATTGAATAGAATCGTTAGCATAAAAGCATTGATCCTAACGGCGTTTTTTAATAAATCTATAAATATGCTGTCCTATGTACAAATTAACTTTGCCGACACCAACAAAAAAAGGGCGATTGCTCGCCCTCTTTTTGCTCAACTCCCCACCACTTCAAGCCGCACTCGACAAAGAAGTCACACCAGCCATTGACGTTGCCAACTCAAACGCCTTGTTCTTGAAATCGGCTTTCACACCATCCGAAGTCATCAAGAATCGACGCTCAGCAATCTCATTCGGCTTTCCTCTGTATTTTCCAGAATGATCGACCCACTGCGTAACAGTGTTCGCCAAGGCCCACCAAGAACCAGCAATCGACGGCAACTGATTCTTTGGCTGTCGCATGATGCCACGCAACACTTCCAATTTTTCCTCATGGTGACGCTTCACCGTATCCGACGCATCAGATTTCGGCGACGGAAACAAAACTTCCATGTAGGCTTTTGCATCCTCTTTGCTAACCTTACGTTGTGCCAGCAAACGAGCACGATCTCGAAACAAAGTGAAACCACTATTGAATTGAGACAAATACTTCTTTGCCTCTTCCATACGTTCTTCCATGCTGTCAGTGTGACGCAAGGAAACGCTATAGGTCTTGTTCGCCAAAGCAATGCGAACCGTATTGGCACACACAACTCGAACCGAAGTCGGAGTAAAGGTCAACTGCGAACTTCCGTCATGCGAATTGTACAACAGAACGTATCGCATTGACACATCGCCTTCGGCAATCTCGTCCACCACTTCGGGCATCCGAGCAAGCAAAGCAATACGACTCCCACCACCCAAAGCAAAAGCCGATTCATACCGAATGATGCCGTCTTGACACAGGCTATCCAAAAACTTGAAAGCATCAACATTCTGCAACACATTGTAGCGATTGCCAACAATACCCAACGGAGCACGAATGTCCTGACGAACAGTAGCAAATTGACCACCGATCTCTTTGCCATCCTTCAAAAACAAAGGTTCAATTTCAACCGGCCAATCCAAATGGGCCAACCGAATTGCCGTAACGCTATCCGGGGCTTGGGTTCCATCGGGATCAAACACTTTGCCCAAACCATGCCATGCGGGTTTGTTCGCATACATGGCTTCGTGAATCGTCTGACCACCAATCTTGACTTCAGAAATGTCGTGCATGATATCCTTCCAACAAAGTTTTGATTGAACCACCGAACCACTGACGACTTTTGTACAAACTAACTATTTCTGAACTGGCTTCAAGGTGTTGCCGTCCGAAGTCTTAAACAATGCCTTATTCAAACGACTCGCCATCTTATCTGCCGAACGATCTTTCCATTCGGCAGATAATTTTTTATTTGTCACAAGTTCATGAGCAAAACCAATCTCAACAGTATTGGTTTCATCATCATGAATCACTCGCACATTGTATTGATGAATCATAATGTCCTCGCAATTTTGGCAACTTTGCCAAACTGTCGATCAAGAACTGCAAACTCTTCCAACAAATCAGCAAGTTTCACATCAGGAAGTTCAAACAATTCGTCTTCGATATTACGAACTAATGTCCGCAAATTTCGCAAACGCTCAACCAAACGATTGACGTATTCAACACACAATTTTTGTTGCTTCGGAACTTGTACAACTGAACCATCTGGCAACACCTTGCACACAATCTCACAGTCTTCTGGAAGCATCGCAACAGTAACGCTTGCACACTTTTCATACGTTCCATCTAGCAAACTTGGATTTCGATAAACAGTAATTTCATACTGACACTCAACAGCCAATTCAATCGCTGCCGCAATCGCTGTATGTTTAAGCATGGATAAAATCCTTATCCAACCAAATGGCTTTCACAATTTGAATCCAAAGAGCAGACTCGGAAAACTCCGCAGTTAAATCATACAAAATGTCGCCACACTCAATGAATAAATTGCCACGACATTCAGGAGCAGTAAATGGAAAAGAACTTGCACGATCCAACAATTGCAAACGATGTGTTTTGAATTCTGCTGGAATGAACTTCAACATACAATTCACAAGAGTCGGCAAATCTCGTTTCACAGCAATCTCCAAAAAATAAACAGGAAGTTACGAAGCACCCGCCACGTCAACAATGTTAAGAGCGACAGCCCCACTTCTTTACACATTGGCCAATTAATCAGCTAGTCTAGTCGATCAATTGGATTGACCCAATATGCAACCTGTTGTACAAACTAATTCTCAAGGAAACGGTTGGCTTTCTTTATACTTGCGGCAACAAGTTTTAATAGTCTGGCTATTCGGATGCCAACCGACACTGCTTACTTCACCAGTTCCACCAACCGCTTCACACATACGGACCTTATCAATGATAAACTGCGTATGTGCTTTCGAGAGAATTGTACAAATTAACTTTTACGAGGTAACTTGATCCACTGCTGCTCTCGTGGACCTCGAATAGCAATACGCTTCCACCGACTCTTTTTCTTTGGAATTCTCATTTCAAAATTGCCTCTCGATAATCAAACCAATTCACACCGTCAATATCTTCAAATTTATGACCATCGAATTCCGATGACTTAACGGCTTCCGCTAACTTGCGCAATCGTCGAATTTCATACGTTAATTCTAATACAACTTCGGCCCCAGGTTCAGGCAATAAAGAAGAAGTATTCTCAATTCGCAACAAATGCTCAAATGTCATTTAATTATTCCAAACAAAAGAGTCATCGTTAATGCGTTGAAGATGTTCGCATCGAGATTTGTATTCCGATTCGTAAATCCATTCTCCAGTAACTTGGCTACGATACCCATTGTATCCAGAGGAAACTTCATATTTCCATTCGTCAGGATTAAAATTGTCTCTTCCCCAATTACCAGCACGAGCAGCATTTAATTGTGACTTAACCGTAGCGGTCACAATTTCTCCAATATCCAACTCGAATTCAGGACCAATCACACCCGGAATTCCTCGGTCCATAATTGTCACAACTAATTTCTCTGGACATTCGAGAATCAATTCTCCAGTCTGAGAACAAATACTTACACATCCAGGAAATTTAATTCGCATTTTCTCACCAATTGTTCGGAAAAATGATATGCGGCAAATCTGCCGGATCATACACAACTTCAGGATCAAAATACCATGTGCCAGTCCCGCCTTCTGGCAAATAGGCAAGTCTATATCCTGTCACAATCCCTTGAGCTAACAATAACTTGCAAAAATCTAAAACTTTTTGACGGTCTGAACATTCACCAGTTTCAACCGCTGGACGACGAATATCGCCTTTCACATTTACAGTTTGTTTCAAATTCAAAAATGCTTTGTATTTCATCCTATTGGCCCTAACCCCTTGCAAGCCATCGCAATATCCAAACAAATACCAATCTTGTCTGGCTTATTATCCTGCAAATGACTCTCGAACCGACCAGTCCCATGCCAGTCCGAAAAAGTCTGCGTCGAAATCCAATTGTACAAACTTTCTACAACAGTCGGAATAATCTCGACCGCAAAATCATTAGGAAAATTACACACTTCCCATGTGGAAGTATCTACACATCCTTGACCTTCCGACAATTGCAAAAAAACTCTGTGAACACTTAGACGTGGTATCTTAAACCGACGACCAGCAGGAACTTCTGAAACTTGCATCTAAGCCTCCACAAAATAACAGATGCCACCACCAACGAATTTGAATTTACCCAAATAATTGTCAGAATCTTGTTCTACTTTAAGTTTCGTAGAACAATGTGGACAAACAATCACATCTTTTGGCTTACTGTTAATTTCAACAACGCTTTCAGTCCCGACAATAATGCCATCACACTTTGGACAACGATAATCAATTAGCATTGAAATACTCCTAAACCCACCCGTCAGAGGGGAACTGCCGACTACTTCAATTAAGAAGCAGGGACTTACGTTCCCCCCTGAACAGATACGTCAGATATCCTTCGTGTGCCCCATGTTACAGATGTGCCCATCTTTTCAGGACCATCCCATAACACACAATCATAACCACGTTCATTCTTATAGACTGTTCCTGTACAACCTAACATACAGTTCTTGCCAGTCTCAATAACCCGGTCGCCAACTTGCAATGAATTCAAATACTCAAGAATTTCTGGTTCTGTCATCTAATATCCAACCCCATGACAGGAAACACAGTCAATTGTCTCCCCTCGCCATTCAATTACACCTTCACCACGGCAAGTCCGACAACGATCTTCTACTTCACAAAGATTAAACCCGAATTTATTAACAAAACGATTTAACAAATTCGCTGAACTGTCTTTATTACTCTCTTCCCACCAAAATTCACACCAAAACCAAAATAAATCTGGTAAATCACTGTAAAAATGCTCATTCACTGAACATCTTTTGGTGTCTTCGGCCATTGAAACCAACAAACTGATCGCAGATGTATTCATTTTGTTTAATTTATACAAAAAATACACAAAAAACAATCAAGAGATCATGGAATAAGAGTTTTATTCCATTTTAATTGTTATTGCATAAGATAATTTGCCAAAATGCTTGCCCACAACTGGATATTGCACATCCAAATAGGTGAAAAATCCAGATTCAACTTCTTTTCGCACTTCCGCTGAGTTCCGATTCAACGAATCAACAAACTTTTGATCGTTTGAACTACTCACCTTGTACAAATTAACCTTCACATCCTGACCAACTAAGGCTCGCTCTGCCGCCGCTCGCTTTAGATCAGCCATTATTTTTGTATTTTTTGATGCCATTTGACGTAAATCCTTATTTGATTACCACTTAAAACGAAACCACTCCACTGGACAATCAATTCCACGTTCAAAAGCAATAAATTGGTAAGCATCAACAGCAGAATGCTCAATACGATTTGCCATTGCTGCACACAAATCTAAATGCTCTTGATAATCAGGATCATAATCGATTTCTTCTTTGACTTCAACATTACCTTGACCAAGAAGTGCGTGAATTCTTGTTTTAATGTCATCCAAAGAAGATTGAATGATTTTCCCAAATAATCTGGCTCGATCAGTTTCTAACCAGTATTTGAGAACTAATTCACCAATCCAAACACCATGACTACAACGAGTCACTAAAGAATAATTATTTGGATCAACAAGCGGAGTTCTAACGTCCCAAGTCCCAATAAACATATCTATTTCATCAATCGGGAGAATATAGAAAATATCAGGATTCTCCGCATTCTTCAAACCAACAACCCACTGAATTCCTTCGCTTGAACCAATTTTGTGAGTGAAAATTTGACCCAATTCAATCATTGGAACACTTTCCTTTACACATTTTGAACTGAATTTACCACTCAGGATCAGGATAACTCGGCAAATCCAAAGTTTCGACTTCAACTTCTTGAACGCCACGAGTCTTCATAAATTCAGTAAATCCTAACCAATTACGATCAGGAACACCAAATTCCATGCACAATTCATCCAGAGTTACGCCAGAAGGAAGAAAGAAAAATTTACGCTCATTTTCTGTGCTGTTTTCAATGCACACCAACCCTTGTACAACTGAACTACTCATTGTCGTTCAACTCCCAATAATAATCTTTATTTTCTTTTTTATTTCGCTCAAGTCTCTCTAATGTCTTAATAAAACCACGAAGAATTGATGCAACCGAAAGAAAATAAATCCCAAGACAAAAAAGATAAATCACAAGATTAGGAAGAATGAATTGCTGCTGAGCGTCGAAAACAGGATAGCCCATCAAATGCAAAACAATTCCTAAACAAATCCCTATCAAAAATCCATACATCGTCAATTCCTTATTTTTTATTTTCTAATTTCTTAACTCTTTCCTGCAATTGCATGTGACAGTGCCACAGGCAAGCGAAAATTGCTTCACAAAGAACTAAAATTAACGTGTTGGTGTTGATAAACCGATAATTACCAAGTTTATCCGCAATTCCAATAGGATAACCCATCAAATTTGTTACGACACCAATCAAAATTGCAATGAGAAAAAACATGAATTTCCTTTATTTTTTACTTCGATTTCCTTTATTTTTCATTTTGAGTTATTTTATTTTTTATTTACCAGGTAACTTAAATCCTTATCTGCAACAGATTTGCAATGATTTAATTTAAGGTGGTTGTCACAATACCTCTTAAATGTTGAACAAAATGGGAATTAATGGGGAAAAATGGGATTTACTTTTTCAATCAATTGGTCGATTCATGTAATTTTACAAATCTTTCCGCATATTGAATTGCGTGGCTCCAAGAGCATTTTCGATCTTGAGAAGATTGCACCGCTGCACACCAAGATTTTTGCATTAAGGAAAGTTTCATTCCCAATTTTTTTAGCAGTATATGGATTCTTGGCACGCTAGTAGAATTATCAAATTCTTGGAGTTTTTCTTTAAGATCTGGTTGGAGGTTAAGAATTGCTTGGCCGAAAATACAACCGCAATCATTGTTATTTTCTGATCGTGTATAAAAGCAAGTGTTATTGCAAGATTGGTACACAAAATCTGGATTTTGATTTGCCAGACGTTTAACTTCTTGTATTAGTTGACGGACAGTAAAATTAACAATTAGATTGGCCATGCCATGCTTTCCTCTTGTTTTTCGAGTGAATCAGCATAATTTACCGATTGTTCCCAAGTTCGCTTATTGTCTTGGTATTGCTGAACTGCGACACACCATTTTCTTGCATATTGATTTCCGCCAAGTCCTATACCTGAAAGGATTGTTGAAATTGAATAAGGAATTTCCAATTCTGATTTCAGATCGGGTTGAAGGCTAAGAATTGCCTGTCCTAACAGGCATCCTTTATCTTCATTACCGGGATTATTGCTTTTGACATAGGAGCAAGAACCTTGTGCGGAAAGTCCAAAAGCCGATTGAAATTTATTTATTTCAATTTTCTGATAGACATAATCTGGATTTTCATTTGCCAGATCACGGACTTTTTGGATCAGTTGGTTGATAGTAAAATTAGCTTTCATTTTGTTCTCAATTATTTTGAGGCATCAGCGTATTTTACAGCATCAGCCCAAGAGCGTTCAGAGTCTTGTTGTAATTGCACTACGCCACACCATTCAATATCTGGATTGTTATAGCCTTGAGTAAATGGGTCGGCATCAATAATTCCGAGTTCAAAAAGCAATTTTTTAATAGATGCACCAGAACCATTAAGAACACATTTCAATTCTGGCTGAAGATTAAGGATTGCTTGGCCGAAGATACAACCTTTATTGGGATCATCAGCGGATTCGGTATAGGAGCATCTTCGGCTATCATCTGTATTTTTGATAGATTGGTACACAAAATCTGGATTTTGATTTGCCAGACGTTTGACTTCTTCGATTAGTTGATCGAGTGTAAAATTAGCTTTCATTTTGTTCTCGTTTCAGGATTGTCCGTCGTCTTTTAGAGGCAAGTCTTTTAGCTTTTTTGTTATGTTTTGAGGGATTTGACGGTGAGCGAAAGCATCGAGCATCATTATCTTGTTTGATGCACTTGGAGTTAATTTTATTATTCATTGTACAAACTAACTAGCTAATTCTGTAGCAGGTTTCCAACTTTCCTTTTTCCAATCATAGCCATCAAAATTATCATTTTCGAGAAGATGTTTAAGGCGATTAATTGCATCTTCTTTGGTAGCAACATACATTTGAGATCGGAATAAAACATCTGCGACAAATAAATCAATTTCAAGTATATTTCTGGCGACATCTTCAAATCCAAGTCCACCACAATCAGAAATGATAGTCACATAATTTTCCCAAAAGAGAAGGCAAGTGTGACCTGCAACACACCCAGCGGTATTGCAAGGTGGAAATTCCTTATTCAAGGTATAATTATAGGCTTTTTGTAGAATTAGATGATTAGTGTCAATTTCATCCATTCCTGGGATTAAGAAACATTTGGAATAATCGAATTGGTCATCTGGCAGTTGTTCCAGACAGTCGATTAGTTGTTGAATTCTAGTTTTGTTCATTTTATCTCATTATCAAAATCGTAATTCATAAGATTTCCGTGTTTTAGGAGATGTTCAAGTCGTCTGACAGCATGAATTCTTCCGGCATATTTCAAATCATGCGTTTTTGTAATTGTGAAGATATTTCTTACAAAGAGATTATGTGCGGTTTGTTCAGAGAGTCCAAGGATTTGTTTTGCGGTATCTTTAATGGATTCCAGCTTACAAAGGGATTTTTTAGATTTATCCCAAAAAAGCAAACAAGCGTGACCGGCAACACAAGCCGCTGTTCCGCATTTTGGCGGCTTTTGGTCATCCATAGCATATTGCCATAGTTCAAAGCGAACGCCATCATGATTTGCAAACCAATTGCCATAATCAAAATTGCTGAGTGGGATTCTTTTGAGATATTTCAGCAATTGTTCGATTTTAGGTTTATTCATTTTTAGCTTTCTAATGGCCAGCGTTCATCGGCAAATTTAACTGCATTTGCCCAAGTTTGGTGGCGATCTTGTTTTTGTTGGACTTCGATACACCAATTACGTTGTTTGTTAAATGCGTCAACGTCAAATCCAAGAATCATTAAAAGACCTGAAATTGAAACAGAATTATTATTCAGCAATACATCTTTGAGATCAGGTTGAAGTCTTAGAATTGCTTGACCGAATATGCAACCTTTATTTGGATCGGTTTTTGATTTGGTATAACAGCAAGTTCCACTGGAACAAGATTGATACACAAAATCAGGCCAATCAGTTGCGAGATTGCGAACTTCTTGAATCAATTGGTCGATTGTAAAATTAGCAATCATCTTCATCCTCTTCGTTCTCTTCGTTCTCGTTTAGTAAATCACCAATTTCGCCGAACAATTCATTCCAACAATCTGGATGTGTTCCGCTAATTAGCATTTCACGGACTTCTTTGTCCATATCAGGAAATGCGTTTTGGGCCAGCATTCCATTTTTCCAATTTTCGTATTGTTGTTGGTCAACCTCAAGTTCAGATTGACAACCGCAATATCCACAGGGTTTTGTAAGAATAATCATTATTCGTTTCCTGCAAGTTCGACAGCTTTTTTCCAACAATATCCATGATCTTGATTGGATTGCACATCAATACACCAAGTTAATCGTGGAAATCCCAAATCTTTCAGAACTTGTCCAATTCCATTGGAATCTGTTCTATTGTCCACTTCAAGTAGAAAATCTTTAAGATCGGGTTGAAGATTGAGAATTGCTTGCCCGAAAATGCAACCTTTATTGAGATCATTTGCTGATTTGGTGTAATAGCAATTACCGGCGATTGGTCTTACTTTGCCGGGAAACTTTTGATACACAAAATCAGGATTTTCTTGTGCGAGTCGTTTGACTTCATCAATCAGTTGGTCAACACTGAAATTTACTTGCATGATGTTCCTTGTACAAACTAACTGTTGTATTTGCTTTCAGAAAACCAATCATAGTCATCAAGATTTCCAAATTGGAGAAGATATTCAAGTCGTTTGATGGCATCAGCTTTTGTTGCATCATCCATATTTTGCAAGAACAAATTATATCGAGTTTGATGATCCAATTCCAAAACATTTTGGGCGATTTCTGCAATGCTCATTCCGATTGCCAAATCTTTTCTTGTTTCTTTCCAGAAAAGCAAACAAGCGTGTCCAGCGACACATGCTGCGGTCCCGCAAATAGATTTTTTATTTCTATTTTTTGCGGCTTCTTGCACATTACGGAATGTTGAAATTTCTTTATCGTCAATTCCAGAAAACCAATTTCCATAATGGAATTGTTCATCTGGCGATTTCTTAATATGGTCAAGCAGTTTTTTAACTCGTTCGGAATTCATAACTTGGTCCTTTAGTTGTCCTTGGAGTTGTACAACCTAACTTTGTTTCGTGAAAGAAACAACGAATTGATTTCCTTCGATTCTAATACTGTGTTGATATTGATAATCGTGCAATTCAAGTTTGGCTCTTGCCATTCTAAGCAATTTATCATAGAGGCATTCGCCGTGGTTAAGCGGCAAATTGATTGCACTCATGATGCGAATTTTTTCTGTAACGACATGATATTCTTTATTTGGAATATCAGCATTTGTATCGAAGTTCAATTTGCTTTCATTTTCACAAATAATTTTTGCACGATTGAGATATTCGATTTGGCGAGCGTGGTCGAGCGGACAATCTTCATCGTATTTGCAATCTTCGAGAAAAAATACTTTGCCAAAATCGGTTTCATACATATCAGTAGCTTTTTCGACTACTACTAGGCCATATTGTTTATTAGCTTGATTGCGAGTCATAATTTTATTTTCGGAAAAGTTTGTAAATTAAAGATTGCAAAGACTATGGCTTTCAGCACTCCAATCGTAATTATTAAAGCTGCCGTGTTCGAGAAGGTATTTCAAGCGGTTAATAGCATCGGTTTTATTTGCGAGTCCAGAATATCTCAAAAACAAATCAAATTTGACATCTTCATCAATATCAAGAATTTCTTGAGCAACCGATGATGGTGAAAAACATTCAAGAAAAAGACTTTTAGATTCATTCCACCAAATCATACAAACATGACCTGCGACACAACCAATTGTTCCGCAAGGCGGTTCATCTAAATCTTTAATTTCATCCAAAAAATGGCTGAGTTGTTTCAGGTTTGAATCATCAGACTTTGGAATCAAAAAATAGTTTCCATAATCAAATCGTTCATCTGGCAACCGTTCGAGACAGTTAATCAGGTGTTGAATGCGTTCTTTGTTCATGCGTTCCCTTCATCAACAAAATCATAATCATAAAGACTATTGTGTTTTAGCAGATGTTTCAGACGATTAATTGCGTTGATTTTCGTTGCAGTTTCACATTGGAAATAAAACAATTGTCGTTCGACAACATGGTCAATTTCGAGGATATTTTTTGCGATATATGAGATTGGAGTAGCTTTTGCAATCTCATATTTTGCTTCATTCCAAAATAGCAAACAAGTATGTCCTGCGACACATGCTGCGGTTCCGCATTCAATTGGGCGACAATTATTTTTTGCAGACGCTACGATATTGTCATAACAGGATTCGTTGAATGGATCGTCGGAATTCGTTATGGAAACTTCTTTTCCATTAGAAAAAAAATTTCCATAATCAAATCGTTCATCTGGAAGTTGTTCCAGATAGTCGATCAGTTGTTGAATGCGTTCTTTATTCATGGGCAATAACTACTTTCTTTAGACCAAGGATAATGATTCAAATTACCATGTTTGAGGATGTGTTTCAGGCGTTTAATTGCATCGGCTTTATTTGCTGTTTCAGCTTCATTGATAAACAATTGATTTCTTGTGATATCATCAATTCCAAGAATTTCTTGAGCAGCAAAGGCAAAGATTTGGTAGATTGATAGTTCTTCGTGATTTTGTTGGATATAATCTTTGGCTTCATTCCACCAAAGCATACAGGTATGACCAGCAACACATCCAGCAGTATGACAAGGATGTTTTTTGTTTTTAATTGCAGATTCTCTAACATCTTCCCAGGCATCACGATCTTGCCACATAAAATGTGGGCCAGAAAACCAATTGGAATAGTCGAACTCTTCATCAGGAATTGATTTGATATGTTCGAGCAGTTCTTTAATTCTGGCTTTGTTAATCATTGTTTTGTTCCACGATTTTATCAATAAGGATTTCTTTTTCTTGATCTGTAATATGATTCACAGAATGGAGAGCATGAACAAAACCCATCATATAGTGAGTTTTGTTTGAATTAAATTGAATCGGCGTAGCGAGTTGCTGCAATTGATTCCACAGCGATTGAGTTTTGTCGTTCATGATAATCCCTGTACAAACTAACGGCATGTTTTAGTTCTTGGTGACGGCTTCTGGCTGATTTCAAATTCATAAAACTTACTAATTCTTTGTGAGCCAAACCAATTTTCTCTGCAATTCAATTGTTTAGCATTTAGATGTGATGCAAGAGCTTCAATTCCATTTGCTGTCGAGTGTGCCAATCCAATTTTGAATCCACAAATTGCGAGATATTGATTGTGAAAATCAACAAGCGGTTTAAGCAGTCCTTGCTTTCTATAATTAGGAAGGATGCTTGCGGAATAATAATAAGCTGCGGCTTTATCTAAATACGGAACAATGTCGTTTTTGATATTTTCGTCATCTTTTTCCGGTGTTGGTTCATTCACCAGAATTGATACTGAAATTGAATAAATTTCGGCAGCGATTTGATGATCGACAAAAAGCCAAGTTGTTTCACATTTAGCAAGAAATTCTTTTTTCTTTTCAGTTGTCAGGCGAAATTGTGGCTCAAAGTTTTGTTCAAACTCCATTGTTTTTTCGGCTGGAACGTAATGTAGAAAACTAATCATGGAGTTGATCCGGTTGGCTCAAGCATATCTGCTGTATGAACAGCATTTTGCCAACAAATTCCTTTATCTTGTGATGATTGAACACATTGTAGCCAATCAATTTTCTTTTTGTTTTGATTGTAGTTGATTTCTAGTTTTGGTAGCAAACCAGTAACATTAGGAATAAGTCCTCTTTCAATTTTTTGAAAATAAAGTCTTAAATTTGGTTGCAATTTAAGAATTGCTTGGCCGATGATACAACCACATTCTTCGCTATGAATTGATTTGGTATAAAAGCATCTGCCGCCACCATCATAGATAAAATCTGGATTTTGTTCGGCGAGTGATCTAACTTCATTCATAAGTTGATCTATGGTGAACTCGGCTTTGTTAATCATTTTTTATCCTTGATACCATTCCTCTAAAGTCCAATCATAATCATCAAGAGTATGATACTCAAGAATATGTTCAAGCCTGCGAATTGCATCTTGTTTTGTAGCATGTTCCATGCCTTTCAAAAACAAGTCATTTTTTGTAAAATAATCAATTCCAAGAATTTCTTGAGCAATAACTGAAATTGACCTGTTATTGGCAATTTCATTTTTTGCTTCATTCCAAAATAGCAGACAAGTATGTCCGGCGACACAAGCCGCTGTTCCGCATTCATTTGGGACTTTATTCTCTTTTGCACACTTTGTTACGTTAATTTCAGCGTCTTCTTCAATGTTAGAAAACCAAGACGCATAATTAAAATTTTTATTTGGAAGGTTTTTAAGATGTTTGACAAGTTGTTTAATTTTTTGCGTGTTCATGGCTTTATCCAATTTGTTCAGAAAGTTCTATTAGTTTCTTTTCGAGAAGTTTGAATTCTTTTCCATGATTACCATAAATCAAATGTGCTATTTCATGAGCAATTGTTTCTCTAACTGTCTTCCAATCCAATGGTTTGTTCCACCACTGTCCGCCATCGGATTGTCTATTTTTCCATCTAAAGACTATTGAAATTTTTCGATCATCAACATAACACAATCCAAAAGCATTTCCATAAATGGGTCTTTTCTTTGGTTCAATCGTGCATGTTTTTCCAATACTTTTTGCAAGTCTAAATGCTAATTGTTCAGCTTTTTTGAAGGTTTCAATGTCGTCTGGATGAATTATCATTACGATGTTTGTACAAACTAACTTTTAGATTCCGGCATTCTCGATCCAGAGTTTTACGACTTTCCAATCAAGGCTATCATTTGTCATCATGATATTTACATCTTCTGGAGAATTAGCTTTTTCGCTTAATGAATTGAGACCAATTTGCATATTGTAAGCGATAGTTTGTAGTTTTTTAAGTGCTTCGTTTTTTCGAGTTTTATTTCGATTTTTGATATTGTAGCACATATTAAGTGCTCCCATTACGCACCATTTGCAAGCATTTGCGGAGAAAATATCAATTGTTTGGTTAAGATTATTTCTGGCAGTTGCTCCCTGTGTCCAATTGTTTTCATTAAGAAAGTGATAAACTTTCTTAATAATTGTAGTGTTCGACATATTTTCGATTATTGATAAAGTTTATTTTCAAGGATGTAATTCAAAACATCTTGATCGACAAAAGAAGAATTTCCTTTTGTTCTAATTTGTTCTCTTACAAGTGTAGAACTTACATCGCTTAGAGTTCCATCATTAGAAAGCCAAATATGAGGCGATTTCAGATACCAATTGCCTTCTGGTTCAACGCCGGGCCTTGGGACAACCACAAAGCGAATCATTTGTTCAAGAACATCGGCATTCACCCATCGGTCAAATGTATTGGCGTTATCTTGACCGATAATCAGTGAAAAATTGTGGTTCTCTGTGAGTTTCTCTTTTTCAATAGCTTTAACAAGTTGATATGTTTCACCGCTTAGCTTATGAATTCCTTCAAAATCTGAGACTTTAATTCTTGGGTCTTTTTCAGCAGCCAGCTTGCACATATTTAGACGATGTTCATAGCTTTCCATTTTCTTGCCGTTCATGTGTTTATAGCACGGCATTAGCCAAACTTCGTCAAATGTTTTACTGGTATTAAGAACAAATTGGCAATTCTTAATATGTCCAGTCGTAATTGGATCGAAAGCACCGCCAAGAATTGCGACTTTTGTTTTTCTTCCGAGACTGGCGTATTGTTGAGTTCTTGATTCAATTTTATTAATTGTATCATTGACAAGATCGCTTGGATTCCAGCCACATTCACGAATTCCTGCGAGCAAACTGCAAAGGCAGTCGCCCATTTCTTCTCTCAGATGTTGAATATCTGTAAAGCGTTTGATTTCCAGTGCTTCATCGAAGATATCATCAACTCTTTGTTTAATTGGCGTTCTGCCAAAGTGTTTCAAAAAGTAGTGATAAACCGAGTTTGCTGTTTCGTTAATTGTATTATTCATAGTTCTGTTCTTTGTACAAACTAACTTTTAATTCTTGTTCAAAATCGAAAAGTAATTCTTCTACTTCGGTCGTGTCAATTCCGCTTGGACAATGCAGCAAAACTTTGAACTTCAATTTGTCGAACTTGTCAAGAAGAATTTCTTTTTCGTTCATTGTTTGTCGATATTTTTCTCGATGCAGTGGATATTTGCTTCCGATTGTTTTCATTCGTTTCAATGCGATATCTTCATCGAGTTCGGGATTAACTTCTTCACGACAACGAATGACTGCGACGGCATCGTTTATTGAAAATTCTTCTTGAAAGCATTCGACAGCATGTTCTGTGATTGTTCCGATATCATTTGGATCGGGAAGCGTTCCAATTCTATCAAGAACTTTTTTTACGAATTCATCTTGTGTTAGTAGTGGCATCATACAAATTCAATCTCGTAATAAGGTTCTTGATAGGGCAACAAATCGGATTCTGACCATTGAATATCAGGTTCAATTTGTTGCAGTGCATTGAGAGCGTGTTGAATGCTTGTGGTTAAGCACAGCCTAAAATTATCTGTATATTCGCCATTGCCAATCCAATAAAGGACGGCTTTTTTATTGAGTTTATTTTCACATTCAGCCAAGAATTTATGAATGCGAATCAATGGAGCGTAGCTATTCACATTCCAACTTAGGATCAGTGTTTTATTTTGCATGGTATCTGTTTTTGTACAAACTAACCGTTTTCAAACGGCAGATCATCGTATGGGAATTGTGTTCTAAATGTCCAATTTAGATGTTTATTTGCAATTTTGATATTGAGAAAATGTTTATATTTTATTGCATCAACGCCTGGCTCAAGATCAGGACGGCGATCTTCGATGTAATAATCAATTTTTATCAAACCCAACAGAAATGATTTTTTATATTCTTTGATGATAAAAGGAGACATTAGATTTTCTTTTCTTTTCCATTCTTGTCGAACAATTTTGGATTTGCTTTGAGTTTTCGGAGTCTTGCAATTGCTTCTTTTGCTTCTTTTAGATAGTAGTATTTTCTTGGGAAGTATGATTCTCCATAGATATGACCTACTTCTCTATTATCGACCCATACTGTATAATTCATTTCCGTTCCTTAAAAAGACAGAAAACTTTTTATTATCTTTTAATAGAAGCACAATTGGCGTTGTTAGCAATCCATTTTCTCCAACACATTCGGCAGGCATTGGAATTGGATCATCAAACTTAGACCAATAATTAGATTTTTCTATTGTTTCTTCACGAGTGTACCAAGGATGCAATGGATCACCATTATATCCTGTAGTAAATACATCAAATTGTTTATCATAAATTACAGGAAATACGACTATTCCATCTTTTTCATTGGAAACATCGCCGCCATTATGTCCAACAATTTGAAAGCGATCTGTCATAATTAACCACGCAAAATTTTTGACATCTGATAAAATGAATTATCAATTTGTTCTACACAATTTTCTCCAAACACTTCGATCAGATGTTTTTTGCGATCATTGTAAGCAACAAAAAGGCTGTCTGCTTTTTTGTAATACTTTATTGCATATTGTTTATCAAAATCGTAAAAATCAAGCACATTATCAAAGCGGTCGGAAAGTTTAACGCAAAGTGCTCTGTCACTTTTTGAACCAAAGCTGCCAATGTATTCTTCTTTACTTGACTTAGTTTCATCAAAAGTCAATTCGCCAACGGTATTGGCAACTTCAATGCCGAACAGGTATTCAATTTCATTGAGGGATTTTCCAGCATTTTCAACAACATCATGCAGAACTGCTGATGCCATTGACACATAATCACCAAATCCCCAATCCCAAACCCGCCGCATTACAGACAAAGGATGTGAGATATAAGGGAGTTTGTAATTATTTTTTTTATTTTTTCGAGTCTCTCCGGCATGTGCCAGAACTGCATATTCAATAGCTTTATCGATATTCATATTCATTTTTATTCTTCTTCAAATTCCATCATCGTGCCGTTTTCAATTTGCGTATCTGAGCGGTCGGCATTCCATTCTTTACATTTTTCACTTGCTTCACTATAGCTTAAACGAGTATCAATTGGCTTTTTTTCCACACTGGAAAATTCTCGCCAATTTTTTGCAGATCGAATAAAGGTATAGTAAGTTTTCATGGTTTTTATTGTACAACCTAACTTGGACTTCTGTGCAAAGATTCTGGTCGTGTTGAAAATTCGCTGCAAAAGAATTTTTCTTGTTTTAAGAAATTATTGTAAAATCTACAATCAATTTCTGCATTTATTCCAGCGTCTTTTCCAGAATAAACAGCAACTACTTCTTTTGTTTTCATTGAAATAATTAACCAAACAAATTCTTTATCCATGTTAATCTCTAAAATTTGCTATTTTTATAGCTTCGCCCCACGTTGATCCACGATCTTGTTCGTCTTGAACTTTTTCACACCAATCCAATTGTTCTCGTGAAGTGCTCGGATATGTCAAATCAATATCTGGAAATAGAGTTTGAAGACATTTTTTAATTCCAGAATCAACTTCACAATCAAAGTGGATCAAAAATTCTTTAAGATCAGGTTGGATATTAAGAATTGCTTGACCGAAAATACAGCCGACATCAGACTTTTCAGATTTCAAATAAGAGCAGGTTCGTCCGTTATGTGGCTTCTTAAATTCTGGATACACAAAATCTGGATTTTCATTGGCAAGTCTGCGAACTTCTTTAATCAAATCAGAAATTGTAAAATTAACAATCATTTTTTGCTTTCTCTCTTTTAATTCGGCAGCGTTCTTTTGCCAATTCTGATTCTAATTGAGCAATTTCCCACGGTGATTTAGGTTCATCAGTAACTTTTGGGACATTGAATTCGCTATTTTCATCATTTGCAACATAGCAAACTCTTGGAACATTAGGCAAATAATTATCAAGAAATGCAAGTCGCTTAGAACATTCTCCGGCCTTAATAAGATCGGCAACCGATTGTATGCGAATTGATCCGCTATCTGTAACGATATACAGTGAGTGAGAACCAAAGCATCGTTGCAAATTAAATAGCTGAGACGTGAAGAAATTCTTTTTGGCAACAGCGTGTAAAATTGATAATTTCATTTGTATCGACAGTCAAATTCGTATTGTTCAAATCTTAGTTTTGGGTTAATTAGTTCTTCGATTTCATGATCTTTAAGTTGTTTAAGCGTGCCATATCCTGACGTTCCAAGGAAAGGCTGAATATCTCTGGTGTCGTGCCACACATTACAATTTGGACAACGCCAAATACTTGAGTCAAGATATCTTGTAATTTTAGCAGGATCAATGTTTGTTAATTTTGGAAGTTGCGGATGATTTCCAAAAATCAAACCGCAACAAGTGCATTTATACACATTAGACATTTCGCATCATTTCTTTTGCAAGTTCAATGATATCATCAATGAAATTAGAATCCTGTTTCATAGCGAGATCATTACCATCAAAAAACATCCAAGAATATCTTGGTTCAATTAAATTTTTACGAAACATCCAACCTGATTGCTGTCCATCCTTATTCAGCAAATCATAGCCATCAGGCACAATTCCTGCGAGGAAGCCTTTTTCGTTGATTAGATCAAGGATTTTAATTCTATCTTTTGGTGTCATTGAATAAAATTCCCAAAAGGAATAACCATCAATTCTTCTTGCTCAAGTTGATTTGCAAATTCTTGGCAATCAACTTGAGCAAGAATTTGTTCAGTTTTCCAGCCATAATACCATTTTGATGCTTCGATAAGAATTTGCTCAATTGTTCGACATTGAGCGACTTCATCGGCATCTTCATTTTCAATAACAATTTGATAACCGTCAACATTACGCAAACCGCCAATTGTGCGGATTTGCATTTTGCACGGACAAATTCGCAAGATATTGTCAACAACAATATCTTGGTCTTGATATTCGACTCGGATGCCAGAAAAAACCAGTTGTGTTTTTTCGATATCATTCATGATTTTACCTCTGGCTGTCTTTGTACAAATTAACTCTGATACTTAACGTCCATAAGGTCTTTTTTGTATTGATTTTCTTTATTTTTTCGGAATCTTACTTTTAACTTTTTAACTTGGTTAATAAACGTATGATCTTTCATGACAACTGGTGCGATTTCACCCAATCCATCTTTCTTACGTTCTTTGTTGATTTTTTCTGCTAGGTCAAAATAAACAATTGAAATTGGTCTTAGTCCATCGGTTCGCCAGCAGGAATCATGATTGCTAGTATTTTCCCAAAGACTAATTGGAACTTGAGTCCAACTTATGAAAGTTTCATCTTCTGGTTCAGTTGCAACCCAAACACTAACATTAGATGAAAAAACAAAGAACATTCTTGTTCGTTGTTCATAGATTTTTTCATCTTCGTAATTTGCAAGACAACAATCTAGTGAAATTCCAAGAGCTTCGTGCCAATACTCTTCGCTTCTAAGTCCATGACAAAAATTCGTAATAGGCTTGAATCTTTGGGGATGTTCTTGTGAAGAAATATCAACGATATTTGAAATAACAGATTCGGCAGAAATACAAAACATTATTGTTTTCCAAATAGAGTTTTAATTTTATCGTCGGCTCCAGAGACACAATCTTTCCAAATAATTTGATTGTCTTGGAATCCTTGCACAATAACGCACCACTCCACCAATTGTTTGTTAGAAATGTTGACTTTAAGGTCTTGAAGCAAACAAGAAATAATGTTTTCGCAATCAATTGTCTGTCTTAATTCTGGTTGTAGTCGCAGAATTGCTTGACCAAAAATACAACCTTCTGTTTCAGAATTAGCAGAGCTAACATAGCTACACGCCGGAGCACAACCAATTACAGGTTCATACACAAAATCTGGCTTTTCGTTTGCCAGTTTGCGAACTTCATCAATCAGTTGTTCGATGGTAAAATTAGCTTTCATGATTTTCCTTGTACAACCTAACTCAGTTTTTCATCTGCAAATTCAATTGCAAGTTTCCAAGAATTTGCACGATCTTGATATCCTTGAACTCGGCAGCACCAAATAATTTCTTGTTTAGATGCTTTAATTTCAAGCAGTTGAATCAATGTGTTAATTCCACAATCACACAAATAAGATTTAAGCTCTGGTTGCAATCGGAAAATAGCTTGACCAAAAATACAACCTTCTGTTTCAGAAGTTTTAGATTTTGTGTATGAACAAGGTCCAGAAGCAATAGGACGTTCATATACAAAATCTGGTTTTTCATTTGCCAGCTTGCGAACTTCGTCAATCAATTGGTCAATAGTGAAATTAGCTTGCATTTACTTTCCTATCTGCATAATCTATTGAACTTGCCCAAGTGTTTCCATAATCTTGACGATTTTGAACATAGGCACACCAATAAACTTTATTTTTACAATCATGCCGATCAGCTTCATAAGGCCCAATTACTTCAAGTAATTTCAAAAGATTTATTATTCCGCAGTCTGTAAGACTATCTCTTAATTCTGGTTGCAGTCGAAGAATTGCTTGACCAAAAATACAACCTTCCGTTTCAGAAGTTGCAGATCGTGTATATGAACACAATCTGGCTTCTGGCGGCTTAAAGTATGCAAAATCTGGCTTTTCATTTGCTAGTTTGCGGACTTCATCAATCAATTGGTCAAGTGTAAAATTAGCTTTTTGCATGTTTAATAATTACCTTATCAGACACACGATAAGCCATTATTGCTAATTGCTCATAATAACTCATCGTCATGTCAATGATAGTATTGATTTGTTCTTCGGTGCAAGCAATTCTGACTGGAATCATACGTTCACAAAATAAATTTCCGTCTGAAGAAACCCATTGTCCTTTTGTAACTGGAAGGACCGTTAAGCCGCCAGATATTTTTCTCACATTTTCATCCCAAACTCTATGATAACGGGTTCGTATTGGCTTGCCGTTATTTCTTTGCGTTGGGACTAAAATTTCCCAAAGTTCCATTATTCCACTTCATTTTCCATCAAACGAACTTGGTTGTCATCTCCAGTCCAAGTCCAATGATTTTTAATGGCTTGAGAAATAACTTTTAGGATTTTATTGTTAATTTTTTCATCAATTTCATCATCGTCATCTGTATCTTCGTCTTCGTCTCTGATATATTCAGACACCAAATCCTTAAAAAACTTTTCAGCTTTATCACGTTCATAAAATGTGGTTACATTCATAAGGCCAGCATCAACATTGGCCTCAGTAACGATAAAAGCTGTTTTCTTTTGTTTAAGATCAATGATTTCAACTTCTTGGTTGTCATCAAGGCAACCGACAGCCCAACTAGAAGTATTCAAAACATTATTATCGTGAACACTTACAATTTTGAAAAAGATCACTCCGGCAATCATGCTTTTATTATTGCTAGAAATAATCTTAAATGGAGTGCCGGGAGGAATTTGATTAAGTTTCATTTTTATGTTCCTTTGTTAGCGTGTAAAAATTTTGTACAAACTAACTGTCTGAGTTCGCATCGTCGGCAAGATTGTCGTCATCATCTGATGGAACAATCTCACTTTGAAGATACTCTTTCCAATCTGTGATATTTTGTTCCTTAATCCAGTCAATTATTGCATGAATTGCACCTGGATTGTCTTGCAAGAAATTATAGACTTCACAATCAAACGAATCTTTTGAGTATCCAATTGCATGAAGCAATTTTTTCAACTTGTTAATTCCAGAATTGCCTTCAAAACAATATAGTTTTTTCTGATCGCAAAATTCTTCAACAAGTTCTGAGAGTTCTGCATTATCAATTTCTTTGCAGGTCATTGTCATTATTGATCCTCTGGATTGTAAAATTTAACAACGGCGTCCTTGCACAGTTTTTCATTTTTGTAACAAGAATACATTTTTGTTGGTCGTTTATGCACATAGCAACATCCCCAACAGTATTCGCCATCTGCACTGACTTCAACTTCTTCAAATCCATACCCAATACAGGCTTCTTTGAAGATTTTATCAGTTTGATATTTTGTTTTCATTTAACGCTGTCTTTAATTCTCTGTAAATTTCTTGACTATAAAATTTTGCTGAAATTTTATTATTTTCAAGAAGCCTATGCTCCCAATGCAATTTTATTTTCGTTTTATTTGAAATGTTTTTGTATTCATTGAAATGTTTAGAAACATAAATTCGCTTGTAAGAAAATCCGTTTCTTGTATTCAAAAGTCCTACATAAAAATGTTTTGGACGGCTGGAAACCCATACTTGAAATTCATCATATCCGCTATCAACAACACAAACGTAATTATCACATATTGGACTCGATACGACTCTGAATATAAATGTAAATATATTCAGAATAAAAAGAACTGCAATGACTTGTTTGGCTGTTTTCATTGTGCTGGAACTGTAAGAGTTCTGGTAATTTGGTTGATAATTAATTTTGGATTTTCTTCGCCAATAACACGCATTGTTCTAGCGAGTGAAATTTCTCTGAAAATCTTGCCGCTTCCAATAGTCCAAGATGAAAGCAAATATCCTGCTCTTGGATCGGTAGATGGATAATAACTATCTACTGATAATTTATAGTTTTCACATCTAACTCGCCATCGCCAGCCATTGTCGGCAATTTGAAAAATTAAATAAAACCAAGCTGTCGCCAACAATTTGTTATCAATTTTAGTCAAACAAACAAAGTCTTGATTTTGTTTTAACTTTTGTTTTTCAACAATTTCTACTTCTGCGTCATAATCATTTGGGTATCGTGGAATTCCCAAATCATTATGAAAGACAAGATTGCCTTGAGCAAGCCAATAATTATTATGTTTATCCCTGCCGATTTGACCACGCTCAAGATCACAAATTCTCATGTTTTGGCTTTGCTTTAATAAACATTCTTTGTTTAACATCGTCGAGTGATATAATCAGATATTCGACGGCTTTTACGACAACATCTCGTTTAGATGGTGGCTTGTTAAAGTCTGCGGCAAAAAGATAATGTCCGGTTTTAGAATGAATTTCGCAAAGATAAGTCATAACGACTATCCATTAAGCGTGTATTCGATCTGAATTCGTTTGTCCGTTGCATCAACTTCACATTTTTCTGGTTCACGAATAACAATCCAGCCACAAGCCGCATCCCCAGGATCAACTGAAATTGTGTTAAATTCATCAATGTCAAGAATGCCTTCAAGTCGTGAAACGATTTGATCTTTGTAAATAATCACACATTGAACTTTTTGTCCGAAATAAGGTTTAAGATTATTCACTTGATTTTGCTTTCATTTGTTTTACAGGATCACAAGTTCCATCACAAAAAAGATCGCCACAAATATAAACAGGTCCGATTAAAATTATTCGGACTTGCGATTGACTCCAAATTGTATTGCAAGCACGACAACGATAACTATTTGTTGTATGCGTCGATAACTTTTCCGCAGCCGGTTGTAAAGAAAATGTATTCATTACTTCCATATTCTCTAAGATATTTTGTATTTTTTACTTTCCAAAGAATTACACCATCGACTTCGCAGATTTTTTCAGGTTCAACCACTGGCTCTGATTTTTCTACCTCAACAGCCGTGTCTTTTTCATTTTGAACTCCATCAGTGCAACCAATTCCAAAAACAATGCTTAAAAAAGCAACCAAGCCAAACTTAACTAATTCTTCTTTCATTTCATATCCTTGTACAAACTAACTTCCAGACGTGAACCCATTGGCGAGCAAAACTTCCGCCGTTTTCTTTGAAATAGGGATTAGTCTTGTATCTCCATATTCTGTTACTGACAATGCACATTTATCGTTTTTTCCTGAAATAAAAACAAATGGCTTATGGTCTGCCTTAGCAATTCGCCGAACTCCCCTTGCAACCAAACCAGCTTTAATTTTCGTAGCCATTTTAGTATCTCCATTTAGTTTTTAGTTTTTGCTGTTTTAATTTCATTGGCAAGAGCAGACAAAGTAGCAGAAACACTATCTTCCCAAATGCTACCTTCTCCATCAATATAACAGTAATCGCCTTGTGCATCAGCAGTTTCGACAAAAATTGCAATTGCGTCAAGTTGTTCTTGAGTCAATTCTTGCAAAATTTCGAGACATTGATTTCTGTTCATTCTACGCCCTCAAGAGCATCATATTCAAGATAGTTTTCTGGAACTTGAATATCATGTTCATTACAGATATTGTTAATCATACTTGATTTCAAATCACTATCAACCCAAGGATGATTGATTGCGTGATCGAACAAATTAAGAATTTTTCTCTGATGTTCCTCTGAAAGATCAGGAAAAAGATGTTCGATGATTTCTTGTTCAAAGTATTCGCCGGGCAATTTTGTTTTCATTTTTGCCTTCTATTCTCTAGTTTGAATTTCGATTTTTTCTGAAAAGAATCCTCTAACCATTTCAATTGGAATTTGTCTATCATTAATTAGAATGAAAAGAGCGTCTCCAGGTCTGAAATCAATTCCGCAATTTTGAACCGTATCGCTTGAAGATGTAGAAAGCCTTCCAACATACACAATTTTATCGTTACCACATGGAGTAGCTCGATAAACATAATGTCCTGGCTCTGTTGGAAGATTGTTTTTTTCAATTGAAAGTATCATGTTTCACCTACAACATTGTTATTTATTTTGAGCCTACTGGCATTATCAGCCACCAGCCCATGCACAAATGCAAATAGTAATTTACTTGATTAAATTTCTCATTTGAAGTCAGACAAATCTCCCAATTATTTGGTGGATTTGGAACATTAAAAATTGAATTTATCAGATTATTACCACACATTTGATAACGATTTTTGCATAAATGATTTTCTTTAAGCAAAACGTCATAGATTTGTCCATTGACTGTTAATTTTGCATTTATCATTTTTGACCTACAACATTGTTATTTGTCTTGATGAACCCGGAAACCAAACTAATTCCGTTAGATCATCTGGAAGTTTATCATCAGGCTTAGGACGTGTTCCATTGATTAACACGATTCCAGCTTCAAACCACCTACGCTTTTCAGCATTGGAAGCAAAAGTGTTTCCTGTTTCAATAGAAAACATATTTTGCAAACAAACATTATTACAAGCCCAATCCCAAACAGAACCGGGAATCATTTTCACAGAATCAAAAACTGGAGTTTCACCAGTTTTAAGGAATTCTTGAGTTTGTTCGGCAGTCCAGCTTTTAGATTGTTTGAGAATTGAGCCGACTCGTTTGCCGGTGAATCCCATTGCAATCAAAGTTTGAGCATTCATAGTTCAAAACTTTGTACAAACTAACCTAAGCCGCATATTGAACAACACGAAATGTGTGCATAACAGGATCGATTATTTCAATAAGTGCGGCTGAAAAAAGAAATGATGTTTTTTCAGAATTAAGTCTGTCTGCACGTTTAATTGCATCTTCTTTGCAACACGGATAAAAATGTATATTTTCTTCATTCATGTATTTGCGAAGAACTGCATAACACCGAGAATTTTCAGCACAAGCATTAATCATTTTCTCTCATCCTTTCGTAATAATCTACTTGGCTTTCTAAATCATTTTCGTATTGACGCTCCAGATCATCATTAATTGCATCAGTCAAATCAATTTTTTCTTCATCAATTAAATCTTTAAGCCAAGCATTAACTAATTTTGTTTCATTTTTTGAAAGCAAAGTCCCATCAATTGAAATAGCCTTCACAGAATCAATTTCATGTTCTGGATCGCAGCCGGGGTCGCCAGAGCCATCTGGATAATAATAAACAGGAGGACTGCCAGGATAATATGTATATTCAAAATCAAATTCAATTTGTCCGCTACGATTCAGCGGCGATTGTCCTTCTTCATCTGCGTATATTGAATTTCCAATTCCTTTAGTTCTACGCATTATTTCCTTTCCAAATCTTGTTTGACTAGAGTTCGCCAATCAATCTTTGTTTCTAACAGCAATTCTTCACCAAGTTTTTTAGCGGTTTCTTCATCGCTAAGGACACCAGCTACAGATTTAACCGTAGCATCAATTATATTGTATTCAAAATCTTCTTCATTAAATGTCAAATGAAAAGTATATGTGAAATCAAATTCAACATCACTTCCATCGAGACAAATTTTTGCACTGCCAACTCTGCCGCTAACTTCTGGCGTATTTGCAATTAGTTGTTTCACAAAATCTACATTTAGCTTATGAGCAGCAATTACTGCTTCCGAATAAGTAAGATGTTGTTCTTTTTTAGCAAAAGGATTGCTTTCAGCCGCCAGATATTTAGTGTCGCTTACTGATTCCATCATAACTTTTTGGGCAACCCAATAAGTCAAATCATCATTACTATTAGTTCGTTTTTTACCAACAGTCCAAGCATCACGAATTGGTTCTTCTGCGAACGGTCGCCAAACCCACACATCCAACTTGTGTTTCTCAATAAATTCTTTCGCTTGTTTTCTTGTGAATTTTTTAGCTTTTCTTAAACAGTCAGTCCAAGAAAAACTAAATGTCTTTTCTCCAGCTTCTTTATTAATTTGGCAATGAATTTCTTGTAAGAAACCTTTGCTGCCAACAATAAATTTATTTGCATTTTGCATGTTTTAATCCACAATAATTACATCGGTATTTGGATCAACATAAGTTAGTCGCCAATTCATTGTATTGACAAACAACTTATCTTTCCCAGTTGCAGTTTTAATGACAATAAAAGTCATTCCTTCATAAAGGAATTTTTTGCCAGCATCAATTTCATGTGGGCGGAATACGGTCGTTGATTTCATTTGTTTCCTTTGAATAGGTAACAATATCGCAAAAACGTCCGCTAAGTTTATTGCGGTCAAGATCAAATTCTTCTGCATACCAATCAAGAATTTGATTGTTAGTTAGCGGTGGAGTTCCTTCGATAATCGAAAGAGGGAAATTCTCGAAATTAACAACAAATGTTCTTGATTCTTTTTTCTTGATGGTCAAGTAGTTATCAAGCAGGAAATTTGCAGAATGCAATCCAGCCTTTACAGCTACCGCCTCAACAGCTTCTTTTGGCATTTTCGCTGGAAGGCAATTCATTGAAATCAAAGAAGAAATTGTGATATCAACGATCTTGCGAATGACATTTGATGGATTCATTATTTACCTTTCGACAAAACAACAAAATAAACTGTGTCTTGCGACCAATATGGATTGCCTGTGGTTGGCGAATACATCGCAGATTGTTTAGTAAAAGAAAATGTCCCAGGAACAATTTCCCAATTCAAATCAAGAAGTTCTTTAACTTCGGACTCAAAAGAACTTTGACTGTGTGCGATTACAATTTTTTGCATTTTAGTGAATCTCGTATCCTTGGTTTGTGATATCTGCTTTAATTTGTTCTATGACTTTCTGTTCATTTGTCGCAAAACTACAAATTTTGTATTCTCTGCCAGAAGCAGTAGTTAAAATTTTGTTTTCTTCATCAAATTTTACAGGTGAAGACGGCCAACAAACTGACCAATACTTAAAATTTGGATGATTTACAACATTGCCATGAAGTCGCCAAACATCATGGCCGAATCCCATGTCCATCAGGTAACGAGCGTTGTGAAGTTCTATCATAGTGTCAGGCTTTGTACAAACTAACTATCAATCCAGAAGTGGCGAATAGTTTTATCAGAGGAAATTACCCCATCAAATGAATGAAACTTGCCCTTGCCAATATAAACAAGTTTTCTTGGCCAATCTTTATAGGCATCAATTGTTGGAGCACACACATCAAAAGAACAAATTATTCCACTTTCCAATTCGCACAGCCTGATAATTTTTTTGTTATCATCAAACATTTCCTTTTTTCCACACTCGAAAAGAAAGTCAAATTTTGAATTCATGTTAATTACTCACATCTTCGTGTTGAGGATAAAGACCGTTCTTTTCATCACGTCGATTGTCTTCTTTAACAATTTCAAGGTATTCAGCTTCCTGTGTTTTATTTATAGGCGGATAAAACACATGCCCACAATTTTTGCACTCATCACCATCAATAACATTGAATGGAATATCATCTTGACAATCTGGGCATTCACATTTTTCATAATTTTGTCGAATACGTTCAGAAGAAAAACAATCGTAATCATTTTCAAGAAAGCTGTGAATACACACGTCATTCAAAATAATGTCAATGCTAGGTCGATCATTGTCGCCGAGATATGATCCAGTTTTAATTTTAATTGAAGGAAATCCATCGGAATCCTCAACAATTTCAATTTCAAGACCATTATATTCAAGTTTCACTGCCATTTTTTTACTTTCTTAATATGTTTTCTTTTAATACCAACAAATTCAGCATTGTTGGCATTAACATCACACACGGTAACAAAATCTTTTGAAAAATGGTGTCCAACTCCAAAAGATTCGCAACATTGAATTAATCTTACTTTTGTTCCAATTGGATATGGTTGAAATCGAGAAGCAATATCTGTTACTTCATAAATCTCTTCTGAGAGACTGTGCAATGTTCCAAAATAACTTCTAATTCGCATTTTTTGGAATTACCTTAATAGTAACTGTTATGATGCGTTCTTTGCCGTCTTGGTTGGCATTGATTTGTTGGCAAGTTGCCAGAGTTCTAACTTGAGAAAACGCAGCATCTAATTCAAGAACTTCGTCTGCAACGAATCCAGAGTGATGCGGTCCATAACCAGTCCACGGAACTTGAATATCAACGTCAAACATAGTGCTTGCCTTTGTACAAACTAACTTTAGGTGTGTGGATTCCATCCATTTTTTGAAATATATCCGGTTTTTCTACTAGAACTTTTTCGTCTATAGCTGTCTTGATTAGGCTCTGCTGGTTTAATTTCGTGAAATCCTTGTCCAGCTTTTGAAGATTTTGTAGCCTCTCTTGCTTTTTTGTAACTTTCGCATTTTTTTAGCGAATCAGTCATCAATAGTTCTTGACGGCCATTTTTCGTGCGAGAAAAGTAAAGAGAATATAGTTGCATTTTGCTATCTTTCACGCAAATTAACTAAAAATTAAACGACGATATATTTCTTAAATCATACTCTCCGTCTGGATGCTCTGAATCATAAAATTTGTCTTTATATTTAACAACATAGTGATATGCAAATTTTTCATCACAGATAAGTTCATCTCCCCAAAAACCCTCAGCATCTTTAATTATACGACAAATATCGTTACCAAAATCATTACACATTCCGCAGTTTATTTTTTCTTCATTTACTCCATAAAGATTAAAATAAACCTGAGCAAGTAAAACAATCGCATCTTCAATAGAAGGATTTTTTTGTTTAATTTGCTCTACTGCAAGGTCGTGAATAGTAGAGTTGTAATTGCATTCTTCAAGCAGCATGTTTAATAAGTTTCTGTTCAATCAAATATCTGGCAGTTCTTTGATAATGTCCTTGAAGCTGCCACACCATTCCGTTATCAAGAATTTCTTGGAAAAATTGAATAGTTTCTTGTTCACTCATTTCGCCAGATTCATAAGCAATAATTTTATCAACAATGTCCATTACATCCACCCTTCATCAATACATTCTTTGGTTGTAAATTTTCTGTAAGTAACAGGACAACACCAAATAGCAGGTTCATCAGAAGGCATGATATTGATTAAAGTTGTGCCATGACGTTTAGGATTTTTTCGATATTTCCACCATCCTACAATGTAGATTGACGCAATAAGAAGCAACCAAAGTGTTCCAAAAATAAAAAGTTTCATGAAGGTTTCCTTTGTCCGTGCCAATAAAGACCAAGCAATGCTACAATATCACCAGTTGAAGCGTGTTTGAAAACTGAAGCCATTAAATCATCTTCTGATTTGAATGTTGGAATATCAAAATCAAGTTGAAAATCTTCTTTTACGCCAACTGGATCATCAATTCCTTGAATGCACAGTGTTCCATCGTCTTGTACAAATAAACTCCAGCCCATTTTAAGAGATTTACGCTCAAAATGTTTTTTCCAATTTTTGCTTTTATGTAAATTTGTCATATACAATCTTCATCATTCGCAAAACTTTTTTCACAAATCCATGTCTCTCTGTTTTTCTCATTTTTAACTTCAAGAGATTTATTTTCATAAAACCATCCTGAGAAATCTAGCAAATAACTTACAGGATTTCCAGTTTTATTTCCAATCAAATATGCTTCTGCATATGATTTCACATATTCAGCATATTCTAAAATATCTTTAACATTTTCATGTGGATTTTCTGGAGTCCAATCACCAACCATTTTTGTAAGTCTCTCTTAATTGTTTTAGAGTGAAATTAAACGTCCTAAAGCTGATTGTGGCGTGAGGATTTTCAAAACAATAAAATCCTCTGGACTTTGTTGTTAATTTCCAGCCACAAGATTCGATATATCGAATACATTCATTGACAGGGACCAAACCTTCTTTTGTTAAAACAGCTAGGTCTTCTTCAATTTCATTTGGCTTTGGATGCGTCCAAACACAAAAATTAGTGCCAGCAGAAAACGGTTTATCTAATTTAACAGATAAAAAATCCAGCTTGTCTTCACGATAAGCCATTGAATTCACAACTCCGGTATGTCCGTCTTTAATTGTGAATTCATGACTTCGTTCAACATCACGTTTGAAAATTACTTTATCACCCTCTTGAATTTTCATGCTAAAATTTCCTGCAATTCTTTTTCAGTTTTACCAACAGGATTAATTGTTCCTAAAAAATCATAATGATCTGTTGGCAAATCATATACTTTGAATTCTGCGTTTGGATAAAATGTTCTATTTGCAGAAACACCAGCGGCCACACATTTTCCATTCTCAAAAGCCAACATTCTTGGGATTTTCATTTTTTATCCTTTGTATTCGTAAGAGATATTAAATTTGGTAATCGACCACTCATTAAAGGATTTACGATAAGGCATCAGCGGAGCGTATTCCACAAATCTGTGCTTTATTACACCATCCTGAGTTAGCGATAGCTTATGTCGCTAGTCTCCCAAACCTAATATCTCCCACTAGCATTCTTTGTGTCTCTTAAAAACAGCAATATAATTCCATACTTTAAGATCTTCTGGAATACCTTGTTTTGGCGATGGATATATGCAAACTAATTGCCATCCAAGCATAGAGAGAGAATTCAAATCTTGAACACTCCAATAGTTTCCAAATTCGTTTTTATATTCCCACATAGCGATCTCCGACAATCTTTGTACAAACTAACCATCAGGTGCTTGGCGTTGAAGACCACTTTATTCCTATTAATTGTTATTTTCACAGCGACTTCGTTTCTGTTTCATTGATGTGATCGCTAACGGCATTTAAGCAATCACTAGATTCATCATATTTTGCAAAAAATTCCTGCAAATAAATAACATTGTTTCTTGCTCTTGTTGCGTCTTGTCGAATACGCAGTCGTCTATCCTGTTCTTTAACTGCTTCACAAGAAGGCTTAATGGCAGCGTCGGCAGATGCAAGAATATCTTCTATAACTTTAGATACTTCTTTGCTTCTTGTTTTATCTTGGAGATTTGCAGTAGTTAGATATTGCCAACCTTCACGATTTTCTACAAAAGAATTAATGGCATTCTGTGCTTGTTCATAATAGGAAACTTGACTTTCCCAATGCACATAAGTATGCGGATTTCCAATTCCTAGAGATTTTACATTCTTGCCAAGAGAAATGATTTTAATTTCGGAAATTGAATGGCGATTGATGTCACTAAACAATCCTTTAATTTCTTCTGCCCAATCTTCTTTGAGATTGTCAGGAATTCGTTTAACCGCATCTGGAAAACTAAAAGTTGGAAAAACTTGATGACGTTGATAACCATACTGATAACGCTCATAGGCAATTTTTAATGGCAATTCTTTTGGATATTGTTTTCCATTAAAATTACAATCTAAAATAAGTTTTCCATCTTGCCATTGACGACGTTCAAGCATATTGCAAAGAGCATGATTTCTGCTTTCAGCATTCCATTGCTGAATATAAGTCATCAAAGTTTCTGCCGCTTGAGTCGTTGCCTCATTCAGCTTGTCATCAGCAATTTCATTATTTCTTTCAAGTAAAATCTTAGCGATTTGTTCACGAAATGTTTTCATTTTTATTCAAATTTCTTTTCATATTCTGATTGAATAAATTTCTCACGCTCATATCTGGTTTGAAAAATCATATCGGCAGGGATATCCACAAGTTTAGAAATATGTTCAATATAAGCAACTTGAGAATCAAACTTCATGCCTTGTGGGAATGGTTTTAGCTTAAAACCATCAGGCAATTTTGGATTTTTGCCTTCAAGAAACTCAAGCCACCATTTAAGACGTTCGACATTGGTATTAAATCCAATAACTTGCCAATTATAGGATTCTTGACCACGCCAGTATTCGGTAATGTGCCTGTGATTATCTGGACCTGCAAAAATCACTTCATCATCAATCATATTAAAACATGAAAGCATGGTATGCTCACCATCAATCCATGTGTAATAATTTCCTACTGGTGCAAGGATATATGCACTGCGAGGGTCGCCATTGGCAGATTCAGCATCTCGAAAAGTCAACCAGAATTTAGAAACTTTAGAAGTCATGTTGTATTATTTCTTAAATCTATTCAACAGAAAGCAAAAATTGACGATATTCTTTCACAGCAGGAGCAAGTTCGCTGACAATTTCTTGTGCGATATTTAGAACTTCTTCATATCCAGAAGAATGTCCACGATCCCAAGATTGATTGCTCACAAATGCCCTGAAACTTTGCGGCAATTCAGACAAAATAGACTGCAATTTCGCTTCATATTCATGGCTTTCAAGTCGGCGAATCGGAAGTTGATGTCTAAATTTGCCTACATATTTTTTTGCAATAGCTCCATTTTCTACAACAAGTTTATAGACTTGAATTTTAATTGCAGCACGCTCACTTGCCTCTTCTGGTTCGACAACAAAATTTTTTACAATTTTGTTAAACGGCATACAAAAATCAGAAAACGTATATGAATCTGCGGCTTCAAATTGAAGTTCTTGATCTTTATTTTTATTATCTTTGAAAATAGCAACAAAAGTAGCCATGTTATATCTCTAGTGCTTCTTGAATAGACAGTTTATTTTTCCAATCATCCAAGTATAGTTGCACATCTTCGATTACGTTTTCAACAGTAACGTCTTCAATTGTATTGACAGTAACTTCAACTTCCAACAAATCATCACGGAATCCATTGACTTGAATGTTGCCACTCTCGTAATCTTCAACCAAATGTTCAAATTCATGGAATTCCAATGCGTTTTTTTGGATTCCTTTAATCAACAGCTTGAAAACTTGCATGATAATTTCCTTTGTTAATTATTGTACAAACTAACTCTTTTTATAGAGTTTTTGTACTTGTTCTTGGCTGAGTTCTTGAAGTTGGTCAATATGAACTTCAACGCTTTGAAGTCCAATTGGATTTCCGTAGTCTTCACAATTCCAATCAACAATTAAAGCATCGTTAAGATGACTTTTAACGTCTTCAAGATTGATGTTTTTCGGTTCATCCAATTCGTCGGCATCAATTGCGACCAGACAAGTTGTAGAAAAAACTCTAAGCATTATTAATCCTCGTTTTCAATTTTGAAAAATTCGCCGTCTTCTTCGTCGGTTGTGTCCCAAGATGGACTCAATTCAACTTCAACTTTGCGATAACCAGAGTTTTCAATAGCTTCATCCACATACTTTTTCAATGAATCAAAACCAGCAAATTTAACTGTAGTGGAGTTAGCACCGCTGCCTTTGCGATTGATAATCAAAACCTGCACGGTTTTATTTGGATGAACTGCATCGGCAAATTCATCGGCATTGATTTCCATTGCATAATCAACATAAGGCTTATCAGAAGCATCAATTTTACCGAGCGAAATTGCTTTATTTACAATTTCTTCTTCGACTCCCAACTCGACATCAGATTCAAAAAACACAGAATAGCCATTTTTTGGATCATCTTGAACATGAACTTCGCAAAACATTTTGTGCTCCAATAACAGTGAGATAAAGATGCCTTGCTTTGTACAAACTAACTTCCGTCAACAACTACCGCCCACGCAATATCCACAGCCAAATAATGTTTAATAAGAATTTCGAGTTCTTTTTTATATTCTTGAATTAGCCAGTCTTTCTCTGAAGAGAGATCGGTTTCACAAACTGAGAGGGCGATATCTTCATTTAATTCTGAATAAAATTTTCTTGGATTTTTATCAGAATTAAATGGGGCGATGTAAGCATCGCCTAATTTAGATTCAAGATTTTCTTGCAATAAGTGCAATCGCTCGCTATCAAGATCATGTTCGACTTTCCTGAAAACTTCATAGCGTGGAATCTTTGTATTTTTTTGAATGCAACGAAAAACTGGCCCCGCATAAACACTTCTGTAATAACCCACTATTTTTTCCTTTCAACTATTCATTTCAATTTTTTTGGGATCAAATTCCGTGAAATAATCATCGAAAACAAATTCAACATACTGCTTTGCGAGTTTTTTGCAATTTGGATAGTCGTTTTTTTGTTCTCCGTTTTTAATGCGTGATTTGATAAACTTTTTAATTACTTTATCAAATTTAATAAGTGAAATCGCATCTCCAATTCCAATACCGTCGCCAGTAAGTTGAGCATAAATAATGGCAATGTTCATGCCAGCAGTTTCAATTGCCCCACTAATATAAGACTCGATTGAGTCTTTATGTTTTTCATATTCTTCTACAGAAACAGCAGATGGAAGACAAGAATCAGCACGATCACAAGCGGCTGATAAAGCAGCTTCGACCATAAAAAGAACTTGCTTTCTAGTAAATTTTTTCTTTCCTTTATACATCGACATTATTCATCCTCTTCTTTTGAAAGACAACCGCATGAAATTAATTGTCCACCACATTTTGGACAGCGTTCCATATCACACCCAGGATGATGAAATTGACCGGCTTTCACATTGCAATCATGGCAATCATCGTATGCCGGAACACTAAGTAGAATAGAACCATCTGGATATTCTACATTGATATTGGCATCGCAATTTTGTCCCTTAGACATTTCCTTGTTGCACCATCCGCATTTTGCAAACATTATTGTGCCTTTCTGATAATAGCGTAAGGACCACGAAGAATAATCAACTGTCCTTTATCATCATTAAATTTGCAACCACTAGAGTCTTCAAGCGGAATTTTATCAGAGAAATAATCATTTCCGCCAATATGTCGAATCAAATAATTGCTTTCAGATTCGATTCTTGCAGATTCTATTTTGGCTGGAGTATTTTTCAAATCTTTTGAAAATTGGTTTAATTGGCTAATTCGTTCATAAATTCCAAAACAAGCCAACACACTTCCTAAGAAACAAACAATAACGACAGATGTTTTCATTTAATTTTCCTAGTTATCTAAAATCACAAAATAACCATAATTTGACTTTACCACCGAACGCAATCGCATTAATAATCTCCAAGCTCTTTCAAATTTGCATAGAAATCAGCGTTGCTCAATGGAGTGTATGATTTTTTAACTCGATTAGCCCTAACCTTATTCAACGCAGCATCAACGCTATTTGCCTTTACAATTCCAATGTCAATTACAGAATTTTTTGACAAATCAAAGTCATGATCGCCACTTTCAAACACATCAAGAAGATGTTTTTCAAATTCTGAATACTCGCATGACGCATAAAGCAAAATGCTGTCATCTTCCAAAAAGATTTGATAAAAATAATAATGTTGATTGATATTGGCGGTAATTTCTACCAATGCTTTTTTTGCTTCTTGCAATTGGTTATATGTGCTTGGAGCAAGAATAACTTGTTCGCCATCAGCCCAAGAATTTTGATGGGAATGAAGAATATCAATAAGATCAAGAGTTTTCTTGACAAGAGACAATTGTTTATTCATTATACTTCCAGTGGCGGCATTGATACAAGTTCGTAATTTTTACACACATAACCAGCATCATGCCATTTCTTTACAATTTTAGCACCAGCGTTAGTTAATCTGAACCAATTAGAAACGCCTTTGTAATAGGTTCCAGCAATAACCATAAGCCCTGCATTTAAGACTGGTTTGTAATTGGTTTTTGATCCAAGTCCAGTCCATGCTTCGGTTAAATTTTTAATTGTCCATTTTTGATCTCTATGAAAACACTCGAATCGTCGAAGTGCCTCACATAGCAACCAGTGTTGATTTTGAGTCAGTCGCATAAAATTCCCTGTACAAACTAACTAACAAATAAATCCACAGGCAATTTGAACATCCCAAACATGCTCTTTTGTCAAACGATCAAATTTCTTTTCAGTTAATTGAAATACACCATTATCGCCATAAACCAGCTTGCACAATTCGGCTTGTAGCAATTCATCATTTTCGTTTTCGCTATAACGATTGATATAAACATTATGAAACCTAGACCAGTCTTCATCTACAATGAAGAAAAACGGCATATCATCTGGAATTTCTTGAAACAAGACAAGAGTTTTCATTTACGGTTCCTTTGAAAAATCGCTCTTAATGCTGAGTCAGTACTAACTTGAATAGGACAATTATTAGCATCAACTCCACCCGCCACAAGAGACGCAGAAGTTAAAGTAATTCCTTTGGTTACTTTTTCATTAAGATTAATAAGAAATGCCTCTTGCAAATCAAAATCAGAATAATCTCCATGAAGATCAATTTTTACTAAAACAGAAGTGCTATTCATGAATTTCTCGTAAGATTTTTTTATTCATCCCATCAATTGACAATAGAGGACAAATAACCTGATACTTAAAAAATGTCAAAACAATAGTTCCGGTGAATTCTTTATTAATTTCAGAGGCATTCACAGTCAAGCTGTTTTCACATTGTTTGCATTCTATATCCAACGAAATAATTTCTGAGAAATTGCTATCATTAAGCACGGTTAGGTAGATAGAATCGCACTTTTTTGAATTGAAATCATCGCAAAATTCGTCATTTACTTTTGAATATGGACAAATAGTATCATATTCGGCACACTGCCCTTTATATGATACTTCAATTTTAGCAACATCTTTAGAAAACAATTGCCAGTCAATATCTCGCAAAATCATGTTATTCATTTTCGTCTCGCCTAGAGTAATCTGCGTTTGGAATCCAATTTGGATTACATTCTTCTTCTGCTGACAGTTTCAATATATTTGCTAATTCTAAAGCATCTTTTGTATTTAGAAAAATCTTTGTTTGTCCAATTTTTAACTCGACGCCAGTTGGATATTTTTCAGTTGAAATTCCAGACAAAGTAATTTTACGAATCATGTTGCAAATCCCACAATTGTTTTTTCATTTCGTTTTCAACTTCTGCCCAATCAATTTGAGAAGAAGCGGAAAACAATGCCGTTCTTAAAACAGGCGTAATATAACCAAAACCGGCTCCAGCAATTACGGCAATTGCTTTAGAAAGTTCTGCTTTAACTTTATCTTCATTCATGGGAATGCTCCAGAAGATCATCGTCTGCATCATGTTTCAATTCATTTTTAATTGCTTCGACCGTTCCTTGGTAATCTGAAACATCTTCATCCCAATCATCAAGCGAATAATAAAGCTCCACGACTGTTTGTTTTGCAGATTCTCCAAGCCCACAATCATTCCAGATGCCAATTAGATCTGATATTGCACATCTGGCGGCTTGAATCAAATTTTTCTCTCGTCGAGTCATTTTCAAAATCCTTCTTTTGTATAAGGTTTTCCACCAATTGAATAAGAAAGATAAGTATGTTGTCCGCAACTTTCACAAGGATAAGATTCAATTGAATCAATACGAATTGATTTAAGTTTTTTACGCTTGCCATCTTTGAATGAAATTGGAATCGTAATTGGGAAGGAAAAACTATGCTTTTGCATATATTGCCTAACTTCCCAAATATCAGGGATACGACTTCCAGATTTTAGAATTGGCTTTTTCATAATTAGATCTTGTACAAACTAACATGGAACCCAAATGGAGTAATTCGCATAATTATCCATTTCCTCTTTACTTACATGCGTTCTTTGTATTCCGTTGAATGGATTGTTTTTAACTTCGTTAAAAGTAATTTCAAATCCTTGCTCTTTTTTACAATACTGCATAATTTCATCGAGATTTTGAAAAATTCCAATCAAATCATCAATCTCGCCATCTTCATGACTATAAAAACCAATAGTTAAAATTAACATTATTGTCCTCTCAGAACACTTTTTAATTCGTTATTAATTCCCATAATATCGTAAAAGTTTTTTGTTGAAGACAAATCAATTATTTGTTTTTCATTTTTAATAACAATATAGTTTTCAAGATTTGCACCAAACAAATAAGTTGCGACACCTTCGACTGTTTTATAGTGTCGCAACT
>JACCDR010222462.1_pt1 | contig 63655 bp, 103 predicted proteins | sample 7446431 | NCBI WGS metagenome assembly JACCDR01 (sample SAMN15323443, study PRJNA562643) | freshwater metagenome | isolation source: river surface water | place: USA:Blue River Watershed | collected 2017-08-17 | reverse complement strand
GGCCAGAATGGCATACACATCCTGCCCATCGAAATCCCCGAACCAGTCGTTGAAGAACTCCGTCGAGAAGTTATTCACATTGCCCATATCCGGATCGGATTGAATATCGAAGCGGAACACCTGATACCCGGCCTCTTCCCACGGCTTCGACCACTCGCCAGACAGATCAAACAGCGACAGAACGACTTTCTGGCTGTTCTCGCTGCGGATGTCGTCGTTCTCGTACTGCGAGCGGGCGTTTTCCTTCCACTCGGCGATCTTCGCTTTTGCCTCGGCGACCGTCATCCATCCGGCTTCGCGGTGATAGACCCGCTTCCCTCCGGAATTCTTGGTAGTAACGCCAGCAGTCTTTTCCAGATTGACTCGCTCACCGGCCGCCGGAGCATCGAAAACATGAGTAACCTCGCCATCGCCGCCGCTATCGACGTGATCTCGGAATACCTTTGCGATCTGCTTGAGTTCATCGACGGTAACGCCGGATTGCTCCTTGACGTGTTCTGGCGCGGTCGCGTTTTCGTGCTTCTCGGCTACAGCGCCGGCTGGTGCTTGCGGTTGTCCCGCTTCTGCTTGCTCGGCTTTTTGGGCTTGCGCATTGGCATCTCCTTCAGTGATAGTGGATTCTTCCGCTGATCGGCCAGTGGCGTCGGATTGCACTGGCTTCGGATTCGTTCCCTGAGCCTCCGGGGAGGTATTGACGGCCTCGCTGGTGTTTGATTTTCGGCGCAGCACAAACCCGCTGACGCCGGCCTGGATGGTGCTTGCCGGCACAATCTCATGGCTTGATTGAAAGCCCATCTCGTTTTGCTTGCGACGTGCCGAACCTTCAGACTTGAACGCTTTATCGTTATCCGCCGTAACAATATTGAAAAATGGGTTGTCAGCGTCTTCCGCATTCATTGCGGCCCGCTTTGATCCATCTGTGTCGATATTGTCGCGGTGCAATGATTTCCCGGTGCGCTTGCCGGTGGATGAGTAGATAGGCAACAAACCACGAACGCTTTGGTTATCCAAGTCACTCTGGCGGACGTGATGTGTCTTGCCATACACATCGATAACTTTGACTAATGCATCCTGCCCGACTGCTCCCACAGCCACACCTTGTCCAGTGTGTCGAACAGGCTCTCCGGCAGTTGTACCATCGCCTCCGTCCGCTGTATTTCGTGGCTCGCTGCCCACAACTCCGCTTCCGGGTACGTCAGTATTCCGCCCCGCATTGCTCTGCGCAGGAACTTTGGAAGACGGTGCTTGATATGCTGGGCCGACATTCGACTCCCTCCATTTCGCGACAAGGTACTCGACAGCGCGCGGATCTACCCTGCTGAAAACGCGCGACGACTTCAGCCTGGCGGCAAGCGACTCATGGTCGGTTGGCATGCCCGTCGATCGTTCGCCGCTCATGATCTGATTGGCAAGCATTTGCTCCGAAACGGATGCCGGGAGCAATACCTGACCGGACACGATTGCCGCGTTGTAGTCTGCTTGTTCCGGGGTCATGCCGGAGGCCAGCGTCCCGTCTGGATTCACGCCGGGGATTCTCAGGCTATGCGGAGAGTTCGGCTTGTCGCCAAACATCACCCCCGGCTCTTGCTGGAGCGAAAAGTCCTGCGGCGCCGTGCGCTGGGCCATCGACTCAGGGGATTCCAGACGCGGCGCGGTACGCTGCTGCTTTATGCGCTCCGCCTCGGCGGCGGTTATCACATCGCCCTCGACGTGGCGCTCAGGGTATTCTCCGTTGGCAACCGAAATCGAATCCTGCGGATTGATCGGCCCTTGGCGCAACGGGCGATCTTGTTCGCGAATTGCTGGGAAATTTGTTGATCCTGGTGCTTGGCTGGCCGTGGCATTGGCCGCATTGGTCAGTGGCGAATTTGGCTTGCGGCGCGACTCGACAACCTCTCCGGCCCCGCCAATGACTGAGCCGCCAACGGCGCCCATCGCGGCTGCATTCTTGATCTGCGACCACCATTTTTCGGAAAACGGCTCCAGACCTTTGGTTGGATCAACAGAACGAACCGCCTCGTTCTCGATGGCGGTCTGCGCGCCTTCGGTCGGCGCCTCGGCCGCCATGCCCTTCAATGCTCCTTTGCCAAATGTCGCGATGATGCTCTGCTTGGCCAGCTTCTTTGCCGCTTCCGCCTGCGGTCCAGCAAGGCCGAGTTTCTTGGCGAAATACGCAGTTGGCAGCGCATCCAGCACGGCCGCCGCGGCACCGTAAGCAATTGCGGTATCCGGGGCATATCGCCCGGTTTGGTCATAAATGTCGCCGTAGATCGAGCCGATTTCCTGTATCGCGGAACTGCTGTACCCGCCAGCGCCAGCGCCGATCGCACCAAGCACGGACCCCATAGATGACGCAACGACGCCGCGCGCCTTTGCCTTTGCCGCATCTGCAGCCATGCCGGCAGCAATGTTCTCGGCAGTCTTCTTGGCGATCTGCTGCTCGGCATACCCCGCGAGCACTCGGCCGCCAATGCCGATCGCTCCGCGCGCCCCAAGTGCGCCCATCCCGAGACCGGGAATGAACATCGGGGCAACCTCGCCCAAGCTCCCAACAGCCCAATGGGCGAAGTCGCCAATGCCGTTGATCTTCTCGATCTCACTCACCGACGCGGCGTTTTCCTCGGCTTCTTGCATATTGCGCTGGTAGCCCTCGATGCCCCAGTCGCGCATACCCGTCGAGCCGATCTCGTCTCCCAATACACCTACGGCGCCGTAGGCGGTGCCTTGCAAGATGTCGGTCCCGCGCTTCAGGCCGCGGATGCCCTCGGAAATAAGGCCATCGCTTTTTGGTGCAACATCCTTCCCGACCGGGAAAACATCTTGTTGCGGAATACCCCACCCAGTCCGGCGACTTGGCCTCAACCCGGATGGCGCCATGAGAGCGGGCGCCGACTGAAAGCTGAGCGGCGAATTCTCCCCGGTGCTTCTTGCCGCATCTCGCTGGTAAGTCTCTTCGAGCACCGCACGCGCCTGCGGATCACGCTCATTCATGATGGCCCGACGAAGTTCGCTGAGAACACGGGGCGATGACTCGTAACGCTGAACCTCGGCGGCTTCATCAGGTGGGTAATCCACCACCTTGCGCAGCCCACTCTCTGTCTTGTAAGCGCCAGGGTCGGCAAAGTCGGCTCGCACCGACTGTCCTATCGCAGACTCCAGGCTATCTCCGCCGCGCAGCTTGTCTCCGAGAGATTTCGCCAGCAACTCCATTTCGTTCGGGTCGAGGGTTCCCATAATCTCTTTCTCTCACTCAGGTAACTGCAAATTCTCGGGTGATAAAAAAACAAAAAAGCCGCCAATAGGCGGCCCTTGTGTCCCTAATGCTGTGAATTTAATTTGCGCCTGCACGCATCCCGGTGGCGAAATCGGTTCCCGCGCGCTTCGTGGCATCCACGGCGCTTGCCATTCCGCGCTCCATAGCTTTAGGTATGCCACCGATCGCTTTCACGGCGCCGACCGTGTTCTTCCCTACTGCGGTCAATGCTCGTCCGGCACCATACGCAAGAGACGGCCCATCCGCAGCCGCTGCCTTCGGCTTGAAATCCGCTCCCGACGTGCCGAATCGCTGACTCAATCGGACGTCACGCAGCACGCCGGAACGGTAAAGCGCCCGCATCTTCCCTGAGAGGTTTTCGATTTGCTTCAATTGGCCAATTTGATCCACAACAGAATCATTGCCGATCGCCAATTGCTGTATCAACTTGCTCTTGAGTGTTGGGTCGGACTCGATAAGGCGAGTGATTCCAACAGAATCTTGGCTCTCGACCAGGCGTCGCGCCAAGTTTATGTCGCCCATCACCACCTTCTGCTGATCGGACAAACTGGAGAACATGCCCTGGTCTGGCTCGACGCGAACCTTCGTCCCGTACTCAGTCGTGATGAATATCCCAGGCAATCCATTGCTGTCTATGCCGGGTTCCATCTTGTACTGCTCGATCACCTTGTCGCCTTCCTTTTTCTGGAAGCTGACATCGCCATTGGCAACCTTAACAGCCTTCATGGCGATGTCTGCCATAACGGCAGGAGGTATAGTGTCTTTTTGCCCGTCAAAATTTGCCCTCTTGATGGAGTCATAAAACCCGGCGGCCTGTGTCGCGGCAATCTCTTGCGGAATCGCCGCCGCCGCGCCCTCCGGTGGCTTTGGCCCAAGGTTCAGCGCCAGCCCGCCGTCTTTCGGGATTGTGTCGCTGAAAAACTTGACGACCTTCCCGAAATTGGCAAGGCTGTCTTCTCCTGACTGGCCTGAATTTCCGGTTCCTGACCCAGCCCGACTGGACGACCCGGTTCCGCGGTTTCCCGCGATCAAAAACTTGTCGTTACGATTTTCTTGATGCCTGCGCTCTCTACCCGCCTCTTGTTGTGCGGCAGTAGCCGATGCAGCTTTCGCCGCGTCGATTCTTTGCTGCAAGTAACGGTATTCCTTGATCTTCGATGAATCAATTGCCGTTTGCTGGAAGTGCATCAAATCCGCTGTGTCTCTGAACTCCCGCGGCGCCCCGACGAGTTTCCCATCCTTCGTGTAGGACGACAGTTGAATGCCCCCATTGGGCATCCACTTTGCTTCGTGATTCAGCCCGTCGTTATAAACGTCCTCGTTGCTCACCTCTCGCGACCACCCTTCAAGATCGCCGCGGCCAAGGAAACCATTGGCGTAATCGAGTGCCGCATTTTTGAGTTGCGCTGAGTATTCCTTGGCCCTTCCCATTCCAGCGGCAGAGTGCATGCGATTGACCAGCGCTGGGCGGGAGAACTGTTGCCTTGTCGTGGCAAGGGCCGCGTCCTGTTCCTGCTTGGTCATTTCAGGCACGCCTGTCACCGCAGTGATAGCCGCCCTCTTCGCTTCCGGATCAATATCGATCTCGCTTAGATCCTTGACCGCCCTTTCCTTGTCCATCGGATTCAGCATCGAGGCCTCGCTGTCGGCAACGGGAACTTGCCTGATTGCTCCAGTCGCGTCATTCCGTGCCTGGATGCTATCTACTGGAAGCGCCCTCTCGACGGCCTTTGCTGTCTTTTGTTCATTGAGCGCTTCCATCCGCTCCGCGTCATGCTGGGCGTATCGCGCGTCCGCCACCGCGTCGCGACTGGCGCGATACGCTCGATCTTCATCGCGCTGGCGCTTGGCTGCCGCAACTTGGTCAAGGTGCATCGCCACGGGAACGGCACCGCCTGCAATGTGGCCTAGCGCGTTGAGCCACCCGCCGCCGGCCATCTTGACCTCACCGCGGCGCCAAGAGCTTGGCTGTATCCCGCCGCGGCGGCGCAGTCCTGCATTATTGATCTTGGTGAGCTTATCGACGCCAATCATCTTGACGGCTTCGGCATTCAGCACGAATTCGCCGTTCGACAGGCGCGCGGGGATCGAATCGGACGTCTCCGTACCTGGCCCGCGCACCGCGCCCCCTGGCGTGAAATCATTGCGCTGGACGTTTCCACCATCGGCGAACTCGGGGAGTAGCAAGCTGGCTACTGGCCCGGACCCCGGAAGTACCGTATCAGCTACGGCCGACACTGCGGCGCGGCCATAATTGCCTTGCGCAAGATCCAGCCCAGCGCTGATATAGGGCGTCCCGGCCGAGCCGCTGCTGACGTTCGCGGCATCGGCTGTCTTTGCTGTTGCGTCGGCCGCCGCCGCAGATTCGACCGCCTTCGGGATCGCATCAGTAACCGGAGCCGCTGCCTGCTCGGCGCCAACCCTGCCGGCAACCGATCCAGCGGCATCGGCAAGCGCATTGACGCCCTTTTGGATGTATGGCTTGGCAAACTGGGCCGATTTGCTCATGTTGTAGGCCAATCCCAGGCCGCCGACAATGGCCTTGGCCGGATCTGCGCCATCATCCCCCGCGCCACCGCTAAACGTCCAGGGCTTCAATTTCGACGGGGCCGCCGGCCGGAACGGTGTCAATCCGCCATCAGCCATGCACGCCTCTTTGCGCACAAGGCCGCCTCGGTTGAATAGCTTCGATCCAAGGTACATCGCCCCTTGGCCTAGTCCGGCTAAGGCCTGTGCGTCATTGGCGTTGGCGGCGTTCCTGTTTGCCGAGAGCTGCCCAGACAACTGCCCCATGCCTTGCACGGCTTGAGCGCCCTGCCCTGATGCCAGGCCGGTGAGCGCTGCATTGCGCTGCCACTTCTGATCCTCCGCGGCGAATCCGGCCTGATTCATCGCCCCGATCCGCTGCTTGGCGCCCTCCAGTGAGGCATTCGCCATGATGTCGGCGCCACGGCTGGTCGTTGGGTCGATGCCGCCGCCAACGCTGCCAAGTGACCGCAGCAGATCGTTTTGCGCGGTGCTTTGGGCTACCGCCGCATTGGCTCCGGCCTGGTTGCGCAATGTCTGCCCGAGCGTGCCGTCCATCGACTGATTGGTTAGCGTGCTGAGATTGTTCATCCCGGTACGCAATGTCGGCTGCGCAATCTCGTTCAGACCCTCCAGCGAAGACGCTTGTGCGCTCCATAGGCGACGCTCTTCTTCCGTTGCCTCGCGCTGCCCGCCGCCGCCTCCCTTGCACAACACGGGATTGCCATGCAGGCGGAAGTGCAAAAGTTCCTGTGGGGTTTTGATCAGGTAGCTCATAGGGACACCTTTACCATGCGATAGATTTCTGAAAACCCGGTGCGGGCAAATAGCCGCGCGTGCGCGACGTCACAGAGGGCGCGAACCTCGGAAGCGCCCTGATCGCGGCACCATGACGCAACGACCGAAAAAACCTCGGGAGTTACGATCGATTTGCCGCCAATGTAGGAGATGTGGGCGATGCGCTTGTTTGGGTGCTGAATGAACTCGACAACAGCGACCCCTGTGACCGCGCTTTCGTCGCCGTCATTGGCCCAAAGCAACAGGGTTGCAGAGCCGTAGGCGAGTTGCGCCCGAACTTGGTCTAGCGTCGCCTCGCCGTGATTGAAATCAAGCGCTGGCCGCAGCAGGTTCTCCGCCAGCGGCCACGCCAGATCCATTTTCGCTTTGTCCACTTGCAACAGCACGGGGGTACTCCTTGGTATAGACGGCGATGATGCCCGACGCCAATTCCGGGGTCAGGCGATTTCCGATGTTGTTGCTAAGTAGTTGCGCAAGCAGTTCGATGGGGTTCATTGTCTCATCCCGGTGGTGGCGGCATTTGCCCGTCCAGCGCTCCAAGACGGGAGAAGATATTTTCCAGAAGGTGCGTCAAATTGTAGCCAGCGGAAATTAGTGAAACACCATCGGACAACTCAAGATTCCCCCCGGATATCAAGAATCCATTGGCCTTCATGTCAGCAATCAGCGCCAACGCCTGCTCGGCCACGACGCGGGTATTGAATGAATACTGGATCACGTCGTAGGTAATTCCGTCGTCCTCGTTCTTCCAAAAGAACCGGCCGCCTTCTGATACCGTGACGTCGTTACCGAAATGCCCCTGCTCCAACTCGAAGATGCGGTCGATCACGTCATACGTGATACCGTCATCCTCATTCTTCCAATAGAACCTACCGCCCCCGGAGACCGTGACGCTGTTGCTGAAATGCCCTTGCTCAAGCTCGAAGATCCGGTCGATGACGTCGTAAGTGATCCCGTCGTCCTCGTTCTTCCAGTAATACCGGCCGCCGCCGGACACCGTAATGCTTCCGCTGTAGTTCCCGTTCTGCAGTGCATAAATGGCCTCTACCATGTCGTAGGTTATGCCATCATCTTCGTTCTTCCAGTAATACCGGCCGCCGTTGGAGACGGTGACATTGCCGGAGAACTTGCCCTGCTCAAGCGTGTAGATACGCTCGATCACGTCATAGACGATGCCGTCGTCTTCATTCTTCCAGTAGTAGCGCCCGCCACCGGAAACAGTGACGTTATTGGCAACCCGGAGCATTCGGGTGACATCCACGTCGCCATCGAGCATCGCGGCGCGTCCGCCAGCGACGCCACCAGCGTAGATGCCCGCATCCGTACCAATGAATGCGCCGCCAAAGCTCTTGGCTCCCGATGCGTAACCGGCAACGCCGATGCTTTCGGCCCCACGGGTAATGCCGGAGACGCCGATGCGATGATCCTCTGTTGCGTCCTCGCTTTCGCCAACGATTACGCCGTGATAAACCAGGCCTGGGCGGAACTCAATCAGCTTTTCCAGATTGACGCCGGTAGCGTAGATGTACCCCGCCGACGATACGTTGGTGGCTCCCTCAATCGACCCGCCCGTCACCGTGCCATAGAAGGTTGCATCGCCGGTTCTGGCGTCAATGGTAAAGGTGGCATAACCTGACGAGTTGAACCCGACAATCCCCGCTCGACCGATCTTGACGCCGCGATCAGGCTCCATGTCGGTCTGGATCAGATAGGGCGAGTTGGCCAGAATGGACGCGGCGCTCGACTGAAGAAAATCCATCAAGCTGCGCAAGGTCAGCGACCGAACGCCATCCTCTCGGGTCGAGTAGTCCGTGAATGCTTTTTTCAGGTTCTGCGTCGTGACATTCAACTCATCCTTGGCCACATAGCTTTCCGTCGTGGCGCGCGCCCACACGGCGATGGCTTGCAGTGCCGACTGGACATTGCGGTCCTGAATCCCGGTCAGCGGAGGAAGGGATAGCGACGGTTTAGGCACCCTGAAGCTCCCCAATGGTGGTTGCAGCAAAGAACCGGGTCACTGTCGTACCCTCGAATGCGTTGATGCGAAACTTCCACTTGGTCGCCCGCCATCCAGACGGCAGGCGCGTCATTGCTCCGTCAGGGGTCAATGTCAGTGTTTCCGTGGTGTGCGCGTGCTGGCCGCTGCAAAAGACCTCGATGACAACCGATCCGGTTCCGAAAACCTGGACGACGCCAAGGTTTGTCGGAATGGGTAGCATGAATGTCTTGCTGTCCCAGTAAAAAGGAATGGTCGGCAGAGTCGTTTCGTGTGCGAACAGCCACCAATCCGCATTCGTTGCGTCGCCGTTGGCAAATACCAATTGATCCAGCGGATACAGACCGGCCGGCAAGTGCATTGCGAAGTCAATGCGATAGGAAAGCGGCGACCAGTTACCATCGTCGTTGTCGAACAAGTAATTCCGCGCCGCGCCGGGGATATACACCAACAGCCTGTGGCCGTAAGTCAGCATTCCAATCTCGCGATTGGTGATCATCGGGGCGATTTCATCGCGCCACGATTCGCGGCTCCAGGTCGTTTCGTTGATTACCGCCTGCATGCCGTTGATCGTTACCGGGCCGTCGCCGGATAGGTACATCACGGAATTGCCAACGGCCGTTGCCGCGCGCTTGTGCAGGCAGGGGTAATGGCTTGGAATGCGCTGGCTGTCCATCCCCTCCGGAGTGGCCCCGGAGAAGTAATACGGCATCTGGTCTGTCAGTGCCACAAAGCCCTGCTCCAGCGCCACAAGCGAAACGATTTGATACGGTAGTGTGCGAATGCCTTTGGGCTTGAAGACCCACGGCCGATACGGCTCGCTGATCCATACCTCATTTTTCTTGAAGGCCGCAAACATCCCGTTGTTGATGGCGATCAACCCGGTGAGTTCCTGCAGCTCCGATGTGTAGAGGATCATGCCCTCCGTGGGGCATGCCGCCCCAAGTGCGGACGTTTCGACGTCATCGAGAACACGCCAAACGCTCGATGCCTTATCGACTGTCGGGTAGTAGTCGCCCTCAAGATCCGTCAGGCCGTTCGCTCGCACCGAGAAGGCATACAGGAACTCGGCTTGCCCGGTCGCCGATGTCGCCGTCCGGTAAATGCGAATGCCGTGCAGCGGGTAGCGCCCCGATGTCAGGGCATCAGTCGCTGCCACGTAGGCGCTGGTGTCGATCAGGAACTCGATTGTCTCTCGGCCAGGGTTGTACGTGAATTCGACTGGATCGGATGGGCGCGACTCTTCCTGAAGCTGATTCACGAAGGTCATGTAGTAGGCGACCGTCGTGTCAGGAAGGTCGTAGCCGGCCATGATGTTGAACCGATAGGACGTCCCGGTGTTCTTGATGATCTGGACATCGACCACGGTTGATCCGGACCCCATGCGCAGCGGAAGATTGTCGGTCTGGTCGGTGAAATAGGTTCCGGTATAGGACGTGCCGTAGGTATCGGTAACTGTCCAGCGCAGTTTCAACTGCACCTTGCCCGTGCTTGCCCGCGAGGCCGTGCCGCTGAAGTCGGTAGGAAGCTGCGCGCCGTTGGCAGTCGAGAAGAAATTTCCGGCCTGGTTGAAGTGCATCGGCCATTGCGCGATATTCACCAGGTCGTCATTGATGGTGTATCGGACCTCTCGCACCGTATAAAGTCCGTCCGCCAGCGGGATCGCCGTCGTGGTGGTCAAGAACCGATCCGTTGCCGATGCCTCGTACAGCGTCCCGGTAATCGGGGTGCTGAATGTCTCGTTATCGACAAAGAACAGAACCGAGCGCGACGAGTAAGCCACCGAGCCGACATCGACAGAAAAATAGTCCTCGACCGCCTTGGGCAACACCACATCGAAACCGAAGTGGTTGCCGTTGGCCGACAGCGTTGAGTCGTCCGGCGTCAGCGTGTAGCCATTGACCGTATCAACCCCATAGTTCGGGATCTCGATATCCGCCGCGTCGCTGGATGGGTCTTGCGAGACGTAAATATGGACCGTCTGTGATGCGATCTGCTCCTTCGCGAGCGGGAATCCGCTGCGAACGATACGCGGCGAGATGCCGACGCTCGCCATCGTGTAGTCCCACTCGTTTGCGGGAGAAACACCAATGACGCCGACCTTGAAAGCGCTATTGAGTATCGCCGGCTGCGTGCTGTCCGCGGCGCTCCGCACACCGTTGTAGGCAGGCGGATAGGAATACAGCGCGCTTTGATCCGGGTTCTGCACGCGGGAGAACATGAACGAGCCATTCCCGGTCCAGTAGAAGCGATTGAATTTGTCGTTTTGTGCCGGTGAGCGCACGGCATCCACATCATACGGCCATGCCCAGACCTTCCATGCCCCCGAGCCACTGGCCCAGACGAATCCGCCCTTGATCGCAAAGGGGAAACCGACTCCTACATTCCCCGTGGCGGGGTCAATATACGTCGTGTTGTCCGCCCGATTCTGGAACAAGCCCGTGACGGCGCCAGCGATGAAATTGCAATTGAGCGCGTCGGATGCAGCCGTGGGCGGCAGCGACTCCGATTGCTGCTTCGGCTGGATGCCGTTGAACTGCGGGATCTGGATCAGCATCAGGAAATCCTCTTCCAAAAGCCAGTCGGAGAGAACACAAAGGCGTGCCGCGATCGACCGGGAGTCAGCCAGAGCTTCCAGCCAAAATTCAACTTGGTGCAGTGCGTCGCAGACCAGTGATGCCGGATGAAAAATTGCCAGGCGTACCCCTTGCGAGCGAAATACCAGCCGCCGTAGCCAAGCCACCCGGATACCAGGCGCTCATCATTGACCGCCGGCCCATCCTCCAGCGTGCCGCGACCGCGCACCGTCAGGACATCACCCGGCGTCGGCGTGTAGGCCAGAACATTCCAGTCCCATCCATAGGCCGGGTTGCGCCATAGCCACCGGCAGCGGTTCCAATAGACTTGCCAGCGCGACAGATTGTCGCCGCGGTACGGCGCGTGTTCGGTACGGAATCCCTCATCGCCGTCGAGTGGGGAATCCGGCGTTTGGAACCACCAAAGCCAACGCGGTAGCCATCCGTCCTTGCTGGCGAACAGCGGCAGCAGTGGCGTGACAAGAACCGCCAGAATGAGGAATGCCTGATTCAGCGGCAGGAGGATGAACCATCTCACGCCAGTATCTCCGCGGCGCGGCCTGGGCCGATCAGTCCGGCGCCCTCCAAGCTGCTGACACCAGCAATAAAGCTGGCGTTTGTCAGGTCGATTTCCTGCGCCGCCTTGAATTTCTCCAGCCAGATTTCAACCTGCACACTGGATTTCGCAGCGGTATAAATGTCGGCCAGTTCCTGATCGGTGAAGCGTTCCATAGCTTCCAACTTGGTGAGCTTGGTTTTCCGGGCGGCGGGTGGCTGGTACGCCTCCCATGTCACGCCGTTCCAGCGCTTTCCACTGGGGTCGAATGTGTCTTCCACGGGGATCATGTGCGCAGCATCCACCGGGCTATGCAAGTTGGACACGGCGCCAACCATTCCCGTGGTGATGTCGATTTGTGCATACGTCGGCATTGCGGTCTCCTAGCGGAATTCGATGATGTTGTAACGGACGAAAATTCCGCCAGTATCGTCAATCGATAGGCGGACATTGGTTGTTGATGTGAGCCGCCACTTGACGCGATCGGCACCATATCTAACCCCTCCGGCGTCTGTCATGTACCCGGAAATGAACACCACCGTCTTTGCGGTATCGACAGCACTAAGAGTTAGGTCGTAGTAGCGCAAATCCTCACCAGTGCTTGTTGATAGCGCGGGATTATTCAAGTACCCCGTCTGAAACGACTTGATGCCACTGATTGCGAATTGACTTAGGTTGCTCATAGTACGGTTCTCCACATGCGGGTTGCGTCGATGTAGCGAAGCATGACGGTCCCGTAGGGAGCATCAATTGTCATGTCTTCTGCAAGGCCATTGATGCTTTTGGCGTTGCGTCCAATCAAGTTGGTCGAAAGGCCGTTCGCCACGGTGATCCACACGATGTCGCCATCAGACGGAGAAGCCGGCAACGTCACCGTGGTCGCTGCGACGTTCGTGAGGATGTAGTGGGTGTTTGCCGCCGCTGTTTGCGTGGTGAGCGTTACAACCGATACGGACGGCATGCCACTCCCTGCAGCCGGCGTCTGCCACGTGGCCGCGGTTGAACTTGTGGCAGTCAATACCTGGCCGGACGTTGGCGCCGTTGCGGCGCTCACCGATACGGTGGTTGTCGCAGACTTCAGGCCGTTGGCAACCGTCGCCGTCCCGGCCGTCAAGCTCGCCGCCGTGCCGGAGGCGTTTGTCAGAACGATGGCCGATGGTGTTCCGGCGTTACCTCCGGATACCAAAGTCGTTCCGGCCGTCAGGGTGACATCGCCATCCGCCAGTGTTACCGTGCGGTTCGCTGATAGGGTCGTCGGGGTCAGCGTGACAGCAAAGCTCCCCACGCCACCGGCACGCCCCGCAAGAACCACTGCATCCTGAGTTGCCGCAGCTTCCGAGCGAACGCCGGATGCGGCACGGAAAGTCTGCGCAGTAGAAAATACGTTGTCCGCATTGGTCGATGCAAGCGTTCGATTCGCATCCGGCAGTGTGTAAGTGCGCGCAGCGGTCGGCCCGGAGAACGTAATGGTCTGGGAGAAAATCGGTATGGAAACGGCTGCGTCTGGGAATGTGACCACACGATTGGCGGTCAATGTGGCCGGCGTCAGCGTGACACCAAAACTTCCCGTGCCGCCTGCCCGTCCAGCAAGGGCAATTGAATCCTGTGTTGCCGCCGCTCTGACGGTTTGCGTTCCGGTGAATGTCTGTGCCGCATCCGTTCGCGCTATCGTCGCGCTGGTACTCGGGAACGTCATCGTCGTCCCGTCTGTACCCGTGAGGCCAATCGAGTTATTGATGGTCAGCGTTTTGCTGGCCGCGCCGAAAGCCAGCGTGCCGCTGTTGGTGCCGATAGTCAGCGTCCGGCCGCCGTTATTCACTCCCGTGCCGCCGTAGGCCGAGCCTATGACTGTGGCATTCCATGTGCCAGTAGTCACGACTCCCAGGGTCACAATCGACGTAGAGCCGGCCGTGGGAGACTTTGCAGCTATGTTCCCATCGAGCTTGTTGATCGCTTGGAGAATGCTGTCCGTGGCCGCGACCGTACCGGCACCGGACACGAAACCTGTGATCAACTGCCCGGTAATGTCCGTGGCTGCGGCATTCGCCAGCGCGCCACCCGAATTAGCCTTGAGAATCGACGTGCCTGACGGCGGGGCCAGGTAGTCCGTGCCGGCAACCGCCGACGAGAACCCGCCAGAACCGTTACCCTTGAGAATCGCCGCACCGCTGGTCGGCGCGGCATAGTCTGTTCCGGCTACCGCAATCGACCAAACCCCGGTTCCCGTCGTGTTCTTCAGCAGCCCGGTCCCCAGGCCGTTGGTGATCGTCAGCCCGATATTCTCGGACGAGTACCATTGGGTTGCGGACGACGCACTGAGCATCACGAACCCATTTACCGGGATTGATATCGCCGCGTTGGCAGCATTAGAATCAATCGCCGCGCCAGTCGCAGGGTAAAGATTGACCTGGTTTGCGCCCTTATTGACGACGATGCAGCGCATCCCGGCCACAGCCGTAGGCAAAGTCGATCCAGACGGGTTGTTTGCTGCCGTGGTGATGACATTGAAATCCGCAGTCAGAGCGCCCTGCCCTTGCGCGTTCGTCCCCGCCGTCACTGTCGCCGAGGTCGAGAATCGCGGATTGTTCAGGTTTGCCGTGCCAATCGTCGGGCTGGTCCCAAACACCAGCGCCCCGCTGCCGGTTTCGTCCGAGATGACGCCAGCGAGTTGCGCGCTGGTCGTTGCCGCGAACTGCTGCAGCCCGGTGCCGACATAGGCGACGGTCCCGCCCGTTCCGAACGCGATAGAGCTTGCATCGGTGCCTGAGAACGTGAGCGTGTTGCTTATCGTCAGGGTCTTGCTCGATGTACCGCCTGCGACCGTGAATCCCGTCGCTGCTGCCGTCAGGGTCAGGCCGTTGTAGGTCTTGCCTGTGAGCGTGGCCGGGATATCGGCGTTGAGTAGCGCGCCCCAAGCCGGAGCCGCCGACACTGTGCCGGTCCCTGTCTGCGACAAGAATAGCCTTGTTGTCGTCGTGTTCCCGGCCAATCGGACATCGTTGGTGCCGTCGTGATAGATGACGTCGCCCAGCGTCGTACTTGGCGACAGGGCATTGAATGCGGCAGTCACCGACGTCTGCCCGGTGCCGCCATTGGCAACCGGCAGCGTGCCCGACACGTCCGAGCCGAGCGCAATGGATGCCTGGGCCGTGAATGCCGATGTTCCGTTACCCTTCACGAATCCGGTGAGCGTCGATGCACCCGTGCCGCCATTGGCCACCGAAAGGTCGGTGCCTGACCAGTTGGAGTCGTTGATCGTCGAAAGTGTCGCCAGCGTCCCAAGACCTAGATTGGTTCTTGCCGTCGCGGCGCTCGCCAGTGTTGCCAGGTTCCCCGACGCCGGTAGCACGTCCGTCGCATCGGCGGCAATCCAGCGGTTCTCGACATAGATTGTTCCGCCGCTGGCCGCTTGGTGAGCAATGCCAGTGGTCCCATCCTGCCCGCGCGTCACCGTCCATGTCGTTCCGGACACGTTCGTCACTTTGACGATTTCGATGTTGATCTCGACGGTTCCAGAAAGCTGGAAAATCGTGGCGTAGAAGACGTTGCCACCCGTCGTCACCGCAGGGAATTCGGCAGAGTTCGCCACCGACAGGGTAGTCGCGCCCGCCGTGATGTCGGCGGTCAGCGTCGTATTTGCACCGTTCTTGTATAGGGTCGCCATGTCAAATATCCTTGATCTTGACCTTGAATTCGTTTTGCTTGACGCGCCCTTGTGCGGTTGTCGCAGTCACGGTGATCTTGTAGGTCACGCGGTCAGTTCCTCCCGAAAGCCACACCTTGACGCTGCGCGAGTCCTCCTGGAGAATCGTCGGCCCCACTTGAAACAACCCACCTGTCGGCGAGATTTCCACCGTCACATCGCCAACCGACTGAATGAAATCGTCGCTCGGCAGGTACTCATCAAAGCTGATTTCGTAATCCAGCGTCTCGGCCGGCTGCTGTTCAAACTTGCCCAATAGCGTCATGGATGAAGCCTCCATCACTCGGTTTTCATAGGGAAGGACCATCAACCGTTCTTCAGGCGTTGGCCCGTTGGAGACTTCGACGGCGAATGCCGCGTACTGCGCGGTAGGGTCTGGCGGGATCGGGGTCAAATGGATCTTGCGAATCAGATTCGCCGTCGAAACCACCGAGGCATCTATTGCCGAGTCGAACTCGATGTGAATCTCGCATTCCGCCTGACCAACGGCGTTGCAACTCTTGGCTACCGGGATGAGCAGCTTTTTCTTGCCGAAGCTGGCCGTGTAACTAGCGGTGACGTTGATGGATGACTGCATCTGCCGGCGCGCAATCACTATTGCATCCGTCGATGCCAAGCAGGATTGCGTAGCGCTTGGCTTCAGTTGCGCCACATTCTTTACCGCGGCGGATACCGCGGCAGCATCCACCGTCGATTCCGGCATTCCGCGCCGACGAAAGAGGCTTGCCGACGTAGAAACCGACGCGGTTCCCGAGCCGGTAGGGCATAGCTTGGCGTGCATCGTTCCGGGCGTGATCGTCGCCGCCGCATCGATGCTGCTTGATCGATAGGCATAAACGAACCAGGACGTGATGCTGCACGCCGCGCCGGCCGAGCCGAGCAGTTCGATAACGAGGGCCGAAGCCGAGCCGACACCAGCAAAGCTGGTGCCGCCAAGGATCTCTTCGTTTATCGGATGGCCGCTCATGTGATATCGATCACCAGTTGGTTGTCGGATACCACCAGCGCATCACCGGCCGAAATGATGCGCGAACTGCCTGCCGCTCCCGAATAAAGAATGTTCCCCGTCCCTTTGTTGGGAGAGTCCCATACCGCCCAATGCGTGATGATCTCGTTTGGGCCGTCCGAAATATTGAACGTGATGGCCGTTGCGTTGCGTGCGCGAAGAATCCAGTCAGTCGCCGTCGCCCCAGCAACGATGGTCGAGGTCATGTTCTGGATCAGCGCCCGAGCGTAATTGCCGTAGGTCGCCTCGTTGCCATAGGTGACGTCATCCGGCTGCGCAGTGTGCAGCCCGAGATAAATCGCCACCGGAGGCGTGTAGGACGACGTTGACGGATTCAACGTCATGTTGAATATCGCCTGCGCCAGATGCTTCGAGAAGCCGGCCATGATGGCTTACACCAGATCGATGGTCAGCGCCGACGTGTTGATCACCACGATGTCGCCCGACTGCACCGTGCGCCCGGTTGTGAATGCCCCGGAGTACAGCATGTTGCCGGACGTCGAGGCATCCCAAAGCGCCCAGTGGGTAATTGTCTGGTCGGCGCCGGTTGAGGCCGGGAACGACACCGACGCCCCGGAGTTGGTGGCGCGGACCTTCTGCTCGCCGCCGCCGGCATCGACGATGGTTTCGCCCATGATCGCGGTGACGTTCTGTCGGGCGTAGCCGGTGAATGTGGCCTCACTGCCGGGAGAAAGGTCGTCAGGCTGCGCGGTATGCAGGGCAAGGTAAGTTGCTGCCGGCGCGGTCAGGTTGGCGCGCGTGCCAGTGGGTGCCAGGGTGGCCTTGTAAATCAGGTCGCCGAGGTATTTGGAAAAGCCAGCCATGATGAGTCTCCTTATGCGAAGGCAGAGATGAAAAGTTGGTAGAACGCTGCCGCTTTCGTCGCCGCTGCGGCCTCATCCTCTTTGGAGAGCGCCCGGTAGCAGACGTAATTGACCATTGCGGCCTCGTACTTGTCGTTTGGCAATGCGTCTTCAGTCAGCGCCGTAATGTCGCTTGGCATCACCAGCGCATACCCTTTGACGCTACCTGTTGCGCCCGGATAAACCCAAAAGGCCAGCGGGTCGGTCTTGTCGTGAAACCAGTGCTTCACGTCGGTATCGGTATCGTTGCGCCAGCTTGGCTTGAACGCATCAAGCACGGCCCGCGATGTTTCGCTGATCGCTTTTCCTGATGCCAGATTGCTGTCAATGCTGACGATCATGTAAGCATTCGGCGTCGTGATTCGCTGCCGGCACCCGGCGGTGAGCGAATGAACGATCTCCGTGGCGCCACCGAATATTCCGGTGTCCCTCACGGCGACCTGCCGCCTGCATTCGTTGATCCAGTCCAGTCGCTCGGTATCCGGCCAGCGGATTTTCGAGACGTCGTTAAGCAGCACGCCGACGCGAGTTGATATCTGTGTTCCGGTGATCATTCAAATCTCCGAGGAAGCACGGCCATAGATCCATTGGAAAACGACTTCATCGCGGCGATACGCGCGTCCGCGACGCCTCGCTCGAATACGCCGCTGTAGTACGTCGACAACTGGGCATTCGCCCACTGCTGACCAGCCATCAGCAGCAATCGACTGAGTGCGCCGGCCGCGATCTGCTCAAGCCAATCCTGATAAATCGCGTCATCGATCTTTGTCGATGCCCGCGTTGGCGCATAAGCCACACGCATCTGCATCGTGGTATCGAGCGTGTCATCCAGCACCGGATAGGTTCCGATCTGGTTGCTGTTGATCCCGTAGTAATGAACCACCAACGAGCCGACCTCCGCTCGCCAGCCAGGAGCAAGCACGTCCCACTGATCCGGGATCAGCGGACGAACAGATTTGCTGTTGAAGCTCACATCGAGGATCTCCGACACCTTGGCGCCAGCGGGCGCCTCCAGGTCGAACGGGAAATCCGCTGATGTCACGGCAACGGAATCTTGCAACTCATTCCAAACCGCCGATCGATCACAGAGTTCGACTGCCGAATTCCGTATTGCGTTGAGTGCCACGATTTCCGGGCAACCAATCACCAGCGGCATGACTTCCGGCAGGAAGAGTTCGTAAGAAACCGTTGCCATGATGGGTTAGCGCACGATCTGGTACGAGAAGCGCGGGCGAATCGACTTGATGACGTTCGCCCCATTGGCCTCATAGACCTCCTGAACGGCATCATTGATGACGCCCAGCACTTCCACCGGGATGCGGCAAGGCACATTGCGCGGCATCCGATACACAACGCCGTTCAGGCCGACATCCACAGGCAACTTGCCAAGATCCCCTTCCTGCGAGTGAAACAGGACGGTGATGCGCTCACCGGACAGCGTGTCATCGGCGCCATTCCCAGTCACAGTGATCGCCTCCGCCGGGGGTGCAGCAGCCGTAGGTACGGCCTGCATCGGCGCGTCGTCGATATCGGCGATATGCACGCCTTGAGCGCGCGCCTTGGTCTTCGGTGATGCGATTTCTTGTGTGTTATCCATGATGATCTCCAGAAAAGAAAAGGCCCGCCGAAGCGGGCCTTGTTAGCGAATCGAGACTGGTTACAGCGTGGCGGTCGAGGGCAGCGTGGTTACGTCGTAGAACGTACCAAGACCAGTCAGCGCGGTTGTGCCGGGGGTGAAGGTCGAGCCGGCGGTAGTGACCTTGACGATGCCGAACGCGGTATAGCCGCTCGGAACATCGGGGATCGATCCATCGCCAACCCACGTCGCGCCGGCCACGGCCTGACCAACGCCTACGGTCGGGTCGGAAGACAACTTCTGGCCCGAGTAGCTACCCTGCACGCTGCACAAGGTTCCAGCGGCGTTCAGCCCGAGCGTGTAGAACACGGTCGTATTGGCCGGTTGAACGTAACCAGAACCGGCAACGCCGTTCCAGCCATGAGTCACGGCAATGGATTGGTCGTTGAGTGCGGCCTTGTTGTAGATCACGCCATCCACCGAATACTCGATGGCATTGGTGGTTTGAACGTGCTGGGCGGCCGTGCCGTCGATCGCCAAGGCGGCGCGATTGAGAACCCGATTGCCGAGGATTTGGCGAATAGCGCCGTTGGTTACATCGGAGAGACGAGACATGATGTGTTCCTTTCAGAAATGAAAAACCCGGCCGGAGCCGGGTCTTGTTGCCATCAGCACGGATGCATCTGGCTATTCAGGGCGGGATTGCCCCAATTAAGCGGTCGCTGCCACCTCGGCGCGGATCATGAAGAGGTCGTTGAGAATCACGGCCGTCTGCATTGCCTTCCATGCAACGTGGCCACGCTGGGCGAGCGGGTCGCTATCGGACGGCTTCGGATTGACAACCATCGGAGTGACAGCGAAAGCGCCCTTCAGCGCAACCAGGCCGTAGGCGTCCTGTGCCAAGTACAGCACCGGATACACGTCGGCCGACGTGCCGGAAGACGACAACATCGAACCCTTGGCGCCGCCGGCATCAAGGAACGGCTCGAAGATTGTCGATGACAGGTAACGCACGTCCTCAACCTTGCCAAGCTCGTTTTCCCAAGGGGTGATGGTGCCGTAACGCTCGGCCGGGGTGAATCCCGACAGCGCACGGACATCGCCCTCAAGGTCCGGATGGATCAAACCAACGTAGCCAGGGGCGACGTTTTCGGTTTGGTACGCGGCCGTCGAACGAATGATCTTGGTGATCTGGCGGGCGTTCTGGCGCTTGAGCGAGCGGACGGCGCGACGCTGGGTGGTGATCGACAGCGCGGTATTCACCGCATTGCGCGCGGAGCCGTTGGCATAGAGCACATTGGTTCCGGCGCGAAGAACGCCAAAGCGCATCTTCTCGATCATCTGCGCCGCTTGCTCGCCGAGGATATTCACCGCCTCATTCAACACCGGGTCTTCATGGGTATCCATGATGACGTCGGAGATTGTGGTCAGGCTGCCGTATTGGGTCAGCGTGGCCGTCACATCCGTGGTGGTCAGTGGCTGGGAACCGGGCGTGACACCTTCCTGCAATGCGGCCGGTGTGTTGTCCAGCGCGTTGTAACGGCGGAACTTCATAACCTTGGACGAGTTGTCCGGCAGGCTCTTGGCTTGGCCGAATTTCTCCAGAACGAGGTAGGGAATGCCGCGCTTCAGAAGCTCTTTTTCAGCATACGCGGCGGTTCGAGGCGAAATATCGCCATAGACATTGCTTGCCATGATGTTTCCTTTCAAAAGGGATGGATGAACGAACCTTGTTCAGTCCTCGCCAACGGGAGGGATAGCCCTTGTCCGCGTGCGATTGCCTGTTGAAAGAAGCGCCACCACTCGTATGCAGGTCGATGCTCGCCGTGTTCAACCCATCGTCTTGCGGCCCGGAGGTATCGCATCGGATGGATTGCCCACACGGTCAGAATCGACTCATGCGCGGGTTGTGTTTCTGCTTCAGTCCCGAAGTGCCTATCGGAGTCGGTTTCCGGCGATCACGCGCCGGATCGGTTGCAGGCAGTGGCCCGCTTAGAACTGGTCCCAGGCTTCCTGGAACTCCTGCGGAGCCGCGGGCGACTCCGGTAGGCGCAAGCCTGTGGAACGAACGCCCTCGGCGTCATCAACACCCTCCGGCGGAGTGGTGTCTTCTGCCGCCGCATTGGCGCCTTGCTTGAATTCGTTAAGCATTGCGACGATTTCGCGCGCCGAACCCGATTCGACAATGCGCGAACGGTCAGGGTCTTGGCTCACAAAGGCCATGAACTCGGGCGACTCGGAGATGGCCATGAAATCCGGATGCGCGTCGTGGATCTTCTCGAAATGGGCGCGCTCGCGATCGTCGTTGATGTCTTCGATGATCGCCTCGACGGTTCGGCCAACGTGCTGCGCTGCCTCGCCCGCCGCCTTAGCCGCTTCGTGACGAATCAGCGTCTTTAGCATATCGACGAAATCACTGCCGAAATCCTGACCAAAAGCGGCCACCACTTGATCGACGGTCATCGACGACGAATCGGGCTTCATTTCCGTTTCGCCACCTTCGGCCATTTGAACCTCGCCGCCTTCGGCCATAGCCGCCTCTCCACCGCCCTTCTTGGCGTCAAGTTCGGCCTGCATCGCCTTCAAGCGGCCCTCCCAAGACTTCAGGCGCTGGCGCTCTTTCTCGATGTCCATGACATCGGAAGATGCAGCGGCATCGGGAACCTGGTCGGCGGCCGGGTCAGTTTCTGCCCCCGCCACAATATCAATAGACTCGCTCGGCGCATCCACGTTGGCATCCGTCGAAACAGGATCTGCCGGAGTGGCCGATGGCGTCTCGGCGGGCGCCATGATCGCCACTACCGCGCCCTCGCCATCACCTTCGCCTCCGGATTCACCCGGCTCTTCGCTCTCAGGGACCAGTCCAAACGCATCGTCATCGCTGATCTGGGCTTCCTCGACATCCGGCTCATTGAATGCCATCCCATATTGCCCCTCTTCGTCCTTCAATTGCTCCTGGGTTGCCATTTGGTTTCTCCTTCCGGCAAAAAAAAAGCCGGGGGAGTACCCGGCTTCAACTGTCCTGATCGCTCAGGGGTTAAAGATTCATCACAACTTCGGCGGCAGGTCGCCGCCATCCATCATCGCCATGCGCAGCAAGTGACACTGCTTGCACCCGCCCTGTTTGAACCGGAGGCCATCGGGGCTAACCTCGCGCAGATCGTCGCCGTAGCAGTCCTCGATTGACTTCAGCAACCGGATCATTGCCAAATAAGCATCGTTGCCGCGGTACTGCTGCAGCGTGGCCATGTTTTCGCGCATTGCCTCGCGGCGAATCTGGATCTCATCATGCATAGGCGCCATCACTGGTCCTTTGCGTTTCGATTCCGGTCTGCATTCCGTCATGCGGGCCATCTGGCGGCGGTACGGCCGCTTCTCGTTGCGCCGGCTGCGGCGTACCTTGCTCTGGTGTCCCATCGCGCCACCCGGAAGAGCGCAGGATCTCGTCTCCCGCCGGAGCGATTCCCGGACTCTGCGCGACGACGGCGCCAGCCTGCATGGCGGAGTACGCTGATCCGACGTTCTTGGACACGGCGTCGGCATTCAAGCGATTCACTTCGGCCGCCAGCTTGGCCACCCTGCCCTCCAGTTCGGCAACAGTCCAATGCTGCTGCGCCTGCGCCAATTGCTGCTGCGCTTGCGCTGCTGGGCTATTCATATCTTCCTGAACTTCATCCTCAGTCTTCACGACATCGGTAAGTTCGTGCGCCTCTGCGCGCTGACGCAGCAGTACGTCGCGCTTGATGTAGGGGCCATCGAGCGGGTTCGCGGCCAGCGTCGAGAAGTCGTCGAGTTGCTTAGCCCGGACCTCTTTCGCAACCAGCGACGAAACGCCGGTCACATTGACATCAAAGTCGCCCTTGATGTTGTTGTTCGGGTTGAACTGCATGTTCCAGCGATACAGGGCGAGGATGAATTTCTTGGTGACGCCTTCCTCGTACTGCGACACCAGTTTCTTGATTACGATCGACGCCGCTCCCATCAACATGGACAGGCCGCCCATCGTTCCGGCCGCGCCTCCGCTCGGATTCTCGCCGTACAGGTATCGCGGGATTGCCGTTACCTCGTCGGCGTTGTTCTCAAACATCGCCGCGATCGCCTGCAACTGAGTCATGTTGTTGGGGATCTCAAGCACACGAACGGCCGGCGATCGCGAGTCTTCGCCGATCCCCGAGCGCGGCCAAATCTTGAACGGGAACATATCTTCGGCCTTCTCGCCCTTGGATAGCAGCGAGGTATTCACTTCAAGCTGCGGGCCGGCGGTCAGTGCCGCATTGTCCAGAATCATCCGCACTGCTGCATTGAGCATTGTCTGGTCGTCGCGCATGACGGCGGCCAGACCCTCGCCAAAGATGTTGGTTTCGTCCTTGTCGAAGTAGTACAGGTGATAGGGCCAGGTGACGCCATTGATCGGCTGGATTGCGGCTTTGATCACTTGCCCGTTCGGCAACAGCCAGACGTTCGTGAAGTACGTTTCGTGCATCCGGTGGGCGGGAATCTTCACGCCAATGGCGGCAAGCTGCTCTGCATCCAGGTAGCCCCACCGTTCCAGCACCTCATACTGCCCGACGTTTTGAATATTCGTGCTTTGGCGATCGCCAATAACGCGCAACTCGGTATCGAAGTACCGCAACTGCACCTGCCCCTGCGGGTTCGACTTCACGTAACCGCGTATCAACTGGGCGTTGAACGACTTACGCTCGGCCAGCTTCAGCATGGCCGACTTGCTCATGGTGTGCCGCTCATACACATAGCGACAGTCCTCGATATTCACCGCCGCCATGTCCGGGTAAAACCGCCACAGCGGGACGAAATCGACGAACGGGACGATGTATTCCTCTGTCTTGAGGGTCCACTTCCCTCTCTCATGGACGTACTTGGTGCGAACCTTCTTTTCCACCAAGGGGGCTTTAAGAACTCCGGTTCCGTACAGATTCCCGGAGTGAATCACCTTCCCGGCCACTGCTTTGTACCCAGCCTCAACGAGTTGATCGTCGATGGTCCGCTCCATCCCCTTGGCCGCTTCCGTAACAGCGTCGCGCATCGCCTTGAGCATGGTTTTCTCATCGGGCGGCGTGCCCCCGTTGGCCTTCGTCAGCACCGCGCGCAACCGCTCAACCTGCTCACTGGGTACGCTAGGGACCGGCGTTGATTCGAGCGTGAATGTTCGCCGCGTATTGGCCGGGAACTGAAGATCCATGATGCGTGAATCCGTCGTAACCACCTTGACGCGGGTTTTCCGAACGAACGCCTTTGATCGATTGGTGCCGATCTTCTTCAGCACTTCCGGGTCATAGATGCCGCGGAACTGCCGCAGATCCTTTAGCCAGCGTTCCTCGATGGGTCGCCGATCGTTTTCCGCCTGGGCGAACTCATGCAGCAGGCTTACGCCGAGAGCCGTTGCGTCCTCGTAGGTCGGAGCGTCCTGCTGTTTGGTCGAGTCAGCAGCCATAGCTTCCGCCGAGGCAATCTGGTATTCCAGCTTGCCCATATCCGCTACTGTTTGCATCATTGACCCTTATAAAAAAACACCAGCGCCCAGCCCGCTTGGGAACCGCACCGAAACACACGGGAACGCCGGAGTTAGCGTAATACCTGTCGCTGGCTGCCGGTGTTTTTCACACTCGCCCACCGCCGGCTGGGGCATGTCAGTACCCAGCAGAGGTCGCAGGAACCGCGCCAGAACTGCCGTACCTTGAATTGCTCGCCTGCACCGTAGCCGGAGCCACCGAAACCGCAAACGTCAGCGCCAGCGCATCGCCGCAATCCGGGGATCTGATTCCGCGCTTGCGCATGTCTTCCTTCGACTCCAACAGCTTGAGTCCGTTCGAGTTGTGCTTGTAGCCTGGGGCCGACAAGTCAGACGCGAGCGCCATGTCGTTCGGGATACGGCATGGCGTGTCCTCAAACCAATCCTTCATCCGCCACCACATTTCCGCACGCCGGTTGGCATAGGTGTCGTGTTGCTCTGCGCGCTCGGCGGAGTTGATGCCGATCACCGGGATCTGCAACTCGCGCAGCCGATCGACAATCCCCGACCCGATGCCGATCCGATCGACAACCAATGCGTCAGGTCGCAACTCGTTCCAGTAATTCGCGAGCATCCCGGTCACTTCCATCGGGCCGCGCTTTTCGTAGGCCTCCAGGCGATGAACAATGCGGCCATGCCGATGCACAATGGCCGTGCGGTCGTCGCCGAACTCTGCCGGGTCGCACGCAATAATCCGCACACCGTACCGATCGCGAAACTCCGACGTCATCGCATTGGCAACGATGTCTGGCGGAATCAGTGGGTTCGCTGTTGGCGACTTGAACGCGTGATTCGGCGTCGCCGGGTATTCCTGGTCGAATAACCACTCGAAGCCCAAACCATAGGTGGCGATCTTGTTCGCCCGCCACGCCATCTGCTCCAGCGACAGCCCGTATGTCCGCTGATACAACTCGTCAGCAGTCGATAAGGTGAAGCCATCCGGAACGGTTGCCCGGTACTCATCCTGCCACCACCACGGCACGAAAATGGCGATGTACTCGCCGTCGCCGCGCTCGGCCGCCTGCCACATCAAGTGGAAAGCATTGCCCAGACCGTTTCCGGTCGATTCGATGATGATTTCCGTGTCCGGAATATCGCCAATCGCGTTGCCGATGCCGGCCAGGTGCGATTGAGCGTTATCCCAGAAGCCGAATTCGCTTGCGTGCAGGTACTGCGCCGTCAAGCTGCGCCCGGTGTCTTTCGACCCCGCTGTGGCGACCTTGTACCCAGAATCCAGCTTGCCGAAAATCAACTCTTGCGCATTGGTTGCGCCCTTGGTCGGCGCCAACGGATTATTCTCGTCGTAGCGCTTGACCATCTTGAACAGGTTCGATGAGGCCTTGGCCTCATGCGCCATGATCAGCGCGCGCTTACCTGTGTTCAGCGAAGTTTTTTGGTAAAGCCTCGCTGCAACGTATGTCGAAACACCTTGCTGCCGGCCCTTCAGCACAAGGGCGCGAACCTTCCCCGTCCTGGTGCGCTGTTCCTCGATCCGCTGATGGACGTAGGCCTGCGCCCTGTTGAACAGGAGCGGTACGCGCTGCCCCGACTTGTCGAGAATCGCCAGGCACGATGCAGAGAAAATGGGCAAGTCGGAGCGAACCGACATGACCATCTGCAATCGCTGCTCCTGCGTGCTACTCCCCATCACAGCACTCCACCACCAGCTTTATCGATGGCTCGTTCTGCTTAATCCATCCCTTGATCCACCCAATCGGGTGCGTCGTTTCGAGCATCTTCGCGCTCGGGGTGAATGTGTCCCGATTGCCATCGGTCTTACCCCACGTGCCACCCTCGTACTCGCCGCCATGCTGCAGATCCGGCAGCCCGTTGTAGATCGAGTCCGTATCAAACAGCGGATGATTTGGCTTGCGGTACTTGTTCGGCCGGTTGTCCTCGTAGAGCGACCCGTCCTTAAATGCGCCGCGCAGATCGTAATCGACCAAGGCCTCGCCCAGATCAAGGCAAAGCTCATCGCAAACGGTGTGGAAGCGCCATTCTTCATCCGCCGACAGCAGCGTATTGAAGTTCTCCCGGTAGAACCGATCGACCTCCCCGAACGTCACTGGCTTCGAGCCGGTGAAGTGTTCTTTCTGTTCGGTATTCATGATCTCCGGGCATAAAAAAACCCGCTCAAGGCGGGTTTGTTTTTTCTGGGCGCACTGTCCCGCCGCAATTGTCGCACTTTTTGAGTCAGTGTCAAGATAAATATTTCACTGTCACTGGTAACTCAGGACGGCGCGCTGATCCCAGCGGGCTATCCCATTGTTCTCCACCCACTCGACGGCCACTGGATTACCGGCGACGTCGAAGGTGATGCGCTTGATCTGCCATGCGGCGTCGTCGTCGGCGGAACCCGGTGCGGCCTCGCCGATATAGGTCGTCGTCGCGCTCGCCCTGTCAATTCGCACCAAGCCCGGAACGTCTATTTGCTGCCCAGCATTAAATACCTTCATCGCCGGTATCCTTTGTATCTCAATTCCATATCCCGCATCAAAAAGCAGCAACTCAGCTTCCGTTGCTGGCCGCGTGATCGCACCTGTCGCTACATACGCATACGGGTGAATGAAAAGTAGCGCGCTGATATCGACATCGCACAATGAGTTGTACCCGAGCGAGGCGTTATAACTCGGGACTCCGTTGAACCAGTCGCCACTGTTGTAACCACTAAGCGCGCCATAGGCAATGTCGCCATATCCGGAATCGGTGTCGTCATAAACGACGTTGGCGGCGCCGTAAGGCAACGCGCCGTTGTAGTGTCCCGATGGGCATGTCATGCGTCAGGGAATGGCGATGAATGCGGCGCGTAATACTGATTTCCGACAGTTACCGAGTTGGCCCCGTATCGCGCAACAGTTGTCGCTCTGAATTCATCAACCGTGACGCCGGCAACATCTATCAAAGGCTGCGGGGTTCCGAGCGTGAAATCAGAATACGAACTAATCGAGCCAATCGCTGATGTGTTTTTCGCAACGCACGTCCCGTCTATAAACATCTGGATTTTGTCCGTTCGCGCCGGGTCGTAGCACACAGCAAGTTCGTGGAATGTGTTGTAACTGAACGCCCCGACCCCGGTTTGTGTTGCCACATAGCTACTGGAGCCATTTGTAAAGTACAAATAGATGGCCCTGTTTGCGTCAGTGGACATGAAGAACTGGATGCCATTGGTTCCATTCCACGCCCATGCGCCACCAGTCGATGACGCAATGTAGCGGGATGACGCAACATCATGAGAAAACTGGAATTCAAACGTGTGCGCTGAATTTCCAAGTCGCAGCGATTGCGAGTTCGTATAGATGGACTCATCGGACCCAGAGATTGCCGATCCCTGCCCAAACTTTCCCGATGTGTAAGCCGGGGAACCAGTGGATGCCCAGGTGTTACCCTTTACATCTGCCAGGCTGTTATCGAAATGCAGCAGCGAAACCACGCTGGAAAAATTGGGATCAGATGCGGCGGATCTTTTCTTGGCTGCTGCCAGCATAAGGCCGTGTCTCATGCCCATTCATCCACTCTATTTGCTATCTTTTGCCGCAAGGAAGCCGCGCCATGTCGCGCCACCGTCACGGGTGTAAAAGGTCAGGATGTCCAAGCCCGCCGCGGTCAGCGTTGGCGGAGCCCCGTTGTCCCACTTCACCGAAGCCGGCCAGGTCTGCGTCTGGCTACCCCCATTGGTAAGCTCAAGATCAAACCTCGACACCTTGCCGCTGGTGGCTGACCCGCTAAACGCCCATGTGGTCGCGCCGGTCGCAGCCGTCGCGTAAAACAAATCAGTTCGGCCGCCATCAAGCGATATCGTAGTGGTCCCGCTTGCGTTGTAAGTGACTGCAACCGCCAGCGGATTCGCCATTCCATACTGTAAATGGTCGTCATCAGAAAGACCGGCGAGAGCGCCATGATCTGTCTGCGCTGTCTGCGTGATGCTGGCGCTTGTCCCGATAACCCGGCTCATGCGCGTTATTGCGCACTTTGCTGTATTGGCGTAAGCCGCTGGATTGCTGGCGTTGTAGCGCAAAGTGACCTGGTATAGAGGGACAATCTCTTGGAATGGGACCGTCCCCCAACTCAAATTGCCGACAGTTTCAGCGTGTGCGGCGCTCTCTGTCGAGTAAATTGATTGCCCCGATACGATAACGATTTGCTGCGTCGTGGTCGGTGACGGCGTGTAATCCGTCGTCGGCAGTGACGTGGTGGCGAACACCCAATAATTGACAAAGTAGTCCTCGGTGAGCGTCGCCCTCTGCCATGTTCCCGCATTATTCTGGTTGTATTGGAGCGCAGTGCCTGAGTCGAGGAATGGCCTGACGGCCGATCGCGTTATTTCCCAATGCCCGTCTGCGCCAACGCGCTCCAGTATCGTGTAAGGTCCGGCGTCCGGCAGAGCCTGTGTATCGATGCGAATATCCTCATCCTCCACCCTCCCGCTGGCGATGGAGAACGTCACTGCCGCATCGGTGCTGCCGTCGTTCAACGTATAGCCGGTTGCCGCAAAGCCGCTTGTGGCCTTCGTGCCTTCGGCGGTGTGTTGATTTCGATGCCAATACACGTCGCGTCCTGCATGGTGTCGCTCATCGAAAGCAACTCCGCGACTGTTTGTGGCATCCCAGAACACGAATGCGACGGGCGCGTGACGCAACAAGTTCCAAGGCGACGTCCCGGTAACGAAGTCGCCGGCCTCGTTGAAATAGAAGAAATGCCCGCCATCCGTACTTGGGTGAGATAGGGACTGGGCGCCTTTGCTGTACTTTTCGCCCTGAATGAACACATCAAACGACGCCCCTGTTGGCGAAATGGCGATGGTGCGCGTTGTCTCGTTGTACGTCAGCGTCGATGTATAGGCGCCAACGGAATCGACAGAGATGCCCGTCTTATCTGTCTTCCCTAACAGGACATCCGGGTCGGAAGTGGACTCCACGGCGGCGAGCCGGTAATCAATGCTCTGCGTGTCAGCGCTGCCGTTGATCCCCACTTTTGCCTGTAGCGCCTCAATGGCGTCATTGGCGTTGGCGTGCTGGTCGGCGTGCGGGACAGTCGCGCTATTGAGCGTATCTAGCGCCGTTGGGTTTGTGAATGAATCAAGCGCGACAGGGAATTGTGTTGTCATTACTCGCCCTCAACGGGTAATCGATTCAGCCTCGCCCAGCGCTGCCACTCGGCGATGGTGCTGGCGTCGCGGGCGCAGGCGGTGACGAAATCAGCCATGCCCCCTTGGCCGGCTGCATCAGGTGTGCCGGGACTGTCGGCAGCGTCGGGCTGCTCAGGTTGTCCGGACACGGCGGGTTGTGGCTGCAGGCAGAGACTGCCAGCAAAGCCAGGATAGCGACGCTTGAAATTGATCCACGCATTTCTTTCGACCTCCTGCAAGTTGCGTTCATGCTCGGCCTTCAGGCGCTGCATCGCCTCGGCCGACCGGCTTTCCACGGCCGCGCGCAATTCGCTTGCCCGTGCCACGGCGTCCCGGTGGCTGGCCAGTGCCTCGGACAACTCGTCGCGCTTGTTAAGGTAGGCATTGGTGACAAGACCTATGGTCACCAGCAGCGCCACAATCAGAAGTTCGCGCCAGAACATCATGCTCGACTCTCGCTGTACCACTTGAAGACAAAGGTATTCAATGCCGCAATCGGCCCGGTCACTGCGCCGATCACGGCGGCCGTGCCCAACCCATCGAATGTCGAGGTGCTGGCAAACTTCCACGCTGCTACGGTGGCCTCCCAGGTCATCCAGACGCACACGTAAAGCACCAGCGAGCGGACAGCGATGAAGTTCTTTCGCTCAAGCCAGGCTATCGTCGCATTCATTTCTGGTCGCCCCCGTCGTCGTCATCCCATAACTGCTTCATGGCGAACGCCGTAATGGCCACCAGTGCAAGCAGGACCACGACAAAGATGATCAAGAGAAAATTCACATCGACCTCAATGTCAGGTAGTGCCGCCAATCCAGTTGGCTAGGCCACGGCGCATCCGGCCGGAGTCGCAACGTCTGGATGTGGTGGCGCAGTAGCTTGGTCATGGCTTGGTCTCAAACAACGCACGTTCAGCAGCCCGCCGACGAGTCAGGCCCGAAAGCACTTGATTGCCCGCCTTGTTCCAGCGATTGAACTGCTCGGCAGCGACGAGGTACTGCTTACTGTTGATCATCCTCAACATGGTCGAGCCGCGGAAGTTTCCTGATCCGACGTTGAATACGAAGCTCACAAGCGCCGCAAACTGGTTGTCGTTCAGTGGAACTGTCACGAACTTCTCGACCGTAGCACCAGCCTCCTGCATGTCATTCATCAGCCGAGCGAATGCCTCCTGCTCGGTGATCACCATGCCTTCTTTGACGTTCTTGGTCGAGCCATAGCCGATAGTCCAGACACCAGCAGGGCATTTGTATGCCTTGAGTTGGCACCCCTCAAACCGCATGATCAACTCAGCAGCGCGGTCGTAGCGATTCGTCATTTTTTAGGCACCGTAAAGCAAGCTGGCTTTGCCACCATCTTGTGATCGACAAGGGACAAAAAGGGACGCCACTCCATAACCGCGTGCGAACACCATTCACCCTCCGCGACCTGGGCTGGGATGTAGAACAGCCGCGTCACGTTTTGGCGCCCGCGGTTGAACTTGACCTCATTGGCCGGCAGGCTCAGTTCCTCGCCCGTCTTTGTGTGCTTGATCGTCCGGTGGATGTGGGCCTCGAAGTCCTCCAGGGCATCCGATTGGCAGCGGAAATAGACCACGTAGGCGTCGTCGCTCTTGGCTACGGAATACTCCGACTGGGACGGGATCAACGGGGGCTTGGCGGGGATGAAGGTCTTGATCGCGATGTAGCCGAGAATCACAGCGAAAATCATGGCCGCGTTCGTAATGAACCCGATCCACCAGCGAGGAAGGTAGGCAAGCATGCTCATTTGATGTTCGCCTTTATGTACTCCCAGATCGCCACGCAGATGAGAACGATCAGCGCCCATCCCGCGCGGTCAATCCATGCCGTCTTGAGCTTTTCCGCCCGCTCCCGAGCAATCTCCGACTGGTCGATCAGTTCTTCATGATGCTCTCGGTGGCCATCAAGATCCGGCCCGCCGCGCTTGTTGGTCGGGAACGCCTGTGAGTAATCGACCTCTTTCTCCATCCAACTTGCGATGGATTGAGTCAGCCCGGACAACTCGGCGCGGAAGGCGTCGAAGTTGGCATTGACCTCCTTGCGGAAATCCTTTTGCTCAGCTTCTTCGATCCGCATGTGGTCCTTGAGTTCGCGCCTGACCTCCTGCATCTCGGCGCGCGTCGAGTTCGCGGTTTCGAGCACCGCTGCGATCATTGGATCTTGAGCCATCAGGCGCCTCCGGTAGCCAGTTGATTGACCCGGAGAATCAGGTCGTCGATAGTCCCGTCATCCGATTGGCCCGTGTCGTCCTTGATCTGATGCGCCTTGCGCTCCATGTCAGCGGTCTTGCTGACCATATCAACCAGATTTTTCGCCGACATCACGCGCGACGGAAGACTCAGAACCTTGTGCAGATCGGCCGCGGTCTCCGGGCTATCGGACGCCACCGCCTGAATGAGCGATTGAATGTCTTTTGGCTTGCCGGTCGTGACCGATTGAAGCTCCAGGTACAGCGATTGCGCCAGAGTTTTCATGTCCTCTGCGAGCTTTTGGTGGCTCGACAGCACTGCGACGCGGACCATTGCCGCAGCCTCGACCGCTGATTTTCCACGGATTTCCCGGTTTTGCCCGATTCTTTGTCCGATTTCTCGTCCGATTTCATCGGTATCGACAAATGCCTGTTCGATTAGTGCGATTCTTGTCGCCTGTTCGACAGCGTGAGTCAGATCCTTTTTCCATCCGCCATGCTTGACATGCGACAGCAGTGTCGAGCGTGATACCCCGTGCTTCTTCGCCAGTTGGATGTCGCTCAACAGGCCGGTGCGGTAGTCCGCCTCGATCGCCTGCCAGTCAATGTCGCTACGCCGTCCCATGCCTATTCTCCGACGTCAATCCGCAAACACCGACTTACCGGCCTTGAGGCGGCTCTTGGCGTGCGCGACGGCCTTCTTCTGGATCGCGTCCGTGATTTGGCCGGTGCTTGTGATGTGATCGACCTCGGCCGCGGTCAGCGTCGGGACAAGCGACGGGATATCCATCTCCTTGCCGTCGATATTCACCCCAATGGTGTATTCGGTCATCGACTCACCCTTCGGGGTCTTGAGGACACCAAGGAAGCCCATGCCCTTCGGTGTGCCGCCACGTCGCGAGCCAAAGGCCTGTTTCGCGAACGACGGCGAGTCGCCCAGCTTGGCCTGGGCGCCAATAGGCTTGTAGCTATCCTTGGGTGGCGCCTTCACGGCCATCGGTGGGACTGCGGGGGCCGCCTTCTGAATGGCTGTGTTCTCGCGGATTGGTGCAGCGATTGCCGGCTTTGCGACTGGCTTCACGGCGGGCTTGATCGCCGGAGTTCTATTTCGCGCTACCGTCTCGCTGGATGACTCCTTCTTGGCCGGCTCGGCGGCCTTTGCCGACTCGGGAGCGGCTAGCGCCGCTGGCGCCGCGGTCACGTCCGGGGCCGACTTCATGTACGCCTCGTCAATATCCCCGGCGGCGGCCTCGTCGAAGCCTTCCGGCATCTTCACGGCGTCGTCTTGAACGTCATCCTCGGCGGCGATCTCGTCGAATGCGGCGGCCATCTCGCTGGTGTCGGCCTGGGTGTCTTCTGGGGTCATGATTGGAAAAACCGGTGAATGCGGCGATTGAGAATCGATAGGTAGGTCGCCATCGCTACCTCTTGCTCTTGCAGTAGCTCGCGGTCCTCTCCCGGCAGGCCGGCGAAGAGGGCCGACTGAATGAACGTCGCCAACTTTTCGTGGCAGCGCCGTAGCTCGTCGCGCTCCTGTATCACGCGGATCTGATGGGGGGCGAGCATTCGGAAACTCCAAAAAAAAACCCGCCGACGTGGCGGGTTAAGACGGAGGAGCGCAGCAAAAAAATGGACGAAAAATCCCGCCGCTATTGTTGCAGTTTTTGATAGCGGTCTGATTTTCTTAACAAAACAATTGTTGCCATGTATTTCTATTTTTTAATAAAAATTGATTGTCAGACCGCGCGAAGTCGCTGTATATACGCTCGGCGCTTCTGCTGCCGCCGCTGCCCCTCTGGGTAGCGCTCCTGCACGCGCCGAAGCGGAGTCACTACCCTGTCCAGCAGGCGCAGTGACTTTGGCCGGGAAGGTGTGCGGAAGACGTCATACCAGCGCCACCACTTTGGCGGCGGGGATACGTCCCTCAGTCGGCCAAGACTGTACGTTGAAGAGAGACCGAAGGGGCCGGTTGTCGTGGAGACATCGATACCCGCGATGAACGCATCCGATCGAACGCGGACTATCCTTAACACTGCCCCGTCAGACACCGTAACCAAATGATCGTGGTAGAACATAATGCCCCTAGACCGCGCCTCGAATTGTCCCGAGAGACCAATTAGCCAGCCTGTATGCTTCGCCTTTAGCGTTCCAGAAATCCTGCACTGGAACGCCAGTAACAACCGGGGCTGCCTCCATCCTTGCGCCATCTTCCCGAATGGCTGTAAAGCGCCCCGCCTTGATCCACGCATCGAGAAAAATTCTCGCCCGCTTAGAGACCGCCGCCTTAACTTCGCACTCAAGCAGCGTGATCTCTATGTCAAGTTGCGCCGCCTCGTACTCGCGCGCAACTGTCTGCGGCGCCAGGTTCAGGTCTTTGCGGTTCGCCAACAGCTTTTCCAGACGCTTCCATTTTTCCTTTGCGGTCATGGAGTCACCCCAGCACACCCTTCGCGCGCAGGTTATTTGCCAACGTCATCATGGGTCCAGATGCTGCCGCTTCGATGTACTGCTGAATCAACCCGAACATACCTTTCGCCAGGGTTTCATCAATCGCCTTTGCTACCTCTTCGGGGTGAGTGGAGAGCCATTCCTTTATCTCCTTGGCCACTTGCTCCTGCATGGATTCCTTCAGCATCACCATGAATTGTGAGGGGTGTTCCGTTTTATCCCCCCAACGATCTTTCTTTACCTGTGGCTCGAAAAACGCCTTCTGCATCGCGGTATCGACAAGCGCCTTTAGTTCCACTTCAGTCATGAGATCGCCCATCTGGGAGCGGATGCGCTCGAACATGCGTTCTTGGAATGACTGGTTTGTGGTCATTTCAGTGGTCATTTAGGTTCCTTTGTTGGTGCTTCTGGTAATGACATCCAGCAGATTGCGCCCATCCTTTGGTGCTGTTTCGATCGGTTGCCATACACCGGCCGACATGGGCATCAGCATCCGCGCTTGCTCGGTCGCAATGATCACGGGACTTGGTGGGCGCATTGCTTGAATCTCTGCAAGCCGGTCGATGTACGGCTTCGCGGCTTTTTCGTAACCCTCCCGCAGCATCGCCAGCATTTCGCGCAGATATCGCTCTTCGGCACTCATTCATGCATCCCTCATTGTTGGGTGCCGGCCCCGCCTTTCGGCATATCTTCCACCACCTTCCTAGTTGAGTTGGGAGATGGGGCTGGCGTTGATCAGGTGTTCGACGCCTTCAGTGCACGCATCATCTGATCCGAGCCGCAGTAGGTTTCCTCTTTGCCGTACGGGTGAATCTTGGTCGTGCAGTCGCATTGCGTCGGCAGCATCGCTTTCCACGCCATGTCAAAGCCGGCCTCAAACACTAGCCGCCGGTCCATCGTGTCAATCTGCGAACGCGCTCCAAAATACTCATCACTGGCCGCGTTCCTCTCGCCTTCCATCAAGGCCCGTTGTGTTTCGTTCATTGCTCTGTCCTTTCTTCGTCGCCACCAGCCGCCGAACCAAGTAGTTGAGAAAGGGGCTGGCGTTGATCATGCGCCGCCATGCCACTTCAGCCGCTCATCGGCGCGGCGCTTCGTTTCGCGGTGCGCCTCGCCGTGGCCGGAAAGCTGTTGCTCCAAGTGATCAAGCTCGCGGCCGTGCCCTTCGAGAACATCCAGGTAATACTGCTCGACCCAACCGTGGTCGAAGATCGTCCGCCCATTCGACGTGCCGCGCTCAAACAGGCGTTGCGGAGCCTTTGGCTCACAGACAATGCACTCCACCGTGACTCCGCGCTCCCTGCACAGTTGTCGCACGCGCTCTGCCTCTCTGCTGTCCGCAAACACGATGCGGTCGCCATCCTTCACGCTTTCCACCAGAGAGGTAGTTCTTCCGGTGCGCCGTGCCGACTGAAAATAGGTCATCGCCATACCTCGCATTGCGGCGCCAATCCCAAAGTGATCCACCTTATCGCTCTCCTTTGCCGGCAAAATGCCCCCACAGCTTTATCATTGTCTGGCCAATAAGGTCGCTGTCGGGCGAAGCTGATCCGTACTCAGCAATCCAGCATGGCGTGTCTTCTTGCATCGTAAATTCCCCGCCTTTGTAGCCGGTGAATGTTGCCCCCAGCGCGCTTTTGGCATGCTCAAGCATGTCGCCGATTTTGGCATTTTCTACTGGCTCGAATGCCACCTCATCGTAAAAGCCACGGTACGACATTGGCTCTCCGAAACCATGCGGCACGATGGCCTCTGGCCGCATTTCCTCAAGCTGCCTTATCAGTTCTTTCAGGTTCATAGCGCCACCTGGCTTTCTTGCGCGGACGTGCCGCTCGATGTTCCTTCAACCTCCCCACCGAAAAACTCAACCCACTCTTTCCCGCACGTCGAACACCGCATTGGCGTCCTTGTTATGTTGCGGTCTGGGTTCAGGTTGTTTCCGTGACCATCATAAACAGGCGGATAGTGGGCGCACGTCGTCATGCTTGGACCTGTTGCGGAAATCCTGCACCTTTCTGGAGTTACGCAACTGCATTTCATACGCGACCCCCGGCTTTCTTGGCATATGCCGCCCGCTTGGCGTTCTTGCGCTTGCGCTTATCTTCTGCCGCATCGAGCGCGTCTCGCCTATCGCACCGCTCCCGCGCCGCACGCTCTTCCTCTTCTCGCGTCGGCCGGTCGCGCATCGGTGTGGCCGCAGTCATGGCGGGAACTCCTTCGCCCATCGCGGTCATTGCCAGCATTGCCGCCAGTGCTAGGTTTCGGTTTCTCATGTTTTGCGGTTTTTGGGCTTCATCGGCTTCAATCTGGCTTCCAGTGCTTTCCTGCTTACCATCAAGTCGCCCTGCATAACCCAAGGCAAATCATGCCCTCCGGCTTTGAAAACGCCTTCAGTCATCGAGCCATCCTCGGCGAACAAAACACTTTTGCAGGTTGCCTTACGAAGTTGGGTCTTCCCGCGTTCCAGTAGCTCATTGCACATCGCCGAGTTGATCGGAATCCAGCCATTCGAGACAAAGTTCCCCGGACAGGCCTTTCCGCTTTCATCGAACCAAAGAATTTCACCATCTCCGTGACTCCCCCAGCATTCGGGTATGACCATGATGGGAAATACGCCATCCAGGCATTGACATATCAAGTCCCTCGGCTCCACCTTTCGTTTGGTTTTCGCCGACAGCCATTCGGCCGCTACCTGTAGTGTGTTCCAGTCTTTCAGTTCCATGCAGCGCTATTCCTCGTCAAAGTATTTCCTGGCAATCAGGTTCAGCGTCGCCACGATGCCGGCAGACGATAAAAATACTGCGCCTTCCACGGTTTTCCCGATCCAGGCATGCAGGAGCGCCATAACTATCAGCATCCAGAAGTACCAGGCCACTCCGGTCTCTCGCTTCACATTCATCCCTCCGGCGCCTTTGGTGCTAGGCCACATGGTCACGGCCAACCCTCATGGCCGCCTCGATGCGTTCTTGTGCTTCAATCTCGCGCACCGCCAACCTCCAAGCCGGCGAGTAGAGACACACCATCGGCACAACGCCGCTAGGCAACGGGTCGGCTCCATGCGCAACCCGCTGGTCGGGGTCAATTCCGCGCAGCCTGCACAGCTCCCGTGCCGCGGCTTCCTTCTGCTGATCGGTCATCATCAGTCCTTTCGGTCGATGGTGTATCGCATCCAGATCCCGTTCATCTCGACACGTACCGCGGCGCCGATTGCGGACAACCCGCTGGCGGTAGGGCCATCAAACAGTGGCAAATTAACTCGACGGGAATGCGCCTCGATTACCGAACGAATGCCGTGAAGCTCAGACTTCAGGCATTCAGGGAATAGCGCGCTACCAGCCACCCTTGATTCACTGGCGCCGCGCAGCAAAAACAGAGGATGTCCGCCCTGATGCGGAAACTTGCCGTCGTTGCCGCGCCAAGCATGGGGCGGCTTGCACACACCAATCACATCAACAGAGCCAGCCTTCAACTGAAATTGACCAGGCAAGCTACCGCCACTCCATAGATACCATGCCACCGGGTTGCGATTTTCCTCGCTATCCCATTGCAGAATCGGCTTGGCATCAGGATCAGCGGCCGTGGTTAGCGTGACGATCTGGTTCCCGCTCGGAGTCAAAATACAGCGGATCGCCGTCGCGACAGGAAGGATCTCCGAGAGAAACTTGGACAGGGTGATTTTTCCGCCAGGCATCAATTTTTCCTGCTTCGAGTCCTGCTTGAGATGCCCGAAGACGCCTTCTGCTGGCGCCGCTGCAGTCGGTTGCCAGATGTATTCGACCTCATCGGGGCGCAAGAAGCGTCGATTAAGCGCGCTGGCGATGCCCATCTCAGCGACTAGCTTCTCGGCAGCATCGATAGCGCCAGCCTTCGGTGCCGCTTGAGGCCGCTGATACAGCAGCGGGTGCATCTTGGCTTTGAAGTTCTTGGCGGCGACATCCAGCGGGGTGCCGGCAACCAGGTCATCCAGAAGCGTGCCGATCATGCTCGAACGAGGATGGCAGAATCCGGCCGGCGCCGTGGCGACTGCGCGCCATACCATCATCGCCTTGCGCTTGGTGCGATCGATGTCATGGTGCAGGTTCAGCAGCCACTCAGCGGGGCCAAGCACCTTTTCTGCGCGATACAGCGAGTCGGTCTTGAGTAGCGTTACTGCCTGCTGAACCACCGTGGAATCGAACTCCAGCACGGCGCGCAGCACGTTCTTGAAGTCCTCCTTCTTCGCTGCAGCAGCTTGACCAGCAGTCAGAGCGCCGCGGCGCTTGTGGAGCATGGCGGCCGGCATGGCGACGGAGTAATGCGTCCACGGGCCGGTAACGGCGATTCCCAGGGATGGCTCAGAGGTTAGAAAAACGCGATTGACCTTGGCCCGCCGGATCAGATTCAGCATAGCATCCACGGCGGGCTTGTAATACTCCGGCGTGTCATCCAAATCCCAGATGGCAGATACCACTTCGCCCTCGTCGTTGATTGTCACCAGGTCGCCGTAGCGATTGATAAAGTGGCGGCAGCAAGAACAGGTGTGGTACTGCTTATCCTCGTCAGGTATGGCCCCCAGGTAGGCGTCCCACAACCCATCGGCGTTGGTCCGGAACAATGCGCCGGAGGCACACTGCTCGACGAACCGCTGTCGAATTGACGTGAGGAAGTCATCAAACCCAATCGTGTGGTCTCTCGTTTGTGCTGTCGTTTGCATATCCGCTCCTTTATTGAAAAGATACTCAGTTCGCCCTTTGATACCGTCGCCACCAAACCCACCTGTCGCTGGCGTCGTCATGTAAGCCGGATCGTCGCTACATAACTTCGGGCGGAATCCCGCGGCTCGCTCGGCCTTGCAGTATTCCTCGACCGAAACCTCTCTCTCGATCGTCTCCCCCGCGATGGTTGCGCTCAGGAAATACCTATACATCCCTGTCATTGGCCGCCCATCTTCCGCTTGAACATCTCGCGCAAGGCATCTTCCCCGCGCCCCATCTTCACCAGTACCGAGCCAACATCGCTGTCGTAGTGGTTCCCGGATACATAGACCAGCAGCAGCATGAGCAATCGCTGGTTCAAATCGTTCATGTGCCGTATCGACTTAGCGCACGCCTTGAGCGCTTTTTCTGTACTCACCTCATCGCCTCGTTCATACATGTCTTCCAGTTTCCGGAACGCCTGCATGTTCTGGGCGCTGGTATCGAGATCCCTCAAAATCACTTTAAGCACTTGCTCTTTGTTCTTGAGCATGGCCATAAACGTATCGCTATTAGGAATCAAGCGTCATCTCCCCATTCGTAGTCCGAATCCATCAGTGATGACCCAGCGGTATTCCGCCTGGCCGCCGAGTTTGTTTCCCTGCTTTATTTCGACGTGCCCGGTTTGCTGCAGTCGCGCGACAATGCGGCGAACCTGCTGCGCGACTTTTCGCTGCTCTATCCCGCGCGCAGTGGTCACTTGCCGGACGATGTACCGCATAGGGAAATAGACTCCTGGGTGCGCGGCGAGAAACCCGATCACCAGTTGCGAATACTTCATCGGAAGTGGTGGCTCATTAGGCGGCCTCGCCAAGCGTCAGCAGGCCAAGGACGTCCTTGCTCCACTTGATCGCTGTGACTGGTGCGCCGCCTCCGTGCCGCTTGCCTGTATCGAAAATCCGGCAGAAGTCCTTGCCGTCCGTGGTCGGAACCCACTGCTCGCCCTCTCGCGTTTGCAGGCCAGCCGCCGCCAGCATCTTGTTCATGCGCTGGCCGGAGATGCCATCCACCAAGTCTGAGACGTTGAAATGAATCTCCTGCTTTTTGGCTTCTATGTGCGTCTGGCCGAGCAAGGCCAAGACGTTTTCTCCGGTTTTATGCAAGACGACTTGGTTTGCGCTGATGGCTGCCGCGTTGCGGTCGCAGCCGATCAGCCGCGCCACCTTGAAGTAATCCGTGAAAATCCGGGGCGGTTGCAGAGCCGCCGTCCTGCCAACGCCGGCCTTTCCGGTCGCTACCTCGTCGAACGTGCGGATGACTTGAAGGTGAAACTTCGGGCTGATCCACATCGCGTAAGCGTAGACAAGTTCCTTCCCAGCGAACGTGCCACCGCCTCTCCCTTCCTTCGATCTAACTGCGGGAATTCCCGCAGTTTCAATCTCCGCAATCAAGTCCTGCGTTTGCTGCAACCGCAGAAATTCACCCGGCCTGTGCGTCGGGTTGCCGCCAGATGATTTATGCAGATCATTGAGCGAAAACCGCCCTTCGGCGTCTTGGTGAATCCAAGTGTTGGCAATGGTGAGTTTCATGCTATGCCCCCCCTTAGAGCGATCAATATCAATTCCGGTACAACCTATCAAACTCATCCCAAACGCGGGACAGCCCAGCAAACAGCTTGGCCTCATAGTCCCGTAGCGGCATCTTGATTCTCCGGCACACGCCGACGCGACCATAGGACCAGTCGTACTCATGCCTGGCTGGATACTCGATTCTGACCACCAGCCGCTCGGAAAACGACAGGCCGCGCCAGATGCGATCGACAATCAGCGCATTGGTTTCGTTTGGGGGAATCGGGCGCGCATCATCTGTCGCGTTTTCGCCGATCGACCGATAGTCGCCCTCGGCAGATCCGCACGATGTCGGCGGTAGTGGGTGCGGATAGGCTCCAATCCAGCACCAGCGCGCCCAGTTGCGCATCTCGGAATGAACGAAATCAGGGATGAGTCGTAGATCGGTCATCTGGACACCGAGTGATAGATGCAGCCGTCGCGATGCATCTTTTTGAATTTTCGACACCACAACACGAACCGGAATACTCGCCACCTGGGGATTGCTGATGAGCATCCTGTGCATGTCATATCGCAGACACCCATACACTCAGGCCGCCGCCTTCAATCGGATCAGACAGCACGGCCGACAAGCGCTCGACTTGCTTATCGTCCTCGAACACGATCCCGTTCATGGAGTCAAGCGCGACCTTGATTACGTTATCGAGGTCGAGCCGAACGGACGACGCAGCCCCCTTCTTGGTCCGCTTCGGGTGAAACGCGATATTGATTTCCACTGGCCCATCGATCGGCTTCATGTGGCCGGCGTAACGGGCCGCCATTGCCGCCACTTTCTTGTACGCTGTTGCCTCTTTGCTTCGCACCATCCGGCCGCGCATACTGCGCCAATATCGATTGGTGCTGATTGGGTAGGGTAGCGAGATCATACCGGCACCAGCCATCCGCGCTCGAAGTACAGCGACATCGTTCTTTCCCATGCTTCAGCGAAATAATTTCGCCGCTCATCCTTCGACAGCCGGCTACCTTGATCGAGTGCCGTGTGGCATGAGTGGCACGCCGCGGCATGCATGTAATCCGCCGCCTTGTTCCCGAATCCCTTGCCATGGCGGATCTGATTGCTATGCGCTGGCTCGCAGCCATGCGCCGAATGACCTTCGCACACTCCGGGTATCCGCACCTGGCACTCGGTAACACGGTGCGCGAGGTCGAGAAGTTTTCGGTTTCGGTACGTCATGTGAGGAAGTCAGTTTCGTTCAATTAAATGTTTTCGATCAGATTTTTATGCGCCAAATGACGCGGCGATTTTCAGTTTTGAGGACTTTTTTTTATTCGCTAGGCGTTTCTAATCAAACAATTGCCCCATGTTGCCGAAACTTATTTCGGGAACATTGGCGCTGGTTAGGGCTTCCTGCGGTACCCGGCAGTCGCTGGGGTTTGCCTATAGACATCGCTTTGGCTCTCGCGTCGGCGAAGCATGTCATTGATCGCCTTATCCATTGCGTCTCGAAGTTCATAGTAGTCCTCATTCCGAAGCCGGACCTTTACTCGCCCCCTTGTGTCGCGCCGAATTTGCGTTAGCCAAAACCCCTTGCCGTTGCTATTCACAAACCACTGCTGTACTTCGGTGCCATAGGACAAATGTGTCCGGTCTTCTGTTTCGGTCATTTATAGTCTCCAGTTCTAACCTTGCATGGTTCGGCTAATTAGCGTTGGGGGTCATGGTTGGCACTCAGGCTTGATCTGGCTTTTTCGCCGCAAGCTCTGATAGTGCGCCACGCTGTCGCATTGACCCACCACTTCGTCCCAATCGTTGCTCATCGTCGCTTTCGGGCTAGCAGGGAGCGCAGCCATGCACTGCATGAAAATCTCGCGCCTCATGCACTGGTCGGGCTTCTGCGGGTCTTCGTAACCGCAGCCCCCCCCAACCCGGCAGTCAACAAGGACGCACCGGCAATCAGTCCTGCATAGCGTGTCAGTCGTTTCATGGTCATCACTCCTTTAATCACCGAGGGCCGGTGCGCCTGTTACTTTCACGTTAGGGGCTTTGCCGTTTCTCATGTTCCAGCGTTCAATCGCAGCTTCTTTGCTTGCGCTTGGCACTTGCTCCATGCAGCACGACCCGCCAAGGTTTATCGTGTTTCGGCAGACAACACCCCAGAACTGCCGCTCACCCAATTCCTTTGTGTGCTGAATGTGCGCCTTTTCCAACTTCACCGAACCGCCGCAAAACGGGCAAGGGAGAAGCGCCCCTAACCCTGCGGTCGAGTCGGACGCTTCGCTACGCTGCGCTTCGCTCATCGCCGCTCACCTCCACGTTGGGCCTCATCAGTCGCCGCTGCCCGCGCCGATGTCGCTCGTAACGCCGTCGCCATTCGGGAGGACCAGGTCGCGGGGAAAGTAGAGCTGCTGCGAACCGTCGCTCTTGCGCGTGCAGGCCAGCATGCCGGCCGGTCCTACCTCGTCGAACACTACGGCCTCGCCGCGCTTGGTCTTAATTTCGGTTCCGGCCGGCGGCGGGTTGCTGATGTCAAAGCGGAAGGCGCCGCGAGCGTCGTATTGAGTTTGGTATTGCATCGTCATTTCTCCTATCAAATTCAGTTCGTAAGCTTTTCTTACCTACTGAGGCCCAACCCTACGGTCGACCTCGCTCCCTTCGGTCGCTGGACCTCGCGCGATAAGGCCGCGCGAGGCCGGTCACCTACACGTTCGGCGTCACTTCGGCACCGTCCCGCTTCCATCGCACACGAAGCACTCTTGATCGGTTCCAATGTCCGGGTCGCGCACCATTCGTCCCGTCCCACCGCAGTGGCCGCACTTGGCCTCGCCAGCCAAGGCGAGTTCAATTTCATCAAGGCATTCCAATGCAGAAAACTTGTCCATCGCGCTGCTGAAGCTGGCTTTGCCAAGGTACTGTCTGAGCCGTTCAATTGCGTTCATTTCGTTCTCCGTAGCTACAGTGACACCGAACCCTGCGGTCAACCGGACGCCTGCCGGCGATAAAGCCGCCGTCATGCGCCGGTTACCTTCACGTTGGGCGGCGTCTCACCGCCTCGGGGCAATGACACATGGCTTGCCCTCACTGTATCGTTTTAAGTTGCCGGCATTTCAGCCGGTGCCGGGTTCTGCTCCCGGCAAGCTGTTACTTGCGCATGGTCGCCTCCGTTGAAAATTGCCACCACATTCGGCCGGGGTGGTTTCGCCTCAGTAGTCCTCATAGCCTCGCCGCCCAACCCTACGGTCGAGCGCGACCCTCCGGCGATAAACCCGCCTCCGGGCCGCTCACCTTCACGTCATGCCTTACGTTGATCGCGAACACATCGACCGGGGCGGAACCAAAGAGCGGGTGCGTAATCTGGCACTCCCGGTAGCCTTGCCACGGCAGCACGATCCGGCGCGCGTGGTCGTCTCGCTTCGGGTAGCCGAGCGTCAGCACAACGCGGTCGAACATCTTGCCCTCCAGCCGCCTCCGCCAGTAGTCGTTCCGCAGCCGAAATTCCTCCGGCTTCGTGCCGGCTTTAATCGCGTCGAAATATTCGCGCTTCAGTGGTAGTACAAGGTCCATTTTCTTTCTCCGTAGTGGGCATAGCCCGCCGCTCGTGTGGGACCGTCGCCATAAATCCGGCTGTCGCCGGTTAGCTACACGTTAGGCCACATTGCCTTTGCGCCAGTTACCAATGAAGCCCAGGTTCTTTCCGCACTTCCGGCAGATCGCATCGCATGCCTGCGTTTCATTCACACCGCCGTCGTGCTTGCACCGAATCTGCTGCCACCACGTCAGCGCAGAAACGATGCCCAACGCTCCAAACAAGAGAGCGCCAACGGCGACATAAATCACGTCGCTAAGTGTCCAAACAAATATCTGTCCCATTTCATCTCCTTGTGGTCTAACTTTGCCTTCCAGCGGAGACTGCACCATGAGTCGGCGCACCCCTCAAAACGGCGTTGACCGTCTCTACATGGCCGTCTCGAAACATGTCAAATGTGCAAAGCGCCTTTCGTGTTTTTGACCTCGCGCCACTTTTTAGAATATTCCAACCGTAGAGCGCCGGCCCCTTGTACCCGGAGAACTCCCACGTCGACCACTCCATTCCGCCGTATTCGGCAAGCAAGTCGCCATCGCTAAATTTGATGACAATCTTGTCGCCGTGATTAAGATTGCATTCTTTTCGCGCCGCGCGTACTGCCATCAACTGATATGCTTCTTTCGCCCCTATCGCCCGCGCTTCCGCAAGAAGCATTTCGGCCTTAAGTGTATTAAGCAGTTCCTTATCGTCCATGTCACTCTCCGTTGTCGTCAGCCGTCCAACCCGCCACCGCGATCCCTACAGTCCACCGGACTCTGACGAGCCGGCGACTTCCACGTTGCGCCCCTTGGTCGTGCGCGAGTGGAGCCACGCCATAACCTCCACCGGATGGCATGCGTAGTTCTTGGCGCCGTCAGTTCCTACGCTCAGGAGTTCGCCGCGTGGAAATCCCTTTGGGCGCTCGCCGCGTGTCGATACGGTCACAGTCGGCTGGCCTGATACGCAGGCCAAAGCACACGCCATTGCCAAGTCGGTAAGTTGATCCGCTTGTTTGTCATCCATAGCTCTAACCCGGCATCCGCCGGCCCTCTCTTTGCTCAATCTTCCGCACGGCATCGGCCCATGCTTCCGCCTCGGCGCCACCAAGGCCAAGTAATCCGCGCCCGAAAGTCTTCGGCCAGTGCCTCTCGTTCAACCGCTTCCGCTCGTCGTGGCTTATGTCCCACACGCCCCATTCACCAGTGCTTTCCCGCTCTGCGCTGGCGTGAGGGTAGCGGCTTCGCACCTTGTCCTGGTTTGTCATTTAGCCGCCAAAACCCTACGCCATCACTTCCGTATCTCGATGTCCGGCACGATTGCCAGTGGCTTGAACACCACGCGGTATTGGTACTGACTGGCCTTCGCCGGCTCGACCTGTTCCGCGAAGTACGTCACGTTGTCGGACAACCCGAGGAAGTGCTTCTTGTAGTCGCTAGGGCCGGTTTTGCACGTCACCGTCACAGCCTTGGTTTCGCTGGCGCTACCGAGTGAGCATAACCCCTCAATGCTCAGCATGTATTCCCCGGTTATGCCGTTGTAAAACACGACGCGCCGGTTGATCTCGAAGTTGTCCGCTGCCTTGGAAATATTGTTTGAAACTATTCTTGCGTCGCTGCAACCCGTGATGCCGATCGCTGCCGCCAATAAGGATGCACTGCCAATCAGTTTTGCTGCCGTCTTCAAAGTTTTCATCTTCAGTTCTCCTTTTTAATAATCACCAGCGGGTTCATAAGCTGTCGAAAGATCATGCAGTTGGTCTCAAGGATCAAGCGGTTCTGAGACAATATCTCGCGCGCAATTTCAGTTGATTCTTGCACCCCAACAACCTCAAAACCTTGGCTATCTTCCATTGCATCAATCTTCGGGTGATCCATCATCGCTATCCTTTCTCACGCAACAGGAATGCGCAATAGCTCGCGCGCAGCCTTGATGTCATCAACAGTGACACCATCAGGAACCCTCATTCTGTCAATCGCATAATGAAACGCCGACCACTCGCGATATACCTCCATCACTCTCTCATGATCAACTCGACTTAGGTAGCATCTGCCTGGCGACGGGTACTTACCGTTGTCACAAACCAGTGACTCGATATCGACGCGCATTCCGTTTTTTAGGTGGGCGAACCGCCGACCAACCTTGGCAACCGTAACCCAATGGGGCGACGCGCAATTCGGAACAAGCCATAGTTTTTGTCCAGCCTGCAGTTTTTCAGTCATCACTCATCTCCTTCGTAACCCTCCCACGACCCCGCAGGAAACCGCACATCCAATTCCGTGACTGCATACGCTGTCACCTGATCAATCAGCTTTGCATACCGCTTAACACCAAGATCTTCGGTGCTGACGCGCACTCGGCGCCGCGATTTGCGTCCGGTCAGTGGATTGATTACGGTCTGGCGCCGATACCCAAGGTACTTGTCGCGGAAAAACTCCTTCCATACCGCCATTGCATGTCGCTTGCCTTCGATCACCACTTGGCCGGCAATCTCAGTCAAGATGACGCCGTGGTAGTAACCTCGCTGCCGCCGTGTCAGTTGATCCTCATAGGGTTCAACGGTCAGCGATAACTCCGTCCCGGCAGATAGCGTGCTCTTGATCTTGGGCCAGACAAAGCGACTAATCGCTTCGTGCGCCTGCTCAGGGGTGCGAAGCCGGATTGCAATCTGGCTCATGATGACGCCTTTGCATGCGCCCTGGCGACATCCATCGCCTCGTCGCGATCGTTCTTGGTCCCGATCAGGTCGTGGCCGTACCAGACCTCAAACAGCGTACAACCCTCGAAGCATATTTCTCCGATACGGTACTCGCCACACTGCCAGCCGCGTGGGCCTACTTTCTTCCGGGTTTTTCGCTCAGTCACGAATGCCTCCAATCGATCTTGAACGGCCTACCCTTGAGCGTTGAAATTTCCCCGTCGCGAACCGTCAGCGATTTACGGCAATTACGGCACCGATAGCGAATGCCAACCGAAATCGTCCGATTTTCTGACGTGCCGTGGCGGAGCAGCGTTCCTCCGCAATAGGGGCATGGTTTCATGCTGCGTCCTTAAGTTTTGGCACGCAAATACCACCTTCCCAAGTTTCATCTAAGGCCACACTTGCTGCAGATATTTGAGAATTATTCAGACGAACCCCAGCCATGTACTCGATTCGCAATCGCTTGGCCCATCCCTTGTAGTCGTACCCTGGTGAGCTTTTTATGACCTCATTCGCCTTGTGTGCAATCTTCGCCCCGGCCTCGCGCTCTTCTGGCGTTAGCTTGTGTTCCAGCGCATTCACCTTGTCCGCGCAGCGGCGTGCCGAGTCACGACAAAGTTTCAAGAATTGCGCAAGATTTGGTGGATCTTCCATTTCCTCACATGCGGCAATCGCCTGCCTTATTGCATCAGGCTTATCGGCAAATCCGCCGAGCTTTTCCGCCCAGTGCGCCCGCATCTTGACGGGGTCGACATTGCGCCACAGGTTTGAAAACTTCGACCCGAACATCAGTTCCATTTGACCAAATAGCCTCACTACCCATGGATCAGGCAACACGGAATGACTCCCCGGTAATGTCGCGTTCTGGATTTCCATTTCCACCATCCCTGCCGGTCAAGACGTCCATGCGTCGCTTTTCTTCCTCGCGCCAGCTAGATTGATTTTGATTTGCTCCATTGGCCGCATTCAAGACCCACTCCGCCTTGAAACCTACCCAACCTCTTTCGCAGCAGATTGCAATGGCCTCGCTGATCGTCTTCCCAGCTTTCTCGGCTTCGCGCTGGATTCCGGAAATAGCCGTTTCGCTGGGTGGCGCCTTTTTCGTTTTCCTGAGAACAACCCAATCACGAGCGATGGACTCGGATACGCCCAATCCAACAAGATGCCGGCAGGCATCAAAGCGCGGAACGCGCGCTATGTTTTTTTCCTGTTCTTGTTCCTGTTCTTGTTCCTGTTCTTGTTCTTGGCTTCGAAGGGGCTTGGTAAGGGGCTTCGAAGGGGCTTGGTAAGGGGCTTCGTTTCCGCGACATTCGCGCATATTGAAAGCGTCGGCGTATTTGTCGAAGAATGCAGGCAGGAAGCGGTTTCTGGGCACATTGTCGTATGTGTTTTGAACCCCATCGCACTGCCTATCTTTAGCCTTCAGTGACTCGGCTATCTGGAATTTCGCCATTTCGAACACCCACACCACTTCTGCGGCCTCGTCATACCCACAGAAGCCAGATTGTTGGAGCTTGGCAAGGGCCCTCGAAGCCCCCTCGAAGGGGATGCCTGTATCTGCTGCGATATAGGCAATCGGTAGGTGATACAGGCCAATCATGTTGGCGTGCGGACTTGAAAGCAGGTAGAGCGCGACGACCTGAGCCTCTGGGCCGCACTTCCGAATGGCTTTCCCGGTTGGGCCAATCCAGAATTGCGGTGCAATCTTGGCGTAGTCCCTCATCACTTCCAGTCTCCGCTGATCCCCGGCAAACCCTTTGACTTGCAGATGGCGTCTGCCATGCTGTGAATAGCAAGCTCCCGGAGGACGGCATCATGCAAAACCTGGCGCACCAATTCGTTCATGCTCACCCGCTGTACGTCGGCCTTGGCCTTGAGGTAGGCATGGGCCTCGGGATGTACCTTGATGCCAGGAAGATCGACCAGTTCGAGACTCATGGCTTACGAATAAAAACCCCCGACCTGTTTCCAGGCCGAGGAAAGGCGGCGGGCGTCGGAGGAGTACAAACCCGCCGCAGTGGAGTTGACTTAAGAGTCACTGTCGGGGATGGCGCAGACAATGCCGAAATCCCGCATCAATGCCTCGGCGGTGTCCAATGTCGGGTTGGTTGTATACCCCTGCCCGATCTTTACCAGCGTCGAGTAAGGAACCCCTGTTCGCTCGGCTACTGCCTTCAGCGAACCCTTCCGCGACTGAATTTCAGCTCGGATGGTTTCTACGAGTGTGCTTGTCATCATGCGATGATTATACCCATATGTGGGTATGTCGCAATACCCCCACATGGATTTGTCTGTGAGTGACAATCAACCCATGGACTCAGCAAATGTTGTGGCCGCGAACCTGCGTGCCTGGATGGAGCGAACGCCAACCCTAGACACACTCCAAAAAGTCTCCGCTCGCTCAGGAATTGGTTTTGGAACCATTCAGCGGATCAGAAATGCGGAGGGAAATCCAACAAGAAAATCTCTTGAAGGAATAGCCCGCGCCTTCGGTCGTACTGCCGATGACCTGTTACGCCGCGAGGTTCCACTTACCGGGTCGGTCAGCGCTTCGGCAAATGGCACAGCATCGGCCTCTATTATTCATTCGCTGGTCGAGATACAGCACCTGGCTACCCAGGCGTCTATGGGGGTTGGCATCGATCTGGCCGACGAGGATTCCGTGATTGACCGAATCACCATCAAGCGCGATTGGCTGCGCGACAACCTCCCCGGCTGCCAGCACGGGAAACTTGCCATCATCAGCGGCAAGGGGGATTCAATGGAACCGACGTTCCGCGACGGCGATCTGTTGCTGGTCGATACCGCGCAGACCAACCCAACGATTGATGGCGTTTATGTCCTGTCCGCGCACAACCGATTATTCATCAAGTCAGTGCGTCAGCGCCTGGATGGCAGCTACGAGATTAGTTCTGACAACCCGAAGGTGAAGACCGTCGATGTCCTCAATGGCGACCATCAGATAACCATTCACGGCCGCGTCGTTCTGATCTGGAATGGAAAGAAGTTATAACAATCATGACCGCAATATTTAAACTCGATGCAGATTAGACGAAAGGCATAAGCGTGGAAATTTTATTAGCTATAGTTGCGATATTCTTTTTATATAAGTGGTTATCAGCAAAAAAGGAAACAAATGAGGCCAGAATTCTTGGTTTGCATCGAGAGTGGTTTGTGAGTGCGGGAATTGATCCGGACTCTGTTCGCTATGCCACCTATACAGGTCGTCCATATTCACTCACAGATTGTGGCGTTGTCTATATTGGAGATGGAAAGATTTCCAATGGAAATAGGGTTGGATTTGCATTCGAGGCAACACAATTCGGCATAGCTGGAGAGCAGATATATTCCTGGCAAACAACGAGTTGGCATAAAAAATTTTCACTAGATTCATTGCAAAAAGGAGTTCCAATGCAAACATTTCTTGATGCAATGGAAAATAGCTTGAATACAAAGAAAAGTAATCCGTGATTTACAAAAGATTGACATGGATGGTTGTTATTTCCATGATGGCAGCACCGATCTTTGCCAAACAATCACGCTCTACTTCGGCAAAAAATGAATTCAAGCGCCTAAATCCATGCCCGGTAACAGGGAAGTCGCGCGGGCCGTGCCATGGATATGTGGTGGATCACGTTATCCCGTTAAAACGCAATGGCGCCGATCATCACATGAACATGCAATGGCAAACCAAGGAAGCGGCCAAGGCAAAAGATAAGTGGGAATAAACCAGCCAAAAGCTCCCCCTACCCGTTAAAGGGAGCCTGGCCACCAGCCCCCTGACGGGGAGATGAATGCCCACAGCCGGCTTTGCTGTGCGCCCCCGGACGTTCATCTACAGCTAGTCCGCAGGATTGTTTGGGATCTGCCCCCCGCGATAGCGCACCTCGATGCCTGTCGCTTACCTGTCGTCTGTTCCGAGTGCGCCCGACTTTAGGCCATTAGCTAACCCGCTCTGAGGGGTTGGGCCAAAAAGAAAGCCCTAAGTGCGTATCCAACGCGCCCAGGGCTTCCGGTATTTTTCCGTAGTTTCGTGGCCGCTTGGTCATGCACTTTCAGGAAAGTGGAACTGAAAGGCATGGAACGAGCGCATGCCTCGTTCCCAGCCACTTTCACTACACCGCTTACCAGGCGGATTGACGAACTATACACAAAAAATACCCGTGTGTGGGTTTTTCTATTGACAAAGTATCCGCGCATGGGTATTCTGCATCCATCAACTGCAGCCCCAGCAACACCTTCCGCTACTCAAGACGCACCGCTGGCACCGCCATGTGATGAGGGGAACCGGATAACAAAGGGGATGTGGAGATGAATAGCCGTACTTGCGGAGCGCCTTGAAATAACTCCGTGAGTCGTCGAACGCAGCCATTGCGCGCGCCTTTGTGTGTGCCACGACGGCAAGCCGGATGATCCGGGCGTTCCGCAAGTACGGTTTGGGTGGATGGCGATAAATAGCCGGTAACGATAGACGGTACTCCGGCGCAAGAAAAGCATCGCTAGTGGCGCCACCACCCTGCAGTAGAGCCTGGATTGCGGCGTGAATTGCAATCCCGAAGCCTGCTCTTGCTACAGGCCGGCCGCTGGCGCACGAAATACCCAGTCTGGTTTAGCCACCGAACGGCGTAGGCGTGGCATGGATTACAGGAGTTGCGACATGCGAACTGTTTCGGTTGGTTTTGGCGATCAGGCGACATGGCCGTCATGCACAGGCCATCCACTTGATCCGAGGACGGCGGACGATGGTTACGACGCCTTTGTTGATGCCGTCATGCCAGAAATCGACGGCAAAGGGTTGCTTCTCGAACACATGGCCGACCATCCAGCTACGACCGGCGAATTGATGTTCCGTGCCTTAGATGACGATGACAAAGAAGCTCGCGCAGAACTTCGCCAGCTTGTCGAGAGATTGATCGAAACCGAGGCGTGCTTGCGGTATCGCGAGACGCAGAGGAAAGCGGCATGAACCGCCATTCCCTTGGCTGGCGCGACAACCTGCTCTTTGCCAGCGCCAGCGGACAGAGATGTTGCGGGGCTTGCCGTGACGCGCGACTGCTGCTTGGTCTGCTGTTGGTCTATATCGCGGTCGGATACAACGACACCGAAACCCTGCGCGCCGAGATTGCCGCGCAAGAGGAAAGCAACCGCGCGCTAACGACCACGCTGGTCCGGTGCCTTAACGGTGAGGCGCGATTTCTTTCCGATGGCCCGCACACAGATGGTTACGGAAAGACGGCGACTATCTGCCGCAAAGCAGAGGAAATCAAGCTGTGAGCCGTTTAGCGAACATCCACTATAAGTGCCCGAAATGCGGTGTCGATTCAATCGGCACTACGGCGAAAGTCGGCGGCGCCAGCGGCAAGAAATGTGCAAATGGTCATTTCCACACTTACTACGAATTAAGGGTATTCCGCGAAACCGGAAAAGTCCCGGAGCGGAGAGAAAAGCCGGTCTCCGCGCGGAATGCATTGGCACAAATGGGCGTCGGAGAACGAACAACGCAACTTACCCTGGCCCTGCAGTGGATGCTGCATAGCTACGATGTGATGATGGCCGCGCTTCCCGCTGGATCGCAGGCGCATGCGTTGGCTGTCGGGGCATTCGGGAAGAAGCCAGAGCTTTGCCGGGAGGTGTTGGGATGAGCCATCAAAGCTATCGCGACGAATCCCGCAAGAATTGGGGCAAGGGTGCCGAGCGCGGCGGGCTAAACGACGGCGAGATCAAGCTAGGCGCCCTGCTTCGCATCGCCGATGCAACCGAGGCTATGGCGCAGCGGCACACAGAGCTTATCGCCGATCGCGACCGATACGAGCGGTATTACCGCGAAGAGCGTAGCCGTCGCCGTACATGCGAGAGAAGCGCGGCAGCGCTCAAAGGCCAGATCACGAAGCTGAAGAAGCGCCTCGCCATCGCGCAGATGCAGGCGTTCGGCGACGATCCGAACAATCACAAGCTCAAGCGCCTCGACGGCGAGGAATGGACGTATCTGTGACCATCGCCAACGACATCGCCCGCGAGGTTGTATTCACCGACTACAACTGCAATGAGGATAACCGCATTGAGGTTTGCGTATCGATTAGCCACGGCAAGCCTGTTGCAAATATCTGCTTGGCAAGTGGGAAAACATCGTTTTTGATTGGGCCGGACGACATAAAAGAGCCGGACCTGCTGCGCAGCTACGCTCACACGATGCTCGCGGCGGCAGACGAAATGGAAAGGATGGGAGCGTGACAACCGACCCCATCGTCGAAGCCGTCCGCGCCAAGCTGCACCAGCGGTCGCAGGCCGGCATCGCCAAGTACGGAACGATGCTCACGCGAACCAACCTGTCGCGTCTTGACTGGCTGCGGCACTTGCAGGAAGAGTTGCTAGACGGCGCCAACTACCTGGAAGTGCTGATCCAGGCCGAAGAGAAAGCCTGCGCTGGCGATACGGCAACAAAGAGCCTTCGAGATATGACTGAAGCAGACTTTGATGCAGCGCATGGCGCTGGCGGGACGGCGGAATGACACGCGACGAAGCAATAGCTATGGAGGCCATATGTGGGATGTGACGCTGGAGTTCAAGAAGGGTCCGGCATTCGGCAGCATCATCAATGCGCCGACGAAGGAGCGCGCGATTGCCAAGGTCACTGAGATTGCGCGCAACAGCGGTTTTAACGAAAAGGTAAAGAAGGCTATGGCAACCGAAGTAACGACGGATGCCTGCACTGGCGGATCGCATACGCCATTCCTCCGCGCCACGTCGGCGGGGAGGATTTCTGAGATCACATGCGAGAGGGAAATGGACTCGACTGCTATCGAGGTCAATGATACGGAGAAAGCAAAATGAACGAAGGACACGAAATTCAAACGATGTCGGCGGACGAGAACATGGTTGCCATGATCTCGCGCGCTGAAATTGATCAGCAAATCAGCACGGCAAAGAAGTACCCGCGGAGCATTAAGCGCTTTGTCGATGAGGCGACGGCGATGGTTACGCTCAATGAATCCATTGCGCAACAGTGTATCTATGCGCTCCCCCGGCGAGAGAAGGACAAGACCACCGGGCAATGGGTTACGAAGGTGATCGAGGGGCCAAGCGCGCGGTTTGGTGAGATCGTCGCGTCGGCATGGGGTAACTGTCGGGCCGGGGCGCGCGTAGTCAACGAGGCCAGCGAATTCATTACCTCACAGGGGGTGTTTCATGATCTTGAGCGCAACGTCGCTATTACCTACGAAGTCCAGCGCCGAATCACCGGGGCAAATGGAGCCCGCTATAACCCCGACATGATTGGCGTCACCGCGAACGCGGCATGCTCGATAGCCCTGCGTAATGCGATTTTGAAGGGAATCCCCAAGGCATTCTGGGATTCGCTTTATCAGAAGGCGCGCGCAGTGGTGGCGGGAGACATCAAGACCCTTGCGAACAAGCGCGCTGATGCCGTAAAGCAGTTCCAGATTTACGGAGTCTCAGAAGCGCAGATCCTATCCAAGCTCGGCCGGGATGGGATGCAGGATGTAACTGTCGATGATCTCGTTGTTTTGTTCGGAATGATGACAGCGATTCGCGACGGAGACACGACGCCAGAGCAAGCATTCGCCCCTGACGAAAACGCGAAGCCAGAGGTATCCATGCCTGCGTCAAAGTCCGAAAAGAAGAAGCAACAAACGCCAGCGGAGCCAGCAGGGGAGCCTGGCGGCGGCGCTGGTGGGGCAAGCGACCCGGTTGGCGCTGACCGGGTGTCATCTGGTCAGATTGCATATCTGCGCTCAAAGATGAGTGGCGCCGGGGTGAGCGAGGAATCCGTGTGCGCAAGGTTCGGCATCGCGAAACTTGAAGATATCAGCGCTGCCGACTGGAGAACGCAGAAGGTCGACATCCTGGCGATGGGGTGAGTGGGCATGCTGACGTTTGACGAATCGACGCACACCTATCGCGCAGATGGCAAGGTAGTGCCAAGCGTAACGCAAGTGCTTGACGCCTACACGGATCTCTCGCGGATTCCGAAAGACATCCTTGAGAGAAAGCGCCAAATCGGGGTCGCTGTGCATAAAGCGATTGAGCTTGATATGCGCGGCGATCTTGACGAAAGCAGCATCAGCGGCCCCGTTGCCGAGTATTTCGCTGGGTGGCTCAAATTCAAGGCGCACTCCGGGTTTGTTTGTCGGGAAGCAGAGCAGAAGGTGTATTCAAAGAAGTTTGGTTACGCCGGAACGCTGGACCTGGTGGGTGATTTGCCAACCGGAGAGGCACTGATCGATGCCAAGACAACAACCATGCTGTACCCCGCCGTGGGGCCGCAAACAGCGGCATACGCAATGGCGCGAGGAACACCAAAGATCCCTCGATATGCGCTCCTGCTAGACCCCAGCGGGAAGTACAACCTAGAACCGCTCACCAACAAAGGCGATTGGGCGGTATTTCAAGCCGCACTTGTCATTCACTACTGGAGAAAGTCATGGAAATAATTATCAACTCCCCCGATTCCGCAGTTCTCAACAGCGCTGCCGCGGCGTTTCTCGACTCAGCGAAAGGTCTGTGCATCGACTCTGATGCTATGTACCAAGTCGCCGCCGATGAGCTGCGGGCAATCAAGGCCAAGAATCAGCAGCTTGAGGATCAGCGGACCAATCTTGTTGCCCCGCTCAACAAGGTGGTGAAGGACATCAATGCGATGTTCAAGCCGCCGATGGAATTCCTGTCTCAAGCCGAGGGGATCATCAAGCGCTCAATGATTGGCTACCAAAACGAGCAGGAACGGAAACGGAGAGAAGAAGAGGCCCGAGCTAGGGCGGCGGCCGAAGCGGAGGCCGCGAAGGCGCGGGCAAAGATTGAGCAGGAGAGAGCCGCCGCCGAGGAAAAAGCCAGGATCGAGCGGGAGCGCATCGAACAAGAACGGCAAGCATTGATCGCCTCCGGCGACACCGTGAAGGCGGCTCGACTCGAAGCCAAAGCAGAGGCCATTACAGAGGTCGCGCAAGCGAAATCGGAAGCCCTTGCCGAGATGTCGGCGATGGTCGCCGCTGCGCCAGTTATCGCCCACTCTGAGGCGCCAAAAGCGGCCGGCGTAAGCACGCGCAGCGTGTGGAAATGCGAATGCACGGACAAGATGGCATTGATCAAGTTCATTGCCAGCAATCCTCAATTCGCAAACCTTCTTGAGTTCAATGAGTCTGCCGGAAACCAGATGGCAAAGGCGCTCAAGGAGAACATGCGAGTTGATGGCCTGCGCGTATTCGAGGACAAAGTTCTGGCGTCGCGGAGAGCAGCATGAAGTCGTCGCACCCGAAGCCAATCACCATGTCAGGGGTTAAGTCATCGCAAATAGCCGAAATCGGGCATGACGGCGACACCCTGGCCGTTCGATTCAAACATGGAGGGACATATCACTACCACGGGGTTAGCGCCGACGAGTACGAAAAGCTGAAGCGGGCAGAGTCTATCGGCTCGTACCTGCACAAGCACATCAAACCGAAGTTCAAATTTTCCAAGATAGGAGATAGCAAGTGACAACCGCACGAATTTATTCCGTTACGAAATCCAATGTTGATGCGATGCCGCAGGTCACTTTGGTAAAGGCCAACAGCCAGGCGCAAGCCCTGCGTCACGTTGCGCGCTCGATCTACTCTGTACGTCCGGCCACGGCTCTCGAAGTGGCCCACCACATGCAGTCCGGAATGACCTTTGCAGACGCTACCGCGGACAAAGGCGAGTAACGACGATGTTCAAGAACGCCATCGTTTATTCAGTTACTCCGGGCTACCGGATTGATGCCGATCTGCTGTCACGGCGGCCGGCTCGCCCATGTTCCGCGCTCGAAACACGGACTGACGGATTCGCTGCCCCTCGCGATGGCGATCTTGTGCATCTGGTCGGCGGCCATCAGTTGATTTGCTGGGAAACGGAAGACAAGATACTCCCAGGCTCCGTGGTCGCCGAAGCCACTGCTAGTCGCATCGAGCAGATTGAGGAAGAGCAGGACCGGAAGGTTGGGCGCAAAGAGGCGCGCGACATCAAAGAGCGCGTGATCGAGGAACTGCTGCCAAAGGCATTCGTTCAGCACCGACGCACGCTGGCGATTCTCACGAAGCGCTACTTCGTCATCAACACATCGAGTCACGCTCGCGCCGAGGACATGGTGTCGGCGATGCTCAAGGTATTTGATGGCGTGATTGGATTTCGGCCGCTGCAAACCACGGCATCACCAACCTCTGCGATGACGGGGTGGGTGGCGTCCGGAGAATCGCCGGAAGGGTTCTCGATCGACGACAACCTGGAATTGCGCGCCGCGACAAACGGTCAAGCGGCGATCCGCTACACGAATCACACCATCGAAGGCCAAGAGGTGCGCGATCACATCGCTGCAGGAAAGGTCGCTACACGGCTTGGTATGACATGGATGGACCGCATCAGCTTCGTCGTCGATGACAAGCTCCATGTGAAGCGGATACGCCTTCTTGACCTGCTCACGGAGCAAGCCGAGCAACAGGCAGCGGAGGGCGATCAGTTTGACGCTGATGTTCTGCTCTTCACTGGCGAGTTCGACAAGCTCATGGATGATTTGACGCTGGCAATGGGTGGCGTCGCGAAACTTGAAGGCGACTTGATTGGAGGTCATGATGGAAATTGAAGTAAAGATTCTCGACTCGCGCATTGATACCTACAAGATGCGCCCGCAGTACCAAACGGCCGGGGCGTGCGCCATCGACTTGCGCGCCTGTACGCTCATCGATAGCCAATCGCCGATTGAATCCGCCTTCACTTTGTACCCGTGCGAGAAGGTCAAGATCGGCGCCGGCTTCTCGATGCACCTGGTTGATCAGTCGGACGACATTGAAGCCGATTCTCCATACGTCCGAATCGCCGCCCTGCTCATCCCGCGATCTGGACTTGGGAACAAGGGGATTCACCTGTCGAACGTCGTTGGCTTGGTGGATTCTGATTACCAGGGCGAATTCATCATTTCGATCCACAACACCGGGACCGATGAGTTCGTCATCAATCCAATGGAGAGGCTGGCGCAAGCGATGCTGGTGCCGGCGTTGATACCGGAGTTCCGCTTTGTGTCTGAATTCAGCGCACGGACTGAGCGCGGCGATGGTGGGTTTGGGAGTACCGGGACATGAGCGTAGATAACGGTGGGCCGGCGTTTGGTAACGTCATAAGCCTTGATTGCGTTCGCGTCGAGATGGATGGGACGATGGAGTACGAACCGACAATTCAGGCCGGCAATCTCACGGTGCGCGACTACTTCGCGGCGCACGCATCTGATAGCGACATCAAGCACTGGGAAGATGTATTGCGCTTGCGCAGCGACCACAGGATGTTGCCAGATGGATGGAGGGCAATAGCGCGCTACATGCACGCCGACGCCATGATTGCAGCGAGGGGAAAGAAATGAGCTTGGACAAACGAATCAAGACAAAGGTAAAGCCAATCCTCGGGTGTCACTCAGACTTTGACAAGGAGCGAAAAACGCCGCCGCCATTGTGTTCATTCATCGGACGAACAACAGAAAAGGCGTGCGAGCAATGCACCCGGCCGGACGACCCGATGATTAAGCGCGACCACGACGAATAAGGAAACCAATCATGGCATCAGTGAATAAGGTAATTCTGGTAGGGAATTTGGGCGCAGACCCAGAATTGCGCTACATGACCAGCGGAGACGCCGTAGCCAATATCAGCGTTGCGACAACCGATACTTGGAAAGATAAAGCGACCGGGGAGAAAAAGGAATCGACGGAGTGGCACCGCATCGTGTTTTACAGGAAGCTCGCCGAAATTGCCGGTGAGTATCTGAAAAAGGGCTCGCAAGTCTATATCGAGGGGAAGCTGGTCACTCGGAAGTGGACTGACAAGGAAGGGCAGGAGCGCTACACGACGGAGATCGTCGCCGACGATATGAAGATGCTGGGCAGCCGCCAGAGCGAACAATCCGCGCCGCGCGGCGCCCCGACTCAGAATCGCGCTCCGAGCGCACAGCCGCAATCTGGAGGCGGAGGATTCGGCGACATGGATGACGACATACCGTTTGATCGTATTGGGCGCGGAGCAGCGTGCCATGTTATCTAGCACTCAAATAGACATCTCGCTATTCTCGCCAGAGTTCCACGCGGAAATGATAAGTCACGTACTCGACTGTGGGCTTGTAGTTCATACGCGCTGGTTTGATCCAAAAATCGGCAGGTGTTTCGGGCTGTGGCTTGACCCGCTCTACATGTACACAGCGGGCTTGGAGGTCATCGACAAATGACCCCCTGGCAGATCGCAATAGCGAACCTTGAGACGATCAATCGATTGCCATACAAGACGCACTGTACCGGCTGTGGTGTGCCGCTGGACCCGCCGCTAAGGTACGTTGATCCGGACGCCAACAGGTTCTGCACAGAGCTTTGCGGTACGAGGTATCGCAACGAATGGCGCAGAAGGATGCGGGCGGATGAATTAGAAGATGCGGCCAATGGAATTGTTTAGGCGAGGATGATTGAGATGATCGACGAACAAATGACTGCACCGTTATGCAAAAAGGATCAGCTATGACTGACTACCGCACCTATGGGGAAACGCACAACTGCAAGGGCTGCCGCTACTGGTCGGAGATGCTTGCCCGATCCCATGGCGGCCCCGTTGAGGCCGTGTGCCTAAATAGTGACGGCGCCAAGCAAGGCCACTACACCAGCGGTTCCGCTACCTGCGACTCGTGGAAAAGCGGCCACGACGGCGCCATTGACGAACCCGGCAGCGATCCGTGCCGGTACGAGCTGGGGGCATCATGAAGGTACTCGGACTAGCTGGAGGCAAAACGTACTTGGTTGAGGTTTCGCACAATGAACTGGAAAAGGTCTTCGACAAGTATTACGGGAAGCTGCCAGAACTCAAGGTTGGCTCAGTGGTTGATCTTGGCGAGGGCTACGAGTTTCGCTCGGACATCAAGCGAGCCTGTGATCAGATGGCCGACGCCATGAAAGCGTTTGACTCCAAGCGGCTGACGATGCTTCGTTTTGCTGAGATGATTGGTGGCTTGGCGCAGGAGGATTGAAAATGACACGCGCACTTTTACAGAAGGCGCTTGAGGCGCTGGAATTTCATAACCAGCGGTATGAGTTCATCAGAGACGTTGGATACCCCCCGTACAAGTTTGCTGAAACCATGACAGCCGTCCGCGAATACCTCGCGCCAGTGGCACCGAAGGGTGGGGACAAATCATCCCCTACCTTAGATCAAGAGCCTGTTGGATTGTTTCTGCTAAATACCGAAAACGGATATTGGAGACAGTGCGATGTCGGGATCGCTGACGGTGTTCCGCTATACCTCCATCCGGAAGAGGACTGGATTGATGCCACCGGAAAACTACCCGACACAAACGAAGTGGTTCTTGTGTGGGTAGATGGGGAACCCATCACGGCGCAATACTGGCGCCCTGGACCGGATCATCACGGAGAAGCAGGATGGGCCGACAGTTTTTCAGGCGACGAAATTACTGGCGTCACCCATTGGAAGCGGGTTCGGCCGCCAGCAGCAATCAACGCGGCAAGGGAAAAGAAATGACTGACATCGCAGAACGCCTTTACAACCCGTTTCACATGCACGACTCCGCAGTTATGAAAGAAGCCGCCGAAGAAATCGAAACTCTTCGCGGCCGTGTTGCGGAGTTGGAATCAGCAAAACAAATCTGCCCCGTGTGCGCTTCAAAAATCGATGAAGCTGCGGGAATTGATTTGGTCGAGTTGAAACAACAGCTCGCCGCTGTCGAAAACGATTACGCCATCTGCAAACATTCACTGGAGCAACTAAAGCATGACTTAATACGCAAGAACGCGCAACTCGCCGCCTGCGAGAGGGAGCGTGCCGATTGGGAGTTCGTCGGAAAGTCCATGAGTGAGAGGTTTTCTGAGACTAGCAACAAGCTGGCCGCCAGCCAGCACTACGCGCAGCAGTTGCGGGATGCGTTATTGAATGAGCGTAGTGCGCAACGCAGAATGGATCACTTCAAGATGACGGCAGATGCACTGGCCATCCCAAACGACACATCCGCCATAGACCGACTCAAAGCAGGCTACGAGCTGAAGATTGAGACGCTGCGAGAAATGGTTGCGCGATGGATGTGCGATGAAGGATGGGATCAATGCGACATGGATGAGGTTGATCGCTTGGATTCGACCCAAGGCACATCGGCGCTGGTGCTGCTCGGGGAAACAAGAGATGAAGGTGTCGTGTGGTTCGACAAAAACCCACACGCATTTCCAAAAGGGACGCAGTTCTACGCAGCAATCGACGCGAAAGGGGTGGGGTGATGGAATTTGGAAAGGCATCGGCCTCAAGAAACAACGTGACATTCGCCGGAACTGATGAGTTTGCATCGGTCACTGCCAGGGTTCTGGGCGGGTCGAGTCAGGTAAATCGTCTATACGCCCGCCGCATCATGGCCTGCGTTAATGCTTGCGAAGGCGTGCCAACGGAACAGCTTGAGTGGGATAACTCAATGTTCCTCGACATGGTGAAAGAGCGCAACACGCTTGAGCACCAGCGCGACGAACTGCAAGCCAGGTGGGACTACTACCAGAAGTTCTGCCGTAGCCACGGAGCCGAATCGATTACGCAACTTGTCGTACAACGCGACGAACTTCTGACGACATCCAAAGCCCTACTTGAACACATGCAAAAGATTGAGTCAGGAATCGATGTGCCTGATGAAATCTTCTGCCCGTGGGAGGAAGCTATTTCTAAAGCGGAGGGTGGGGAATGATCGCCGAAGATTACTGCAAGAAACAGAGGGTTGATCGTCCGTGGCGAGACTACCCGATTGGCACTAAAGCGTATGCAATCGATGGTGGGCACTGGACGAAAACCGAGCACGGGTGGAAGTGGCCCGGTGGCGGGACATTCCCAACGCCCGGTGCCGATGCGTTTGTGGTGAGCCTGCCACAGAGCGCCAAAGCGGAGGGCGGGGAATGAGCGCAAACCAACCCACTGAGGCGTCATTCCTCAAGGATGTGGCCGAGCATGAAATGCACGTCTTGATGGACAACGGCGTCTATCTCCACATCCGGTTCAAGCGGCCCGGTACCGGATGCTTCCACTTCGATTTGGTCACCTACCCCGGCTATCTGGTCTATTCGGGCGATATGGGATGCTACGTGTTCGCGCGAACAAATGACATGTTCGAATTCTTTCGCGCAAACCGTAAGCACTTGCGCGACGGCCAGACGCTGCCGATCAATCCCGGCTACTGGTCGGAGAAGTTGCAGGCCGTCAATGGCAACCGATTTGAGGCCGGCGCGACTGAACTTGACGAGGATCGCATTACAGAAGTGATCAACGAGTACCGCGCCATGTGGATGAGATTATGCCGCGAAACTGGTATCAGTAAGGACGACAGGCGAGAGCTTTATAAAGCCGTTGACGGGGATGTGCTATATGCCGACGAGCCGAGCGAAATTCTGCGCAAAGCCAACGAGTTCAGCTACCGGGTAGGCGGTCGCTGCTTCCAGTTCGATGACCTTTGGGAGCACAACTTCGACCGCTTCACCTATCACTTCGTCTGGTGCTGCTACGCGCTGGCTTGGGGCGTCAAGAAGTACGACGAGGCAAAAACCGGGACGGGGCTTCAGCCATGAGCCTATATTGCGCATCCGCTGGCGAAGATTGGGGCGAAGGTGACTGGTGGTGGTATGAACCGAACGACGAAGCCCCGCTAGATACCAAGCGAAGTCGCAAGTGTTGCTCTTGCAAGACCAAGATCAAGGTCGGCGATACTGCCCGTCGCGTTCTTCGCGCACGGCCGCCAACGGAATGGGAAGAGATACGAGGCATCGCAGGCGACGAGGTTTATCTTGCCAGTTGGTATCTCTGCGAAACCTGCGGCGATCTGGCTGATTCACTGACGGAACTCGGGTTCTGTTTTGAACTGGGCGGAACCCAGAGCCTCGCGCAGCAGATCAAGGAGTACCGCGACGAGGAAGAGTCATTTGCGATGAGGATCAAGAAATGACCCCAATGCAGTTGGCTGTAAGCAACTTCCTAAAGATCACGCACCCAAGGCCTGGGGTAACAATGCATTGTACGGAATGCGGCAAGCCATTAGAGCCTCCGCGCTCTAACTGCCGATCGCCTTCAGGCAATCGGTTCTGCAAAGACACCAATTGCTGCAGGATCTATCACAACAAGAAGCGAAATGTATCAAAGGAAGGGCTAATCGAACATGACTGAAACCCTGCAAACCGCCATCAAGGCGGTTGAAATCTACGCCGCCAAGCACCCCAGGCCGCCGCACGTCACCCAGGCCCAGGCCGCCGAGATGCTGGGTGTGTCGCGTGCGACGATTTCGCGCATGGTGCGCGCCGGGACGCTGAAACGCAACAAAGTAGGCATGATCCCGATTGCTCAGATTGATGAGGCGCTAGAGCCGGCAACATCTTCCGTGGCGCGGAATTTCTAGGAAGGAGAACAAGATGCACAAGTACATGACGGTGAAAATGCCAGACGGAAGCACGTGGGGCGTCCCGGTTGAGATGATTGCCAGACACCGGGCGACACACTACGCCAAGGAGTTTGATGGGGATATCGAGCGCAGCTTGGCAGAGGACACCATTCCGCTATTTGAGGACGACGACTACGAGATTGAGGACTGGGCCGTGAGCAACATGAACTGGTCTGACTTCGATGGGCATCAAGTCAAACTTTCCGACGCGCCGCCGCCTAACTTTCAAGATGTGTGGATGGGCGGAGACAAAGGGTTTTCCGAAGGGTAGAACATGAAAGACAAAGAAGCGATTTACGACGAGCAGATTGCGCCGCTAATGACGCAACTGTTGGAGGTTTGCAAACGCGAGGACATTCCGTTCTTCGCTTCGTTTCAATACAGCGATGAGGGGTTTTGCACTTCAGCGCAGAGCACTGGGCATTGCGTTTTTGACCACTACCGGGCGCTGGCGCAGTGCGCACTACCTGTCGGCGTGAATGTGGACAAGTACATGAACTGGGTAGC
>JACCDR011771367.1_pt1 | contig 63826 bp, 55 predicted proteins | sample 7446431 | NCBI WGS metagenome assembly JACCDR01 (sample SAMN15323443, study PRJNA562643) | freshwater metagenome | isolation source: river surface water | place: USA:Blue River Watershed | collected 2017-08-17 | reverse complement strand
TTCAAAATCAGTACAATTAAATAAATCCAAAAATGGCTTATCAACAGAATCAATTTGAATATAATAAGTAAACTTTTCTGTTCTATAATCTTTAGGAATATGAATATCTTGTTCTTTTTTAATTAATTTAACATCTTTTATATTTTTTATAAAATTATTTAAAATATCAAAGAGCTCATTGGGAGATAAACTTGAAATTAATTGTATTTTTTCGTCATTGCCACAAATTCGCTCTTCAATAATATTTTTAACCCACGAACCAATAAAAATTATAGAATCTATTTTCTTTAATAAAAATTCTACTGTATGTGCTTTGATAGATGCTATTGTTGATCTAGAATTATTATTACAAGCTCCTCCTATAATATTCTTATCTATTCTGTCTTCTATTTTTTCAAATAATATTTTTTCAAGGTTCAAGTTTTTTTCATATTCTTCAAACTGATATAAATTATGATATACATCAATGATTTCAATTTCAGCTGGAATATAAAGCAAACTATTAATTTCAACAGGTAAAACAAAATCCTTTATAGTTGTAGATTTATAATTATAAATTTTATATACATTAACTATTATTCGCGTATTATATAAAATAGTAAACTCTTCTTTTTCTATAACAGTTCGCATGCATACAGTTTTATAAAAACCATCAGTCGAATTTTCTTTAGACTTACTATGTATTAAATTTGTAATGTTATTACAATGGTATAATGGATTTTCTGTATACAAATTAAAAGTTTTATTGTAAATATTTTCAAATACATCAAGTCCTAATATAACATTACAGTTACTAATAATAATTTCATTCATCTTACAATAATCATTAATAATTTCATAAATTGAGTTATAATAATTTCTATCTTTTAATATTTGCACAGCAGCTTCTTTTTTAATAGTATCAAAAAAATTAGATTTTAATATAATATCCATTGTATTCTATATATAAATATACAGAATTATTATTTTTAATGATTAATTAATTAACTTTTTAAAATTTCGATCAAATACTTTGATCAACAGATTAATGAAATTAATCTAAGTTTTATACCAAATTACTTCAATTTATCGAAACTTTAGATCAAATTAATCTGAAGTCAGCAATTTGACATTTTTGTTTTTTTCGTCGTTAATGTATGCAGTTTTCATGTTTTGTAAATCATTGTTAAAGTTATCTCTCATGTAATTGTAAAATAATGTTCTAATATAAACATTTTTTTGTTGAGTAGTAACATATGATTCAATTGTTTTTTTATTATCTTCTAATATCTTGTCTTTTGCATTTCCAATAAATTTATCAAAATATTTTGGATTTGCATCATACATTAATTTGAAGTATTCACATTTGTTGATTTTCTTTTCTGGTTTTTCTTTTATTGATGATTTTGTGCTCTTTTTTGGTTTTTCAGATTTAGTTGTGCTTTCTGCTTTAACAGCAGGTTCACTTAATTTATCTTTTAATCCATCTACTTCACTTTCACTTTCACTTTCACTTTCGCTTTCATTCTTCTTACTTTTAGATTTATCTTTTTCTTCTTTTTTATCTTCTTTTTTATCTTCTTTTTTATTATTTTCTACAGAATTAATTTGAGGTTTTTTTCTGCTTGTTTTTACAGGAGCTTCTTTCTGTTCTTTATTTGCATTACCAATTAATCCAGACAAATCATTTTTATCTATTAAGATACCTAACTTTTCTAAATTATTAGATAGGTTATGTACTACTTCTCTATCGACATTATGAGCATTTTTTAGATGTTCAACATCATTAGCTAATTTTTCTAATTTATTATTATATTCACCAATCATTGGTAAAATAGTATTATTCAAAAGATTAAAAGTATCTTGAATTGATTTTGACATGTTAGCTATGTGATATTTTATATATATTATGTATTTATATAAAATTCAGTTTTTGTTTCGAAGGCAAATGAATGTTTTTGTTTCGAAGGCAAATGAATGTTTTTTGTTTCGAAGGCAAATGAATGTTTTTGTTTCGATCAAAATATTGTTTTTTAATAATTTGAATTTGGTGTTTTTGATTTTTAAAACCACATATGTGCTTCATCGCCATAACTATTGTAAGTTGATGTTTGATATTTATTAACATTTCTTCCACTTAAAACATTTGATTTATAATCTGTGTGTTCATAAAATTCAGAAAAAATAGCCTTATATAAATAAGGATCATTTTCTTCTACATTTATCAACCATAATTTTGCCTCAACAACTGATCTAAATTTTCTGTTATTAATAGTTTTATGTTTTAATAACCAAGCCGCACAATTTTCAACTTGAAAAGGAGGAATATATTCAACTGGTCTTAAATAAAGAGTAAGAGAATTTGGAACTAATCCACTCATATTGTATATTTTATGTTAATTAATATTTTTTATAATAAATATATATCAGAAGTAGCTCTCGTAATTGCAGTATATGTAGTTTTTATTAAAGCTCTTTTCATTTGTGTGATGTCTTTTTCATAAGTAGTAATTACATTTTTTATATTATTAATATTAATTAATACAGTATCGAATTCACTACCTTGTGATTTGTAAATTGTAATACAATAACCTCTTGATAAAACAGGAATATTTAATCTGGAATATTCTAATAGTTCATGATATAAATATCTTCCATACCTAGCTTTTATGATTTTAAGTTTTTCTGTGATTACAGATTCGCGAATATTTATTATTTTATAAATTGTATCTGGTTTATCAATTCTTTGTATTGACAATAATTGACACTTAAAGTATCCTTCATGTGTTTCATCAATAAGTTTTAAATATTTGTTTATTTTTGTATAGATTTTAATTTCTCCTGTTTCAACAATATCAAATATTTCTCCATTATATATAGTTCCGACAATTTCATTAAAAGAATATACTGTTTCTTCTGATGACGGTAATATATTGCTATGGTTGTTATTTTGTTTTAATTTAGGTTCATTAGAATTTTTCATAAAATATTTCATTCTTTCATAACTCATATTGTTATTATCATTTTTTTGTTCGTCTTCAAAATTATACACTTTAAAAGTGTAAACATCATTTATATTTTTTATACAACATCTATCACCAACATAAAAATCATGTATATAAGGTCTATCATTATGTTCATTCAACATATTTTGAACATTGAAATTAATTTTTTCACAATCTTTATTAGAATAAGATAAAATAACTAAATCGCTCGTTTTTGTTTTCCACAAATTAATATATTTCATACATAATGCGTCATAAGATGGTAAGTAATTTTCACCATATTTTAACATGTTAAACGGGTAATCAACAATATCAAAACTACTTGGATTTATTTTAAATTTATTAATTAAATCTAATATATTTGTGTTAATACTAAATATTTTTTCTGTTTTTGCTCGCATTACTTTTGTTAATTTAATACAATTCCATTTTTCTTCTACTGCTTTTGTAAATACAATACTTGATTTTTCATTAACTGGTGGTAATTGCCAAAAATCTCCGGTCATAATACATTTTAGTACCTTATCGTATTTTTCTAAAATGTGATAAACAGTTTGAATTATTTTTTCATATAAAAATTTTGATATTGTCGAACACTCATCAAAAACTATTATATCATAATTTTTTAAATACTCAATTTTCTCAATCACATACTCATATTCTAATACTTGAAATTTATAAGTAGGCTTTAAAGCAAGTAATTTATGTATAGTTAAACATTCAATATTAGTACCATATTTTTCAGATATTTTTTCTAATACTTGAGTAGCTTTATTAGTAAAAGCACAATAAATTATTCTATATTTATTATTCTGAAAAATATTACTCAATACAGTTGATTTACCAGAACCAGCCGCACCTAATAATAAATAAAACATATTTGTAGGATGTTCAATAAAATTATTTATGTATCTGACAGCTTCATGTTGATTTTCATTTAAAACTAATGTTGGTAGATTTGTTGTATTTTGTGGTATTTCATTTGTTGGGTGATTTTTTTCATCTTTTGTTTCATCTTTTTCATCTTTTGTTTCATCTTTTTCATTTTGTGGTACTGTATTATCTTCTTGAAGTTTGTTATTCTGCATTTTGAGTTAATTATATATTAATATACTATTTCAATTTTAACCAATAAAAAAATAAATAACAGAGTATAGATAATATGAATAGTTTTGACCAATTGTACATAGAATTTTTAATTGTATTAATTTTCTATCTAATGTATAAATTATATAAATGTTATAATATCGATGAAGAAAAAGAAAATGAATTGAAAAAAAAATCATATTCATATATGGAACATAAAGGTGATAAAATTTATTTTGCTAGTGATCATGATATTAATCATCCTGATCATCCAACAAAAAAATTAGCTACTCATTACGATGTAGAAAAAATGATTAAATTACGCGAGAAAGACAAAAAAGTTCTTTCGCATAAAAAATTATTAAAAGGAATAAAAAATGGTTTAATTTCAGGAGGGTTATTAGGACTTGTTATGAGCGGACCACATGGTGTAGTTGTACATGGAATAATGATGGGCGCAATATCACCTATTATCATGATAGCAAAACATAATGATTTATTTTAACCATTTAACAAGTCGGGGGTAATATATTACCCTTAAGTAATTTCTAACTTGATAAAATTTAGATTAATTTTATTAATCAATTGATCAAAGTAATTTGATCTAAATTTTCAATTAATCATTGAAAATAAGTTAACTTTTAAAAAGTTTTAATTTGGTATAAAACTTAGATTAATGAAATTAATCTGTTGATCAAAGTATTTGATCGAAACTTTAAAAGGTTAAAAGGTTAAGATTATTTCAGGAGCCCTATGTGTACTTAACCATTTAACAATTTGACAAAATAAAAAATAAATAATTTAGCTTATTACCTATTTATTTTATCTACCATCGTCTCCACTATTGGTTCCTCCATTTATATTTAAGACACCTATGTATCTTTTATCAAAATAACGCTCATAATCAGAGTCATCAGGATTACCGCCGTAATTGTAAGTTTGATAGCCTACTAGGTCATTTTGATACAACATGTTGCATATATTTTGATGATGCTCATCATCAAATATATTATTAACATTTATTTTTTTGAAACGTTTATTTAGTTTATTTTCGGTAAATTTATTAATTTTGCAGACATTTTTAGGGTAAGACATTTTAATGAAATTGAATGATAAGTATATACTTATATCCAGATAGTTATTGTATATAAGAATAAAAAATTCAATTTTTTTATCTATAAATTTTGATATAAAAGGATTAAAAGAATAACAATATAAAAAAGCTAAATTTTGTATAGTAATTAAGGATTTAATCTTCAATCTTGATATAGAAAATTAACCATATTGCTATGGATATAGGATTTCACCCTAACTCAACATTGTTACTTCATGGAGGAGAAATATCAAATTTAAGTAATATTCAAGTAGGTAATTATTTGATAAATGATACTAATAATAAGCAAGAAATCACAGCAATAGAGAATAATACTAATTGTGAGACATATAAAATATATCCTTTAAATGACCATAAATATGAAAATGAAGCATTTATTATAGGTTCAGCTAATGTAATATTATTATATAAGCATGATTTATATGTTTACATTAAAGCAAGTGAATTAATAAATGACTATTCAGATTATTTTTTAGTTTATAATAAAGTTTCATATCCTAAAACAGATGTGGATAATGATCCTTATCTTATAGGTTGTATTATTGGAGGTATGTTCGAAAACTCTCCAGATGGAACAAATCAATTAGAAATAGATAATGTATTTAATTACAAATACATACCTGATGCTTATTTGTACAATACAGAGTCTATAAGAATAAGGGTACTTGATGGCATAATAGATGCTAATTCAGCAGAAATTGCTGACTCAACAGAAATTACTAATTTAGCAAAAAATACTCATTCAAAAACACATATAAGAGCTCATTCAGTTAACAAAATAACAAAAAAAGGATCAAAATCAGAACCATCTACTCCCAAACCACTAAGAAGTATATCTAATAGATCAACTCCAAGGCAAATTAGTTCACGAACCAGTTCACAAACCAGTTCACAAACAAAATCACGTAGTAATTCACAAACCAGGTCGCAAACAAATTTGCAAACCAGATCACGTAGTAAATCACAAACAAATTTGCAAACTAAATCACGTAATAATTCACAAACTTTAGATTTATTAGAATCATATAAACCATTAAATTCATCAATAAAAGTAAAATTAGTTAAAAGGTCAAAATCACAAAAACATATCACAACAAAACCTACAAGAAGATCAAGATCAAAAACACCTAAAAAAATAAAAGCATCAACAAAAAATTCTTCAAAAACTAATATAAAAATTAAATCCTCATCTCCAGTTAAAAAAACAAAAACTATTAATAGAAAAACAAATTCTCCAACTAAACAAACTAAGAGACATCCTTCACCAATTAAAACAAAATCACGATCAAACTCTTTGACAAAATCAAACTCTTTGACAAAAAACTCACATTCACAACCACATTCACAACCAAAATCAAAATCAAAATCAAAATCTCGATCAAACTCTTTGACAAAATCAAACTCATTAACTCATCAGACTCTTGATATACAGCCTTTAAATTTAGATGATTCAAATATGACAAATAGATTACACCCAACAAGTCCAATACATAGTAACAATAAACAAACTTATTTTAAAATAAACATTACAGATTATATAACCCAAGCACAGATTAAATTTTTAGTAAGAAGTTTAGGATTTAATTATTATGTTGAGAATAAAATACTTTATATAAGTAAAAACTTATTTAAGTTAACAAAATTTCATATGGAAAAACATGAGAATTCGGATTTAATCAATATTCACACAGAAGGAAATGGTAGATTTTTACTTTCATCATGTTTATTAGTAAATTATTCAAAATACTAACTATGTAATTTGGTATAAAATAATAAAAAATAATTTATATATTATTTATACTATCATGTCAGGCGTATCACAAATTATTAAAGAAATTAAAAAACATGATTTAGCAAAAAATAAAATATCATCTGATGATTTTATAAAAAACAATAATCTAAAGCTTCATACATCTAATGAATTACCAAATTGTGTGTATTTTGGAACAACATATTTAATTGATGAAAACACTATAATAAAACTATATTCATATATGACAAATGATGATGAAAATATATATTTTTTTAAACATGAAATACCATTTTACTACAAATGTATAATAACATTTGTAAAAGTACCCAACAAAAATAGAATGCCTACTACAAAAAATAATATAATATCATTTAGCATAGCAGAAACTGAACAATATGTTAATTGTCTCTTAAAACAAAAATATAAAATATACACATTACAATAATGTCAATCATTTAACTTGTTAAGTACTCATAGGATCCCATGTAATATTCTTAAGCATTTTCAGCTTTTAAAATTTGATATTTTTTGATTTTTTCTATTAGGTTTTCTATTCTTCTTTTAGCAAATCCTTTACTATCGACTAACCAATTTAATAAATATTTAAAATTACAATCAACAAATGGTTCTTTATTGAAATTGGAAACAACTATGTCATCATCAGGAATTTTTTTAAATTGTTCTATAGCTTTTAATTGATGTTCAGTTAATTCAATGTTTTTAAATTTTTTCAAAACTGTTTTTTCTCCAATACGTGGTGTCTTTGGTGCAAAATCACAACCTAATATTACTGCTATTTTTCTTATTGTATTAAGATTAGGTTTTTTAATTTTAGAATTTTTTTCTATTTGTAATAAAATATTATCTCTTGTGTATTTTAATATCTTTTTCGTTTTTGGATGTTTTCTGTAATGAATCTTTGCTCCGAATACGATTGGATCAGTATCTCCAGAATATACACCATCACATTGATCCGTCGATGATAAAAACGCCGCTATTTGTTCTGCTTCATATCCTTTTGGTGAGTCAATATAATGAATATTAAAACAATTTAGTATTAATTTAATATCATTAATCATACTCGAAGTAATTACAAAAGCTTGTTTTTCTAAAGCTTGTTTTTTTAATCGCATTTCATTGTTAAACATATTATTAATAATATTACCTTCTGTGTCAAATTTATCATTTGGCAAATTATTAATTTCATCATTTCCAATATCTAATAGAATTTCATCATTTAATATTTGTGTATTAACTGCGGGAAGTAAATTATTAGGATTTGTCTCAACTACATTCAATATATTATTTATAATATCATTAACGCCTTCGACATTAAACTCGTTGTTATTAACATTAAACTCGTTGTTATTAACATTAAACTCGTTGTTATTAACATTAAACTCGTTGTTATTAAATTCATTAACATCAGCATTGTTATTAGTATTTTTATTGTCATTGTTGTCATTTTCGTCATCACTGAATAATTCATTTATTTCATTTAATTGTTGAATAGCTTTATCACGTTTCTTTTTTCTTTTTTGTTGTTCTTCTTGTTTTAACGGATTATGATAATTATCTCCATCGTGATCAAATACCCATAATTGTTTAATTCCTGCAAGATACATCTCAACAACATTGTGTAAAATAATATTAATATGTAATGTGGGATTTCCTTGACTATCTGTAAGTTCATTAATTTTTGCCGAACCTAATGAACTTCTATATATTTCATATGACGCATCAATAGCAATAACTTTATCTTTTAAGTCAGTTAATTTCACAATACTTAAATGGTTAAATAAATTGTAGAATTTTTTTATACCCATCTTTTATATTTATAATCTATTCAATTTTTAACACGTTAAGTTTTTAATTTATTTAAAACTTTTAGAATTTTGCGTTAGCTTGATAAAATATCAAGATATTTAGCGAAGTCAGAAAAAGCGTAAAGGCACTATAATGCTTCTGATGAGCTAAAAGGCTAAATCGATATGATAAAAAATGTATTATAGTTATGAATGTAATATAATATAAAAAAGGTAAATTACATAAATTATTTTGTTGAGATTAATATAAAGTTATATTAATAAATAATGGCAAACATAATCGATGATGTAATTTATAAAGTTAATAGTATTGTACCATTTAATACATTATGTATCGTATCATGTATATTGTTATTTATATTAGTTGTTAATGCTATGCAAATACGCTATATTGAAACTGCTTTGTTAAATGGATTTTGGAAAGCAAATAGTGATTATTGTAAAGATGCTGGAATAAAATCGATGTTATTATATTTAGATATAAATGGTGTTGATGTTTTATACAAAAGAATTCCTGCGTATATTCTAATAGAAAATAATGAGGGAGTAATTATAAATAATCCCGTGAAAATAAGACTTAATTCTTTATTTGATTTGTCACAAACCTTAACCTCATGTAGAAAATATAAAATGAATATAGACTGGTTAGAAACTACAGATTATGAGATGTTTTTTCCATCAAATCAAATTCTATATTATTATCCAAAATGTGGAAAAATAGTATTAACTGGATACGGTGATAACATTTATGCGGTTTTATTTAAAGATAATTCTATGACAGAAATCTTGCAACATAATCAATCTAATGAAGAATCTAATTCTGTAAGTTATGATTTGCCAAAAATCAATGTAAGTAAAGTCATGAATAAATTCAAATCAGCCATGAAAAAAGAAAAAAAAATAGAAAATGAAAATTCAGAACAAAATAATAATTCAGAAGAAATATAAACTTATTGACTTATTGACTTATCAATTTATTAACTTTCTTATTAACTCATCACTTTTACGCAATGTAGTTTATGTCTTTTATTATCAGCTTTTTGACAAATTCTTGAACAGTAATATGCTTTTTTACATCTTGAACATATAGATAAATCAACTTGTAATTTGTGATGATCGCAATAACTACAACATTTACTACCATGAGCTTTTAATACTAAATTAATATTTTTTTTAATATCTAATAGTTCAGTTAATCCTTGAGTTAATACTGTTTCATCAACTTCATCACTAGGAAGTAGTTCAATATATCCAACAAAATTTAACATAATATATTCCCCAATTATATGATTCAAATATATATCAACAGGAAAAATCTTATTTTGCATATAAACATCCCTTGAGTTATTATTCTCAAATTGAATTTTCTTTTTTACTAAAAACATATCAGAAACTTGCTTATTTATTACTATTAACAAATTCAGTAAGGGTTTACCATCTTTATAACTATAAGATCCCTGATAGCCAAAATCTTCATATTTAATAGTAAATTCTTCTCCTATTTCATTCATAAATTTTAATTCTTGCGGAATTTCATTACTAACTTGCTTGTAAGCTTTATATTTAGCTACTTTTAAATTATATAATGGCAATTGTGTCTTATATAATTCTTCCATTAATTTAATATTATCATTATTGTACCTAGGTGATATATAAATTTCTAATAAATTTTTACTTATCACAAGTTGATTTCTGTTGATTTCGCCAAATGTTATTTCTATTTCTATATTATTGCGAATTTCTATAGGTAACATTTCATTCAATAATCTTAATCCATCCATCGCATTACCTTTTATTTCATCTAAATTTTCGGATTTGTCTGGTGTGTCTTTTTTATCTAAAGTATCATATTCACCTAATTTATCATATTCATCTTTTTTGTCTAAATGGTTATTTAGGCCAACCATTACAAGCTGATAAATTGTATTATAATTGTTTTTAAAATTTGTCCAAAATTGTTTCGCATAATTATTTAGTTCAGTATTTCTTTCAGTGTTCATTTTGATAATTAATTATCAATTACTTTTAGTTACTTATATACATTATATTAAATTCAATTTTAACTTGTTAACTTGTTAATTTTCAAATATCATTTTATTTAAAGCTGTATCGACACAAAATAACTTATGAATTAAGATAGTTGCAAGTGGTATGATAATCACAGGTAGACAGCTATTATAATAATTAACTGCAATTATAATAATAATAATTGTACCAAGTAAATCCCAAGCAGCAAGACCGAATATTCTATCTTTGTGAAATCCTTCATTTGGTTTACCGAAAATATCTTTATATTCGCAAAACATTATTTGCTTTTTATTTTTATATAAAACTATAACTAATTACTAATTATATATTATATTATTTTATTCTTTCGTAGTAAAATATCTAATACAAATAGAAATGTGCGGAATTTATTTATGTTTTCATAATGGTAAAGAACCTAATACTTATTATCATAATTCTTTGCAAAAAAGAGGACCAAATAATACTTCTATTTATTCTCATGATAAATTTTTAATTGCATTTTATAGATTAGCAGTAGTTGGGGTAAATAATGGTGTACAACCTTTTATTCATAATAATATTATTCTTGTATGTAATGGCGAAATCTATAATTATAAAGAACTAATAAAAAAATATAATATCGTATGTAATACTAACTCAGATTGTGAAGTAATATTACATTTGTATTTATTATTAGGAATCACCGAAACAGTTAAATTATTGGATGGGGAATTTGCATTTATCTTAATTGATAATCATAATATTTATTTTGCGAGAGATCCATTGGGAGTAAAACCTTTGTATATTTATTACAATGATCAAAACTTAGAATTATCAAGTCTAATTTCTGGATTTTCATCAAATACTATATTAAATAACAACATATCAAATAACACAACATTTAATCAACTGAGATCACAAAATCATATTAGACATGTTGAACCACGAAATATTTATATTTTCAATTCTACAAATTTTAGTTTGACTACCTCTACATATAAAGAATTTATTTATTATCCAACTCATAATGATTATGAAGTAATTTACGAAACATTTAAACAAGCAGTGTTAAAAAGAATTCTTCAATCTGATGAAAACAAAATAGGATTTTTGTTAAGTGGAGGTCTCGATAGTAGTTTAGTTTTATCTATTGCTATGGAATATTATTCATCTATTAAATTTATACCCGACGTTTTTACATTTGGATTTGATGAAAATGCATCTGATGTTAAAAGTGCAAAAATTATGGTAGACTTTCTGAGAAAAAAATATGGAGATTCTTGTATAAGATGGCATTTAGTTATAAGAAATATTTATGAAGGTCTAATAACTATACCAAATGTTATTAAAGATATTGAAACTTATGACACTACAACTATAAGAGCATCAACTCCTATGTATATAATTAGTGAATATATATCAAAATTAGGAATAAAAATAGTTCTTAGTGGTGAAGGAAGTGATGAATTATTTGGTGGATATTTATATTTTCAACATGCTCCAGATAAATCAGGTTTTATATATGAAATCGTAAAATTATTAAATGAAATTTATTTATATGACGGACTACGTGCTGATAGGTCTACCGCTGCGCATGGACTTGAAGTACGTCCTCCATTTTTAGACAGATATTTTATTGACTCAGTTTTATCACATTTTGATTTATCACCAAATGTTTCAAATAAAAATTATTTAACTAAATTATTATTAAGAAACGTATTTAAAAACAAAAATTATTTACCTGATGAAATATTATGGGGGAAAAAAGAAGCATTTAGTGATGCAGTTGGATTATCTTGGAAAGATGAAATAGTTAAATACACTGAATCATTAAATAATATTCAAGAATTTGAAGACAAAAAATTAACTAAAGAAATGAGATGGTATAAGCAATTATTTTTCAAATACTACAATAACACTAATATATTAACAAAATACTGGCTTCCAAATCAAAACTGGATTAACACAGGATATGAACCTTCAGCGAGAGTATTACCAAATTATTAAATTATTTTAACTATACAGTTATATTATATTACCCTTAAGTAATTTCTAACTTATTTTTAACTATAAAGTGTTAACAATTTTACAATTCAAAGATAATATATTACATTATATTTCATTTTGATTTAAAATTGTTTTTAAAATAAGTTATAAAATGGATATAAAAAAGAATACAGGAATAATTTTATCAGAAAATAATTACTCATATTCTGGGGAATTATTGTGTAATTATAAGAAAAGAAAGAAAAATCATCAATCGACAGAATATGATTTTTTAAAAATACCTGTTGCTCATGGATTAGGAAGATACGAATATGCTAATGGAGATATTTATATTGGTAACAGTTATTACGGAAAAATAGATGGATTTGGAAAATACATATTTAAAAATAAAAACGTATATATTGGTTTTTTTTCGTACGGTAAAATTCATGGTATAGGTACATATTATGACTACATAAATAAAACTGTATCAAAAGGGCAATGGAGAAATGATAAAAAACATGGAGAATTTATAGTTTCAGATATGTTGAATAAGTCATTAATGTCATTTGATAAACAAATATTATTTGATAAACAAACACCATTAAACCCCCGCGAGTTAACAAGCAAAATATGTTTATACATTGCCAATGAATTAAAAACATCAGAAGAATGTGAATATATATCTTGTAATTATTTGCAAACTACTAAAGAGGGAAAAACTCAATCAAAATTTAAAAAAAAACAATATATGGGAAAAACAAAAAAATGCGTTTGTTGTGAAGTTGATAATTGTGATAGTACAAATGATAAATGTGGACATGTTGCCTTATGTTATAATTGTTTGATAAAATGTGATAAATGCCCTATATGTCGTGTACCAATAGGCAAAGTAATAAAATTATATGTTAGTGTAAATTAACCATTTAACAAGTTAACAAGTTAATAAGTTAATAAGTTAAGTGCCCATAGGGTCCCTAGAATAATCTTAACACGTCAAATTTTAAAAAGTTTTAATATAAAATAAAATTATAAAAGATTAATATTTAATTTTTATTAATTTAGAATTAAATATTTTTTTTAATTATTTATTTTTTATTATATACTCATTATACAAAATGCTAGGTGCAGGAAAAAGAAAAACTAAGAGACGTAAATCTGTTGATGGAGGTGCTAAGAGGAAGAAATCCCGTTCTCGCTCTCGCTCTCGTCGTCGTCGATAAATGAATAATTACGAAATACTAATTATAAAAAATAACAATGAGATTTTTGTCTTCATGCTAAAATAAATTTTCAACCAGTTGTTAATTTAAAAAATTTAATATATTTTACTCATCATAAGTATTTTTACTTTGTTTTCAGACTTATACTAAAATGCATATACTATATAGACCGACTTTTATTTTTTGCTGAAAATGATATATGCGATTTTTTGTATTTTATTTTTTGTTAAATTTACTATAAATTTTTAAATGGGTAATATATATAGTAAATAAATGAAAAAATCAAAAAATCAAAGTTCAGTAAGAGTAGTTGTAAGAATTAGACCATTTAATAATAAAGAAAAAAATAGTTCTTCAATTATTAAGGCAAATAAAACAACAATAAAACTTGCAAATAAAGATACATTTACATTTGATCAAGTGTTTAATGAAGAGTCAACACAAGATGATTTATATGATGATGTTGGCGAAAAAATAGTTAAAAATGCATTTGAAGGTTATAATAGTTGCGTATTTGCATATGGTCAGACGGGCTGTTTTGTTAAAAATACACGTATTATGATGTATAATGGAAGTTATAAGAAAATACAGAATATATCATTAAATGACATAATTATGGGCGATGACTCGACACCTCGAAGTGTTATAAAATTATTTTATGGTCATGAAGAAATTTATAAAATTAAAATGAAAAAAAAATCATACACAATAAACGAAAATCATATTTTAGTATTATATTACGGCGACCAAATTGTGGAAATACCATTGTTATCATATTTAAAGTTACCAGATAATATTAAGAAAAAATGCAAATGTTTTACAACATCAATTAGTAAAAATTATATACAAAATCTAAGAATTATAAAAAATATTATCAACAACGAAGATATTAACGATCAAAATACAGTTAATCAAAATACAATTAAGCGGACGTTTAAGTTTTCGTTGAAAAAAATTAAAGAAAAACTTAAATTATATAATAGTCAAAATACAATTCATCCTAATGAAGCTGAGTCAAATAATATTTTAGATTCTTTTATTTATATTTTAGATTCTGTAGGTTATAAAAATAAAATCAAAGACAACTATTTGTATATTACTTTTAATAATACAAAAATACAATATGACGAAAATGGTAATATTAAGTTAGTATTTAACGGTCAATATATACCTATTCACAATAAATATTCTTTTAAAGTCGAATATAATGAGTATGGTGATTATTATGGATTTATGATTAACGGAAATCATAGATTTATTGGCGTGGGATTTAATGTATTAAGAAATTCAGGAAAAAGTACCAGCATGTTCGGTGATAAAATTATCGGACCTGGTATTATTCCTAGAATATGTGATTCATTATTTACAAATCAAAATCCTAATAATACGCAAATAAAATATCAAGTTGAAATTAGTTATTTTGAAATATACAATGAGGGAGTATATGATTTACTTAATCCTATTTCAGGTAAATTAAAAGTACGACAACATCCAACATACGGACCATATGTAGAAAACTTAACTCAAATTATGGTAACTGATTCTAAGAGTATTATGAAATTAATAAATCAGGGAAATAAAGAAAGAACAACTGCTGCAACACTTATGAATAATAAAAGTAGTAGATCTCATGCTATAGTTACTATTTATTTTACTCAAATAATCATGCCAAAAAAAGGGCGTATGAATATCAAAGATATGAATATCAAAGATATGAATGTTGAAGATATGAATATCAAAGATATGAATACCGAAGACATGGATAACGAAGACGACGAAGAAAGTATTAATTCAGTTCATTTTGATATTCCTGAACTTAATGATGATGAACCATCATTACAAAAAAAGAGTAAAAACAAACCTCGCGAAATAATGAGTAAAATAAATTTAGTTGATTTAGCAGGCAGTGAGCGAACTGAATTATCACAAGTTGTTGGAGAAAATTTTAAAGAAGCAATGGAAATTAATAAATCACTTTTAACATTAGGTATTGTAATAAATTCATTAGCAAAATCATCCGTTCCTACTAAAAAAACAAAAAAAGGTATTATGAAAAAAGAACAACCAGTAATTCAATTTAGAAATTCTACTTTAACATGGATTTTAAAAGAATCATTAAGCGGAAATAGCAAAACTTATATGTTAGCAAACATTTCGCCAAGTAGTTTATATTATGATGAGACATTTAGCACATTAACTTATGCGCAAAACGCTAAACAAATAGTTAATAATGTTTTTGTTAATGAAAATCAAAATTCTAAAATTATTAACATATTAAAAGAAGAAATTAAATCATTAAAAGACAAGCTAAAAAATGCAAATAGTCAAGATATTAGAGAGATCAATGAAGAATTAGAAGAAAGAGAAACTCTTATTAGAGAAAAAGAGAAAACATGGGAACAAAAACTTAAAGATAGTATGATGTATAATGAAAAAATAAAACAAGAATTTACTATTCAGCAAGAAGAACTAAAACAAAAATTATTATTGGAAATGTCTGGTGCACTTTCTGCTATCGAGGAACAAAAAAAACAAGAACTTGATTTAGCAAATAAACATTATGAGATAAAACAAAATGAATTTGAAAAGAAAAAAATAGTAGAAACGGCTGTAGAATTACATAAATATTATGAAGTTAATATCAATGAAATTAAGAAATCTTATGAAGAGAAAGAATTAGAAATAAAAAAAGCATATGAAGAAAAAGAGAAAGAGTTAAAAATAAAAGAGTTAGAAATAATAAGATTAGCTAAAGAAAAAGAGTTAGAAAAAGAACAAGAACTTAAATTAAAAGAACAAGAGCTAAAAAACTCCATCGAAGAAAGAGAGAAAAAGCTTATTAATAATGCCTTGTTAGAAATCGAGCAATTAAAAAATAATAACAACTTATTAAAAGAAACTCTTAACACAAATCAACAACATTTACAAATACAAATGAGACAATATTTAAATGATAGAATGGTTTTAACAAACCAAATTCAGCAATTACAAGCAAAATTGTCATATGAAGAAACAGAGGAATTAATTAATATTAAATCAAAAAAAGAAGATGAAGAAAAACAATATTTTATATTAAAAGAAAATTGTGAGATACTTGATAATAAACTAAAACAAGACACAATAAAACTAAATGAAATAATGAATAAACATAACACATTGCTTGATGAAGTTAAAGTTCTTACTAATCAAAAAGAAACATTAAGTTCCGAATTAGTAATATTAAAATCTGAATATGAAATAATACATTTAAAACTCGAAAATGATAAATTAGAATATAATGATTTACTATTAAAAAAAGAAATCCTTCATACAGAACTTACGAAACTAAAATCTCAATTAATCAATAGTATTGAAGATATTAAATCAAATATATCTGAAGATAATTTGCTAAAAATTAAAAACGGGTTCGACATAATATACACAAATATTACATCATTAAATGATTAATATATTTAACTTAAAATTGAAATATAATATTTAATATAAAATGAGTAGAAATAATTATAACCGAGCATCATTTTCAAATAATAAATCAAATCCATGGAGTAATAATAATAATTCAGGTACAAAATACAACCAGCCTCGTAGTCAATCCTTGTTTAGTAAAAATGAACAGCCAATAAATATTAATGATATTATCAGTAAAATGCAGATCCCTCCAATAAATGGCGGAACTGACTTGAGTATTAAATATGATGAGGTATACGCGAGTACGAAATGCGCATATGCTGTATTGCTAATGTTAGGTGATTCATTTTTACCTGGTGTTTTAGCAACTTGTTATAGTATATTAAAATATGATAATACTGGTTATGACATAGTTGTTATGGTAACAACAAATGAAAAAGATAAAACTGCTAACTATAATGTATCTGAAGAATGTATTAATATCATAAAAAAACTTAATAATTTTGGAAAAAATAGAATTGTTATTGCTAGAATTCCTTACATATCAATAGTTACAAATATTAATACAATATCACCACAAGCAAGAGAAAATTATGGATCATGGTTTTATATTGCTTATACAAAATGGAATATTTTACAATTAATACAATATGATAAAGTTTTATTATTAGACGCGGACGCAATATTACTAAATAATGTTGATTTATTATTTCAGTATGATGCTCCAGCTGCTCCTTTTATGTATCCAAATTTTCTTGAATATAATTGTTTATCAAAGAATCCTTGCAAATTTAAATTAGATTTACAATATCTAATTAAGGGCGATGATAAAATTACAGGATTTGATGGAACATATGCTGATAGAGAAAAAATGACTTTAGATATTATGCGAACAAAATTAACTACGCAACATCAATTTGTATTTGTTGCTTCAACTATATTACTTCAACCAAATCAAGAATATTTCAAAGAATATGTAAATAGATTGTTAACAGAACCATTAGACAGAATTGATAGTATAAATAATATTACTTGTAATTCTATGTTTGATGAAAAATCATTGGCAAAATACTACACAGATAAAGATATTCAGTTTACAATAATTCATCAGCGATTTAATGCTTATACAGATAAAGCTGCATTACTTTCGGGAGATCTCCCTCAAATTAATCATTATGTTAGTTCGAAACCTTGGGGAGATACAGTCACATATCGCGACAAACGTTCAGGGTGCATTGTAACTGAAAATATATATGAATACGATGATATTAAATGTTGGTATAAGTTAGTCGAAGACTCATTAAAATCAAACATTTTAGTAGTTGATGATTATTTGTTTCATATTAAAAAAAATGCAAATGACGCAATGAATAAAAAATTTGCAGAAAGAATAAATAATGTTAGAAGTTTAAGTAAAATTGGGTATGTTAACAGAACAAGTAATGCGTATTTTAATTTAACAGGATCATTTTCATATGAAGGAATAGCTCCATTAGCACAGCGTCCAGAAACTTATAATAAATTTGAAGATTTAAATTTAAAAAATTCAAATAAAAATATTGACACATCAAATGGTAAAAGAGAAGCTGACGTATCAGGCGGAAGTGCATCTTCTAATGAGCGCAGAACAAATAGAGTTAAAAAATCTACTCGCACAAAAAGCAAAACTAAAAGTGCTAAATCAAGAAGCAGAACCCCAAAATCTAAAAATACAAGAACTAAGAGTAAAACTAAAAGAACAAAAAGTAAAAGTAAATCAAAGCAAAAAAATGAACCAATTAATTTGGTAAATTATTAATTAACAATTTAATAAGTTAGGGGGTAATGTATTACCTTTGACTTGTTAAATGATTAAAAAATTAATAAAAGTTTACAAGTAATAACTTGTAATGTTCATCAAATAATTTTTTTTGTTGTTTATAGAGATCGATCTCATCAACAGCAGTGTTGGGCACCAAAATAATATCACTTGGTTTGAATATACCAGTGCTTTTTGCTGATTTTTGGATGATGTACTTCAGCAAGTAAGTTGCGTAATAACTACGCTTTTTTTGCAATTCCGCTTTTGTTTTGCAGTTGACAAATTCTTTCTTGTTCACAAAATCCCAGAGAATATCATGAATGTCAATGCTCATAACTCCATCTTTTTGTGAAGCAGTATGCTTAAGCTCAGTGGGAGAATTATCAGAATCAGAAGACACACGTAAGTCACTTGAAGACGCACGTGAGTCATTTGAAGACATAAGTGAGGCATTTGAAGACACAAGTGACATGTCTATAGTCAAACTTGAATTTGATCGACTATATCCAACAGGACGCATCGGATGTTTTTGCATTTTGATAGAATATATCAATTTATTAATATACTAATATTCAATTTTTTATATCATTTTAATATAAAACTTAAATTAATTTTGTTATTATAAATGTGTGTTATATGTAAAAAAGATTATGACAAAAAAACTAATTATATATCATGTTGTCGTAAAGTTAAGGAAGTCCCTGATATTTTAACTAACTTGAAAGCTTTGTTTTGTGATTATACAGGAATTAGATTTTTGCCACATAGTTTAACTAAACTTAATGAATTAGATTGCGGAATGACTAATTTATTATATATACCAGAAAGTTATATGAAATTAAAGGTAGTTTATTGTACTAATTATGTATTAATTAATCCAAAAAATTATATTGAACCTATTAATAATAAAAAATTTTTAACATTTCAATCATGTCAAAAAAGATATAAACAGAAATATAAACGTAATAAATTTAACAGGATTATGCTTTATGCTTACTATCCTCAATACTTAGTTAGTTACATGAATAAGCAAAAATTAACAAAATTACTTAACCATTTAACAAGTCAGGGGTAATACATTACTCTTAAGTAATTTCTAACTTGTTAAAAGGTTAATTATAATATTTTTTGAAGAATAAATAAATTATTTAATATAAATAAATGATATGACCGAAACAGGTGTAAATTATTTTGCGTTATATGCAACTGATCTTTTTAGAGTAATATCTATAGGCGAATTACATGGTAAATATGATACATTAAAACCAAATGCATTGCATAAATGGTTAGATAAAAATAAATTAATTTCTGATAATGTAAATATAATAGTAGAAGATACACATGATTTTGATTATCGTTGTACAAGAAGTGTAATATTTAGGTTTTTTAAAAATGGTAATGTGTTTGATGCAAATTATATAAGAAGAAAGGCAATGCCTATGTTAGGAATATATATTGATGATTTAAGAGCACATAATGAATCAGAATACTATATAAATATGGAAAAATTATTATGTAATTATCCACAAGAAGTTAAAAATGATAATTATAATCTTGATAATTTTAGTAATACTTTTAACTTGAAAATATGGAAATATTTTCCTCAGGATAATGATGGGTTTATTCAAGCATTATCATTTGCTGATAAAATTAGAAAAATTGATAATGATAATTTTAGATATAAAGGTATATTAACTGGTTTAAACGATAACGAATTTGATAAATTAAAAGATTATTTAAAATATAGAGTTAAAGATACTGATTTTCCAGTTGATAATAATAAAATTAACCAGATGCTATTTTGCTCATTATATATATACGATTATATATATTTAAATTTTATGGTAAGAACAGCAAAATTTATGTCTCATACTAATAATAAGGATTATGCAACTAATTATGATGAATTAGAAAAATTTCTAATAAAAGATACAAAAAAAAAACAACATGAAAATATTTGTCTTTTAGCAAATTTATATGATTATATTGCTATTTTAAAATTAATAGATTTATATTATGAAGCAGAAGAATCAAAAACACCTAAATTAGTTTGGTTAGCTTCTGGTATGGGACATAATAAAAATATTGATGATATAATTTTGGGATTAAATTTATTTAATTTTGATAAATCTAACTGTTTAATAACAAGAAAGGATAATGAAATTTTAAAGACATTGGAAAGATTAGCAAATGGAGAAGATATTATACCTGGAGTTAGTTCAAAAGGTGTTGATTTTTGTATAACAAAACCAAAAGGATTAATAAAGTATGAATTTAAAAATCTATCACCAGAATCAACAAGAGATGATTATATAAAAACAATACATGAATTTATTAATGCTTTAAGGACTTATGGAATTGATGAAAATCAAATAAATTCAGTAAAAACATTATTAATTGATTCAACTATAGATTATATGAATTCATTTATAGAGAATGTAAATGATTATAAGGAAAAAACTGGCGAAGAAAAAGAAGATGATGATAAATATTTTCCATATTACGCTTCTTTTAATGAAATTGAACATTATAATTTAATTTTTGACATATTACGGAATACATTAAAAGAAGAATATTCATCTAATTTAATGGATATACCTAAACAATTAACGCCTTCAATAGATAAGAATGTCGGTGTGTTTCGTCTTTTATTTAAACCTACGTATAGTTATAATAATACGGATATGGTAATTATTTATAATCCAATATTACATTTTTATATTCCTGTTGAAGGCTCGAGAAATGAATACACATTAGATAAATTTATGAATCATAAAAATAGTATAAAACTTGAAAATATTACAAAAAATATAACAAATGATTCTTATGAAAAAAATATAGTTAATACAAAAGGTGGTGGGTTATCTCTTAATACAAAATTAAGTACAATTCACGTTTTGTATATTGTATGCATACTTATTATTTTATATCTATTACATGAAATATATGTAAATATAAACAAAAAATTATATAATAATAATTTAATGATCCGAGAATATGATTATGATTATGAATATGAACAACCTAATAATATGGTAATTTATTAATTTAGTAATTTGAGAATTTGGTAATATATTACCCCTGATTTGTTAGATAGTTAACGTTTTAAAGTTTTATATCAAATTTAATCTTCAAATGGTTAACCTAAGTTTTTTTTGTAAAAAATTTATCATGTGGAACGTAATATTTTTAAAAGAATAAATATATTAAATAATATAAATGGTATGTCTGAACAATTACCTTTACCAACTAATCCATATTTAGTCACTCCTGACATAACATTAAATACAATTACGAAAAATGGTATTACCACTGCATGGTTGAATACAATAGGCAACGCAAATGATGTAGTAGCTTCTGATGGTGCAGATGCACTAGTATATGGAGCAGCAGCTGGTAGTGGTGATGTTTCTGCCGCAAGTAATTTTACTACTAATAACTCGATAATATTAGCTGATACAGTTTCAGGTAGCAAAAATATTAAACAATCAAGTATCGTTGTTGATGGGTCAGCTAATATTACAGGAGCTAATAATATTTCTTCAAATACAATGACAATTAAAAATGATGGAGCTTTAGTCCTTAATGATACATCAAATGTTCATGCATTATCTATTTATCCTGCGAGCAGTATGGTGGGAGATTATTCATTAAAATTTCCGGCAGCTTTACCGGCAACATTACAAGAACTGAGAATTTCACTAGCAGATACATCACAGTTTGAATGGATAACAACATATTCAAATTTATTACCAGCAGTTTCACGTGTTATTTATGTTGCTTTAAATGGTAATGACACTACAGGAAATGGTTCTCAAGATTCTCCATATTTGACTTTACAAAAGGCTATTACAATCGCGAACAGTATAAGTTCAGCTTCATCACCTGTTACAATTATTATATATCCAGGAGTATATACAGAAAATAATACCGCGTCTCTTACAATAACCGCTTTAGGAATTACAATTTCGGGAACATCTAGTAGTAGTTCAATTATTAAACCTTCTGTTGGTAATCAACCTCTTATTTCTTCAGGAGTTTCATTTCAAATTAATAACCTTACACTTTTATGTTCAATAGCTTCAACTTCATCAGCTCTTTATTTATTTGGTTCAGCGAATAACTCAATCATTCAGTCTGTTAATATTAGATTATTTAATATTGGCTGTAATCTTGCTGGAACATCATCAACATATTTAGTTAAATCTTGTGTATTTAGAGATAATACAACCGCGATTCAGGCAGTTGATAATAAAATAGTTATTAATAATTGTAATATTCAAGGTTCGACTTCGACATTATATGCTAATACTGGAATTAGTTTATCAGGTAGCGCAAATAAAACAATTATTTTAGCTTCAAGTATTGCCAATTGCACAACAGGAATTAACGCAGTTAGTTCTTCATTATGTGGATGTAATGGTTCAAGTTTAACATCTAATTCAACAGATATTAATTGTTTATCAGGCGCTAATTATTATTTGTCTGGAGTACAAATAGGTCAATCTGTTTCAGCGGGAGATAAATCTGTGGTATGTAGTGGTGTAGGGAGTATAGTAGAAATTACTGGTTGTCAAATAGATGGAAAAAATTTGACATCAAGACTTGCAGAAGGAACAGGCTTTTTAGTTTCATTAGAAGGTGTATTAAATATTGGAACAACAGAAATATCTAATTTTACTATTGGCGGAACAGTCGGAATATCAGGCGATACCTCTACAACTGTATTTAATTCATATGGAACTTATTTTATTAATAATACTAGTGACATTACACAAGCTGGAACTTCGACATTAAAATTAAATAATACGCAAGCCTCATTATCTAAAATTACTATATCAAATAATACTAATGTATTCATGACTCTAATAGATTTAACATCAGGATTGTTATCAATTGGAAGTGGTTCTGTTGGTAATAATTCGTTATTACAGGCATACCAAGGTCTTGCTACTGATCCAAAATTTAATTATTATTCTTCAATTTATGGAGCACAAACTTTTGCTAGTTTTTCGCCAGTTGAATCATCTATTGGTAATATTTCTAGCAACAATAGTTGGTTAAACTCTATTACTAGAAGCACAAGTTACACATCAGGTATCAATTTATTTTCTGACACAGGTGGATCAGTTGGGGTTAGTTCAATTCGTGGATGGAGTATAGTAAAAGATAGTTCAGATTCAGACTTAGATTTTAAGTTTCAAAATTCTGATTCTTCGGGTTTATCTCCAATTTCTATTTATAGTATATTAAATCTTGATGGTGCTAATAATCAAATTAATTTTCCTTCTGCTTCTACACAGTTAATTTTTAGTAGTGATACTAATTTATATAGATTTTCTAACGCGGTGTTAAAAACAGATGGCACATTTGCCGCAGGAGCTCTTACTGCAAACACTGCATTATATGCAAATTCATTAAAACAATTAACAAGTTCAGTAACAACTAGTACAGAATTATCATATTTATCTGGTGTAACTTCTGCTATACAAACACAATTGAATGGTAAATTATCAACAACTGGCGGATCTTTAACTGGTGCTTTAACTTTACCTGCTGGAACCACAAGTTCGCCGAGTTTAATCTTTACTGGGTCCTCAACAACTGGGTTGTCTGCTACTTCTGGTGCATTATCTTTATCTACCTCTGGTATTGAAAGAATTAATTTATCATCAACTGGAACAATAAAATTTAATTCACTGAATTCTGCTGGTGTAGTTCATACTGATGTATTAGGTAATTTATCAACTTCATTAATAGTTAATGCAGATATTACTTCAGGAACAATTGCTAATAGTGCTTTAGCTACTGTTAGTTCAAGTTCAAATAATAATTATATTGTTGCTAGAGATTCTTCTGGTAATTTTACTACAAATATGATAACCATTAATGGAACAACCACAAATTCTACAGACGTAGCTACCAAAGCATATGTTGATTTAGTCGCTTCATTAGGAATTAGTATACATGATCCAGCATTAGTATATGGTGCTTCGAATGTTACTATTTCTGGATTACAAACTATAGATGGTGTTCTTCTTACAAATGGTAATAGAGTTTTATTAAATGGTCAGTCATCTGCAGTTGAAAATGGGTTGTGGGTAGCATCATCTGGAGCATGGACTAGACCTACAGATTTTGCTAATGGTTCAGTAGCAGGAGCTGCATATGTTTTAATATCAAGTGGTACTGTTTATGTTGGTAGTGCATGGTTATGCTCAAGTACACTATCTGTAATAGGTACAAATAATATAACATTTGGTCAATTTTCTTTACCGAATCAAACCAGTGGGTCTAACGTTGGTACAGGTAGTGGATTAATTTATAAAAACTATAGCGGAAGTACATTGTATTTTAGATCGCTTCTTGCTGATACTTATATGAATATTACAACAAATACAAATGATATTACCATAAGTACAAACGCCACATCAGCAAATACTGCTTCCACATTAGTAGCGAGAGATTCTTCTGGTAATTTTATAGCCGGAACAATAACTGCTGCATTAGATGGAACTGCTACAGGAAATGTTGCAAAGACTGGAGATTCTATGACAGGAGCATTAACTATGAATGTTGGTGTTTATCCAGCATTAATAGTGAATCAAACTTCGAATAGTACATTTGGCGGAATAAGATTCACAAATAGTAGTGGTCAGGGATTTAAAATGGGTATTAATGCTGTTAATGATACTGCGTCTAGTTATTTTGCTATTTTTGATGAAGTTAATAATAAATATAATTTTTCGATGTATAATAACATTCTTAATATTAGTAATTTATATCCAATAAATTATTCAACTGGTGCTCCTGCAAATAATTCTGGATATATTGGAGGAGCATCAAATTATTTTAATACATGTTATATAACTGAAATTAATGGAACACTACAAACCGCTAGTCAACCAAATATTACAACATTAGGTGGCGTTACATCATTAAATGGCATTACAGTTGGTACAGGTACATTATCTGGACTGAGTAGTGTTTCTGCTACAAGTTTAACTGGAACATTACAAACCGCGAGTCAACCAAATATTACAACATTAGGTAGCGTTACCTCATTAAATAGTATTACAGTTGGTACAGGTACATTATCTGGATTAAGTAGCGTGTCTGCTACAAGTTTAACTGGAACATTACAAACCGCGAGTCAACCAAATATTACAACATTAGGTGGCGTTACCTCAATAAATGGTATTACAATTGGAACTGGAACAATATCTGGTGCAGTTTCCGTGTCTGCTACGAGTTTAATTGGAACACTTACAACTGCTGCTCAAACAAATATTACTTCTGTAGGAACTCTTACTGGATTATCAGTAAGTGGAAGTATTATACCAACAACAAATAGCACGTTAGATTTAGGAAGTGGATCATTTAGATTTGGATCAATATGGGTAACTTCTGTAATAGGAACTATATCAACTGCGAGTCAGCCAAATATTACAACATTAGGTGGCGTAACTTCGTTAAATGGTATTACAGTTGGAGCAGGTACATTATCAGGATTAAGTAGTATTTCTGCAACCAGTATTACAGGAACTCTTGCAACAGCTGCTCAAACAAGTATTACTTCTGTAGGAACTCTTACTGGATTAACTGTTTCGGGAAATATTGTACCAAATACTAATAATACTTTAAGTGTCGGAAGTGCATCATTTTACTTTAATGCTTTATATGCGACTAGCATAACTGGAACACTACAAACCGCGAGTCAACCAAATATTACAACATTAGGTGGCGTTACTTCGTTAAATGACATTACAGTTGGATCGGGGACATTATCAGGACTTAGCTCACTTTCTGCTACTAATATTATTGGAACAATACAAACTACAAATCAATCTATTATTACATCAGTGGGGGCTCTAACAAGTTTAGGAATGAATGGAAATATTGCATTAAATGATAATACTTTATTTTTAAGAACTTCAAGTGATAATAATCATTTATTAAAATTTTTAACAACAATTGATGGACCAGAATTACGAGGTAATGGTGCCGGTATATTAACAACAAATAGCGGAGGAAATGCAACAAGATTATCATGGAATACTTCGGGAGTAAATATACCAAATGATTTAGGTGTAACAGGACTAACTACAACTGGAAATTTAATAATTGGCTCATCTGGAACAAGACAAAAAAAAGTATTACAAGCTATAGTTGCAATAGGTAGTAGTAGTGGTGGAACAGGAATAAGAAATTTTACTATTACTTTTGCATCATCTTTTGCGTCTGCTCCACATGTAGTTGGTACAATATTGAATGAAACTGGTTCATCGTATGCTGATACATTTGCATGGACTGTGAGAAGTGTTTCTACAACAAATTTCGAATTAAATGTAGGAAGATTTGATTCTTATGGAGCAGCTTGGGGACAAAATCTTAGATTTGCATATACAGCAACAGACATTACATAAAAAAATTAATCAGATAACAAATATTTAACAAATTAATTTTTACATAAATATAATATGAGTTTTGCCCTCTACTCGACAAATAGGACACATGTGTTCAGTTTCGATATTACAATTTTCACAATATACTAAATGATGACATTTTTCCATAATATGATTAGCTATCTTTTCGATACAATATATACATTTTCTTTTTTCATTAATATCATTTTGTGGAGCATTCTGACTAAGTTGAAGGTTATTAATATTTTGTAAATAGTCATAATATTCTTTATCTTTTAACATTCTGAAATATGTTTTTATAATATTAAATTCGGTTAAAGCTTGAGGTATATTACCAAGAGCAGGTTTTTCTATGAGATTTAGTTGATTAATATTAATTTTGAAAACTAGATATCCTGGTTCTATTTTTAGTTCATTTTTATTATATAAAAATCGCAAATCTTTATCATTTGTTATTTTTATTTGAAAATCATCACCAAATTTAATTTCAGTTTCAAATCTAGTTCCGCAATCACCTACATTACCGTAACATATTATTTTATTTATAAATTCTTTATCGGGACTTAAAAATACGTGAATCATTTTTGTAATAAGACTATTATCACTTGTATATTCGTCATAAAATATAAATGAATTTTCATCTGGTTTTATCGATCCAGTCGTAAGTCTGTATTTCGATTTTTCGGACTTAAATTTACCATAAGTATTGTGGGTACTACCAATAATATATTTTTTATACGGTTTATCTACTGCTTCTATCACATTTATATTATCAAACTCATTCATTGTTGAATATTTAATATTATTATCATTCATTGCAATTTTCTTAAAGTATTCAGCCATTGTAATAAAGAGTAAGTTATTATGTTTATTATATTTTTTTCAATTTTTAACTTGTTAAAAAGTCAGAGTAATATATTACCCCTAACTTGTTAAAATTTTATTACAAAAAATTGAATAATTTGCTGTTATGTATTATAGCTTTTGTAACATTTGATCATCATGAACGATTCATTTGAACGCAATTTTCCAGTACCTACAAGCGGTTTTCCAGCACCTACGAGCGATTTTCATGCTAACATGCAAGCAGAATCCGAAAAGGCCAATAGCAAGCCTATTGAAGTGTTCTTGGAAGAGCAAAACAAGCTATTCGAAAAAATTGTCACTCAGTTTGAAGTAATGAAGGAAAGAGCTGAAACTCAGGAATTCAAAACCTCAAGCGGAAAAGAGGCAGCACTGTCTTCTGTTGCGAGCTTCAGCAAGCAAGTTGCCGAGTTCTCAACCAGACTCGATACTCTTCGCAAAACTGACAGCAAATCAAACAGATACTACTTCATCAATGGTGATGGTAGTTGTCTTGAACTTCAGATTCAATCAATGATGGTGTCTCTGGATTATTTTTAGCATATTGTAAATGGTTTACCAAACTTTGTGCTTTAATTTTCTTTATTTTTTTTGACAATTTATTATGTATAAAACTTAGAATAATTTCATTAACCATTTAACAAGTCAGGGGTAATATATTACCCTTACGGGGTTAAATTACATATTGTTGATTCCAATTAGTTTGATCACATGGTTCAGCTTTAAAGTAGTTAACTCCAGCAGAAGTACCACCTCCATCATCAAAACATTTACCAGTTGCACTGTTAATAATAGCAAGATTAGGCTTATCATATGTCCATTTTTGTTTTGGATCACTCTTATCACAATTAGCCATAAATAGTCTTTCTGCTCCATTAGGCATAAATAATCCACCTGATATACATTTGCTAGTATCGTTGATATTAAAAATCATACCATCTCTAGAATAATTCCATTTTTGATTGCTATTGTTATCATTACAATTTTGTATTTGTAGTTGTCCATCAGACATACGTTCAGCACAAATATTATTTTTTGTTAGATTTTGCATTCTAAAATTGCTATATAAATAATCAGGAACTGGTACAATAGGAACATATGGATTAGTTGCACTATTTATAGAATCAACTGGGTATTTGGTAGTAAGTAAAGTTAACGGTGATACCTGAGGTTCAAAAATAGGAGGTGGTAAAACTTGAGGTATTAAAACTGGTTGATTAGGCAATTGGGCAGGCGGTAAAGGCGCTACATATAAATTAGTTTGTGGTAAAACTTGAGAAACTAATGCTGGTTGTTGATTTGGTGTACCTTCAAATTTAATAATATCATTTACATTTTTTACAGTTCCATTTGTATTATTTGATGAATTGCTTGTTATTAGATTTTGATTGACAATATTTGATGAAGATTTTGATGGTTTATTCCCTGAGTTAAATAATGAACTAAAAATTCCTGATAAACTAGATGTCGTTGTACCATCATTTGATGTTGTTTTATTTGCAGTAGAATCATTTGTTAAAGCTGATGGAGTAGTGGTGTTTGATGACAAATTTGAGTTAGTGGCGGAGTTTTCAGTAGAATCTGTAACGTAGTTTGCGTAAGGATTCGTAACAGGATTTACAGGTGTTTCAATAATATATTTTGGATTAACAACATCTCCTGCTAACAACATTGAAGCTCTTAACGTTAAAGATGGTGAAATTTTAATTGGTATAACTTGACTTTGTCTCATTTTAATAAGAGCATCAGGATCAGTTTTTGCTAAAGTAACATTGGAATTAGATGTTACTTCTCCATTAGAACCAGTAGAAATACCATAAGTTTTATTAGTTGCTTTTGCAACTCTTGCATCAAGAGTATTAACATAATTTGCATAATTTTGTGAATTTTTAATATCTTGAGAAGCTAAAAATTTATTAATATGGTATAATGCAACTGGTGATACATAATCTTCAGGCAATGATCTATCAAATACGCCTAATAGATATAACACAATTACTACTAAAATCACAATAACAATAATAATTCCTAACATTTTTTTATTTATATAATATAATATATACTTATTAAAAGAAAAAATTGATTTATTATTCGCTAAACATGCAGCGCCAAAAGATAAAGTTTCTCAAAATGATGAATTGTAATGTTGGAGATCTATTAGATGGTGAATTAGTCCAATATTTTGGTAATGAGAAACACCTTGCAGAATTTATCACAGGTAACTTCCATTTGTCAAAGGAAACCAGAGAATTTTTGTGCAGACGTGGAGAGAAATTGATGCAAGCAGATCTGGATTCAGATGCTTCTTTTGCTCTCGCGTTGTCTCTTCAAGAAGAAGCTGATATGTCGCAATCTAGTTTGGTGTTTCAAACTGGTTTGGTATCTCAAACTGGTTTGGCGTCTCAAATTGACCCAAGAGTCGCGGTATTGCTTGGCGAAAGCAATCCTGATGACAACGAAAAGTTGATTAAGGCTCTTCGCGAACAAGATATGGAAGACCACGATGCGGAACTTGCAAGAAAGATGGCTGGAATTGATCTTGAATCCCTTGGTCTTGTTAAGGCTTTGGAAGTTCAAGATAAAATGGATTCATCTATGGACTGGCCATCAGTTCCTATCAAGCAAGATGAATTTTACAGGTACAAATGTCCTCACTGTGGAGTTAATTCCACAGTCAAAGAAGACGAAATTGCTTGTACAATCTTTACTTGTTGTGTAACTTCTGCTGGACAAATCAATCAGCATTTGCCACACGATCAGGTTGTTGCAGCGATGAATGCAGCTACCGCAGCGGGACAAAGTGTCTATGGTTGTGGGTTGCAATACCGATTCGTCAAACTTGGCGAGAACAATTACACCGTGGAAAAATGCCAAGGACAATAATTTGAATGTTTTCATTTCTTTGTGATTTTATTTCTTTATGATTTTATTTCTTTGTGATTTTATTTCTTTATTTTTTGATATTTTATTTGTTAATATATAATAATATATTCAACATGAAATTACTAGATATTTTAGTTATTATTGTAATTCTTTACATACTATATGATATGTATTGTTCAAAAAATGGAGTTGAAAATAATATTAAAAATATATTTGATAATACTTATGAAGGATTTTCTGCGGTAGCTGGACTTAATAATTGCATATCTATAAATAATGGAGGAATATGTTCTGAAAGAATTTATAATGGAAAATCATTATTGGTCATGCAGCAAGATGGAAATTTAGTTTTGTATAAAAATAATGTCGCTTTATGGTCATCAAATACTTACGGAAAAGGAGTCGCTCCTTATCAGTTAAAATTACATAATAGTGGAGATTTGCAAATTATAGATAAAAATAATTCAATAATTTGGCAATCTGGTTCAGCAGGTAAAGGCATCGCTCCATATAAATTACAGTTATTAGATATTGGTGCGGTAATTATACAAGATTCAAAAGATGAGATAATCTGGACAATGAATGAACCAAAAAGAACTATTCCGCCTCCTGTTAACGAACCAACAATTTCAGCAGGTGCATTCTGGATAAAAAATCCAAATAAAGATAATTTATGTTTAAGTTCTGGAAGAAATGACATTGTCAAACCAGGAGAACCACCTGGTAGTAAAACAATATTAAAATCATGCGCAGATGGTAACATGAGTCAACAGTGGGTTTATGATGCAAATAATAAATTAATAATTAATCCATTTAATGGATTATGTTTAGATGACGGAGCAGTTGCAAAAGGCATGACAGATGGAAAAAGAGATATGTATATGGCTAGTTGCGATGTCAATAATGTTAATCAAAAGTTTGTTTATGACGAAGCAGCAAAAAGATTCTACAGTCCTGCAAAAAATTTATGTATTGATGATGGAGGTGGTACAACTAATCTTTCAACTATACCATATTTAAATCATTGCCAGGAAAACAAAAACGAAGACCTACAAGTATATAGATTTCCATAATTTGTTAAAATGTTAATGCCTTCCTTATTTTGTTCAATAAGTTAGTTACCTTATATACCTTTCAGGTATTTTTACATCATAATCATAAATGGATACTTCATATCCACAGTTATACATACCACAACCTATTGTACTCTGATGCATGACTGGACAAGTATTATTATAAACATTTTCAGCACTACAAACATTATGACCATATCCTAAAGCATGACCAAACTCATGGTTAATAACATATCTTCTGTATTTTTCTAATGATAATTTACTTGCATCAACTCCCTTTAACCAATTAATAGAATCAATAAAGATTTTTGGTCGATTCACAGGTGTTTGTGTTGTTATAGAATATCTAATTTGTGTACCATCAGGATAATATTTTGGGTTATCATGCCATTTATCTAAACTTGATCTTTCTGATAAGTTTATAATTACATCAGCCTCTCCCTTATTTTTTGTATTTGATATATCAAATGTTTTATTCCAATTAGAAGTTGATATAATATCAATAACTGATTTTACAAAATTATTATCAATGGGACTTTCATTAACATAATATAATACTCTTTTTTTTCCTAATTTTGCAATATGACCTCTCGGCATAATATATAAAATAATGATAATAATTAATACAAATAAAACGAATCCAGTCATCTATTATATCTAATATCTTATTATATTATTATAAAAAATTGAATATATTATAAATTTATACATTAACCATTTAACGAGCTAATAAAATAATTCTTGACAACCCACCATGTTGAAGATCAAAGCAGAATATATCAAAGCAAAAAATTTACAAACCGTTAGTATTACTGAAGCAAAATTTATTGACTATTTTACAGAAAATTTAAGTTTAAAACAACTTAATGATGAAATTTTTCAATACGTTGAAGAAAATAACATATGCAAAACAAGATTCAAATTATTAAAATCAGAACTTCAAAACGCAACTATTGATGTTACTAATAGTTATAACATATTACAACTTATGCTAAAAGGTTATGTTATTCATGATGAAAAACCTAAATTATTAATAAGATCAATTGAATTTCTTGAAGACATAACAACCATGTTAAATTACTTTTGCGAACCATTATTTAGTCGTAATATCATGTCTTTACTTATTATGATGATTGATAATTATAATATAATTTATATTAAAAAAATTATAAATCACTATGGAGGTATTGAAAACTTATTGTCTATTTGTAAAGGAATCAGAGAAAAACATAGTAATATAAATTTGGAGAAAAACTCAGAAAAAAACTCACAATCTCCAAAAGCAACTGAAATAAACTCACAATCTCCAAAAGCAACTGAAGGAAGAAAACATGATAATTTAGTTAACAATGATGTTACTATATCAAATTTAATCAACTATTTATTGTTAAAAGTTAATAACAAAAAAATAATTGATTATATTCATACAAACAACTTAATCGATAATACAAATGAAAATTACATGTTTAATAATTTCGGTTACTTGATGTATAAAAATATTAAATTTAGTGCAGAGGTATATGAAAAAATTTATTCATTTAATAATCGCAAATTAATAAATGTTATCAATAGATTGGTAGTATTGAAACAAGATGAATAAATTATTGTTGACTTGTCAAATTATTATTGACTTGTTGAATCGTTATTAATTTATTAACGAAATAATACTTTTTTTACATCTGGAGCTACCCAATTATCGGGTTTAGTAACTTTGCCATCTTCTCTGATTATAAATTTGCCAGTAGTGGGGTCTCTTTTATTCATATTTGCATTATGAACTTCTTCAAATACATTATCTAAATTTATTGATTTTTTTGTAGCAGAGTTTAAAATATAGTAAATAATATCCATCATTGCATCAGCTTGATCAGCGCATATTTCTTCATCATTATCATATTTTGCAATTTCTTTTTTAATATCTACATTCATACATTTTAATGTAGTTTGTTTACAATCTTCCATATCATCACATACTGTTTGTAATAATTCATTAGTTTCAGATAATATCATACTTACTAAGAATTCTACTTCTTTTCTATTAAGTTTTTCAGGTTTAATTGGCAATGGTTGATTATAAGTATGTTTTGTAAATTCTAAAACCTTTTTATACATTTTATTAATATTGTAATGTGATAATGTAGTAATGTAGTAATATGGTAGTATTGTAGTAATATAATATATTAATTTAAAATTTAGATAAAAAATAAAAAAGAAACAAAATTCAAACAGACTGCGAAATTCAGACAGAATTCAAAATCTGTCTAAGTCTTGCTTTCATATTTTCGTCTTCATCAAGAGCTTCAAGTTCTTTTCTGAAAGTCTTGTTAATGTTGAGAAACGGCCTCACCGCAAACAAGCAATTGTATGCTTGCTTGAATGACATGCAATAACGTACCATAAGATACGCCACCACACATGACGCGCTTCTTGACACTCCAGCTTTGCAGTGAACATAAATCTTTTTGTGTTTTTGAACACATGAGAAGAAATGTTCAATTGCATTCATAATAGAAGCTGTGATGCTGTCATCAACATGAACTCTGGAATATGTGATTCCAAACGATTCAGTGACTTTAACATCATCTCCCGCAATAGTGCAACAAGCAAATGAATTCTCTTTTTCTTCTCCAACTTTGAAGAATTTATCAAGATTCTTAGTATTGTCAACATTACCAAGAAATATTTTTTCGTCAACTGAAAGAGGACCACGATTGTATTCCTTATTGATGGACACACATACTCCACATAGTGCCCATTTTTTGCGGATCTCGCGATTGCACTTTTCGCAATTATGACTTCCGCCATCTGCGATGATTTTTTCTGGATCAGTTCCCAGTTTGTCTGGAGTTAAATCTTCGGCTTTCTTAGTTCCTTGGAACTCGAACCCCTCAATTAATTTACCTCCGCAAGTAGCGGGACAAGTCAGGAAAGGCAGATAGACGCAATTTTCATTACATACCTCACAGATATGTGATTTGTTATCAACAGCAGAAATGGTAGACATGCTTGGTTTATCAAAAATTGATTTATCAAAAATTGATTTATCAAAAATTGCTCCGCTGAATTCTATACTACTTAGAAATACAAAATTCATTATTTTTATAAAAAATATATTAACTATTTAACCATTTAACAAGTCAGGAGTGATACAAATATCAAATATCAAATATCAAATATATTAAATTTTAGATCCCACTTATACATATATTAAGCATTTCATCATTTCATTATTTAACCATTTAACTAGCTAATATGTTGCCAGATTTTTGCTTTAATTTATTTATAATTTTAGTATGATGGTTTGTAATATTGCCTTCAACATTAACAACTATATCATTATCTAATTCAATATCATCTGAAACTTCAATGTTATTTTCATTAATATGAGAATTATCAATTGGTTTTATTTGTGGTTTTTTCTTGGATAATTTTTTTTGTTCAATTGATGATTGTTGAGATTTATATGAATTTTTACTATTTTCAGAAATTTGACTATCATTGTCACCATTGTCACCATTATCATCAGAATTACTTTCATGTTCATCAGAATTAATTTCACTTTCATTTTCATGACCATTTTCATCAAAATTACTTTCATCATAATTATTATTTTTATAATTTGGCAATGCTTCTTTTTGTAAATTTTCTATTACTGTTTTAAATAAATTTTGATCAAAATTTTCCATTACCTCAGTTAATTTATTTTCCCAATAATCAAGACGTTCTTCAGTTACGGGAAAAGGGATTTTTACTGTTTCGAGCGCTTCAGGTTTAAATTTTAAAATAAAACTAGAAGAACATAATTGGTTTTCAAACGAATCTGCTATTATATATAATATACCGTAAACGTAATGTGAATAATTTAACTTTTTTGGACTCAACTTTACTAATGTAGACGAAAATATATAGTTTTCTAAATCTTTAATATAATTTGTTAATATCAATTTTGATCTTTTTGGTCTAAAACATGATATTAGTATATCATCTTTATTACAAATGTTTTTTGCATTAAATGGCAAACTGTCTACATTAATATTAGAAAATCTAATAATATTATTTTGTTCAATATCATGAAATTCAACATAATTGTAATTTGATTTAGTCTTTTTTGTATTTTTATTTATTGTAAAGAGTTCTTGTAGCTCAACATTTTTATAATTTTTGCTTAGTTCATAAGTACTTAAACAATATTCTTTATAATTTAAAGATAATGTCTTGTTATTAAGTATTGTTTCAACATTTAATGTAAATTTGTTAAAATATTTTGATGTTAATTTGCACGTTTTTTTAATAACATTTTTTCTTTCAATGTTCAATTTGTCATTATTTAATTGCAATTTCATTTTTATAGCTAATTGCGAAAATTTAATTTCAGAAGTTTTTTCTTTTATTTTATCAAATATTATTATTGATCTTTTATTTCTAGAATATTCAGAGTGATTAGAAGTTATACTTATTATTTCTTTAACATTAAATTTGGTAATAAGCATTTTTCTTAACACTGTGTATTTACTGTTGAATAATGTTCCATTTTTTATTACACAAGCAGTTACACCATTTTTAGCTAACAAAGACATAATAATTAGTAAAGAAGTTTCTTCTTTGTCTTTTGTATTTCTTGTAACACTGATTCCCAAACATGATAAATCTGTAAAAATTAAATCAAATTTTCTATCAAAAGTATGATGTAGCGAATTTGTGTATAAAATATTCTCCATTGTGTTCGGTAATATATTAGTTGAGCAAAATATTTCTAATGCAGACATTTTAGTCATATTATCGTCAAATCCAAAGTAATAAATTTTATCAATTTCTGCATTCCAATTAATATTAGGGTTAATTGATTTTAAATAATTTATGTAACCTATAGAAAATCCGCCAAACAAACCAAATAAATCTATCATACTTTTTATAGATCCATCTGAATTTATTTCAGGCTTAATTTTGTTATAAATAAAATTAATGACATATTTATCTATACTTGTAGTTCCTAATACATTGTTAAAATATACACCTTTTGTACTAAAAAATTTGTTGATATAATTGCTTAATAAGAATGTTTCGTCATTTGTATTGAATGTGCTAATTTCATCAAATAATCTAATCAAAGTATTTGAGTCAACACTTTGCTGAATTTCATAAAACAAAATATTTCTTATAACACTATTTGTTGCTAAACTATTCATTAAATTTTTAAGAAATTTCTTGACAAATAATGATTTATCATTTATCTCAATACCATATTTTAATAAATTAGAAAATTTCAATTCATCCGGAACACCTACTTTTTCTGTTAAATTTATATCTTCAAGTTTTTTAAGTCCATAAATAATACTAAATAATTTAATTGTTTCCTTATTCAAAAGTAAGTTATCCATGATATTATATGTTAACTATATATATTTTCACTTTTCAATTTAACAAATAATTTGGTATTTGAATATTTAACATATTAACCATTTAACAAGTCAGGGGTAATACATTACCCTTAAGTAATTTCTAACTTGTTAAAATTTTCAATTAATCATTGAAAATAAGTTAACTTTTAAATAGTTTTAATTTGGAATAAAACTTTAAAAGGTTAAGTACCCATAGAATTCCCTGAAATAATCTTAACTTGTTAAAAAGTGAAAATATAAAATACTCAAAAAGACAATGTGTAGATTTTGTAATTTTCCGCAGAAAGAGTCTGCTGAATTTTATTGTTGTACTGAAATAAGTAAAATACCAAGTGTAGAAGAATATCCTTATATAACAAGTATTAAAGAAGTTAATATTCATTATAATTCTAGAATAGAAACTATAGACCATTTTTCTAATTTAACTATTCTAGATTGTTTTTGTTGTACAAATTTAAAAAGAATAAATATTGACTTAAAAAACATACGCGAGTTAAATTTATTTAGATCACAAATTTCTGAATTACCTGATTATTTGCCAAATATAATTATAATTGATTGTGCTAGTACAGATATAACAGAATTACCAAAAAATGTTCCATTGTTAGAAATATTACGTATTGACAATACAAAAATAAAAAGAATACCAGAAAATTTACACTCTCTTAAAACTTTAACGTGTAATGATACACAAGTTTTATTTGTTCCAAAATTACAAAAAATAACTAATTTAATATGTAGTGATATATTTGTTGATTTGAGATATTTTAATAATATATATTATGTAAATTCATCCTTATTAGATTGTAATAAAAAGTTTCATATCTTAAATATTCTTCAATTAAAACAAAAAATAAAGTTACCTTTCAAAAGACTAATAAAAAATATGACAATAGCGTATGATACAAAATATCTTATAGGATATTTTAACAAGAAAAAATTAGAAAAAATATTTTACGGTTAACTTTTTAACAAGTCAGGGGTAATATATTACTCTTAAGTACTAATAGGGTCTCTTGGAATAATTTCTAAAGGATAATATGGTAAATACTCAATTATTAATTTTATGCAGTTTTTATCAAATGGCGAGTTAAATAGGTAGTTTGAAAATATTAATCTATTTTTTCCAATTCCATAATAATCAAAATCTGATTTCCATAAATGAAAAATAGTACGCATAGTTTTTTCAGTTATTAATTGTTGTACTACAAGGCGACCTTTTTCTATGATATGTTCAAGAATAATTTTTATTAATAACTCATTTCCAACTAGTTCAGCAAATTGTAATATAGAATTAAATCTGCCTGTATTATAAGTCCATACCGAGATATTTGTGTTTAAAATATGATTAACATTTTCAATTATATAATTATCTATTAACAATTTATTAATTGATTTAATTTTGTTAGTATATGGAACTTGAGTAAATTTTACTACTCGTGATTTAACATATTTAACATTACTATTACTAATTGATGAATCGCGATTATATGATACTCTGATTTTATCAATAACTTTTTCACATGTTGCTTTTTTTTCGACAATAACATTTCTAATAAATTCTTTAAACTTTTTTCTATGTAAAAATATTTTGTTAATTTTGCATACCATGTCACTTATATTATAATAATCACTATAATGACATAAATAAACAAGATGTTCAGACATTGTATGATCAATAAATCGTAAAACATCTTTGTAACTAGAGTAAGAATTAAACATCATGTTTAAATATATCATATTATATTTGATTATCACTGTAAAATCTGTTGGTGATATGAAATAGTTTTTTAAAATTTTTATTGATCTTTTTTGTAATTTGTTAATAATTAATAATTGATCTAGTGTTTTTTTCGATAAATAGTTGATAAATATATTTTCATGTTCTTCGCATTTTACATGTACTTCTTTGCAAATAGTTTGAGCAAAACTTCCATAGTGTCTTCTTTCAATAGCAATATCGCAAATAAGACTAAAATATTTCTCATTTTTTAGTTCATATGCAGCTATTGCTAAATCATCAAGGTGTTCAAATCCAACACATAATGTAATAAATTCTAGACATTTAATTTTGTCAATATTCTGTACTAAGACATCATCCATCATAAATTTTGTTAATATAAAAATAAACAGGTTTTTTTCTCCTTCTGTTTTTCTGTATTTAAGAAATCTTTCGAATTTGTGTAAACTATTTTGCATTTCAAGTTCATCACCATAAACAAAACATGAAATAATATTACTCATAATCGAATTATCATCATAATAATAAACATTTCCGTTACTATCCATATTGTATATTGTTAATATCTATATTTAATTAATTCAATTTTGCTTTTCTAATTTGGTAATTTAATTTAATTTAATTTTTGATAGTTATTTTTATAATTTTTATATGCGTTAATAACCGCTACAATTGGTACAAAAGATAAAAGAATCACAAAACACGATACTAATGGCCATACTGCCTTATCCCATTCTGGTTTAAAAAACGAAGCAATCATTAACGAAAAAATTAGAAGTATAACAATAACATATCCTATTTTTATCTCATCTTCAGTGCCTTTGCTGGTAGTTAAAAAAGATAAAGAAGTAAGTGAATTTTCCATGATACAATATTTGCTATATATTATTAATCTTTCTTTTAAAACTATTAAATAATCTATTAACCTTTTGACAAGTCAGGAGAATATATTATCTAATAAATTATTTAACCATTTAGGAGTAATATATTATCTAATAAATTATTTTATAACTCTTTTTTTGATTCTTTTTTATTTGTATCATAAATCATTTTCCATTCATATAAAATTAGGATCATACTACCCACAGCGCAAGTTGCGAAAAATGCAACTGTCATTGGTTTACATATTTTATAAATTGTACTATCAGAAATATTAACAAATAGTAAAACTAAAATGAATATTATACTTATAATTAAAAATGCGGAAAATCTTAAAATATTTGAATTGAAATAACCCAACATTATGTTATTATATATTATTATTTATTTTGTATTTTGCCATAAGTCAATACCTTTTTTTGTCATACGATATCCAGGTATAGCTAACACTGTTATAGCTCCTACTATTATTAAAGAATTTATTATTTTATCTAATTTGCGAGCAAAACTACTATTATAAACGTTAAAACATATTACTACAGATGCTATTAAAAATATTACTCCAACTATTATCCAACAAAATGCGTATAATTTAGGACAATTCTCAGGAAACCCCATTCGATCGTTTGATATATTTTAACTATTTGGTATATTATATGAAATTACTTAATGGTAGTATATTATTTTGATCAAATTACTTTGATCGTTTGATTAATAAAATTAATCTAAATTTAGATCAAATTACTTTGATCGTTTGATTAACCTTTTAAAGTTTTATACTAAATTAAAACTATTTAAAAGTTAACTTATTTTCAATAATTAATTGAAAATTTTAACAAGTTAGAAATTATATAAGGGTAATATATTACCCCTGACTTGTTAAATGGTTAATAAAATTAATCTAAATTTTAATTTTTCTGTTAATATAAAATATAAGCTAATTTTAACTATGTCAAATGGAATTTTTATATTTAGAAGAGATTTAAGATTAATAGATAATATAGGATTAATTGAAGCATATAAACAATGTGATAATATTTTTTTAGTTTTTATTTTTGATAATAGACAAATAAAAAAAAGCGAAAATAAGTTTTTTAGTTATAATGCATTTGCTTTTATGATAGAATCTATCATTGAATTGAAACAAACTATAGAATCTAAAGGCGGCACTCTTAATATATTAAGAGGTAATTTACAACTAATATTAAAGAATTTATTTAAAAAATTAACGAATGAAGATAAGAATATGTTGTTTGTTAACAATGATTATACTCCTTTTTCAAGAAAGCGCGATGAAGAAATAAAGACATTATGTAAAGAATATAATATTATTTTTAACTCTTATCATGATATTCCGCTAAATAGTCCTGAAAGTATTAAACCATATCAAATATTTACTCCCTATTACAATGTCGCGAAATTAATAGAAGTAAATAAACCAAAAAATTGTAATTTTAATTTTAAAAAGTTCAAAGATTTATCAAAAAATTTTGATACATTACCTATTAGTGAATTAAATAATATGTTAAAAAAGACAAATTTGAATACTGCAAAATTACGACAAATAGGAGGACGGTCAAATGGTATAATATTATTAAAAAAAACTAAAAACTTAAATTATTCTGATGATAGAAATTATCCATCAAAATCTACAACAAGATTATCTGCTCATATAAAATTTGGAACAATAAGTATTCGCGAAGTATATCATTATATTTACAAAACAAAAAAAGATACAAAACCAAAAAATTTAGAGTTAAGATCGAAGACGGTAGAATTAAGATCAAAAACATCGGAATCAAGATCAAAAACATCAGAGTCAAAAACAAATCATATTAATAGCAATCAGAGAGAACCTTTAATAAGACAATTGTATTGGCGAGATTTTTATATTCAAATAGCATATCATTTTCCTCATGTATTTGGTCATAATTTTAGAACCAATTTTAAATGGAAACCAGCAAATCCCAAGGTATTAGAAAAATGGAAAACTGGTAATACAGGAATAGATATTATTGATGCAGGTATGCGTGAATTATTAGCGACAGGATTTATGCATAATAGACTAAGAATGATAACAGCAAATGCTCTTGTATATATTTTTAAAATAGATTGGAGAGAAGGTGAATTACATTTTGCTCAACATTTAACAGATTACGATCCTTGTAATAACAATGGAGGATGGCAATGGGCTGCTGGTACAGGAGCTGATGCAAATCCTTATTATAGAGTTTTTAATCCAGAAAGACAAGCAAAAATATGGGACAAAAATAATGAATATATTAATAAATGGTTAACGAGTTGAGTTAAATTGTTGTCAAGCTTGTTGTGTTTAGCTCGCTGGCAATCTTGTTGTGTTTAGCTCGCTATGTTTAGCTCGTTCTTTGTAAGCATCATATATAAAGAAAGGCAAACTAAATAAAGCAAAAGCGCCACATACAATTTCAAATATTAAAACTAAAGTATATTGTTTATGTTTTTCTGTTAAAACAGGATTTAAAAATATTATAAGTAAAATAACAGCAATAATTACCAAAGAAGAAACAATAGCCCGTAATAAATTACTCATTATATTTTTTGTTTTAGCTTATTAACCTTTTAAAGTTTCAATCAAATTAAAACTATTTAAAAGTTAACTTATTTTCAATGATTAATTGAAAATTTTAACAAGTTAGAAATTACTTAAGGTAATGTATTACCCCTGACTTGTTAAATGGTTAAGTGTTTGCTTATACTTTTACAATTTAATGCACCTATAATATATTGTGGGTAATAAACAATAGTAAATAATTTAGATTTTATTTTATGTTTTAATTTTATTCTTTTTTGACATCTTACAAATGTTAAATATTTATCATTGTTAATTTTACTAATATAACATTCTGGGGAAATTAATAAATCATTATCAAACCAGAAATGATTTAATTTTTTTATTGTTTCAGGTAAATATAATAAAGATGATGATTTAGATGTTAGAATTTTTAAATTTATTAAAGTATAAGGTATAATTTTTATTTTTGTATTAGCAATACTAAGTTCCCGCAAATTACGTATTACCTTTTGATCTTCGTAAAATACTGATGGAAATTCTGTAACATGTGTTGTATAACAGCGTAATGTTTCTAAATTATTAAATGATATATTTGGTAAATGTTTAACTTTCATACAACAACTAATCCATTCTGTATAAATATTATACTCACCACTACAAACAATACACATTATCAATTATGGTGTTATGATATGATTTATATGGTTTTATATAATTCAGTTTTAACGTATTACGTATTACACAAAAATATTGAATAATTTTACTATTTGACTATTTAACATATTACACAAAAATATTGAATAATTTTACTATTTGACTATTTAACGTATTACACAAAAATATTGAATTTATTTATAGTACATATATGTGACTGAATTGCCTGAAGTTTCAAAATGAACACTACTGAACCCATCGTCGCTATTAACGAGCCTATTAATACCATCAACGAACCCATTAATAATTTAGTAATTTATCCTGGTGGGTTATCGAGGATTTATTGCTTCCCCAATTATGTTAATTATTGCGAAATATTAGGAAGCAATCTTGGTACTTTTGGTCAAGATTTTCGCAATTTTATACAGAATTCCTTTAATACACCTGGATTTAAGATCGAGGCGTATGAGATAATTGCTGAAATATTGCTCTTTCTTGAAAAACTTACTAAGTCCGATTTTGGAAAAGGCGGAAAATTCGCTCAGGCTGGAATCAACTTTAAGAAAGCATCAAGAGTTACTTATGACATGCGAGCTTTTCTTGCTGGCTTATCCGAACTCAAAAAACTGCAAGCTGGAAAACCAGCACATTTTAATGCCGAACAAACTGGTGTTGACTGGCTTGATTCATTTATTAAAATGAATGAGCAAATAATCGAATCTGATGAATTTGGCAAGATGCATATCTTAACTTGGATCAAAAACATTAATCAATATTTCGGCAAGTATTCGCCATCTTGGCTAACAATCGAAAAAATTCCGTTTTTCCTTCTTGGAAAATATTGCGAATATGAAGGTGTCATGAGTATCAATTATGGCAAAATTATTGACATGTTGACTTGTTTTCAATTCGAGTTTGACTTGAATGATTTCTTACTTCTGGTTTTATCCATTGTTGGAAAACCATTAGAATCAAAGAACGATTTCATGACTTCGTTGAAGTTATTTTTAATTGGGTTAAGGGTAACTTTCCCCCATGTCGAAAATGCAAATTGTGCGAAATGTTCGAATGACGCAGATAAGTCAAGTGCAAGTAATTCGAATGACGCAAATGCAAATGCCTTGAATGAAGCGGATAAGTCAAGTGCAAATGAAATTATGGGACTAAGTCTTCTCGGGACTGATGCAAAAGAATTCAGGTTTCTCTTTGATGAAAATGGACAACCCATTAAAATAAAATCTTTTCGCTCTTATGAGTATTATATTGGTTGCCCAATTGACTGGTTGGGATTTATCATGTTAAAATACTTGGATATTAATGTCCATATGTATTACATGATTCCAGAAAAAATTGGAACTGACTCTGAAGGAGTTGATTACTGCATTGACGCAGATTACTATTCCCCAGCCCTCGACTTTGGTGGAAAACACGGTACCGTGAGAATGTACGGAAACAATTTGTTCAGTCTCGCAAGAAAACTGAGCATCCAAGAACTCTTCGACCTTGGCGTTGATCAAATATCTTATTAATTAATTTGTTAATAAGTTAATGAGTTAACAAGTATGTTAATAATCTTTATTTTTTTATTTTTTTCTCATTTACCTCATATAAAAATTGAATTTTATTTTTTATATAATACATTATGTCTTACACAGTTGAATTTGAGGAAAAGCTTAATCAAATTACTGTTAGAAGTGATAATTTGAATTTAGAATTTAAAGGTGATCTTCAAGATGGTAAAGGATTTCAAGGATTTTTATCATTAGAATTATTAATTGATGCATTAAAATACGAACTAGAAACTAAAGAAACTTCAAAGTTTGATGTATGTAAAGATTTTAGTTATGTAATATTTAGCTTTTATTTAGGAGAATTTCGCAAAGAGAAGAAATATTTTGTTATTAAACTAACTAATACATACAAAAGCATTATAGAAAAAATTGAAGAACTTGATGAAACTTCGGATTCGCAAGATGAAGGTCATGCTGAATTACCGAATAACTTTCCTGATTTAGTTAAAGAAGTGCAAATTTTAAAAAGGCAAAATAAACTATTAATTAAATCTATTAGCGAATTAGAGAAAATTAATTATCAAAACAAAATGCTTGAGATTTCACGCAACATGCCCGAAGTTCCATATCTAAGTTTTACATATCCTGAATGGTCAACTTTCGAAGAATTTAAAAAATTAAAAGGCTTTGAAGAAATTTCAGCCGCTTATAATTTTAAAAATTATATAATAGGTTATGATCCTGATAAATCTGTTATATTTATTAATGAATCTGAAAACAAAATTTATTATGTTGGTAGTGGTTTAAATAAAACTTTAATTGATGATAAATATTGTGGTAAAATATTAGCAAATATTTATCATAATCATGGAGAAGACAAATATAATAATTATTATAAAGATATCATAGATAACCCTTCTTACATAAATTTACCTCCTGAAATTACAAGCAGATTTAGCAGTTCATGTTTCATAAAACAATCTGAAATTAAAGGAATGAGAAATTATTGTTGTAATAAATTCAGAAATTTTATGGGTTTGTTTAGAATAGGTTTCTTGTTATTAAATCCAAAATATTATGATTATAAGTTAGAATATAAAATAGACTTTTCAAATACTAGACCTATTATTAATTTATATATTAAGAATAAATTCAAATATTATGATTATGAAATCGCAAAATTAGAAAATAAAATTGTTTATAAAAAACTAGTTATGCAAGATGATCCAATTTATGTTATAGATAATTTAGATTAATCGAAATAACAATTTAAAAAAAAACCAAAAAATATTGAAATATTTAAGAAAATATCGAAATATTTTTATTTTCTTACACGGCAAAACATCAAATTTGCGTGTTGATGTTGAATCCTATTTAATTTTGGAACTCTTATTGTCCATATTTTTTTCGATTCCATTAGTTTGACGTACTCATTTATTATGAGTAAAGTCACCATAATAAAACAGAACCCAATAAATTCGAAATAAGACATCATGATAATAACAAATAATAATTCATTTTTTTGTATAATATTATAAAAGAATATGTACTTTTATTATATACATATAGTACGGTAATTATGGACGCAAAAAGTAAACTACATTTATTAAATAAGATAAGTAATGATTTGAATAAAAATTTAACATATGATGATATTGAAAATATTATTACCAATGTTGAAAATAATATACCTAAACCTCAATTACACAATGATAACAAAAAGAGTAATAATAAGGGCAATAACAAAAAGAGTAATGACAATTATGAACAATATGATCCAAAAGAATTAATGAAATTAGATATCGGAGTTGCGGAAGAAGATGGTCAGCAAAAAAACACTAACCATAGAACACAAAATACAAATGTTGATATAGAAAATATTATGGAATTATCAACACAAGATGATTTAATTAAATTAATTAATCCTTCAGCTGGGTACGCAAGCAGAATATTAGTTTTGGACTCTTTGTATCAAGATGATACAATGAATGGTTCTGGAAAAATTGCATGGGATATTATTCCAAGCAGAGATTTAAATAATATGAATCAAAGTGGGACAATAGGAGGTAATACACTAAGTGGAGCAAATTCTACTGAACCATTAAAAAATATAGTTGGAATAAGGTTAATGCCTTTTCGATTGTTAATGGTTGATATTAATAATAGTTATAATTACAGATATAATACAGATCCGTTATTTTTGTGGACAATACTCATTGAAGAATTAGATATTCAATCAATAATTGGACCAACTGGTAGAAAATACCATTTTATGGCAGCTGTTGAAGAACTCACTAATCAAATAACATTAAAAAATGGTAGGTCATCTTCTTATGCGAAGTTTTGGGAAATGACAACTCATAATTATAATCAAGGATATTACTGGTTTAGACAACCTATTACAGAATTAACAAGAATGACATTATCATTTGGTTGCCCGTGGTATCAATTTAATATTAAAAATTCTAAATTTCCTGTAACAATTAACAAATATAATATTAGTGGTACTGATTATTTAGCTGCGTATATTAATACAACATTAACGTGGAACAATGTAAACCAAGGTAATCTTGCTGGTAATCTCAGGATAACTGGATTTACTACTGCTAATCCAGTTACCGATGCTGTTTTAATAGCATATGTAAACTCAACAACATTTACTACAAGTATGTATTCAGATTATATAGTAACTATATCTTCTGTGGATTATAACGTAATAGCTTTTACTACAGTTAATCTTACTAGAATTACTATTAATGCTAATTCAGGTATGAATATTTATACTGATGTATATCGTATGATATTCCCATTTGAAATTATATATCAAAATAATCCTAGAAAGATATATAATTAATCATTTAACAAGTCAGGGGTAATACATTACCCTTAAATACATTATTACATAATAAAATATAATAGAATGAATTTTAATATGATAGACGATTTTGATATGCTTCAAGATATAGATATAGATTTTAACAACTCGGAACCTATAGATATTAATGGTATATTACAAAATGAAATATTAAATAATAGTAACGACACTTATTTGTCAGATATTAAATATTTAGAAGGAGTAGAAGATTTTAATGAAAGAAGTAAACTAATAAATGAAAAATATGAAAAAGAAAAAAAGTATATTTCTTACGAAGAAATTAAAGATAAGATACAAGATAGTGAAGATTACAATAATGCTATATATAATATGGAAATTTACAAAAAATTTACCGATGAAGACAAAGAAAAAGTTAAAGATGAATTATTTGATTTAGCTATGAAAGAAAATGAAACAAAATTATTAAGTTGTCATGATATTATAATAACTGATGTTCATGATCAACTTTTTCAAGTAGAACAATCTTTATTAGAAACTCAAGATATAGTATATGATTTTTCATCAAGTGAAACTCGTGATCCATGGAGTACCGTTATACATACAATATATCTTTATGGAGTAGAAAATGTTGGAGATGATGCGCTATATATTGGTGATCAAATGTGTTATTATATAAATTGTAAAACAATACCTAATGATCATGATAATGATAATGTTATAAAATGTTCAATATGTAATACAATATCATGTCATGATCATATAAAATTTTGTATTTTGTGTAATTTTAAAATATGTAAAATGTGTTCAATAGTAAAATGTGATGATAGTGTTAAAAAAGAAAAATCAAAAAATATATCACCAATATGTAAAATATGTTATAATATTATGAATAATCATTACAAAGAACCTTTGAAAAAATTACATAAATTTAATTTTTGTTACGTTTGTCAAAAAATAAAAAAGATGAAAATGATAGAGTTTGATCTTATTCTTTTTAGTTATAAACAAACTGGTGTTACAAAACATTTATGTAACTCTTGTGAAAGTGTTATGTTTAAAGATGATAAACAAATTACAAAATCAACAAATGGAGAAAAGATATTAATAACAAAATCAGAAATTAATAAATTTATTACTAATTATATTGTACATTATACTTCAATTACAAAACCAATATATACTAACATGTATTATGGTATATTTCCAAAAGACATAGCTAATTTGATACTAACATACTTTCAATATTTTCGATAACATAATAGGTTAAAAAAGTTAACAAGTTAAATAAGTTAAAAATTATTTAAGGATGATATATTGCTCCTGACTTGTTGAATGATTGATCATTATGTTGATAAACAATTTCTATATTTCTATGAGATAAAGATAATATTAACCAATGTATTGATATTACACAATTTTTAAGAATTAATTTTTTCAAATTGGGAAAACTATCTACAAAATTAGATTCTATCATTTTTGAATTTTCTAGTTTTATTTCTTTTATATTTGGATATTCTTTTATAAATGAATTGTTACTTAAACATCGTAAGTAATATTTACAGTCTATTATATATAACTTTGATGATTTTTTAAATATTTCCAACCATCTATTAATATTTATTCTTAGTACCCAGCTATTATTATTTTCTAAATTTTTTACAAATGAATAAAATTTATGATTTGTTTCCATACATTGCAATAAAGAATTTGTATCAAGATAACTTAAAATTTCTATTAGTAAATTGTCACAAATATATTTGTTCATTACTTATTATATTCAAGATACTAATTCAATTTTTAACAAATAAACCATTTAACAAATTAGGATTTTCATAATACTTTTTAACAATATAATATGTTATTAACCATTTAACAAGTCAGGGGTAATACATTAACATTAATTAATTTCTAACTTGTAAAAATTTAGATTAATTTTATTAATCAATTGATCAAAGTAATTTGATCTAAATTTTCAATTAATCATTGAAAATAAGTTAACTTTTAAAAAGTTTTAATTTGGTATAAAACTTAGATTAATTTTATTAATCTGTTGATCAAAGTATTTGATCGAAACTTTAAAAAGTTAAAAATTGAATTTTATAATTATAGTATTAACTAATCTAATACATTAATTATTGATTGAATCTTAAAAGGTTAAAATGGATATTACAAAATGCGAAAGATGTTTTATAGACTTTATTACTAATGTACCATTTGATTTAAGAAAACCAAAAGATAATTTATGTACAAAGTGTAGTAAAGAACTAGAAAAAATTAATACAAATCCTAATATTATTGTTCCTTGTAAAGTTGATCCAAAAAATATAGTAGAATTTTACATGAATAATAAATCTATTGATTTAAGAAAAATAGAATTAGAAAAAAGTCTAAAACTAAAATTTTATGAACATTATAAATTTAACAATTCGCCATATGGGAATAACAATTAACCATTTTAACCTTTTAGCTTGTTAAAAGCAATATATTGCCTTTAATTCTTTTACAACTTCACTAAATAGATTATCATTCTGTCAATCTACCAGGAATTCCTAAAAGTTTTATATTTCATAAAAACTTAACGGGTTAACAATTAAGTTATTTTAATATTTTTTTGATCAAACTTGTATAATCAAATACTATGTTTAGTATATCTTGATTTAGTATAAAATCATTTAATGTTTTTTTAAATTCTTCTTTTGAGTAAAAGATTGAAATAATTGTTGATACATATTCGTAAGAAAATGCTAGTCTTTTATAAGACATTATTTTACCCATACGAATAATATTTCGATCTGGATGAAATATTTTATGAATAAGACAAGGAATATCTATATCTATTTTTGAGTCAATGAATTTATTAAATTTTAAAGTAACAATAAATTTAGTATTTTGACTAAATATATCTCTATAATTATTTATGTAATACATTGATTTATCTTGTATGTAAATAATATTATTTTTATACAAACTACATCTTATTCTCCCGTATTTTGTTTCTAAATATGGTATTTTTTTATTATTAAATTTTAGTACACCTTTAAGTGTTGGATTAATACTTTGGTAAAATGTTAAAAATTTTATAATAAATTCATTTTGTTCAAGAGTCTTATTTTGTATTACATATTTAGGTTCATATTTTAGTATAAAAACATGACTCTTTTCTATTTCTCTAGATGGTAAAAATATAGAAATAGACTTTAAAATATCACGAATTTGGTTTTTTATTATTATGTTATCTATTTCATCTAATAATTGCTGTTTATTAATTTCGCAATTATTATTTATTTGACTTGACATATCTAAAAGTATTTGGGATTTGATTAATATATCAATCAATGAATCAATAAAATCAATAATTTATTGTGATTTTATTTTTTCATTTTTTCTTTTTCATCTTCAATGTTTATTTTAGTATTTATTATAGTTTTATTATCATAATTATTGCCAAATTCGTCAAATTCATCATATTTTTCATCATCATAATCACCAAAATAAATATAATTATGAATTGCTGCAGTATATTCTGGTAAAGCTATTGTAACATTTTTGTTAAACCAAAATAAAAGTGGAATATATGTGTCGTCATTGTTATTATTGTTATTATTGTTATTATTATTGTTTTGCAAAAGTACAATTTCGGTACTATTTGAAAGTACAATTTCGGTACTCATCATAAAATAACATATATTATATTACTTATATATATTTGATCAAAATAAAAATTGAATTACATAATACATAATATAATACATAAATACAATACTATGGATTCTTCCGACGTTGAGAATATTGTTTGCGATCATATTACTGATTTAAGATGTGAAATGACTACATATATAGATGAATCTATAGATGATCTACAAAAAGCACAGGATATAACAAAAAGAAAATATCATGAAATTCATGATATAATTGATGAACTGCATGAAGAAAATAAAGAATTACGTGAAGAAATTGATGATTTAAAACGTGGTTTCGAACGTTTGAAAAATGAAGTAAAAAAAGAAAATACTTCTCGTGTCACTTGGAGCTCAATATTTAATGATATTAAACAATTTATATTTGATGAAAAAATTGCGACATCTGCCATATTTATACTTATAGTTTTATATATTTTAGAAATAATGAAATGATGAAATAATGAAATGATGAAATAATGAAATGATGAAATAACGAAATGATGAAATAACGAAATGATGAAATGATGAAATAATGAAATAATGAAATTGTTATTTATAATTTTTTATGTAAAGTTCAGCAAGATACAACATGTTAGTTTGTTCTGCTTTACTTTTAGAATTCCATAAATTTACAAAATTAGCAGTAGCATAATTTTTAATTAATCTTTTTTTATTCATATCAACGAAACGGTAAAATAACGCATCCCAAACATCAAATGATTTAACCTTAATGGTATCATTTGTTTCATTTGAAGCATTTGTTTCATTTGAAGATATTGTATTTGATGTAGATTTTTTCTGTTTTTTACTAATTATAATTTCGCTGCTTTTAAAGTTACTCATATTTTTTATGTAATTACTCGAACTAAAATATGGTCTTGTCATCATAACTGGACCTGAAACAAATTGTGACATACCATAAACATTTGGCATCATCACCCACGGATATGCATCAATAAACATCATAAACCAAACATACACAGCTGTTGGTTTTATATTATTTAATAACATAAAATTTCCTACATGCATGAGTCTCTCAATATGATGTAGATATCCATATTTTGCAAATTTTTTAATGCATGTGTCCACGTTACTCATACCAGTTGTAACTGAACATTCAAACCATTCTATTGTTAATGGGCGTTTCATGTCTTTAAAATATGTTTCATATTTCAAAGATTTTGATTTTGAAGATTTTAATTTTGTTGATTTTGATTTTGAGGATTTTGGTTCTGAGCTAGATGATTTTGATTTACTTATAATTCCATCTATCATTTCATCTCTATATAACATATACATATATCTACAATATTCACGCCAAAATAATTGTCTAATATAACCTTCTTTTGATTCTATACGACAATCAGTATTACTTACTTTTTCAATAATATAATCTGGACATATTAATCCAATATTCATTAATGGCGAAATAACAGAGTGATATCCAAATACAACATCATCACGTGCTGCATCTTCATAAGGTCCAAAATCATCTAATTTTTTTTTGATAAATTTATCAAAATGTTTTTTTGTTTCTTCTTGATTATAAGGTAAATAAAATGGTTCAATAATATCAGCATATTTAAGAACACATGGATGAGCAATACTATGAGCATATTTTATTGCTTCTTCTAAAATCTTATCATTTTTTTGTACCTTTGTTAATTCCCTGTCAGAATCAGTTTCCTTATAATTATCAGGAAATTTTAATCTATTTTCTTTGTCAAATGACCATTTACCTCCTAGAGGTAAATTGTTTTTGTCATTTGTATTGTTTGTATTGTTTGTATGAGTGTCTTCTGATTTTTTGTCATTTGTATGAGTGTTATTTGTCATCAAAATATTATATTTTTTTCTAAAATGTCTATAAAATGTTCCATGAGATGGTAATTTATATAATTCTTTATAATTAAGTAAGTCTTCAAGTGAGCAAATAAAATTTGGATTTTTTAGCATAACAAATTCGCAGCCATATTTTTTACAAAATTTTGTATAATCATTGTATATTGTATGACTAACTGGATCAAATATAGCTACTGTTTTATATTTTTTAAAAATCATTTCTATCTTTTTTTCATAATATTTAAATTCAATATATTCTGCGTCTGTATTTTTTGCATAATTTTTCATACTTGCTCTATGTAATATTAGTTTATTAACATGATAAGAGTATTCCATAAAATACAATGGATGTTCTATTATATATAGTTTATCATATGTAATATCCTTAGGAATATCAAATAAATGAATTGGTAATATAATAATACATTCATAAAACTCAAGTTTTTTCTTTTCCATTAAGTTAATAGCTTTTATACCAAATAAGATTTTCAATTTTAATAAAAAATGAAAATAAATTTAAGAAAAAAGTTTGAGAAAAAAGTTTGAGAAAAAAGTTTGAGAAAAAAACTTGAACAAAAAGTTTGAGAAAAAAGTTTGAGAAAATGTGTAAAATTTGTGAAAACAGTAATAAAGAAAGTGATTATAGATATTTATACATATGTAGTAAAGTTAAAGAAATTCCTAAATTATTAGCAGGAATAGTCAAACAGATATGGTGTAATAATCATGATTTAGAATACATCCCAGATACTTTTGTCAAATTAAATAAATTAGATATCAAATTTACAAAAATTGTACATATTCCAGATACATTTGTTAATTTAGTTGATATAGATATTGGAAATACAAAAATTAGTAATATTTCCCCAAAATTTACACAATTAAAAAGAATACTACTTAATAATACAAATATAAAAATTATTCCCGACACTTATACTCATTTAGAATCTTTAGATTTTAGTCGTACTAAAATTTCGCAAATCCCAGATATATTTACAAATTTAACTTATCTTTGTTGTTATAAAACAAAAATAATATATATTCCTGAAACATTTACAAAATTATCTAGTTTATATTGTGAAAAAAATATTTTGATTAATCCAAAAATATACAGAAAGAAAACATGTAATAATAATTACAGGATATTTGTAAATTGCCAAAAAAGATATAAAAAAACATATGTATTTAAAAATAATTTAAAAAACATTACATTTGCTTATAACTCTTTATACATAATAGGCAACATAAACAAAATGAAATTAAAAAAGATGTTTACAGTTTAAAATAATTATCCCTGACTTGTTAAATGGTTAAATATATTATGTCAAAATTGAATAATTTTTTTGTAATAAATAAGTAAATAAGTAAATAAGTAAATAAGTAAATAAGTTAATTTTTAATTAACCATTTAACAAAAATGTGTATTGTTTGTAGAAGAGAGTGTTCACATAAAACAATAGAACTTATATGTTGTAGTGGAGTTAATGATAAAACATTTTCTATGGTATTGATGCATTTAACAAATTTAAAAATATTAAATTGTTGTTATTCAAGAATAACATATATACCTAATACATTAGCAAATAATTTAGAAGATTTATGGTGTTTTGGAAGTAATATAATAGAATTACCAAAAGGTATGATAAATTTAAAACAATTACGTTGCCAATTTACAAAAATATCTTATTTACCTAATGATATGATAAATTTAGAACTCTTAATATGTGATTTAACTCATATCAAATTTATTCCTGATAACTTTTCAAAATTATATTATCTTATATGTAATAAAAATGTGTTAGTATCTCCAAAAATAATAAAAAAAATATTATGTTCAAACATATTGCAATATATCAATAAATGTCACTACATTACATTTAAAAATTGTCAAAAAAGATATAAAAATAAAATAATAAAAAGGGAAATACAAAAAATAATAAAATATGCATATTACCCATTATACATTATAGGAAAACTCAATAAAATACGTTTATATAAAAGGTTAACCAGTTAACAAGTTGACCAGTTAACAAGTTAACCAGTTAACAAGTTAACCAGTTAACAAGTTGACCAATTAAGTATATTAATATTTTTTATATAAAGGGTTAAATTTGAAATTAATATTTTAAATATAACACTTTGTAATAATCAAAATATAACACTTTATAATATCAAAATGTTCACAATTAATGTCAACCATGACTCAAATATACATGATATTATTAGAGTATTAACAGCTAAAGATAGCTATGCTGTACGAATAGATACTTTCACACAATTACAAGAAAATTATACTATTATTTTTAATAAACACAAGAAAATTAAAAGTAATATTAGAGTATTAATTTGCTACAGTAATATCATTAAAGTAATATTCAAATATATAGAATTTCCAAAATTAAGAAAATTGTCAATTAACGGATGCGGAATTAAGAAATTACCTCATTTTCCTAAACTAAAACATCTTGATTGTAGTAACAATAACCTTACTACTATACCAAAAACATTAACAGCGTTAACTTATTTAAATTGTGCGCATAATAATATTAAATTTTTACCGGATACGCTAATAAATTTAAAAGTTTTGCATTGTGGGTTTAATCCACTACTTAAGATTTCAAAAAAGTTAATAATGTTAAAAGCACTGAGTATAGCAAATAACGTCGAGATGCAATTTATATTTGGTCCAGATGATACAAAACAACCTGGAATTAATAAATTTAATGAATTGTATAAACAAAATGAACAATCTGAGTCTTCTGAACCTAATGATTATCCAAATATTTATACACTTGATATTTTAAATGTAAACAATTTATTATGTATTCCTGAAATAAAAACTTTGAAAACTTTAAGTGTAATTACCGATGAATATACTGGAAGTAATCAACCTATTTTGAGAATACCAGATTCAATGACAAATTTAAGAAAATTAAACATCCACAATAGTAAATTAATAATACCAATTCATATACAAAGAAATATACAAGATCTTAATTTGAAAAGAGATTTACATGAAGAAAATTATATCAATAACATTATGCTAAATTCAGGAATACAAAATTCAGAAATACAAAATTCAGAAACACAAAATACAGAAATTAACCTTTGTAGTAAATTACAATTACTAAATTTTACTAATTTAAAAAAATTAAATATGTCTGTAAAATGTGAATTACCTGAAACATTAATAAATATTGAAGTATTAACTTTTTGGTTTAGAAATTATTATAAATTACCCAGTACATTTGTAAATTTAAAAATATTAAACATATGGAATTCCACAATAAAAATTCTTCCTGATACATTAGTTAATCTTGTAGAATTGCATCTTCCTAAATATGTACAAGAAATACCAGAAACGTATACAGAATTACGTATACTTGAATTATATGAAAATAAAGTAATAAAAAGTATACCTGATACATTCACAAAATTAATTCGATTAAATTGTGAACATACAAATGTGAAAAAATTACCAAAAAATTTACCTTTATGTATAATATTAAGAATTGATAATACTAGAATTGATTATATTCCTGAAACATATGTAAGTTTAAGATATGTTTCTTGCAGTTCAACAAAAATAAAAAAATTACCTGACAAGATAAAATATTTAGACTTGTTAGATATTTCTGGCAACCAAGAAAATGTCTATATTAACATTCCTCATATTAGAAATTTTAAAGCATGTGGAATTAATAATTTATTCATCCACAAAAATTTAATTATGAATGCTGAAAGGTTTCAAATCATTAATGTTAAAAATATTATACCAATTCATAATGATGATTTGAGAAATGTGAATTTGATGAAAGTTGAAGGAAAAGGAAATAATGATGAAAATAATGATGATTTGAGAAATGTGAATTTGATGAATGTAGAAAATAATAAAGAAAATAAAAATTTTGCAACTAAATATAGAAAAAATAGAAAAAAGATGAAATTAAGAAAACGTAGATTTGCTATTGATAGTAATATTGATTATGAAAAAAAGACTTGTGATTGTAAAGATAAAAAATGTAAAATTAATTGCAAATCACTTATATGTAAACACAAAGTTTGTAAATTAAAAGAGCATAATATTCTTTTATTTGATTTTAGTTTAGTTTTTAATACTAATTTAAATAAACATCTTGACATATTATTTAATTATTTAGGGACAAATAGAATTCATTTTACTAATTTAACGGAGTTGAATTTATCAAACGTGTATGTAGATGACACTATGTTATATCAATTTGACGCACCTAATTTAGTAAAATTAGAAATAGATAATACCAAAATTAAAAGAATCGAAAATATAGTAAAATTTTGTCCTCATCTAAAAACATTAACATGTACTCACAGTGCTATAGAAGAATTACCTCCAGCTGATATGTTAAAAGATCTGGTTACATTAGAATGTAATAATACAAGAATAGAATATTTGCCATATATGCCTAAATTATATGATTTATCTTGTCATTGTACAAGAATAACTAGTATACCTGTATTACCAAGTTTACAAACATTAATATGTTTTAATAATAAAATAGAATTTTTACCTCATTTACCGAATTTAATATTCTTAGATATTTCCGGTACAAAAATAAGATATGTTTCGAGTGATAAAGTTATTATGCATATTAATCTTAATCAAACTACGAAACTCATCGTAAGTTCAAAAATATTTGAAGATGAAGAATTTAATGGGTCATATAATATTGCTCAAAAATTGCAAAAAAGAATAAAATTAGTATTATTGTATAATAAAATCAAATCATACTCATTTTCTCATGCTTTTAATTCAAAATATATAATAGGTTATAATAACAAACAAAAAATGTGTAAAATGTTTCCATGAAAATATTTAACAATTTAACAATTTATATAACTGCTGTTTATTATTGTAGCCGGCAATGTACATAGGATGGTGTATTAATTTTATTACTATAAAATGTATTCTATTTCTTATAATTTTTTTCTTATAATTTTTCTGACAATTAACAAAAGTTTTATATAATTTATTATTTTCAGGTCTATCAATAGTTTTTTGGGATACTATTACATTACTATTGTAAAGTGGGAACAATTTTAGTTTTATTTTTTCTGGTATATAAAATATTTTACATTCATACATTTTTAATATACGTAATTTTAATAAATTTGGCAAATACAAAATTAAAGTATATGAACAATCTAAATATCTTAATTCTGGTAGTTCTGGTAATTCCGCAATTTTAGTTCTAGTGCAAGTTAAATATCTTAATTTTGGTAATTTTGGTATTATAGTAATAGGTGTAAAATCACATGTTAAGATTTCTAAATTTGGTAATTCTGGTAATTCTGTAATATGTGTATTAGTACATTTTAATATTTTTAAATATTGTAAACTTGGTAACTTAGATAAATATGAATAATCACATGTTATTTTTTTTAGATTAACACACCCAACAATGTGAGTTATTTGAGCAGAAACAAAACTTAATTCTTCTAAATTTTCTAAAATCTTATTCAGTAATTTTTTATTAGAAATATGATTTGTATTTTGAAAAAAATATGGATATGTGTCTCTCAATAAACAATCATTTTCACCAAAGATAGAAATGTTTTTAACTTCTGGATACAATAAATTTGCAATAATTTTTTCATTTATCAAATATGTCATTTTATATTAACAATATATTTTATAAGTCTATAAAGACATTTGTCATTAACTAATATAATAATATAAAATGAATTATGAAGATGATATGCAATATAATTTTGACAATAATACCTTTGATGTAAGAGATTATAATGAAGATAATGAAGATAAATTTGACTATGATGAAGGTAAATTTGACGATAAATTTGATGGCGCTATAGTAATTACTAGTTTATTATCGAACTTTAATTTTAATTATAAGACTATGCGCATATTAGATATAAGTGAACAATCTGAAGATTTTTTACATAATTATTTTCCTCATTTTATTTTTGTACCAAATTCCAAATTAACAATAGAAGAAAAAAATAATTTATGTTTATTTCCAAATTTAGAAGAATTAAATTGCAAAGGATCTTATGCTACGCAAATTATCGGTTGTCCTAATTTGATAAAATTAAATTGTGAAAGATGTCCGGTAGTATTTTTACAAAATTTGCAACATCTAACACATCTTAATATAAATAATGCATGTTCTTTAACAAAATTGCCAAAAAAATTACCAAAATTAGAAGAATTACTTTGTACCGACACAAGAGTTGAAAAAATTAAATCATATTATAATTTAAAAAAATTGTTATTATATTCAAACAATAATAGATATGATGATAGTAGAACAATTATATATGACTTACCAAATTTAGAAGAATTAATATGTCACGATAATCATACAACTATTATTATGAAAAATTTTAATAAATTAAAAATATTAAAACTCTCTCTTTGTTCAGTAACTAAATACCCCAATTTTCCTAATATTATTAGTATATCAATGATAATGCAGCGTTTAATTAAAAAACCTAAAAAAATCTTAAACGAACGTCGAAAATTAACATATGATTATGGTGATGCTATGCGATGTTTACCTTATACTCCAAAATTAAAAAATTTAAAATGGTGTACATCAAGTTTACTTTATATATCTGATGATATACGTTTGGATACATTAAGAATAGACAGTGATCTTACATTAATATCACCACTTACTTTTGATGTAACAAAATTAGAAAGCTATACATATTTTCATCAGGTAAATAACAAAAAATATTTAATATTTGTTAATTGTCAAAAGAGATTAAAATTAAAATATGGATTAAAAAAATTAACATATGCATATTTTCCATCATATATAGTTGGATATAACATCAAACATCAAATTAATAAAATGTTTTATAAATAAAATGTTTTATAAATAAAATGTTTTATAAAAATTGAAAAAGATATTTTATATAAAAAGATTAATCTATTTAACAACCCAAAATTTATATATATAAATGAATCCTGAAAATGTATGTGTTTATCATGGCACAGATTATGATGAACTTGCTTTGATGAAAAACATTACCTATTTAGAATGTGCAAATAAAGATATAGATATGATACCAAATTTTCAATATTTAAAAACTTTAATTATTAATGAAACTAAAATTCGTTCATTACCAGAATTACCTAATTTAGAAGAACTAGATTGTAGAGAATCAAAATTAACATCACTTAATTATTTCCCAAAATTAAAAAGATTGATTATGAGTGATACAAGAATTAAAAAACTTCCTAATTTTCAAGAATTAGAAGAACTTGAATGTCATTTTACTCCACTTCAAGAGATAAAATATTTTCCATCATTAAAAATATTAAGATCTAGTTTTTCTAGAATAAAAAAAATAGCTGATTTACCTGAATTAGAAGAATTAAATATGTCTGATACAAGTGTTAAAGTATTTCCAAAAATACCAAAAATAAAAATATTAAATTTTGGTTGGACTAAATTTAAATTTATTCCTGATAATTTTGTCTTAGAAAAATATAGATCATTAAATAAACACATTTTAATATCACCTAATACTTATAATTATTCACTCCATAATAATAAAGATAACGCAGAAGAAGAAAGTGAAAGTGATGAAGAAGATGAAAATGAAGATAATGTAGAAAATGATAATCTTTGTACAATAAATGTAAAACATATTGATGACAAAAATGACAAACCAATTAATGGCAATACAAAATATTTAACATTTGTTAACTGTCAAAAAAAAATTAAATTAAAATACAATAGAAAGAAAAAATTATCTTACGCTTATGGACCAAATTATATTATCGGAAAAAATGTGAAAAAACAACTTAATAACTTGTTAAATTGTTAACCATTTAACAAATCAGGGGTAATACATTATCCTTAAGTAATTTCTAACTTGTCAAATTGTTAACTTTTAAATACTCACAAATCATCCTAAAATAACTCATTCATTTATTGTTTGTACGAAAATTGATTATTTTATTTTTTATTATAAAATTGAAATGTGTTTAATTTGTGAAATAAATAGTAAAGATAAAGTTAGTAAAAAAAACATCTTAAATAACAAAAAATTTGTAGAAAAAATAGTAAAATTAAAGATGATTACTTGTCATAATAAATCAATTTATTTTATACCAAAAGAATTAGTAAATTTAAGATATATAGATTGTTGGGACACAGGTATAAGAATATTACCAAAAGAATTAGTAAATTTAAAATATTTAGATTGTGCATATTCAAACGTTAAATTTATTCCGAATACTTTTACAGAGTTAAGAATTTTAGATTGTGCATCAACAAAAATAAAAAATATTCCAAATACTTTTACTAAACTAAAACGTATAGATTGTTCATTTACAAAAATAAAATATATTTCAAATACTTTTACAAGATTAAAACAATTAGAATGCATCTATACATCAATTTGTTACATTCCAGAAAATATAAAATTGGATCTTATAGTTTGTGAAGATGATATATTATTTTCACAAAAAACAATTAAAAAAGAACCAAATAATTCAAAATACTTAATATTAACAAGATGTCAAAAATCATTTAGATTAAGGTTAAAATTTAATTTACTAAAATCAGCATTTCATAAAAATTATATTATTGGTAATACTGTAAAAAATCAAATACTAAAATTCTTCAAAATATAATTTTTTTAGAAATCAAAATACAACCATTCCGCAAATCAATAACAATTTGCAAAATACTACTAACAATACCAATAACATTTCGATAGTTCGAGGTGGATTTCATAGAATTAGTTTACGTGATTTGAATATTATGTTGTTAATTATAATTATTTTGTTAGTCAAGATGTTATTGGAAAAACAAAAATCAAAAATTAAGGAAAAAATGCCCCAACTCAGATGACAAGATTTTTACAAAACCTTTATTTTTGAAAAAATCGATTTTTTTTAAAATCATAATTTTTTTTACTATGACTCTTTATATAAAATTTTAATATAAATTTATTTTTTTTGATAATTTTTTTTAGTAAGATATTGAAAACTTAATTTTTGTGTCTACCTTTTTTCGAAAACAAAATTAGCAAAATCAAAAAATCATGAAATTAAAAAACACAAAAATAACAAAATCAAATTTTTTTTATTTTTTTCAAAAAATTAAAATACAAAATTAATATAAAAAAATTAGTTTTCAAAAATTAGAAACTTATATTTTCACAAAAATTAGAAATTAAAAATGTAAAATGTAAAATTAGAAATCAAAAATAGTTTACAAAATTAGAAATCAAAAATAGTTTACAAAATTAGAAATCAAAAATAGTTTACAAAATTAGAAATCAAAAATACAAAACTTAGATAAAAAATATTTTCACAAAACATAACTTACAAAAAAATACTAATCTTAGGTAAAACATAATTTACTAAAATATCATATTCATATTTTCAAATTTTGAAATTGCGTCTCGGCTCGATGGTCAATATAACAAAATATATTTTACTAAACTAAGAAATAAAATTTTACTCAAATGTAAAATGTAAAATTATATTACAAAAAATAAAATTACTAATCTTAGGTAAAGCATAATTTACTAAAATAAAATTACTAAAATAGTTTACCAAGTTCCGGTAAAACTTTCAGCTTACAAAAATAAAATTACTCAGACATGGTAAATATTTTTCCAACTCAGGTATTGCGTCTCGGCTCGATGGTCAAGACAACAAAATATATTTTACTAGACTTAGAAATCAAAATCATACTACAACAAATAAAATACAAAATCAAAATACTAAAATAGTTTACCAAGTTCCGGTAAAACTTTCAGCTCGACATGCAATGTCATCCAGGTATTGCGTCTCGGCTCGATGGTCAAGACACCCAGGTCAGCATAATCAAGATGTCAAAATCCGCAAATCCACACATCCAAAAAACTTCATCATCTCCCTGTTGAATCTAAAAAGCCAATCCCCAGCAAATCCCATCCACCTACTTATTAGTAAAATACAACAATTAATTAATTATTTTTTAATTTATTATATTTAGTATTATATAATAATTATTATCACTCCAACAAAACTATCTCTAATATTAAGAGATATTAGATAAATTGCCAGAATTTACCAATAAAAATAACAATTTAATGTACCCTAAGTGGTCATTAAATCAATTTTTATTTTAATTTATATTTTATTATCAAAATATAGCAAAGCGCATTTTTAATAAAATTAAATTATAAATTCTGGCAATTTATCTAATATCTCTTAATATTAGAGATAGTTTTGTTGGAGTGATAATAATTATTATATAATACTAAATATAATAAATTAAAAAATAATTAATT
>JACCDR011369446.1_pt1 | contig 63861 bp, 74 predicted proteins | sample 7446431 | NCBI WGS metagenome assembly JACCDR01 (sample SAMN15323443, study PRJNA562643) | freshwater metagenome | isolation source: river surface water | place: USA:Blue River Watershed | collected 2017-08-17 | reverse complement strand
TTGCTAATATGGTACGTGAAGGGATTATCACTACTGCAGACAAACCTGCTTTGAAGAAACTTGCAAAGGCAACGAATGTGGATGTATCAGACTTCCATGATCCAGAATCGGATAGCTCTGATGATTCGGATGCTATCTTGGGTTCAGATTCTGAATCCGAGTAATTCTCTTGCTTTGATTTCATTTGTTTTTTACGATAAATCCAAAATCGATCATCTCACTTAGTATTCCAAATTTATTTTATAATTCCTCTGGATTGATAACTGATCTGCGCTGTTTTGATTAACCCGTAGTATGGATGCAAAATTGATAAAGATCATACATTGATATAACAACCATGGAGCCAGCTCGCGATATCCCAATGATCCGCCAAAATATGCAAACATTGCTGTCATATATACTGCTTATTATCATCATCCAGATATTGATCATTGTGGTAATAGCTATTGCTGCAATGGCACGCGCAGTAGCTATGTTTATACTCGATACGCCACGCATCGCGGCATTCCATGTTGAGATTGCATAAGGAAAGCTTTTTTTGTAAAGAATGCTATTATTAGATGGATAACCAATTGAGCTCAAAATTGACAATGTGCGATATAAAATATAACCATGTGTGCCTCAATCGATCAAACCGCTAATAATGGTAAAACGCCACCCATTAATATCAATATCAACAACAATAATAATATAATGGTCAATAGTGACAGTAACAACAATACTGCTAATTGTAATATTGATAAACTGATTGCTACTATCAAGAAAGAGCGTAAGGCATCACGCAGGCGTGACCGCGCCAATGCTCGTAAGATTACAGAACTAACAGAGCGCATCAAGATTGCTGAGCAAGAGATCGCGCGTGTGCTGACCAGTCTTGGTACTACTGGCGCCAAGACTAAGCCGCGTGCTGTGTGGCGACGCAAAGACCATCACTGATTTTTTTTGGATATGTCTCATATCTAATATAGCACGATGCCAATCCAATTACAACCGCATCAGGAGTTCGCGATAGACAAATTCATTAGTTCTCCAAATCGTGGAATGCTACTAGCACATTCGGCTGGTACTGGCAAGACGCTTACTGCTATTGCTATCGCCGAGAAGCTACAAAGGTATAAGGAAGTCGTTGTCATTGCACCCAAGAGTTTGCATGACAATATGCGGCACAGTTTCGATATGTATTCCAAAAATGTTAACAAGGACAGATATCGTTTTGTATCATCCAATGCCGGTAATATGATAGATAAACTCGAGACGAATACGGACGATCTAACAGGAATAGACATAAAGTCGTTGCATCTACATAACAAGATGATCATCATAGACGAGGCGCATAACATGCTAGGTGGGATGAGTAACGGATCTAAGAACGCAACTGCGCTTTACGATATGCTCATGAACGCACGTAACTGCCGAATCCTACTCATGACGGCTAGTCCGATCGTGAATAATCCATACGAGGGCGCCATTGCAATGAACATATGCAAGGGGTATATAAAAACAGAAGATGATGCTACGACCACTATTCTCCCTGAATCGAGCGAGGACTTCGCACGGTTCTTCATAGACAAAAAAACCATGAGGCTCAAGAATACGAGCAAACTAGCCAACCGAATAATGGGACTCGTTTCATATAAGGGAGACCTGTTCGAACGCAAGGTCCCTTCCTTTTACGAAATGATTAAAACGACTGTTAAGAAAGAGAATTATCCAGATTACTCCATACAGATAGTGCCGGTGCCGATGAGTAATCCGCAGTATTCAGCATATGAGCAAGCCAGAGAGAAAGAACGATTAGAAACGCGCAATGCAATCGTAGGGCATGGTATAAATAAGACTGATCGTATCGTGTTACACGATGATTCTGTTATCGGCGGAGTTATCCATGGGTATAAATTATCTAAAAGAGAAATCTGTGATGCCAACTATATCTGTGGTGGAGAACTGAAATCATCAAGTGCATTCAAAACGAGTACATCATATCGGGTGCGATCACGGCAGCTTAGCAATGTATATTTCCCGGATAATTCCGATAGTAATGCGAAGATCGATATAAATGAAGATATGAAGATACATTCACCGAAGATATACGAGATAGGGCGAAAACTAAAACCTGGTCAAAAGACGCTGATATACTCGAACTTCGTTAAGAGCGGCGTTGAAGTTGTGCAAGGATATCTCGAGAAGCTTGGGTATGCCAGGTATGTGCCAGACAAACCTATGGACAGCGCCATTAGCGGATACTTTGGTGTGTACGATGGTACTGTGAAGCCGGAAGATAGAACAAAGACGCTCAAGGAGTATAACAAACCAAATAGCGCATTAACGATATTGCTTATTAGTAGTTCCGGAGCCGAAGGTTTGTCAACAATAGGCACACGTGTTGTTCATATCCTAGAGCCATATTGGAATTGGGAACGAATCATGCAGGTTATGTTCCGAGCTATTAGATACAAATCACATACGACGCTACCAGAGAAGGAGCGCAATGTTAAGGTATATCTTTATTTAGCGATACCACCTAAGGATATCAAAAGTACAGAACCAACGACAGATATGTATCTATTTAAGGAAATGGAACGTAAGTACACAATCGGGCAACAGATGGTTCGTTTACTTGCGAGCGTTGCTGTCGATTGTGATAAATTTAATGATGGCGTGAATCTTAAATGCCACCATTGCGAACCACGCAATGGGTTGCCATTATACCTACCTGACATTGATCGAGATATGCATTATGATAATCCATGCAAATCTGGCATGGATAATATTACTGCGAAAGAGATCTTAATTAGTGGGATGCCATATTATATCAGTGACGATCGCCGAGTCTTTATTAAAAATAAGGATGATCAATATGAAGAAGTGTTGGATAATGACATCGCACGATGGGTACTAAGTAAGTTATAAGCCATAGTTAATATAAATGTAATTGTTCTATGTATTATCAGATTTCTCATCCACCAAAGACTCTGTTCGGCACTATATATGGTGGTATGATGATTGTGATATTTTTGTTATATATATAATATTGAACAATGGAGTATTATACATTTTCGCTAATAGTGTTGCTAATATATTTCATTAGCATGGCTATATTCGGTATAGTAAACATAATACTATATCCAGATAGTCAGAAAATATGCTGGACTTTTTCAATAATGATGATATTATTTATTGGTTACATCATTTACATTTACACTGAACTGCGAGAAATATATCAATCGCAGCAATCTACGGATATTATAGTATCTCCGCAAGTTTCAATTGATATAGTAAGTCCTGATTATGAATTTTCTCAGATATCAACTCCATCCACTAGTTCATCTACTCAGTCGCCTCGCCAAGATAATAGAGTATGACAACATATCGTTTTGATTTTTTCTAGTAGAATATACATCATGCTTCCAACAATAGTATCTATGATTAAACGGGCTATGTGCTGCTCCGTATGTAGAAACTATAATCATGGAACTGAACAAACGCCAGCACAGCAGACGACAATCACATTGCTAACTCCAGAAATGCTAACAACTCTTATTAAGAAAGACTGCCATTGCGATTGATAAAAAAATAGCCATCTTTTTTTTTGACGCTTAGATATCATCATCTGGTTTGTTTAGCTTTCGGTGACGTAAATGATATTTGATGCCCATGAATATTGTAGCGGCAATATCTGATAAGAATAGTCCTACGATGATCTTTACTATAGTATCTGGATTGCCAGACTGGATCTTACCCGTGGTGAATAAATAGAACAGTACTATAAATGCTATCCACATAAAAGCTATTGCGTATGGTAGGATAAACATGATGTTGTATATTAATTGATTACATTCTTTGGGTTGAAGATCATTTATCGTTGATTGGACATTTCATTATCCTTAACAAGCTTTTCGTCTATCTTAGCGGCAACATTCATCAACCTCATGATACCAACTGATGGTGCAATGATCATCGTAATCGGACCCGATATACCAATCTTATCAACATCCGCGGTATATGTATTCACGACAAATGTATGGGCAACTGCATTCGTGGTATCGACTTCTATCTTGGCATTCTTCGTAGAGAATACATCCACTGCATTGAACTTATCATCGGGGGTAGGGACGATATCCAGTATCTTGATGATAGATCCAGTTATTAGCATATATCGGTTATTGGCTATATGCCAGTAGCCATTAAGAGATAGCACTGCAACCTCCCTGCTAATAGCGAGCATAACATAGCCCTTCCATACTATATACGCAATTAGAAAAACAACGAGAATAACAAGAATAGCTATTGCCCACTTCTTTCCAGTACACGTACATCCAGGACCACAATTCGCCATGATGTTTATATATAAAATGATATCATATTTTGATTAAATATTAATTAAGCTGGAGTATTTTGATTTAGAATCTATTCAACAAATGGAGCAATTCCAGAAAGAGTGGTCTTACTGCGGAAATCGTTGTACTTGTACAACTCGCGGATATGCATAATTGTGAGGAAGAAACTAGCAGTCATGAGAGCCATTTTGGTATATGACTGGATATCGAAATAAAGATTGAGCCCCTTAAGATCCTTGCCATTCTTATCCACATACTTAAGCTTTGGGAAATCAAACACAGCCCAGATGACAAACGTAACAAATGACACGAGCAATAAGAAGATCGTGATTATAATAGACCATTTATCATAAGCATCTGCGACATACCGATACTGCGGGGCTCTAACAAATCGGATAGTCTTTGAAATGAACGAGTCGTGTCGGTGTATATGAGAATCGCTTCTGCCCACATTGGATAGTCTACGTAGATTGGTTCCTACTCGCGATGAGAAAAGTGTCCCATTCATGTTACCTATATTACTGCAATAGACAAAAAAAAGACAAATGTCTTAAAATGCAGGAACGAATTTATCATTACCCATATAGCGGAGAACATGGTTCTTATCCACGATATTAGTAAGCACATGCTTCTTCCATACATACACATGATCCATATCAACATTAGTCGAATGCCATTTGCTACCAAATGAGATTGTTTTACCATCCTGCCCGATCACGAACTTCATATTCTGAGCAATGATCATTTGATCCTCAATCGATGCAAGACCGAATTCATGACTAACTGTACGGAAGTCTGTGACTAAATCTTCATAACGGACCCACTCAGGACTCATAATGAGCACGTTAAGTTCCTTAATGAAGACGCTGTAGTTCAATGAGTTCATGATTCGTTGGTATTATAATATATATTATTCAGTGTCAATTTTGCACTCAATTTATATTTCAGATACTCGCATATTGGAAAAACTGCCATGTATATTAGCAATATCAGTCCTATAATTATAACATTCGCCATTCAACCAGCGCATACCGCCAGCTCCTGCTGACCATATACTGATAGCCATCACCATCCCATTTTTAAATGATTGTCCCATTCCTTTAAGTCCACCGTATGCATTCGTCTCTTTAATCGTCTGTAGCGCAATTTGATCATTCCACGAAACAGATTGCTCTATGTATGACAACTGATCTCCTTGGGAAAAGAACTTAGTCTCCACGTGCATACGGTTGCTAATGCGTCCGAAGAACAGTTCGGAGACAACGCCATCTCTATCGCAGCGAGAACCTTCGCACGGGTGGGATGTCATGTGCATAGCTTTTTCATTTCCCTCGAATATATCCATCTCCGAACACGCATAACCTTGACCTTGGGCGTCGCAGTACCCAAATCCAATAGGAGCATCTGCCTTCATTTCAGAGAAATACAGGGCAAGGTTGTAGTCGCATGGGACATTGCTAATATCAACATCAAACGATAGCTTCTTGTTATTCAGATTAAACATTTGATATTTATTACCACTACCATCGAGCATGTATACTCGTGGGCTTGATTGCATACTTAGATCAATTGAACCATCGCTGATTGTCACTCCACGAGATCCAGGATCTGTGCCACCATCCACTATGAACTTATTCGTTATTGCATTTATCATCGATGGTGAAGAAGATGGCGGTGTGGTAGGATTACTAGTAGTTGGTAATGGTTGCGGTTGCTGCGATGATGGCTGTGGTAGATTGGTTTCCTTAACTCTACATTTCTTTATTGGAGAGCCTGTAGTAGGATTACCAGTAGTTGATGATGGTTGCGGTGATGGTTGCGGTTGCGATGATGGTTGCGGTTGCGATGATGGTTGTGGTTGCGGCTGGATATATACAGATGGTGTTGTTAATACTGGAGATGCAATATTGTTAGTTGTATACGTATTACTAATTGTTACACAGTGTTTGAATAATTGCCACATTGGTTCATGCATTGCGCACCAGTAAAACGCGAGCGTGCATTGGTCTTTGGTACACTTGCTAAAATCTACTGGTAATTCAGCTGGAAAGGATGTATAGTGCGCTGCACAATTATTATCAGAAAATACGCGCATATCGTCTATCCATACTTCGCAAGGTCCAGCATGGGTTCTTACAAACCCTTCATGCGCTTGGTCGTTTAAGAATTCCATAGCTGTCATGTTAGCCGTGTTTATTACAATTGATAGATCGTTCATTGGACAACCAAGGATTCGCATGTCCATAAATTCTTTAAGCGTATTTTGGAATCCGTTGTTTTGCACAAGTCTTTGATATTCATCAGCGTTATCATTTGGAGAATGATCCCATGTATATCCGGGAAATAATGATTTTGCATCTACTCTAGTTATATAATTAGTTTTACTAGACTCGTCGTAGTATGTAGCATGTGGTCGTATAATGAATCCACGTGCACTGACGTTAGCTATCATTATCATATATGCCATTAGCAGTGTGCTAAGCATCTTTGTTAGGAAAGAAAAATATTTATATCAATAGCAATGATAATCGATCTGTATTATAAAATCATTAATGATACCATATTAGTAAATATATAGAATTGATAAGAATGTTATAATATACACCATGATCGACGAGAGCTGTACCTGTAATATCTGCGTGGAATCGTTCAATGCAACGACTAGGATGAGAGTTGTATGCATTAATTGCCAGTTTGAGTGTTGCAAGGTTTGCTTCAGACGCTACATAACAGATGTAGATTCCCAGCATGTATTACGCTGCATGAAATGTGGAGCGGAATTCAACCGTACGTTTTTATTCGACGTATTTGGGAAGACCTTCATGTCGACTACTTATCGTGATATTCGCCAAAATCTTCTGTATGATATCGAGAAGGGATACTTTCCCGCTACGCAGGATTTGCTACATGTTAGACTTAAGATAGATGAATTGCGCGAGCAGATACCACTTGTAGTCGAACGCATCGCCAAAATGAAGTCGGATAAGATGGAACGCTTAAAGGCTGCGCGTAACAATACAGAAATGATGCCAGCCGTTAAGGCAATAGATATATATCTCTCTATAGTAAATGATATTGAGAATCTCGATGAACGCCGTCATGAGATGGAAGGAGATATCCGAAAACAAATATCTAGGCTTCAAGAGAATAAGGAGAAACCAATAAATAATACGTATGTAACGGCATGTCCAAACCCGTCTTGCAATGGCATGATCTCAAATGAGAATTGCACTGCAGATGGACATCGTCAATGTATTATTTGCCGTACAATAGTGTGCCAGCAATGTACAATGCAGATCGCGGAGAGTGATACCAAAATGCATAAATGCGATCCTGATACACTGAAAAGTATCGAACTGATCAACAACTCTTCGAAGCCGTGCCCTACATGTAATGCACGTATCCATAAGATAATTGGATGTGCGCAGATGTTCTGCACTGTATGTAAGACATCATTTAACTGGATTACTCTCAAGATTAATAATGGTAAGATTCATAATCCACACCATGCCCAATGGTTAATGGAAACCGCCAATCGCATACGCGAACCTGGAGATCTTGTATGTGGACGCGAGCTTGATGTAGAAAATGTGGCAATTCCATGTTACAATGAGATTATGAAGTTTTCTACAGCAGAGAATGATTATGCGCAGATAATAGGCAAATATCTATGTAGTGTAGTACAATGGGTTGTTCATCATAACGAAGAGACTATTCGCAATTTAAGTCATAATAGATATAGCCATGAGACTAATCAGAACCTTCGTATGGAATTACTTCTTAATAACATAACGGAGGCCTCGTTCAAGCAAACTATCCAGCGTATCGATAAGGCTAATGCCAAGCGTGAGGAAATTCTGAATATCGTGATAACGTTCAGAGATATTGCTACGGAAATCATATGGCCATACTTTACAAACCGCCATGATAAAACACTCGAAAATTGGGAAGAACTGTATAATCAGTTACTCAAATTGGAATCGTATATCAATAGTTGTTTTGGTAAAGTGGCTGATATATTTGGATCTCGCGTGCATAATTCCATTCTTGATTACATCCATTGAACTTCTTTGAATATAATATTTTTTTTGTCATTTAGTATTCGATGATCTAGAATATACCTATGTCAACCTCCCAGGTTATCACGATCCTCAACACCAATGTGGTCCCTCCATTAACAGATGTTCAAACTAAAGTTACCGATATTCAGCCCAGGGTATTGGATACGCAGACTAAAGTGACTGATACACAAACTCGCGCAACAGATGTTCAAACTAAAGTTACCGATATTCAACCAAGGATAGTCGATACACAGACTAAAGTGATTGATACACAAACTCGTGTAACAGATACGCAATCAAAGACTGCGGATATCAAGACAATCACTTTGGACTTACAATCCAAGATAAATATTGTTGCTAACAACCTTAACGATACTAAGACATTAGTAGAAGATACAAAAGCGCTAGCCACTGATAACAAATCCCTTATATCAGACGTCCAAACGAAAGTGACAACTGTGCAAACTGAACTAGTGGACGTACATGACCATATATCGAATTCTGAAATAGTCATAAACAGTACGAAGATTCTAATAGATACGTTTCAGGGATCGATAGTTGAAATAAAAAACAGTTTATCCGATAACCATTTAGGAATAAATACCTTGGATACAAAGATTAGTGAGCTAAGTAGTGCCGTTGCAGTTATACACACTACCTTGGATACATACCAATCAGCATTGAATACTAGTATATCTAATATGGCATCATACATTCAAACATTAAATGATAAACTAGATACGATACATAACAGCATTACTACACTTGAAGATAATATTACAAGCGTTACTTTACGTATGAATGCGATGGATATACGCATGACAAGTGTAGATACGCGTATATGCAATTCAGATATACGCATAGGCAATCTTGATTCCAGACTAAGCAACATAGAGGGAGCTATAACCACGCTGGATGGGCGCACTACTCATATGTCAACTGATTTAGATACCGTACTTACAACCCAACAAACTATAATTACCAAAATTGATACTCATACATAAATGCAAAATTGACACGGAATAACAAATAAATATAACTATGCTTCCATTCACAGATAGGCTCATTTCCAAGATATCCAGCATGGATACCGCAACCCTTAGTGTACTTAACTGGGATATTATATCTATGGATTATACATTGCCAGAATCCTTCATCGAAAAATATGCGGATCATGTAAATTGGGGACTGATCAGTTATAATCAGACTATGTCTGAAACATTTATCCGAAAACATATTGACAAGATCCATTTAGAACTCATTTGCAAGAATCACGATCTTAGCATTGCGTTTATGCGCGAATTCGCAGATAAGCTCGATTGGAAGTTTATAGAAATGAAAAAACATCTTCCAATGTGTGTCATTGTAGAGTTCCGCGAATACATGGACATGGGAAATATCCTGTGTTATCAAACCGTAGATGAAGAATTCATAGAGAATAATATCGATAAAATCGATTGGGACATCGCTTGTCTTAAACAGACTCTCTCGGAGGATTTCATACGCAGGCACAAGGATAAGATGGAATGGCTTAGTATAAGCATACACCAAAAATTGAGCGAATCATTTATGCGAGAGTTCCAGCATAAGCTTCGATGGAATATACTCAGCAGAACTCAACGCATGAGCATTCAATTTATGAAAGAGATGCATACGCGCATTACTCCTTGTGAGAACATCCGCTATAATGTCTATGTAGAGCACGTACAAAATGTTCTGGCACTTGTTCTCACTAATGATATCGCCAAACGAGTGACCTTGTATATGTAATTTTTTTAATATAGAGTAGCAATAGTATAACAAATCGGTATAGTCACTACATAAATATGTCATATAAACAGTTTATGCAGATCGATGAAAACGCGATTCGTGCAAATCCGGATATGTATGATTGGGAGGAGATAAGTCGATGCCAATGCTTGAGCAATGCCTTCATGCTGGAGTTTGCACCTATGTTAAACTGGGATTATATAAGTGCAGTGCATTTTCTGAATACAGAAAGCATAAATCTATTTAAAGATTATATTAACTGGGTAATCTTATGCAAAAAGCGCCCATTGAGCGAGAAATTGATTCGTAGGTTTATTAACTACATAGACTGGAACAGTATTAGTTATTACCAACTATCGGACACGTTTATAGAGGAATTTGCGGATATGATAAACTGGACCAAACTTGTATCAAATGGGAGGATTTCCGAAAATCTAATTAGGAAGTTCGAAAATAGAGTCGACTGGGAGTATATTAGCTTTGCTGTAAATATATCAGATGACTTTATTAGAGAATTTATGAATAAACTGAACATGCAATACCTGGCGTATAGACGACAACTACCAGAAGATATACTTACCGTGGCTGCCGACAGAATCGGATGGCTTATCATGTGTAGCAAACAAAAACTGTCAGAGGCATTTATGCGAGAATTCGCGAATAAGCTTAAATGGTCTACGGTATGTATACACCAGGAAATGAGCGAGGCATTTATGCGGGAATTTGCGGATAGGCTGTATTGGGAGCCATTATGTAACTATCATAAACTGAGTGAGACGTTTATACGAGATTTCCAAAAATATATAATCTGGACAAGTCTTATATCGTATGACAGTATGAGCGAGAGCTTTATTAGAGAATTTGCGGATAAATTGAACTGGTATCATATCAGTACTATGTCGACGCTTAGTAGAGAATTCATATGGGAATTCAGAAACCGCATACACATGTGCATGCATATTAATAATGCCATAAAAAATGGGCACCGCAAAGCGACGATGATGCTGTTGAGTAAAGTATCAGAAGATATTGCCCAGCATATCGTAAGCTTCGTATAATCCATGCGTAATAAACATGTACAAAATTGATGATAATAATATATTGTATAACCCGTCATAAGCAAGATGAGTGAGCTCGACTGTATTCTACGCGCAGCATATGCAAATCCATATGCAATTAACTGGCAAACTGTAGCTACTCGATACGCACTCTCTGAAGAGCATATCCACGATTTCAGAGATTTCCTCAACTGGGCCAACATATGCCGACTACAGGTACTATCGGAACCATTTATCGAAGCGCACATCGATAGCGTGCATTGGGACTATCTGTGTCAGTATCAATCATTATCCGAAGTATTCTTGATCAAATACAAGGACTATATTAATTGGGGAATCGTTAGTCAGTTCCAGAAGCTTAGCGAAGACTTTATAGAAAAGTTCGCGAGATTTGTTAAATGGCCGTATATTAGCGAATACCAAACGCTTAGTGAGCAATTTATAGCTAAGCATGCGGATATGCTAGATTGGGAAAAGATCAGCTGGCATCAATGCCTTAGCGAGGACTTCATCATACTATTTGAAATGTATGTTAACTGGGATGGTATCAGCTATGCCCAAGAACTTAGTGAAGACTTCATAGAGATGTTCAGAGAGAAAGTCAATTGGGAGCATATTAGTTATGCTCAGAAACTAAGTGAGAACTTCATCAGAAAGTATTCATTCATCGTGGATTGGGATAATATTTGCTTCAGGCAGACATTGAGTGAGGAGTTCGCGAAAGAATATCAACATTTCATCAAATGGAACAATGTCAGCTTCGAAAAACGCGGAGATGTCGATGTGTCGATTGCAGACATTGATAAAAAAATGAAAAACGTTTCCATTGAAGCGGCTGACAGTATGGAGTTGTGAGTTACTCAGCTGCTTGCTTTTTTTGGTTGAACGTGTACGTGACAGACTGCAGTTCTCGCTTGAATGCGGAAGAATCGTCGACAGGAACGTGTTTAGGAATCTGTGTTTCAATGTCTATATCACCCATGCGCGCCTGCCTGGCAAGTGCCAAATTCTGTATCTGAGCGAAATCAATACCACGCGACTGTCTCTCGGTTGCGCCTACTTGCTGCTGGGAAACAATCTTAGTCTTATCGATGAGCTCCTTCATTTCTTGATCGGCCGCAGCATGCTCCGCAATATGCTCCGGAATCAGAGATGGAGCTGCTTCTATACCATAGACATCTGACAAATTCTTCTCAACCTTACTCAAGGGCTCCGAGTCGTTAACTCTGGCTATGACTATAGGAACGTCGTCTGCCGTGTCTGGGTTCTTACGCATGACAGATGTGATAACAGTCTCGCTGGCTACCTGCCCAATAATAGCTTGTTGCTTAGGAGTATACGTACCACTGCTCAGCATAGACTGTAGTGTGTTGGTTAGTGATATTATGATCTTGGGGATTATATCAGTGGCGATAGTCTTCTTATAATTGACAATGAGCATATAGTACATCGCGGATGGAACTAAGAACAGCGAACAAATGATGACGCTATACACGATGTACTGGACATCCGTATTGGGTTTCAGTATTACCAGGATAACTACTGTCAGAGCCATTGCCAAAATAACAGTCAATGCGATGCCATTCCTACGATGGAAGATGCTCATTATGAAGATATATTATACATTGATAGTTATAATATCAAACAAACAATGCTTAGAGTAATATATAAGAATGGAGAAGATTGGTGCCATGGAAGTGGTAGTGATCGTAATCGTGGTCCTGATTATAACCTGCCTTTTATGGGCTAACTGGCAGGTTATGGCAAGGCTGTTTTTTACTCGAACCATGGTCGGCGGAACAATTGAAGATGGGTACTTCTACGACGGTATGCCATTTGAAGATGATGGGTATCATATTCATATAAATTTGGTAGAGGATCTAACAAATCCTCTTCACTCAAGCCAAAGCCAAGCATTCCATCGTATTACAGAAACGCCTATCAAATACAATGGAGAATATATCAGATTTCCACGATACATCCGATATATTGCTGAAGGCCACGCAACCGTATCCACAGAATCTATAATAGAATGGGTGGACAATGCTATGAATCCTGTAGCATTGACAGAAAATGATCGTAAATATACAACTGATGTAGAACAAGCATTCGGTTATATTATCGTACTTAAGTACTGTGATAAGCTAGAGGAATACATAACTGACACAGAACGTGATAGATATCATCATATACATGAATACGTGATAAATAAATATTCGGAGTATGCGCAGCCATTCGCAGATCTCATTAGTAGAGATCTAATTCATAACATTATTGATGTGATTGGCATGACAGAACCTGATGAATATATGGAGTTAGATAGTGAATCGGAAGATTCATTACTTAGTACAATTCTGATTAAGAAACAGATGTTTAAATGCAGACCAGAACCATCTGGAATATTTAATTGGAATAAATCAGTACATTCCGGAAATATATGGAAAGCATATAAGGTTTACACAGATGCTTATGTACAGGAATTATATGGAGAGGATGTTCATATAGTAGAAAACCCCCATTTCAGGCAACATGAGTTTCTGGACTGGATTCTTCCGATAAAGATATATCTACGAAGAGAAGTGGAAACCGGATGGCTGACAACAATAACGAGATTATCAGAAGATCAGTTAAATGCTAATGCAGACAGAGAACGTGCATTTAAGTTTATTATGGAGAAAACGTCCATACTCGTAGAAAGGGATCAAATACCATTCCTTAAGTTCATACTCACATGCAATGTATTGACAAAAATCAACAGTATTAGTGTATACAAATGGGCGTTGGATGCATTCAATATGGTTGTGGATAAATCAACTACAGAATCTCCAGAATTTGTATATTCATGCTATTTAGTTATTATTAGATACTATAAGGCATTTATAAGACTTGTATCGAAAAAAATAGAACATTCGGTTTATGGATATCCATCCAAATATATAAATAAGATCAATGCATATGCTAATCATATGCATTCCGTTCTAGACAATATGCAAATTGGCTATGACTTAATTAAGAAACAGTTCGGACCCAATATTGATAAATTCTCAACAGTATACACATCATCCATTGTGCGGTTATTCGAAAAGCATACTAATAAGACAATGCCGACTCTTTTCAAGACTATAGATTCAGAACAGTTGCGTAAGGATATTATGAAGAAGCTGCAAGTCAATGCGCAGCGCACAGGTAAGTTTGCTATTATACTTAATAAATTAAACATAGGAACTAAGAAAACGACACAGTTCAATGCAATAGAGGAGCAACAATTAAGTGAGCTAAACGAATTAAAGGGCTCGCCATTTGATAAACTTCCAGAAGATAAATTTGGGATAGAACCAGATTTACCAGTAATAAAATTCTCAAACAGAAAGGAACAGCAGAGAGAGCGACTCAAGTATTCATTCCAACCAGCACTGTGTAAGGTTGCTGTAGAATATGAATAATATATAGTAATAAATTATATTAGGGTTTAACGAATGGTTATTCTTTTTTTATGAGACTACAATATAATAACAAGATGGTGAATAGATTCCTTGCCTGGACACTGGTATTTAGTATTATTATAGTAATTGCTATAATAAGTATTGTTATATGGCAAGCAAAAGAATCGTTCACATGCGCAGTACCACCTACGTCGGCACCTGTTATAACAGCCACTGGTACAACAGCCACTAGTACTACTACTGCATCTCCCACAACCACTGGTACAACAGCCACTAGTACTACTACTGCATCTCCCACAACCACTGGTACAACATCTGTGCCGACTCCAACAACCACTACTAGTCCTACTGCTATATCTCCCATAGTTACAGCTAGTACTACTGCTACCAATATAGCTCCAGTCAAGCAATATGCATTTACATTAGCTTCTGATAAATCCGAGACATTGATAGAGACACCATCTAGCAATCCTTACAAGTTAACGTTTGTTAATGGAGATCTTCGAATATTGAATCAGTCGGATCCAAAATTAATATGGAAATCAGGCACTGCCGGCTTTAAGGGCGCTAAGCTAACCATGCAGTCGGATGGCAATCTTGTTATATATTGTCAGTATCTACTAACCGCAAATCCGATATGGGTACCAATATGGTCTACTAGAACATTTAATAACCCTGGAGCGACAATGCGCTTTGACGAACAAATTGGTATGATAGAAATTGTTAAGGATGGTGCCATCGTGAAGAGAATTCCTGAATTTACTATACTTCGGGATAAGGATATAAGCTCTGTTGATACAGAATATATCAAGTATGGTAATACTACTGATAATGCAATACGCGCAGCATGTCTGAACGATTATAGATGTGCGGCTGTCAATAGTAATGGATATGGTAAGAAGCTTCCTATGATTGGTAATCTTCCGATAAAGGATTCTCCTGGTATAACATTATACTTGAAGGATTGGGGAATGACTGACCAAGGTAAACGCTTTGTGTATTTCTGGCAAGGGGCAGACATGACAGATGTTAATATAGTTCATGAGGATTTACGATTTGCATTTGAGAATGGCGCACTTAAGATCATAGACAAGGGCGTTGTTGTGTGGAAAACTCCGACTCTTGGAGAAGGTACTCACGCGCAAATAACTACAGATGGAAATCTCATTATCAAGAACGATAAAGAAATCATATGGTCAAGCAATACAGGCGGATTTGACATTGCAATGGCGCGTTGGGATGGAAACCTAAGATCGCTCACGCTATGTAAGATAGATGGTACTGTCGTGCGAGCGTTTGGTCCTAATGGATATGACAAGTTGTTTAATGAAACGACATTCCTTTACGAAATACAAGAAATATCAGGATCTGCAAATGTAGTGTCCAGTATAAATGTACCAGATAAGGCAAAACTATATATAGGTAATGGTAATATAACTATCAAGAGTCGTGGCGATGAAATCATATTCAATTCTGGCACAAGTTCTGGTGATAAGGATTGGAAGCTAGTCCCGCAAGGAGATAATAATCTGGTCATGTACAAGAAGGATGGTGATAATTGGGTTGCTATATGGGCTAGTGGCACTGCTGGGACGCGAACGGTGCCATTCTTCAATGCCAGATATGGATCTATCGATTTCATAAACAATAATACATTGATCACGCGCATTGGAGGATATACCATTGTTGATTACTTCGCAGTTCCAAATAAGGATGTCGCAGCCAATGATATCACGCGAATAGAGAACTCCACTCTGGATCAGCTGAAAGCTAAATGTTCGGAATTGATGAACTGCGTAGCATTCAATAACAATGGCTACTTGAAATCGAGCGCTACCATGGTGGATTCCGCCAATAGCACTACATATGTCAAGACAAAACGAACACGTTTCCCGTATGCACACAAACCCAAGAAGGACGTGCCTGGTAATGACATTACGCGCATCGATGGATCATTTGACGATATCCGACGAGAGTGCGATTTGCATCCGGATTGCAAGGGCTTTAATACATCCGGATATCTTAAGGGTAATATTGGCGATCTTGTCGATAGTGATCAGGATATGTTCATTAAGGAGGATGCCGTCTTGTACGATCGATATGAAGATAAGGACGTCTATGGTAGCGATATCATACAAGTACAAGGATCTATCTCTGAAATTCGCCAGGCATGCGACAGCAATCCAGACTGCAATGCGTTTAATGGACGTGGCTGGCTTAAGAATGTAGGTCCTAACCCTAATATGATAGATGCTAAGGGATATACACTATATGTAAAAAATGCAGCATCTCCACAGTTCCATATATAAATAAATGGATTATCTTGGCGTGTAATATAACCCAAGATGGATAGCATCGATGTTGTCAAGAGTGCATTAGTCCACATAAACCAACATATAGGAAAACATCTGATATCAACCATTTTATTCGTATTTCTTGTTTTTACACTTATTTGTACATTACTGATGTACTATAGTGATCAAACACATGCATTTAATGTCCCAAAGGGATCTAAGTTAGATGCCATTGTAAATGGCACATACTTCACAATGACTACGATGTCTACAGTTGGGTTTGGCGATATCACGCCTCAGACGAAGAGCTGTAAGTTATTTGTTATGATTATTCAATTGACGACAATGTTCCTAGGTATGCGCTTGTTCGATTCAATTGTCACGATGAAGCCAGAACTCTTACTGTAAGCCGCAACGGTTACATGAGTTAACGAACGGCTTACTTATTTTTGAGCATAAAATAGCTATCATGTATAAATAGTATTGATCATCGCGTAGCAATCATGTGCATCATCGATTCTATGGACCTTATTGACATGCTGGTCATCGCAATGGAGGCTTTGTCAATTATAGCAATTGCGTATTATATATACAATCAACATACACTTGTACTGACCAAGCGCAAGCAAATAAATACAGACAAATATTTAGCATTACATCTACAAATCGAGCTGACTAAATTATCTACGTTGCAACAGTACAATATTGACCATAAGGTTCCAGAGATAGAAGCCAAGACGAAGGTTCATCAGCAAATTGTCAATATTGTAGCAATCGTCAATGTCATACTCGCAAAGTGTAAAAGCCCTCAGATTAATCCACAAACACTGATAATGCTGCGAAATAATATGCTAAATACCATAAATGAGCAATAGATTATAACCATCGATTGCCATTGCATTTTTTTAATTGAGCATAAAATAGCCATGGATTCTGCTAAAGTACCAATCCCGGTAAAAAAGCACTAAGGTTAGCCAAAATGCAGATGATTTATGGAGGCTTCTTGACACTCAAACCAATTCAGGACGAAATCTTGCAATTGATAAACATGCCTGAGTTTGTATTGAACGATCTCAAAATACATCCATTCAATGACAATTTTAAGACTTTGACAACATTCATGCAGGCCAAGAATGGATCAATCAAGAATGACACGTTCTTGACGTTCATGACAATGCAAATGTGCGATGCCATCGATAAACAATTGGAAATCAAGTTTCTGCAACAACTCATTGCATACATCAATGTTAATGATGGATTCGTACCACTGATGTTCCAAGAAGTGTACAACCAATTGGCATTCTCGTTCGACATGAACTACAAGACCTTTCTCCAAAAGATCTCTCAGGATTGCTATACACGAAATGCCTTTCGTATTGGCAACTCAGAAGTTAACGATCGACAGATCAAGGCGTTTTGCAATATTGGATCGTCATTGAAGCTAATTATGCATGAGTTGTCAATGGGCAACTGGTCAATAAGCAAGTACCTGCTTGGAACGCACGTCATAGTCGCGCAAGGACCGAATCTTGATCTATTTGAACTTCACTGCGAAGAACATCAAGAAGTGTTTGAAGAGTTCGAGGCGTTCATGCAAACATTGCCGTTAATGAAGCATTCAGATTTCATAATGAGTAGACGAGATCAGTACAGATATGTTGACAAGCGTAACATGCAACTAATCAGTAAGGAGATGCCAGCAAGATTGCTCAATAAGATCAATGATCTTTACATCGTGGTAAATGGCAAGCAAGTCAAACTTGGAAATGCAACGGTCATTTGCATGGCACACAAAACTGACAAAATGCAGAGACTCAACATAGATCTCATGAACAAGTGCATGTATGGCAATAGGTACGATCTCGTACACAAGTACCATTGATCTGAACAATGTATTTGTACACTACGGCATTTGTACATTAGCATGTGTTTTTTTATCTTATTACAAAAAAGGATGCGCATGATCATATCATACGAATGGTAGATCCGGCGATTATCCCGACAGTAACTCCGAAGGATCCATAAAACCAAATGGATATCGCGCTGCATAATAGCCCTACAATTCGAATGGCCAGATGTATATCCATGAATACGATAATAGCCGCCAGTAATCCAAGTAGATTGCTTACTACACAAATAAATGAGCCATTGCATGTTTGATCATCATCGGAATTAATTGTAATTATGTAAGGTGTTTCTGGGGCCGTGGTATTGACATTCAATACTGGTAGATTATTGATAGTATCGGGCATTGTATATACTAAATAGTAATTATCGCTATTTTGAGCTTAGTTTATTAGAATGCTGGCAAATTTGCCTTGATAAGGGGCTTGATTATGTCTAAGTTAATACCAAGCTTGACGCAATATTCATTTACCACGGCTTGTTCATATGCATTTTGCATTCGTTGAGTAATAGCATCAGAATCGCCAGTACCAGAATTATATTGATCTATCTGATCTTGAGACAATTCAGCCAATACATCGTCTCTGATCTTGCTCGCAAGTTGCTCAAGTTCTGGCTTGATATAGTACACATTCTTAATATCGCTAAACTCATCCAGCATACTAATGACGGATACGATCCTAGAAATTTTACCAGTAACGCAAACGATATGGCCATGCTCCCGACAATCCAGCAATTGTAAAAATAGATTATGTAATAGATCGTCATGGTTAGGCTGGGTTTGTATGAAATCATATACAAGCTGTAATGCCTGAGTTTCTGATATATCAAACTGTCGATTGCTATTAGAGAACTCACGCAATACTAACAATATCTCGCATATCTGATCATCATTAAATTCCTGCGTATGGAACAGCGCATTCTTTAATGTTTTCTTGATATCGCATTCTCTGGTGGGAATTAATTCCTTAAGCTTATCAATATTGCGCTTGGTTATGTTGGTGGCATAATGATCATGCACGTTTTGCATATCATTCATAAATAACGGATCTTCAGTCACTGTATGCGTCTGCATTGCTGGCATTTCTGCACGAGCAAAAGCCTGCCCATCTAATAGATCGTCTGTTTGTAAAATTTCAAATAAGACTCCTTGTGGAATGTCATCTCCATCATCGTCGATAGCTTGTATAGGCCCATTAATAGCCTCGGCTTGCTTGACTTGCGCAATTTCTCTGATTTGCTTATTATCGCTTTCGGCTGCCAGATCGTAATATCGCTTTGCCTCGGTATTGTTTGACTTGGCAACTAAGTACAGACCTCGCCGGTATAGATCTCCAATCTCAATAAGGATTTTGGGATCTCGCGATCGCTTATAAGCCTCTATTAATTGATATAAGCGATTCACATGGGGCTTTGCCTTTATGACACTTGCCTTGCGCGCTTCCATTTTATTTACGTATATTGGCATCACATCATTTATGATACGAGATTGTGATATGCATGCTTTCCGTGAAAAATGCACAAGAAACAACCCAATTAAGATCAATATCATTATACCCGCTCCGATTATGAGATATGACATTGTCCGCATATATTATGGTATTAATACAAACTCTGCGTAATATAAAATTGACATCAATGCATAAATAATATAATGGTCATAATTGAAGATTAACCATGGATAGTCGATTTGTCAAGATCCTCGATTGGGTTGATGTAGATCGCCTTGATCCAATGTGTATCTATGCAAATACAAATCCATTAGCCTTGGCATGGGTATTAAATCGTAATACTAAAATCGATTGGATGGACTTTGCGTATAATCCTAGTGCCGTACCATTCATTGAATACATGGACATCGATTCAATTAGGTGTATATCTGGCATATGCTACAATAAGGGTATATCACAAACTCTTATAGATAAACTTTGGAATTCTGGCTGTATATTGGATGGTGGTAATTTGTCAATGAATACTAGTAGAGTTGCGGTATCATTTCTCGAACGTCATCGAGAGCTTATAAATTTTGGCGCGCTATCATCCAATGCTAGCGCATGGCATATCACGAAACAGAACCTAGCTGATATATCTATGTTCCAGATAGCGGCAAATGAACACTCAGAAGCTTTAAAGTTCTTGGAAAGTCACACAGAATATATAATATGGGAAATACTTGCGGAAAACGCAAATCCATTAGCTTTTAAGATAATGGAACAACATATTGATAATGTGGATTGGTATGTCGTCTCGAAAAATGAGTCTGATGCGGCGATTGACTTCTTAAAAAAGTATTATTACTATATAGACTGGAATTCGTTATCGCAGAATAAAAATGCAGAGAGCTTGCTCAAAGATAATCCACATCTAATCAATTGGCGATACGCATCATCTAACCCAGCATTAATAGATTTACTTGAGCAGAATAAGGATATAATTGATTATGATCGCCTGGCGAAGAATCCGGCAATTTTCACGTACGACTACGAGCTAATCAAGAAGACCAACGCAAAAAAGAACCAGTGCATCATAGAATGGTTCTATAGACCATGCTTTATAGAGAAGTTTATCGAAGAACATGGCATGGATGCTATTGATCAGTACAAGATCTCATATAATCCATAGTCTTTTTTTAGCCCAAAATTGAAGTCGTATATATATAAAAATATACCGAGGATAACTCAAGAGTTCAAAATTGACAACGATTATAGATTATATACCAGATCATTAATAGTACTTCTTGTTAAATCAAACAAGCATGGATTATATCAACTATATCTCGATCGATACTCGCTTTACAAAGATACGTGATTGGATTTTGAAGTTTCCAGTAAATCATGCCAGATTGGCATGTAATCCTCATCCACAAGCAGTGCATATGATCGAGCAAGATCTAGAGAATGCTAATTGGATTGGCTTGTCAGCCAATCCATCTGCAGTACGTCTACTTGAGCAATACCCAAAAAAAATCAAATACACATCTCTGTCGAAGAATCCGAATGCGATACATCTGATCAAGCAATTTCCAACCAAGATAAACTACAAGAATCTTTCGAGTAATCCAAACTCCGAGGCAATTGATCTATTGGTCAAAAGCCCTGCTCAGATTAACTGGGAAGATCTGTTCAAAAATCCTGCAGCATCCGAGTTGCTTAAGCAATACATTCTTATTGCAAATTGGGAAAGTGTATCCAAAAATCCGATGATGGTCAGAACACTTGAACAAAATCAAAATCGTATTGATTGGTATAGTATATTGAGTAATAGCAATGCTATGCATCTGATTAAGGCTCATATCGACGACGTCATCGATGATTTATATATGCTATCTAGCAATACTAACGCAGAAGCGATGATTATCCTTGCTCAATATATAGATGATATTGATTGGTGTGAATTATCAGGAAATCCATCGGCGATAGACATCCTTCATGATCACCAAGATATGATCGAATTCGATGAATTTTGGGCTAATCCAGCAATCTTCACATACGACTACAAAGAGATTAAAAGAATCAATGCGGAGAAAAATCTATGCGTGGAGCAGTGGTTTGGACATCCGAGATTCGTGGAGGAGTTCCTTGCGGAACATGACATGGATAATATGGGCATAATGGACTATATCCGCAAGCGCTACGTGGTGTAGTTTTTTTGTGAGTAATCGAATATGCAAAATTGAGCATAAAATAGCGTATCACTTATATATTATAAAGACTACACCAAAGGATTAAGGATGTCGATGCCAACAAAACAATATGACGCAGCTGGTCAAAATAGCATTCATTTAACTGAAAGCTTGAATAACTGGACCAATTCGTTTAAAAAACCCAGTGGAATTTTCAAGAGCGAAAGATCATATGCTTGGACTACTTCGTTTAAAAATCCCAATGGGATCTTCACACACGATGGGTCATCGGTTTGGACTACTTCATCTAAAAAACCCAGTGGAATTTCCACTCACGATGGGTCATCGGTTTGGACTACTTCATTTAAAAAACCCAATGGGATCTCCACTCACGATGGGTCATCGGTTTGGAAAGCTTAATGGCATTTATTTGCCAAAAGCATGCATAATTTGGTAAATCATTTTTTATGCTTAAACTGAGTACTTAAAATTGAGCATAAAATATCGTATCAATTATATATTATAAAGACTACACCAAAAGATTAAGATGTCGATCAACTGGACTAATTCGACTGAACCCAAAACCACGGTTGAATTGAACAAATCCCAGATCAACTGGATTAACTTGAATGATTGGGTCAATTGGATCAATTTGACTGAGCCCAAAACCACGGTTGAATTGAACGAATCCCAGATCAACTGGAGTTAAGTTCATAGCAAACTACCAACCATCCAAATCACTATTTCAAAGAATAAATACAAAAAAAACGCTTACGCGAATAAATAGTGATTGCATACATATAATGCATGTATAGTTTTTTGTGAGTAATCGAATATGCAAAATTGACGATCGTATATATAAAATATACCGAGGATAATCAAAAAGATTAAAGATGCTGTCAATGTCAATGAAACTGCGCGATTGGATTAATAAAGATAGACTCCAATGGGAACAGTTATCTGGAAACCCCAATGCAATCCAGTTACTTGAACAGAATATAGATAAGATATACTGGGATGAGTTATCTTGTAATCCAAATGCAATGCATTTACTTGAACAGAATCCAGATAAGATTGATTGGAAGTGGTTATGTTTAAATCCAAATGCAATTCATTTACTTGAACAGAATTCAGATAAGATAACTTGGTGGTGGTTATGCTCGAATCCCAATGCAATTCATTTACTTGAACAGAATCTAGATAATGTCCACTGGTGGATATTATCCGGAAATCCCAATGCAATTCACTTACTTGAACAATACCCAAATAAGATTTATTGGGATCGGTTATCTGGAAATCCAAGTGCGATGCATTTACTTGAGCAGAATTCTCATAAGATCGACTGGAAATGGCTATCAAGAAACCCAAACGCAATGCATTTACTTGAGCAAAATAAAAACAAGATAAACATAGAACACTTGTTTATGAACCCAGAAATCTTTGTGTATGAATACAAACAAATGAAAAAAGTCAATGCGGAGAAGAACTTGTGTGTTGAGCAGTGGTTCGGACGCCCACGATTTGTGGAGAGGTTCATTGCGAAACATGGCATGGACGATATGAACTATATGGACTATATCCGCGAGCGCTACGTGGTGTAGTTATTTTTGTGAGTGATCCAATATATAAAATTGATGATGATATAGAATATATACAAAGGATAATCTCAATGAAACTCCTCGGCTGGGTTGATCAAGATAAACTTAGTTGGGGTATGTTATCAATGAATCCTAATGCAATACACTTACTCGAACAAAACTCAGACAAGATCTGCTGGCCTTTGCTGTCATGTAATCCCAATGCAATCCATTTACTTGAACAAAATGAATGTAGAATTAATTGGGATTGGTTATGTTTAAATCCAAATCCTAACGCGATTCATTTGCTTGAACAAAATCAAGACATGATTAACTGGAGTTGGCTATCAACAAATCCTAATGCAATACATTTACTCAAGCGAAATCAACGCAAGATTAATTGGTCAATGTTATCTGCGAATCCTAACGCAATCTACTTGCTCAAACAAAATCCAGACAAAATCGACTGGGCAATGTTATCCACGAATCCAAATGCGATTCACTTACTCAAACAAAATCCAGATAAGATCTGCTGGGCACAGTTATCCAAAAATCCCAATGCAATTCATTTACTCAAACATAATCAAAATAAGATAAATTGGTATATCTTATCCAGAAATCCAAATGCAATTCATTTACTCGAGCAGAATCAACACAAGATCTGCTGGACACCATTATCCAGCAATCCTGCGATCTTTACGTACGATTATGATGAGATCAAAAGAATCAATGCGGAGAAGAACTTGTGCGTTGAGCAGTGGTTCGGACGCCCACAGTTTGTTGCGCAGTTTCTTGCGGAATATGACATGGATGATATGGACAATATGGGCATCATGGGCTACATCCGCGAGCGCTACGTGGTGTAGTTATTTTTGTGAGTGATCCAATATATAAAATTGACGACCGTATATTTAAAATATACCGAGGATAGTTCTAAGGATATAAAATGGCGATGCCAATGAAACTGTGTGATTGGGTTGATCAAGACAAACTTGATTGGGATGTACTATCCAGAAATCCAAATGCAATTTACTTGCTTGAGCAAAACCCTGACAAGATCTTCTGGTGGTTATTATCTAAAAATCCTAATGCAATTCACCTACTTAAGCAGAATCAAGATAGAATTGTTTGGCGACCATTATCCCAAAATCCAAATGCAATTCACCTACTTGAGCAGAATCCAGATAAGATCGACTGGCATAAATTATCCCAAAATCCAAATGCAATTCACCTACTTGAGCAGAATCCAGATAAGATCGACTGGTGGAGATTGTCCAGAAATCCAAATGCAATTCACTTGCTTGAGCAGAATCAAGCCAATATAGACTGGAGTGAATTATCAGAAAATCCCAATGCAATTCATATGCTTGAGCAAACCCCAAACAAAATTAACTGGGCTAGATTATCCAAAAATCCCAATGCAATTCACTTACTTGAACAAAACCCAAACAAAATTTATTGGAAATGGTTATGTACAAATCCCAAGGCAACCCATTTAATTGAGCAGAATCAAGATAAGATAAGTTGGCTTCATTTATCCAGTAATCATAATGCGATTCACTTACTCGATCAAAATCAAGGCAATGTAGACTGGTGGCAATTATCTTTAAACACTGCGATCTTTACATACGATTATGACGAGATCAAAAGAATCAACGCAGAGAAGAATCTATGCATTGAACAATGGTTCGGACGACCCCGATTCGTAGAAGAGTTCCTTGCGGAACACGATATGGATGATATGGACATCATGGACTACATACGCGAGCGCTACGTGGTGTAGCGCTAAAAACGAAAACCGCTGGAAACTGTTGCAGAGCATTTTTTATGAAACGCCAGATAACTACCAATGATGGTAGTATGGATTGTAAACCATTTTGCAGAGCATTTTTACGAAATGGTAGATAATCACCAATGATGATAGTATGGATGGTAAATATATAGTGCAGGATGTTATTATTTGAGCGTAAAATAGAGCATGCTAAGTAATAGTATACCAAGTGCCAGTACCATGTTCAACAAGCTGTTCGCCAAGATATTCAAGAAGCATGGCACCGATATCAATAAAGAATTCATTGAAGAGATAATACTCGATATCAACAAAATCTTCGATAAGATCTCTGAAAGACTGTCGAGTGAGCAACGCCGCGATCTTAAAAAAATATGCTTATGCATTATCGCGATGGTGATTGTATGCATATTGGCTTTATGCTACATATTGATTAATTTATGCGACACGCCGATATTGGCATTGTTGCTCATCGCATTATCTTACATGTAACTCTACAGTCATCATCACATGTGGATTGCTACAGTGATGATCTAGTGCATGCATGTTTTTTATCGCAAAATTGACGATGATATGGATAATATAAGTATTTGGTAATCAAGTACATTAGAGATGCAGTCGCTATCAGAGCAAGTTCGTCTTAAATGTAAATGCCCAGAGGTATGCAAAAACTTGGCAGACACCATCATTGATTTCGTAGATAGACATGAAGATATGTATATTATATTGGATACGTATGGGGGAATTGGTAACGCAGTAAGAATCGTGCATTTCCGCGACGACAAACCCATCTCGGAAATCGTGAAACCCAATACAGGATTGAAATTGACGCAAATGTCGGAGCACTCGGCAATCTTCTTAAGCATGGCTCGCCATAGCAAGATAAAACTAGAAGTGATTATCACGTTCGTATACATCGCAAAGATGTCAGTCCAGGAATACATGAAGAGCATAGGATGTGTTTATGCGTATCGTAAAAATGAATTCGTAGTATTCAAGGACACCATCACCGACAAAAATGCGCAAATCCACGAAGAATTGATGGCCAAGATGTACCACCCTACGCTGATCGCTAATTGGCTTGATATGGGAAATGAATGCGATTCGTATCTATCGTAGTTTTTTATACCGAGAATAGTCAAGAACGGTTCCAAGAGATTAACTATGCAAAATTGATGAGCATATATCAAAAATATACAGAGAAGAGTTCCAAGAGATTAAATATGATGATACCAATGAAACTACGCGATTGGCTTGTATTATCCACGAAATCCAATCCGAATCGCATACGAGGAACATATCGAACTAATGTTATTTGGGCATTGTTATGCATAAACCCTAATGCAATCCGCTTGCTTGAACAAAACCAAGACAAAATCAACTGGAACTATTTGTCCATGAATCCCAATGCAATTCATTTACTCGAAAATAACCAAGACAAGATTGATTGGAAGTGGTTATCTAAAAATCCAAATGCAATCAATTTAATTGAACAGAATCTAGATAAAATAAATTGGTGGTGGTTATGCTCTAATCCAAATGCAATCCATTTGCTTGAGCAAAATCAAGATGAGATAATGTGGAATATCTTATCAATCAATCCTAATGCCATTCATTTGCTTAAGCAGAATCCAGACAAGATCGACTGGGGCAGATTATCTTCAAATCCGAATGCAATCCATTTACTCGAGCAGAACCCAGACAAGATAAACTGGGCGTGGTTATCGGAGAATCCCAATGCCATTCACCTGCTTGAACAAAACCAAGACAAGATCGACTGGAACAGATTATCAGAAAATCCAAATGCAGTTCACTTGCTTGAGCAAAACCAAGACAAGATCAATTGGGAGTGGTTAGGTAGAAACCCTAATGCGATTCACTTGCTTGAGCAAAACCAAGACAAGATCATTTTGGAATCGTTAATTACTAACTTAGCAATCTTTGAATACGACTATGAAGAAATGAAAAGAATCAACGCAGAAAAGAACTTATGCGTAGAGCAATGGTTCGGACAGCCACGATTCGTTGAGCAGTTCCTTGCGGACTACAATATGGACGACATGGACATTATGGGCTACATCCGCGACCGCTATGTGGTGTAATTTTTTTATGCAGCAATTCTGATCAAGAGACCAATAGTATATTATAAATCTACAATGTCCATGTGTATGAAGCTGCGTAAATGGATTAATATATCCAAAATAGACTGGCGATGGTTGTCGGCCAATGCAAATGCAATACATCTACTCAGTCAAAATCCAGATAAGATAGCTTGGGATACGTTATCACGCAACCCAAGCGCGACGCATATACTCACTCAAAACATGAACAAGATCAACTGGCGAGCATTGTCCATGAATACGCATCCTCGCGCGATGTGTCTACTAGAGAAGTACCCAAACAAGATAGAATGGAGTGCACTGTCTGCTAATCCAAGTGCAATGTACATACTCGAGCAGTACCCGCACAAAATCAAATGGGACAGGCTATCCATGAATACGAACCCCAACGCTGTGAATTTGCTAGAACAAAACACTGACAAGATAGACTGGAATTGGCTATCCGAGAATTCAAGCGCGGTGCGCCTACTGGAGAAGAACCAATCCAAGATCAACTGGAAGAGACTGGCTACAAATCCAAGTGCCATCCATTTGCTTTTGCAGAATCCGAACAAAATCCATTGGTATCTCTTGTCCGATAATCCAAACGCCATGAGCATCCTCGAGCAAAACCAAGACAAGATCCACTGGATGCTATTGTCTAGAAATCCCAATGCGATGGATCTGCTCGAGCAAAACCAAGACAAGATCAACTGGGGAGTGCTATCTGGCAATCCGGCCATATTCACATACTAATGTGATATTTGCAAAATTGACGAAATTCAGATATTGTATAATCATGATGCCATTTACGCATTTCGACTTCATATACAGATTCCCATTCGTAGGACTTACGCAATTCCCTACGCATGATGTAGTAGGCGATGACTGGGATGATCGATACGAATGCTTGGCATGCATGCGTACCAACTTAACATACGAAGATAAATATGGATACTGCGAGCACTGGAACGACGGGGTAGAAAATTATGTTTGGTATGATTATACGATGATGGCTAACATGCATGCAAACCTACATGCAGAGTTATATGCTGTATGGAGGGATAAATTAAACAGCTTAATCAGCGATTATATCATGCAAGACGTATCGACAAGCATCGCGCATATGTGCTACTGATTTTTTTGCTGATGCCACGATCGCAAAATTGACGATCGTATAATGAATTATATCAAAGATAGTCCAGAAGGCTTAAAGATGACGGCACCAATGAAACTGCATGATTGGATTGATCAAGATAAGATTAATTGGGATATATTATCCGCAGCCCCCGATGCAATTCACTTGCTTGAGCAAAACCAAGACAAGATTGACTGGTATTACTTATCTACAAACCCCAACGCAATTCGCTTGCTTGAGCAGAATGAGGATAAGATAGACTGGTATTATTTATCAGAAAACCCCAACGCAATTCATTTGCTTAAGCAGAATCAAGACAAGATCGACTGGGATGAGTTATCCAGAAATCACAACGCGATTCACTTACTCGAGCAGAATCCAAACAAGATCAACTGGATTGAGTTATCCAGAAATCCCAATGCCATTCACTTACTCGAGCAGAATCCAAACAAGATCAACTGGATTGATTTATCCAGAAATCCCAACGCCATTCACTTACTCGAGCAAAACCAAGACAAGATCTTTTGGCCTTGGTTATCAGGGAATCCCAACGCAATTCACTTGCTTGAGCAGAATCAGGACGAGATTCACTGGGGTATATTATCAGAAAACCCCAACGCAATTCACTTGCTTGAACAAAACCTAGACAAGATTCACTGGGGTATATTATCAGAAAACCCCAACGCACTTCACTTGCTTGGGCAGAATCAGGACAAGATCTTTTGGCCTTGGTTATCAGGGAATCCCAACGCAATTCACTTGCTTGAGCATAATCAGGATAAGATAGACTGGTCTTGTTTATCAAAAAACCCCAACGCAATTCATTTGCTTGAGCAGAATCAAGACAAGATTGCTTGGGAAGAGTTATCAGAAAATCCAGCCATCTTTATGTACGATTACGATGAGATCAAAAAGATCAATGCGGAGAAGAATCTGTGCGTGGAGCAGTGGTTCGGAAAACCACGATTCATGAAAGAGTTCCTTGCGGAACACGACATGGACGACATGGACATGATGGATTATATCCGTGATCGCTATGTGGTGTAGTTATTTTTTGTGAGTGATCAAATATACAAAATTGACGAAAACTATCATTAATACACCCAATAGATACAAAGACTACAATGTTCATGAAACTGCGCGACTGGATCCCAATGAACCAGCTCGACTGGTACTTGTTATCGACTAATTCTAACGCAGTGGATATTCTCGAGCAGTATCCAAATAAAGTCAACATGCGAGTCGTTTGCGGAAATCCGAACGCATTCCATATAGCCTTACAATCGGGTCCGCACAACATATATTGGACAGCTCTATCCACCAATCCTAACGCCATCGACGTGCTCGAAAAAAACATAGACAAGGTATTTTGGAGATACTTCTCTGGCAACCCCAACGCCATCCATATACTCGAAAAATACATGGACAAAATAAACTGGGTGATGCTGTCCGCCAACCCGAACGCCATTCACATGCTGGAACAGAATCCGGACAATATATGCTGGAACGCGCTATGCAGAAACCCAAACGCAATACACATGCTTGAACAAAATCCAAACAAAATCAACTGGGCAGCCATTGTCACCAACCCAAATGCGATGAAACTGATCCTCGCCAATCTAGACAAGATACCCATGCACCGACTATCGAGTAATACAAGCGCGGTCCCATGGCTGCAGTTGCATCAGGATAAGATTGATTGGAACTGTTTGTCCATGAATCCGAATGCGATAGAATTGCTAGAACAAAATCCAGACAAGATATGCTGGAGATTCTTGTCCATGAATCCGAATGCGATGCACTTACTTGAGCAAAATCAGAACAAGATTAACTGGAGAGGCTTATCTGGCAATTCAGCCATATTTGAGTACGACTACGACCTTATCAGGCGCACTAATTCAGAGAAGAATAGCTGCGTAGTGCAATGGTTCTCCCACCCACGATTCATGCAAGAGTTCTTAAGTAAAGACGATGGTCGTATGGATTACCTGGACAAGTTCAATGATTACATCATAAACCGATACGTAGTTGTGATATAAATATCTTTTTTAGCCAGATCATCAGAGCATAAAATAGCATATAGTTATGCTAAATAACAATCAAGAGAAACACAATGACTGATATTGCAGACTTTGATGCGGCTTGGCTTGAGTACAACGGATGGGACGCCAATACGGATTTCATTGACGGTGGCGATGATCATTACTATGTTAGCGACGATGACTATAGTGACGATGGTGACAACAAGAATGATGATATTCATACACCAGCACCGCCGCAGCCAAGCTTAACGCCAGCACCGCCGCAGCCAAGCTTAACGCCAGCATTCGAAAAAGATTCGCAAAACAGATACAAACCCAATGAACAATACGTGGCTTGGCTTAAGGCGCTGGCCCAGTCACGAGATTAGACATGAACGGTATGTATTGTACTTGAACGATAACTAGCGTTGTTGTTTTTTTGTAAATACCATAGCCGACGCCGGCAACAAAAAAATACAATACATGCAAGTGATATCGATGAATAAACAAGCCATCCAATAAATCTTAATATAATCTAGCAATATCTATTAAATTTGTGATTGATACTTTGGCGAACAAGATAGATATCTTATGCTTAATTTGATAAGTCATATAATTCGGGATTATTAGAATGGTACTTCGCCAGGGCAGCCTCTACCTCGTCGGTACTTATCAACTCTGCTCGATATTTCATAGCCACTTCTGGATCTAACTTCGTATTATATGATAAAAGATGCATTCTAATATAGTTAATATGTTTTATCACAAATGGTAGCGATAGGGGCTGAAATTGAGATATTGAACTCCAATTCAAATTATATCGGTATTTATGCAAAAGATCTTCGGGAACATCGCAATATCTTATGATATAGTTTACATTAGTAATTCTATCATATTTATAACTGCGTAAATTTTTCATATCTATCGTATCAAATAGTTTTCTGATTATATCACTACTTAATGAATACTTCCTTATCATGTTTTTAAATATGCTAATATATGGAAATATGTCATAACGCATATGTAATATACACAAACGATTTACTAGTTCTTGTGATAATGGAGCATCCATTACATACCTCCAATGAATCATTTTCCCAAATTCAATAAAGATATCATCCGTTATATATTTATTTTTAGATAAATCAACCATGTGTTGCAATATAATTGTCTTGTGCTTCCTTACAAAATCAAGTGATAATCGCTGATACCTAATAAGTGTAGACCAATTAAGATTGGTAATATACTTTTCCAAAATTTGTAAATCAAACTGATAAGTCTTTAATAATGCATTAGTAGGTATAATATCAAGAGTGTAAATAATAGTATGAACAGCCACAGGGACAGAATCAGGAGTAAGAGTAGTGGCGGGAGTAGTAGCGGGAGTAGGAGTAGTGGCGGGAGTAGTAGCGGGAGTAAGAGTAGGAGCGGGAGTAGGAGTAGTGGCGGGAGTAGGAGTAGGAGCGGGAGTAGTAGCGGGAGTAAGAGTAGGAGCGGGAGTAGGAGTAGTGGCGGGAGTAGGAGTAGTAGTGGGAGTAAGAGCAAGAGTAGGAGTATGAGTAAGAGTAGGAGTATGAGTAAGAGTAGGAGTAAGAGTAGCTAGAGCAGATAATTTATTTGTGTTAATATGCGTGCCTGCATTTACACTTATGGCATATTTTAGCTTTGAGTTGCTTAAATAATTGCGCCTATGCCTACTAATAATTGATCCCATGATTATACTGATTGTACATAAATATCAGATCTATTGATAATCGATATTTAGGCCTTATATGCAAAATTGAGCATAAAATAGACATAATATAGTATATGTAACTTAGACTAACAATCTAATCAGCAAACTCCCAAAGAACCATGTTCAGTATCGCTCGTAGTACTATTCGCCGTGCTGTTCAGAATACAACGACCCGGCGTACGACTAGGATGTATTCAGATTATACATCACACCAAATTGGAGACCTTAAATCAAAGGTAATGGATAATGATTGGCAAATATTCCGCAATATGACTATAACGATAAGTGCTGCATTTATATGTTGGGCACGTTACGATGTAACGATAAAAACTATGCAGTCAAACATCAACAGCAACAAACGAATTATAGAAACCATGCAAAGAGAGATTGGTCACAACGAGCGAACGATAGAAACCATGCAAAAAGAGATCAACAGCAACGAGCAAACGATAAGAACTATGCAAAGAGAGATCAACAGCAACGAGCAAACGATAAGAACCATGCAAAGAGAGATTTGTGAATTGAAAAGGCTGACCAAGTCGTAGCTTGACTCAGTGGTCGACTATGCATACTTCCGTGTTGCATTTTTTTTATTGATCCAATATCGCAAATTGAAGAACATCGTTCAAAAGACTTCACAAAAAAATACCCATAAGAGATTGTCCGGTGTATCAATTAATTATACACGCTATCATAGTAATCCTCCCAGTCGTCGAAATCTCCATAAAGGTGCTCATCGTTATCATCATCGTAATTATACATGTGATAATTATCATATGGCGGAGAGTCCAAAAAGGTATCACTGTAGTACGATTCTTCTGATATACTAGAGTAGTCGTCTGCTAGCAAATGCAGCAACTCCTTAAGTACAGTATTCGTGAAGTATTGACGGAAATCCATTATGGTTATATATTTAGCATAAGTTTATCAATTTTGATTGCTTGAAATCGATCAAAATTGGGCATAAAATAGATATAATATCTTGTATTATATAGACAACCAGTCTAACACACAAATCTCAATACAACCATGTTCAAGGTTCTTCGTACGGTTACTCGGCGCACATTGGCTCGCAATAGTCGCAACATGTCTAACTACCGAATCAAAGATAGCTATGATTTGGCATTTGTCGAACAAAGTAAAAGAATAGATTCTAATCAAAGAATGGCGTCTAGAATGATTACAATGGTTAGTATAGGACAATGGGCTGTTATTGGTGGGTTACTGAGTTTCAATTCCTACCAGTTTGCCAAGATGGATAAGCAATTTGCTAAGCTGAAGGAGGAGATGGAAAATGAGTTTAATGAGACGCGAGAGTTGATCAAATCCCAAAACAAACTGGCAAGCACATAAGAGGTTGGGATCAGTTGCACATGTGCATATATTGTATTTTTTTGTTGGGTTCGTTATTGCGCTATAGTTTATATGTACAAATGCTTTAAAATTGACACCAAATATATAAAATATGCACGAGGGTAGTTTTAAGGGCTTAAAAAATGGAAGTTCCAATGAAGTTGCGCGATTGGATCGATTTTGATAAGTTGAGCCGGACCAACCTTAGTAGGTTTATCTGGATTTTATCTAAAAATCTCAATGCAATTCAATTACTCGAGCAGAATCCAAACAAGATCGACTGGTTATGGTTATCAAGGAATCCTAATGCGATTAAGCTAATTGAACAGAATCGGAATAAGATCCAATGGGACGAGTTATCGTACAATCCCAATGCGATTAAGCTACTTGAACAGAATCCAAAAAAGATTAGCTGGATGTGGTTATCTGCGAATCCCAATGCAATCCACTTACTCGAGCAAAATCAACACAGGATCGATTGGGCGATGTTATCAGGGAATCCCAATGCGATTCGCTTACTCGAGCAAAATCAACACAAGATAGATTGGTCCCAGTTATCACGCAATCCCAATGCGATTCACTTACTCGAGCAAAATCAACACAAGATAGATTGGTGCAATTTATCAGTTAATCCCAATGCGATTAAGCTACTTGAACAAAATCCAAAAAAGATTAGCTGGGGTCTTCTATCACGCAATCCAAGCGCAATTCATTTACTCGAACAGAACCAAGATAAGATAGACTGGAGTCATCTATCACACAATCCTAATGCGATTCACTTACTCGAGCAAAACCAAGACAAGATAGACTGGAGTGAGTTATCACGCAATCCTAATGCGATTCACTTACTCGAGCAAAACCAAGACAAGATAGACTGGCGCAACCTATTCAAAAACCCCGCTATCTTCACGTACGACTACGAATATATAATGCAGTTGTATTCAGAGAAGAACAGCTGTGTAATCGAGTGGTTCAACCAACCGCGCTTTATTGAGAAGTTCATCCAAGAGCATGGCATGGACGCTATCGACAAGTACGAGGTGTCGTACAAGCTGTAGCTTTTTTAAATACAATCATGACACAATTAAAGAAACATTGATGGAAATTTATTATAATTGTATACTTAGCATAAGTTTGTTAATTTTAAACAATCAAAATTGAGCATAAAATAGATATAGTATCTGGTATTATATAGACAACCAGTCTAACACACAAATCTCAATACAACCATGTTCAAGGTTCTTCGTACGGTTACTCGACGCACATTGGCTCGTAATAGTCGCAACATGTCTAACTACCAAATCAAAGACAAATCTAATCTTGCAGAGCTGAACAAAATGATTGAATCTAAGTTTGCAGAGCAGAACAAAATGCTGAAATCTAACATTGCAGAGCAGAACAAAATGCTGAAATCTAACATTGCAGAGCTGAACAAAATGATTGAATCTAACCTTGCAGAGCAGATCAAAATGATGGAATCTAAGTTTGCAGAGCAGAACAAAATTATTTATCGTAGTGCCATAGTTTTATATGGAGCTGTTGGTGGATTATATGGAATGATGTATTTTCATATTAATGAAGCCAATGGAGAAGATCATCAAAACTTAGAAAAAATCTCAAAATAAACTAGCGAGCAAATAAGAGACTGAGATCGATTGAGCATGTGCTTATTTGCATTTTTTTATCTCTTGATTCTTACTAGTTTGTTAATTTTAAACAATCAAAATTAAGCATAAAATAGCATGCAAATCATCTATAGTACCAAACACCACAAATAAGACTTACCATGAACTCCTCTTTTACGAACAACCTTTCAGTGGGAATGATACTTATGATCAACCAAGCCAAGATGACTTGCAACGAATGTGCGTTGACGACCGAACAGATCCGCGAGCGTATCGCGAAGCGACAAAGCAATGCTAAGTGCACAGTGCTTGAGCATGATCAATCCGGAGCGGTAAACTGGGCAGCCTATGCACACCTCATGTACCTTCGCGATCAGAACAATGACATTGATTCAGATGGCAAGATCATTTGGAACAAGTGGACTCGCTCGTGTGCGCAGCGTGATCAAGATCTCAAGCAGCTCAAGGCGGATCTTAATGAGTTCATTCAAAACTCAAGTAGCTTGACTGATGGAGACCAGATGGCGGCCAAGGCGGAGGTGCTTGCTGCCAGTGAGAACAACAAGGTCGATTGGGTTGAATTCCTTGAGATGATCAACAACAACAACGCTGATCACCTTCGAGAGATTACGGAAAACATGATCCAGTAAGGAATCGCTGGCTGGAGCGATTGCATAATGCATATTTGCTTTCTTTTTTGTGATAGAAATGGAGCATATTCAAAATTGACACCAATCAACAAATAATATACGTAAGGCCAGCCGCATATAGCAATGTTCAAACAAACTAAACTTCGCTCTTGCATAGATATATCCAAGCTTAACTGGCCTAATCTATGCACAAATATCAATGCAACTGAACTTATCAAGCAGAATCTTGATAAAGCGGATTGGTACTGGTTGTCCGGCAATCCTAATGCTGTAGAGATTCTAGAACAGAATCTCGATAGGGTAAATTGGTCGTCTCTATCGTATAATCCCAATGCAGTACACATACTAGAGCAATACCCAAATAAGATCGATTGGAACGTAATACCGCGTAACCGCAATGCCATTCATATAATCGAAGCCAACTTGGATAAGATAAAATGGTACAATCTGCTGGCTAACGAATCTGCGATGCACATCATAGAGGCAAATATACATAAGTTCAGATACTGCGAAGAGTTGTCAATCAATTTCAATGCAGTTAAATTCCTTAAACAATATCCAAATCTGATAGATTGGTATTTCTTAGGATACAACCAAAATCCAGAGGCGATTCAAATAATGAGGGATAATATGGATAAGGTAGTATTCGAGTCGTTATCGAGTAATGAAGCACCAGAAGCAGTACAATTACTGAATGAGAACAAAGAAAACATTGTATGGACGACAATGTCTGGAAATGCAAGTGCTATCGCAATTATGGAAGAAACGCCGGATCTAATCGACATGGAATACTTATTCACTAACGCCGGTGCATTTCATTTGATAGAGCCGATGCTCGATAGTATGGATGCTCTCCAGTGGGCTGATTTGTCTACCAACCCAGCCATATTCACATACGACTACGATCTCATCAAGAAGACAAACGCAGAGAAGAACAATTGCGTGAATGAGTGGTTCAATCAGCCACGATTCATCGCGAAGTTCATCCAAGAGCATGGTATGGACGCCATTGATACGTACGAGGCATCGTATAAGGCGTAGCCTGTTTTTTTATAAAACAGAACATATCACTTGCGATTCCAATCCTAAATCAAAATATCCTGACTTCATAACTGAACTGCGCTGTATAGGCAAAAATTCAAAATTGAAGCCAATCTATTAGTAATATATTAAGCATAACTAGCTGTACAATTAACCAATAAACATGGACTTCAACAATGCCATTGATACAGTTAGTGAAATGCTGCTTTCGAAATCTATCGAGAACATTGCGACTATGCTAAACAACAAGAAGCCTGTCGCGGACACAACGAACCCTTTTGACAATAACTTGAAATATGGTTTCGTTATCATGGGATGTCGATACACAGATCCTGATGGAAGAACATGCTACCTGCTGAGGTATACGGCTGGTGAGAATTGTCATATTCGTAATATGACCCGCGACTGCTTAAATGATGGTTGGCATGCATGGATTCATATATTTGAGATTCATTATGCGACATCTCCTATTGACTTATGCGACAATATCCAAACTGCCTTACGCGCATTTATCAAAGAACGCATTGAACAAGCCAATAAGGTTAAGAGTCGCCCAATCACGATCAGGTGTAACGAAAGTCATTTCATTAAGAATGATCACATCCTCATTGAAGAATATCTGAATGTCATCAAACAAGTAAGCATTGATGCTAAAGACAAATACTTGTAAGGATGACGTTGATGATATGCATACTTCATTTTTTTATTTGAAAGTGGTAGAAGGCTCCTAATCGAATAGTTGTGTGGTAACTGACTATAACTCTTCAAAATTGAAGAGTTTTATTTAAAACATATCAATCATGACAGACAGCACCAATACCAAAATGCAAATGAGCATATCTGTCTTACAAGATCCGTACGACAAACGCATGGTCATATACAAAGATGATGTTTCTGGGTTTTACTGTACCACCAAGGCTGTGAATCAAGTCAAGAAGATGAATACAAATGCACTTAAGCAGAAGCAGGTTAGTGATTGGACACGTCTTAAGGCAACTGTTGAGCTAAAGAAGAAAGTCAGAACTAAATTTAGTATTGACAAGCTTGATTTCGTTATTCAAGGTGGAGATAATCTTGATATTCAAGGAACATATGTTCATCCAATTCTGTATTACAAATTCATGGAATGGCTATCAGATGAATACACAATGTGTATGATGGAATATCAATATGAAATTACATCTATACAAGGAGAAGTAGTTATCGATCATAATGGTATTGAACTCAATATCCCACAATGCGTTAAATGTGAAACTAACAATGCAAAGAAATCTCTTGGAGGATTATGCAGAAGATGCTTTGATTACGAAAATCCTATGCAAGCAAGATTTACTAATTTCAGATCAAAAGAACAATCATTCATGGTTCCGCTAAAGGAGATCTATGGAGACAAATTAGTTCTTGATAAACAGATCGAAGGTGGAAAAAGCAAACGTAGACCGGATGGTTTTATCAAATTGGAAAATTATGTGATCGATATAGAGATTGATGAAAATCAACATAAGCATTATGATGAAACATGTGAAAACGCTCGTATTGCACAGATTTATGATGATGTTGGATATAAATCAGTTGTATTCATTCGTCTTAATCCCGATCCATACAAAATCAATGATCAAACTGTATATGGTGCATTTGGAATGGCAAGAAAAGGTATCATAGTAAAGAGAATTGAGGAATTTGAATTGAGATTGGAAGCATTGAAGAGTATGGTTGCTAAGTACATGGATGAGAACAACAGTCCAACAAAGGCAATTACCATAGAACGATTGTTCTTTGATGATTATGTTGGTACATAGTCTTTCATGCATTTTTTTATTTGAAGAGTAAAAAAGGCTTCTAATAGAGTAGTTGCGTGATACTTGAGCAAAACCAAGACAAGATTGATTGGGTGCATTTATCATTTAATCCTAATGCGATTAGTTGTGTGGTACTTGGGCGATATTATGATTTTGAGCCCAAAATTGAAGAATTTTATTTAATTTATACCAATCATGACAGACAACGCCAATACTCAAGTGCAGATGATCATATCGGTCATGCAAGATCCATGTGATGAACGCATGATCATATACAAGGATGACGTTTCTGGGTTTTACTGTCTTACCAAGGCTGTGGATCAAATCAAGAAGATAGATCCAAATACGCATAATAAGAGAGTTAGTGATTGGACACAAAGTGAAGCAACGGCTGAATTAAAGAAAGCTATTCGTACAAAATTTGCCATTAACAAAATCGACTTTGCTATTAATGGTGGAGATAATCATGATATTTCTGGAATATATGTTCATCCTTATCTTTATAGAGATTTCTTGAGTTGGTTAAGTAACTCATATGCCATAAAGATGTTTGCTACTGCTGAGCGTGCTCAACGCGAATATGAGAATGCTACAACAGTTAAACACAAGGACAACAAGATCATTAAAACTGTGGTTGATACCAACGCGAAGATTCAAGCGAGCCCCCTCACCGGAGAAGAATCTGACTTTGATTCTGATTAAGCATCAGCTTCTGATCACTAATCAGATACCTTCATTTGCTTTCATTTCATTTGCTTTGCTTTGCTTTCATTTTTTTTAAGACATGATATTATCAATATATAACAATGATTGATGATATTAAGCTTAACGTGTTTTCAACCGCACTAATTGAGTTTCTACGAGATAGATTCTCGCTTAGTGGGACCAGTAATCAGTTATTGTCGATTGTGGTTTTGAATTCCATTTTATGGATCAATCATACAATCGATATTACACATGTGAAATATGCATTGTCTGTTGTACTACAGCCTAAGTATATTGTATGCGCTATCGCATTGTTTGGCATTATTGCATATACGCGCATGCATATCAACCATCCAAAACTTAAAAGTACAACTGATAATACCAACGTTACTGTCGCCAAGTCTACAGATAAATACATCATTATCGATGTGTCCAATATTCCAAAGTACATCATGGCGATATACAAATACATCAATCTAAATCCGCATATGTTCAATACCAATGTCGACACAAAGTACATCATATATGTGGAGGATTCCATGCTGCCATTGTACAATGACAAGATGCATTTTAACGATCGAGAGCATGGTGTAATGGGATATATCACGACAAATTACACATATTCTATAGTGGATAAGAACAAGCAGCACAATTACGAAATGTATATTCACATCGATAGGCAGAGCCCCGCTGTAGTGGATAATACGCAATGCGTTGATTATATCACCATGATTATGAAATACTTGGAAAATGATGCCAAGTACGGCAGCCAGGTGCAGCTGTATTACTATAAGATTTTGAATAGTAAACTAATCAAGACTAAGTATTACGACGCGGATGTCAATAACTGGAAGCGCGATGTTAAGTTATTGCAGGATACGTTCTTTGGCGATAACAAGGATTTGATATTCAATATCACCAACCATAAGATGCGTGGGACCAATATCGTAGAGTCGCAAGCGTGGAATAACCTTCTGCTACATTCCAAGCAAGGCGGCTTAGGGAAATCGTCTGTGATTCAGAGAATAGCTACCATGCTCAAGAAGAATGTACTCAGTATCGACATCGCGCAATACATAAACAAGAAGAATGATCTATTCGCGATATTCCATAACCAGCCATTCAGATTGCCATGCGGCGATAATACTGAGTATTCCGTGGATAACTACATTATCGTACTTGAAGAATTTGATCATGCTATTGCGCAACTTAGCAATATAGATGTGTTCATTCAAATGAAAAACAATTTAATTCAAGAGAACATCAAACACGAACAAACAGCAATACAAGCTAATACTGACGTGATTATGCAATCGCCAATCGGCCATAACCAAGACATATACACACAAGGCAACCAAAATAGTACTTTTCTGACTATGTCAAATAGCGCCAACCAAACAATGGACGATATTATCCAAAATGAAATTAGGAATACTAAATCAGTAAGCGGCAGAATCTCTAACAACATATCCGCAATCAACAATGAGATTCTGCGTATAACCAATGCAAATATAGATCCTACACAGCAGAATCTGCTATATCTTGGAGATCTACTCGAGCTGTTCCAAGGACCAATTCATATAACAGATCGGATAATCATTGCTACTACAAATAACTTCGAAGTCATTGAAAAGGCATTGCCCATGTTGGTGCGACCTGGCAGACTCACTCCTCTCAAATTTACATATCTCGATTGGGATATGTTTTGTAGATTGGTGCAATACTACCTGCATGATATGCCAGACATTGAAGAATTTAAAATCACGATACCGACAAGCCAAATCATCGAGTTGATAATCAAACACAAAAATACAAAGACGGCTGATGCGTCTAAGTTCGTGGGTCATATCAAGAGCCTGTGTGCGATTCATGAGCGAATCTGAGCGTAAAATAGCGGTATCTAATCTAAATATACAATCCACTATGGTTATCCCAGAACGCCAACCAATCACCCGCCCTTTGATCCAATATCAAAACTCCAGGTTCAGTTCTGGTATTATATCATCGCCAATCTGCGGAGGATTGCAAATCATGACCATGTATGCATACCAGAAGGCATGTATTGCAAACGCGCGGGCGCAACAAGCTAATGGCAAGACAACGACGCAATCCGATTGTGGTACGGATGGGTCGCATACTAGACGATCTGCATTTGGAAACGATATCAAGCTTATCGATATCCATCGACGTGAGATATTGATACACGAGAATACGATAAACAAGCTTGTGCAAGGAATGCAACGCATTCGCATACGACATGCGTATAGATCTGCGAAAAACCCATCTAGTGAGTTATACGCTCGGTATGCTCATAAGATAGAACTGTACGAATGTATAGTTATGCAGCATATGGATGCAATTGCTCAGATAGAGCAGCGCATAAGCAACGCCGATATCGGAAGAGATACTGCTATCTCTATCAAGACATCGCACCGAGTGCATTGGGCATGTTGATCCGTGTATATTGTTTTTTTCAAAATAGAGATCAAAATTGATAATATACCTTGTAAGTATATCCATTGGTCATGAACTGCATTCGATTTATCTGCATCTGCGCGCTTGTTGTCCATCTGACATATGCCAGAATTAATGTTGTACCTAAACCACTCAGCAAGCCCAATGTTGCACCCAAGCCCATTGTTGCACCCAAGCCCATTATTGTTCCCAATCCCATTGTATACATTCACTCATCATCCAATAACAACGCACTACTAATCAAGCAGGAATGTATTGAACCAACACCTACACGTAAATACATATTCTTTGCTAAAAACGCAACGGATACTGATTATTACGCAATTAAGACTAACTGGGTTGTTCTACATAACAAGAAGGTTCGAGAGTATCTCAGCAAGAGAGCGTATGTGTTCAAGCAGAACCCGTCGACTAAGTGCACATGGATACAAAATAAGGATTATGAATGGAAACACGACACAGTACTCGTTCGAAACAATGCTACCGATGAAATGAACAAGTTAGCATACGAGGCTACTAAACAGCCATGCATAATCGAATGGCTACTTATATTCAGCTGGGTCATCATTCCTGTGGCAATTCTTCTGATTTGTGGATTGGTATATTGCTGCCGTTCATATATCAAGCGCCATCGTAGCGCAAACTACTACTCAGCGGCGTAAACACGCAAGTCGTTTTTTTTGAGCCCAAAATTGACAACGATGATATATATCATAGAACTCCACGTACGATGTTTAAGCAAACTAAATTCATAAGCTTAGTCGAAGACAATCTAACAGAACTTAAATGGGAATTTCTGTTAAGGAATCCAAATGCGATGCACTTGCTTGAGATAAACGCGGATATAATTAACTACTGGGATTTATTATCGATGAATCCAAATGCGATTCATTTACTCGAGCAAAATCAGGATAAGATCGACTGGAGGTCCCTATCGATGAATCCGAATGCAATTCACTTACTCGAGCAAAACCCAGACAAGATTAACTGGTGGTGGTTATCGCAAAATCCCAATGCAATCCACTTACTCGAGCAAAATCCAAATAAGATCGACTGGAAACGATTGTCGAGGAATCCGAATGCGATTCACTTACTTGAGCAGAATATGAATAAGATTAGTTGGTACTGGCTATCGGCTAATCCAAAAGCTATCCATATACTCGAGCAGCATCCAGACAAGATTATATGGTTATATCTCTCGGGTAATCCCAATGCAATTCACTTACTCGAGCAAAACCCAGACAAGATTAACTGGTTATATCTCTCAATGAATCCGAATGCGATTCACTTACTCGAGCAAAACCCAGACAAGATTAACTGGTTATATCTCTCAATGAATCCGAATGCGATTCACTTACTCGAGCAAAATCCAGACAAAATCAATTGGCGCAACCTATCCGCTAACCCAGCAATATTTGTATATGACTACGAAGAGATCAGAAAGGCTAATACCGAGAAGAATCAATGTGTGGTAGAATGGTTCAACCAACCACGCCTCATTGCGAAGTTCATCGAAGAGCATGGTATGGATGCGATAGATGAGTACGAAGCGTCGTATAAGCTGTAGCCTCTTTTTTGCCCAAAATTGACAATAATTAGAGATAATATCTAACACTTACGATGTTCACTCAATCGACACTACGTAATTGGATAAATGTTGACGAAATCATATCTGAATATTCATTATCAGTTAATATCAATGCTATTCAGTTGCTAGAGCAAAATATAAACAAAATCGACTGGGTTTGCTTATCACGCAATCCTAATGCGATTCACTTACTAGAGCAAAATCCGGATAATATCGACTGGATCTGTCTATCCAAAAATCCCAATGCCATCCATATTCTCGAACAAAACATGGATATGATTAAGTGGGCTAGTTTATCAGAGAATCCCAATGCAATTCACTTACTCGAGCAGAATCCAGATAAGATTATATGGTCTAATCTCACAGCCAATCCGAATGCGATTCATTTACTCGAGCAAAACCCAGACAAGATTATATGGTCTAATATCGCATCCAATCCGAATGCAATTCACTTACTCGAGCAAAACCCAGATAAGATAAATTGGATTGCATTGTCAAACAATCCGAATGCGATTCACTTACTCGAGCAAAACCCAGATAAGATAAATTGGAAGTGGCTATCGGCTAATCCTAATGCTATTCATTTGATAGAGCAAAACATGGATAAGATCGATTGGAATATACTATGCATAAACCCCAATGCTATGCACATACTGAAGCAGAACCAAGACAAGATCAATTGGCTTTATATGTCAAGCAACCCGGCAATCTTTACATACGACTATGAAGAGATTAAGAAAACTAATGCAGAGAAAAATTTGTGCATACAGCAGTGGTTTGGGCGCCCGCAGTTCATGGAACGGTTCATTGCGAAACATGGCATGGATGCTATTGACAAATACGATGGCTATATTCGTGATCGATACGTGGTGTAGTTTCTTTTTTTAATACCAAAATTGACAGTTTGTATATGTATATACAAAAATGGGAGCCAATAATCAACGAGTGCAGCATCCAGCGTTTAGGCAAAATAAATTCAAAACATGGATCAAGAAAGCATTGCGTATGAACAAAAAAGCTAATCGTATACACGAGCAGTTAATAAATAAGATTAAACGCAAAGACAATCTTAAATCTTGGATTAATCCAGATAAAATCAACTGGCGTAATTTGTCAAGGAATTTCAATGCAATTCACTTACTCGAGCAGAATCAAGATAAGATAGACTGGAGAGAATTATCAATGAATCGTAATGCAATTCACTTACTCGAGCAGAACCAAGATAAGATAGACTGGAGTAATTTGTCATGGAATTTCAATGCAATTCACTTACTCGAGCAGAACCAAGATAAGATAGACTGGAGAAAATTATCAATGAATTTCAATGCAATTCACTTACTCGAGCAGAACCCAGATAAGATAGACTGGCATAGTTTGTCGGTGAATCGCAATGCAATTCACTTACTCGAGCAGAACCCAGATAAGATAGATTGGCGTAGTTTGTCGGTGAATCGCAATGCAATTCACTTACTCGAACAGAACCAAGATAAGATTAACTGGAATACATTATCGATGAATATGAGTCGTAATGTGATTCACTTACTCGAGCAGAACCAAGATAAAATCAACTGGAATGTATTATCGATGAATCGCAATCCATATACAATTCACTTACTCGAACAGAACCAAGATAAAATTAACTGGAATGGATTATCGGTGAATTGCAATGCAATTCACTTACTCGAGCAGAATCCAGATAAGATCAACTGGAATAAATTATCATGTAACTCAGGAATATTTACATACGACTACGAAAATATCAAGCAACTGTATTCGGAAAAGAACCAATGCGTAGCTCAATGGTTTAATCATCTGCGATTCATAGCAGAATGCATCCAAGAACATGGCATGGACATTATCGACAAATATGATGGCTATATTCGTGATCGATACGTGGTGTAGTTTCTTTTTTGAGACCAAAATTGACAGTATTACATATTCATATAAATATGGGAGCCAATAATCAACGTGTGCTACATCCAGCGTTTAAACAAAATAAGCTTAAACAAAATAAGCTTAAATGCAAAGACAATCTTAGATCTTGGATTAATCCAGATGAGATAAACTGGAGTAATTTGTCATGGAATCTAAATGCGATTCACTTACTCGAGCAAAACCCAGATAAGATAGACTGGAGTAAATTGTCGCGGAATCCAAATGCAATTCACTTAATCGAGCAGAACCCAGATAAGATAAACTGGAGTAAATTGTCGCGGAATCCAAATGCAATTCACTTAATCGAGCAGAATCCAGATGAGATAAACTGGAGTAATTTGTCATGGAATCCAAATGCAATTCACTTACTCGAGCAAAACCAAGATAAGATCAACTGGGTACAATTATCGATGAATTCTAATGCGATTCGTTTACTTGAGCAAAATCAAAACAAGATCAACTGGAATGTATTATCAGGGAATTCTAATGCAATTCACTTACTCGAGCAGAATCCAGATAAGATCGACTGGGATATATTATCAGGGAATCGCAATGCAATTCACTTACTCGAACAGAACCAAGATAAGATAGACTGGAGAGAATTATCAGGGAATCCAAATGCAATTCACTTACTCAAGCAGAATCCAGATAAGATCAACTGGGATATTTTATCAGGGAATTCAAATGCAATTCACTTACTCGAGCAGAATCCAGATAAGATCAACTGGGATATATTATCATTAAATTCTGCTATCTTTACATACGACTACGAAAATATCAAGCAACTGTATTCGGAAAAGAACCAATGCGTAGCCCAATGGTTCTGGCAGCCACGATTCATTGCATCGTTCATAGAAACATCTGGTATAGATGCTGTCGAGGAATATGATGGCTATATTCGTGATCGATACGTGGTGTAGTTTCTTTTTTAATACCAAAATTGACAGTTTGTATATGTATATACAAAAATGGGAGCCAATAATCAACGAGTGCAGCATCCAGCGTTTAGGCAAAATAAATTCAAAACATGGATCAAGAAAGCATTGCATGTAAACAAAAAAGCTAATCAGGTAAACGAACGATTAGTAAATAAAATCAAATACAAATACAGTCTCAGAACTTGGGTTAATCCAGATAAATTAGATTGGGATAATTTGTCGCAGAACCCTAATGCGATTCACTTACTCGAGCAGAATCCAGATAAGATTAACTGGTTTTATCTATCATATAATCCGAATGCGATTCACTTACTTAAACGAAACAAACATAGGATCAACTATTATAGTTTAGCAGCTAACCCAAATGCTTTACATTTGTTCAAAAAAAATACACACGCTTATATACATATATATGATAGCATGGAATGTTCAAAGAATACTAACGCAAGAGCTATTCGCTTACTTAAACGACACCCAAATAAAATAGACTGGTATTACTTGTCAGAAAATCCTAGTGCTATTCACTTACTCGAGCAAAATCCAGATAAGATAAACTGGTGTAATTTGTCGCTGAATCCAAATGCAATTCACTTTCTCGAGCAGAATCCAGATAAGATATTTTGGTTTTGCTTATCAGAAAACCCTAGTGCTATTAGTTTACTCAAACAAAATCTAAATAAGATTGAATGGGATTGGTTATCAAGGAATCCCAATGCAATTCACTTGCTTGAGCAAAATCAAGACAAGATCGACTGGAGTGAATTATCAAGTAATCCTAATGCAATTCACTTGCTTGAGCAAAACCAAGACAAGATCGACTGGAGTAAATTATCAAGGAATCCAAATGCAATTCACTTGCTTGAGCGAAATCAAGACAAGATCGACTGGAGTGAATTATCAAGTAACCCAGAAATCTTTGAATACTATTACAAAGACATTAAACAAATGCACGCAGAGAAGAACTTATGCGTGGAACAATGGTTTTGGCAGCCACGATTCATCGCATCATTCATGGAAACATATAACATGGATGATATCGATGAATACGATGAATATATTCGCGATCGATACGTTGTCTAGTTTTTATAACTAGTAAATTGCAATGTTGATTTTTTTGAATTGAGCATAAAATAGCATATCCAGAATGTATAGTATGTCAGCCATGATGTATAATATGCTTAGAGACGTTAAAGTGTATCCAATGGATGGAGATGATGAATACGATGAAGAGATGTCGATTGTTTTGGCAACAATTATGTTGCGCTCGGCTGCTGTGTTTATGATTATACACGATCCAACGTTCTTGAGCTCGTGGCTAGTCATGATTGCGCTTACTCGTCAGAGCGTGATCAATGAAATGGCATCCAGCGAATGTTCATTTACTAAGTGGGTAATTCGCATGCTGATTCTGTATTACATCGCATATAATCCATCGGTCATTTCTGCATGGGCGCTATTCATCGCAACACTCTGATTAATGCCTGCTTTGTTTTTTAAGCATAAAATTGATGATGGAATATTATATTATGCCAGACCACCCAAAAACACCAATAACAGCACCGCAGTCAGCATGCAATCATTACAACAGCAAATTGTACAAAGCTGTGCCAATCCAAGCAAATGTGGCAACTTTGCTGAAAAACTTGTAGATTTTGTACAAAGACATAAGGAAGCATATCTCAGATTAGACGCTCAAGGAACCATTGATAACATGGTTGATATTATCATATTTGATAATTATGACAATATCAACAATCTCATTAAACAGAGATCTACAATTATGCTAAATATGGTACAAATCTCGGAGAATTCTGCTATCATGATGGGTGCTATGCGCTGTAAGGATACTAAACTCAAGATAGTCATTACTATTCTTAATCCCAATGAAATCTCTCCAAAGGAGTATTTCGCAAAGATTGGTTGTATATATACGTATAATAATTGCAGATTTGTAACCCATAAGGATACGATCGCCAAACGCAATGCGAATATACACGATGAACTCATGATTAATCTTTATAAGCCAGAACGCATTGCAAAATGGCTTGCCGCTGGAAACGAGCTGGAGGATTACTTACAGTAATGAGCTGTCTTCTTTTTTGTGATTGATAGATGCAATTGAGCATAAAATAGCTAGAGATTATTAATTGTATAGTAGATCACTGATCACGCTTACAACACTTCTCTTATACCAACGTCCATATCAGCAATAGCTAATCAGATGCAGCAAACGATGGATCGCATCGCGAAGCGTATTGCCGAAAGTATAACCAACCATGTTAATCAATATACGGCCGAGCACAATATCAATATCAAGCAACAATCGAGTTCCGACATACTGATGCAATTCAGAACGTTAATATCGGCAGCTCCTACGGATACGATTCATATCGATCTGAGGGATATCACGACACCAGATTCGTTCATTCGCGCAATCGACATGATTGTCATGGTCAATGCCATTCTTGAATACATGGGCGAATTGTCGGGATCGCGCATAGATAGCATCCACCAAAACCTTCTCAGTTCGAAAAAACAATTGGAAGATACAATCGCCACAATCAGATCCATCAAACGTTCGGTATCGCCAGAGCAATGGACCCGCATGGCTAAGGTCAGATACCAATTCAAGAACGATCTCAGCAAACTGAATTCCAAAATCATGGAGCACAGACGCCAGATCGTCAAGATGAGCAGAAAATTGACAGAACGCATCGACAAGATAGATCCGTTCATTGATAACATCATTCGTAACATGACGATGGATTGGCATTGGAAGCTGTACATTCGCGAGAATTGGGACCAGAATGCTGTCGACGCGTTCGTGCATGAGAATGATCTGGATGCAAATTTCAAAATGGACAAATTTACAGACAGCACCATCATATACAAACTCATCCATCTGTACCCAGAGGCGGCGATTGATATCAAGGCTTTGATAAAATCAAAGCTCAAGCATGAACGCATCAATCGACTGATCGTAGATACTGCGGTTAAGGTAGCGCATGCAACCAATAGCACCAAGTATCGCCATGCGCTAATCAAACACAGCAAGCACAAACTGGAGTATGTGATCGGAACGGCTGACAATGTGGACCAACAAATTCATGGTAAGGATATCTTATTCACAATGGATATTTCCAGCGTGAACAAAACGAAGACGACGGTGCTTATGGCAGCCATACCAAACGTTTCGGAAAATGGAGGAGTCAAGTGCAATGGCACGATGATTAGGCTCAAGAACTGGGACCAATCTGTCGTTCGTGACATCAAGAACATGTGCATGCGTGCACAGATTTGATCGCATTTGCTTTCAGCATTTGTTTTTTTGCATTTGGTTATTGAGCGTAAAATAGCGGGAGATTGTTATTAAGTATAACAATGCTCCCATACAATATCTACGATTATATGGAAGAGTTGCCGTTTGTGAACTTAGAGATCATGACTGGTCATCTCATCACAGAAGGAGAATATTACACCGAATGCTCGCTATGCGGAGAAAGATTGCTATCTTCGGAAGAGTACGATTACTGCGAGAATTGGGATGAGTATTACACAACTCCGTTCGAGTATGACTATATCATAATGCGTGCAATGAATCTTCAGCGAAGCGCAGAGATAGCTACCAAGTTCAGAGAAGAGCTTTACGAATCGTTAAAGAAGTCCATGGATCCAAACATCGCGATGATGGTAGCTGCGTTCTGCTTCTAGTGCATTTTTTTATGATTGCTAGATATTGTATAAAATTGACACAGATCTTATTATTCATACGATTGGCATCGCAAGACAGGTTCGTAATGTTCGTTCAATTGCGCGATTGGATAAGCCTAGATAATCTTGATAATACATTACTGATTCGGAACGTTAATGCAGTTGATTTCATATGTCGGAACGATCCAGTGTTCGTGCGCATACTTTCTCAGAACCCAAATGCTATACACATTCTCGAACAGAACATGGAGTTTATTAACTGGGGACTATTATCAAACAATCCTAATGCTGTGCATATCCTCGAGCAGAACCCGGATAAGATTGTTTGGAAATACTTCTCTGCTAATCCTAATGCCATCCATATTCTCGAACAGAACATGGATAACGTAAACTGGTCGTGGCTATCCACCAACCCCAATGCCATCCATATTCTCGAACAACACCAAGAACGGATTGATTGGAAAGCTTTGTGTATTAATCCCAATGCGATTCACTTACTCGAACAGAATCCAAACAAAATCAACTGGAGGATGATATCAACGAATCCTAACGCAATGCAGCTGATATTGCAGAATCTAGATAAGGTTGACATGCGTCGATTGTCGGCTAATCCAGGAGCAGTCGATTGGCTATCAAAGCACATGGATAAGATCGATTGGGGCTTCTTCTCGACTAACAGCAACCCAGGTGCAATGGTATTAATGGAGAAGCATCTAGATAAGGTTTATTGGAAGCAGCTATCAGCTAACCCCAATGCTATCGATATTCTCGAGAAAAATCAAGACAAGCTTAACTGGAATAGCCTATCGATCAATCCTGCAATATTCACATATGATTACCAGATGATCAAAATGATTAATGCTGAGAAGAATATGTGCATTGCGCAGTGGTTCAATCAACCACGCTTCATCGAACAGATCATCGCAAATAATGGCATGGATGCAATAGACGACTATGATGGAGTCGTTAACTAAGCATAGTTGCGCTATTTTTGTAATATACGATAAGCCATCGATGGTATAATTGAACGTAAAATAGCTAAGGATTAGTCTATAACATATACAATGGCAGCCATGAACTTCGACCTCATTGACATTAACTGCTATGAGCAGCTATCCGATGAGTCGGAGCATAATGAGCCAGCGTGCTACGAATCAGTGCATGAGGAGTTCGATAGCAATCTTTCCAAGCTTGGAGCCGTCGATAATGGAACAGACGACTTTGCTTACATGCTGGAGTTATTTAAGATAGCTTGCAAGCACGGAATCCATCCAGAAGAAATTCTATATGAGAATATGCTCGGGATAAAGACTATAAACAATAGCACCACGGTTGCTGGTACTTATGTTTAAGCTCTATACGTCATTTTTTATGATTGCCTCGAGATATAGCAATATCTAAATTGAGTATAAAATAGCTGGCAGTTCCACGAAAAGTATCAAAGCAATAAAAAGCCTAGTAGAGAACAGTCAAGCAATCACAATGACCGGACTTATGACAGAAGTTGTATATGCGGTGAAGGCAGTGCCGATGTTTGCGGATGAATCCGAGATCGTTGAAGCGATGATGCTGGCCGACTGGCGAAATGAGCTATTAGAGATTGTCATCGAGCAGGGTGACGATGAAGAGCTTGTTGAGTTAGATCAAGCATTTCGCAAATTCGATGTTGTAGACATGCAAGAACTAGCGCAAGCCGATTACATCGCGATCGATATTAAGGAGAATGAACTAACGATCGCCGAGGATGATCAAGCAGAGTTCGAGCGCATGATTGCCCGATACGAGATCGATGAGTTTGAACACCTGTTTGCACTCGAAGGAATCAACGCGTGGTAATCGTTTGTATGGAAGAGGATGCGGCATGGATGCCATCGATGAGTACGAGAAGTCGTACAAGCGGTAGCTTTCTTTTTTAAGTACAAAATTGACAGCGAGCATACGTATTATATACGAGGACGATTGAAAGATACTTAATGAACGGTATGAAGATAGCTATGAAACTACATGATTGGATCGGCCTTGATAAGCTAGACTGGACTATGTTATCATCGAATCCCAATGCCATTGCCTTCTTTTTTTGAGCCCAAAATTGACAAAGGTATAATATATTATACACGAGGACGATTGAAAGGTACTTTTAAGCCCAAAATTGACAAAGGTATAATATATTATACACGAGGACGATTGAAAGTACTTAAGAAGATATGACGGTAGTTATGAAATTGCATGATTGGATCGACATTAATAAACTGGACTGGGGTATGATATCAAGGAATCTTAATGCGATTCACTTACTCGAGCAAAATCCACACAAGATTCACTGGAGCCAGTTATGCAAGAATCCAAACGCGATTCAATTACTTGAGCAAAATCAAGACAAGATCGACTGGATGTGGTTATCAAGCAACCCCAATGCGATTCAATTACTCGAGCAAAACCCAGGCAAGATTGACTGGACTGAGTTATCATGGAATCTTAATGCAATCCATTTACTCGAACAGAATCAAGACAAGATTGACTGGGATTGGTTATCGTGGAATCCTAATGCAATTCACTTACTCGAGCAAAACCTAGACAAGATCAACTGGAGCCAGTTATCAGGAAATTCCAACGCGATTCATTTACTCGAGCAGAATCAAGACAAGATCGACTGGAATTGGTTATCCAAGAATCCCAATGCAATTCACTTACTCGAACAGAACCAAGACAAAATTAACTGGTTTTGGTTATCAATGAATCCAAATGCAATCCACTTGCTCGAACAGAATTCAGACAAGATACACTGGAATACATTATCCGAAAATCCAAACGCAATCCACTTGCTTGAGCAGAACCAAGACAAGATCAATTGGATGTGGTTATCAATGAATCCATCGATATTCACATATGACTACGAAGAGACCGAACAAATATATTCAGAGAAGACCCTTTGCGTAGTCGAGTTGTTCAAACAACGACGTTTCATTACGAAGTTCGTCTAAGAGCACGGTATGGACGCTATCGATGGGTACGAAGCGTCGTACAAGTTGTAGCTTTCTTTTTTAAGTACAAAAATTGACAGCGAGCATACGTATTATATACGAGGGCAGCTGAAAGGTACGTAAGACAAAAAAAGATAAATATGAAGATGAAACTGCGCGATTGGATCAATCCTGATAAGTTGAACTGGGATATGTTATCTTTAAATCCAAACGCAATCCACTTACTCGAGCAACATCAAGATAAGTTGAACTGGGGTATGTTATCACAGAATCCAAACGCAATCCACTTACTCGAGCAACATCAAGATAAGTTGAGCTGGGGTTGGTTATCCGAGAATCCAAACGCAATCCACTTACTCGAGCAACATCAAGATAAGTTGAACTGGAATTCGTTATCCAAGAATCCAAATGCAATTCATTTACTCGAACAGAATCAGCACAGGATTAAATGGAGTTATTTATCAAAGAATCCAAACGCAATCCACTTACTCGAGAGGAATCAGGATAAGATTAACTGGTTTTTGTTATCCGAGAATCCAAATGCGATTCACTTACTCGAGCAGAATCAACACAAGATTGACTGGGATTGCTTATCAAGCAATCCCAATGCGATTCACTTACTCGAGCAAAATTCAGACAAGATTGACTGGGGTTGCTTATCCGAGAATCCAAATGCGATTCACTTACTCGAGCAGAATCAACACAAGATTGACTGGGATTGCTTATCCGAGAATCCAAATGCGATTCACTTACTCGAGCAGAATATAGACAAGATCGACTGGTATCATTTATCATTTAATCCCAATGCTATTCATCTACTCGAGCAGAACCAAGACAAGATTGACTGGATTTGGCTATCAGCTAATCCGAACATTTTCGAATACGACTACGAAGAGATCAAACAGCTATATTCAGAGAAGAACAATTGTGTGGTAGAGTGGTTCAACCACCCACGTTTCATCGCGAAGTTCGTTCAAGAGCACGGCATGGATGCCATCGATGAGTACGACTTCTCGTACAAGCTATAGCTTTCTTTTTTAAGTACAAAATTGACAGCGAGCATACGTATTATATACGAGTGCAGCTGAAAGGTACGTAAGACAAAAAAAGATAAATATGAAGATGAAACTGCGCGATTGGATCAATCCTGATAAGTTGAACTGGGATATGTTATCTTTAAATCCAAATGCGATTCACTTACTCGAGCAACATCAAGATAAGTTGAACTGGGGTATGTTATCCGAGAATCCAAACGCAATCCACTTACTCGAACAGAATCAACACAAGTTGAGCTGGGGTTGGTTATCCGAGAATCCAAATGCAATCCACTTACTCGAACAGAATCAGCACAAGATTAAATGGAGTTACTTATCAAAGAATCCAAATGCAATTCACTTGCTCGAGCAGAATATAGACAAGATTAAATGGTTTTACTTATCAGAGAATCCGAATGCGATTCACTTACTTGAACAGAATCAGCACAGGATTAACTGGTTTTGGTTATCCAAGAATCCAAATGCAATTCACTTACTCGAGCAGAATCAGCACAGGATTAAATGGAGTTGCTTATCAACCAATCCCAATGCAATTCACTTACTCGAGAGGAATCAGGATAAGATTAACTGGTTTTGGTTATCCGAGAATCCAAATGCAATCCACTTGCTCGAGCAAAACATAGACAAGATCAACTGGAGTTGCTTATCTTCAAATCCCAATGCTATTCACTTACTCGAGCAGAATCCAGACAACATCGACTGGTATTCGTTGTCAAAGAATCCATCGATATTCACATATGACTATGAAGAGATCAAACAGATATATTCAGAGAAGAATAGTTGCGTGGTAGAGTGGTTCAACCAGCCATGTTTCATCGCGAAGTTCGTTCAAGATCACGGCATGGATGCCATCGATGAGTACGAAGCATCGTACAAGCTGTAGCTTTCTTTTTTAAGTACAAAATTGACAGCGAACATACGTATTATATACAAGGAAAGTGTAAGAGGTACGTAAGAAAACATGACGATAGCTATGAAACTGCGCGATTGGATCAATCCTGATAAGTTGAACTGGAATATGTTATCATACAATCCAAACGCAATCCACTTACTCGAGCAACATCAAGATAAGTTGAACTGGGGTATGTTATCACAGAATCCAAACGCAATCCACTTACTCGAGCAGAATCAGCACAAGATTAAATGGAGTTACTTATCAAAGAATCCAAATGCAATTCACTTACTCGAGCAAAACCCAGATAAGATTAACTGGTTTTGCTTATCAGAGAATCCCAATGCAATTCGCTTACTTGAACAGAATATAGACAAGATTGACTGGTTTTGGTTATCCGAGAATCCCAATGCGATTCACTTACTCGAGCAGAATCAACACAAGATTGACTGGGATTGCTTATCAAAGAATCCCAATGCGATTCACTTACTCGAGCAGAATATAGATAAGTTGAGCTGGGGTTGGTTATCCGAGAATCCAAATGCGATTCACTTACTCGAGCAGAATCAACACAAGATTGACTGGGATTGCTTATCAAAGAATCCATCGATATTTACATACGACTACGAAGAGATCAAACAGCTATATTCAGAGAAGAACAGTTGCGTAGCCGCATGGTTCAATCAGCCACGTTTCATCGCGAAGTTCGTTCAAGAGCACGGCATGGATGCTCTTGATGAGTACGAAGCATCGTACAAGCTGTAGCTTTCTTTTTTAAGTACAAAATTGACAGCGAAATGCTATATTATATACGAGAACGGTTGAAAGGTACTTAAGAAAACATGATGATAGCTATGAAACTGCGCGAATGGATTGACCTTGATAAGCTAAACCGGATCTTGTTATCTTTGAATCCCGATGCAATTCACTTACTCGAGCAGAACCAAGACAAGATTGACTGGGTTTGGTTATCGAAGAACCCAAACGCGATTCACTTACTCGAGCAGAACCAAGACAATATTAGTTGGAATTTGTTATCAAGAAATCCAAAAGCGATCCACTTACTCGAGCAGAATCCAGACAAGATTGACTGGGATTCGCTGTCAGCCAATCCCAATGCGATCCACTTACTCGAACAGAATCAACACAAGATCATCTGGGATCAGTTATCAAGAAATACCAAGGCGATTCACTTACTCGAGCAGAACCAAGACGAAATTGACTGGCATTTGTTATCAGAGAATCCCAAGGCGATTCACTTACTCGAGCAAAACATAAACAAGATACACTGGGATTTGTTGTCAACGAATACCAATGCCATTCATTTACTCGAGCAGAACCAAGACAAGATCGACTGGGAAAGGCTATCTTCAAATCCCAATGCGATCCACTTACTCGAGCAAAACATAGACAAGATTAGTTGGTATTCGTTATCTTCAAATCCCAGCGCAATCCACTTACTCGAGCAGAACCAAGACAAGATTAACTGGTATTCGTTATCAGAAAACCCATCGATCTTCGCATACGACTACGAAGAGATCAAACAGCTATATTCAGAAAAGAACAGTTGCGTAGCCGCATGGTTCAACCAGCCACGCTTCATCGAGAAGTTCATCCAAGAGCACGGCATGGACGCTATCGACGAGTACAAGGCGCCGTACAAGCTGTAGCCTTCTTTTTTAAGTACAAAATTTAAGTACAAAATTGATAGTGATATTATATAATACATACAAGAATAGGTACCGAGTACTTAAGAAGACATGAAGATAGTTATGAAACTGCGCGAATGGATCGACCTTGATAAACTGGACTGGTATTGGTTATCAATGAATCCCAAGGCGATTCACTTACTCGAGCAGAATCCAGACAATATCTACTGGGAAAGGTTATCAGAGAATCCCAAGGCGATTCACTTACTCGAGCAAAACCAAGACGAAATTGACTGGTATTGGTTATCAATGAATCCCAATGCGATTCACTTACTCGAGCAGAATCCAGGCAACATCGACTGGGAATGGCTATCCAAGAATCCCAATGCGATTCACTTGCTCGAGCAAAACCAACACGAGATCAACTGGGGTTGGTTATCGGGCAATCCCAATGCAATTCATTTGCTCGAGCAGAATCCAGACAAGATCGATTGGAATTGGTTATCATGGAATCCGAATGCGATTCACTTGCTCGAGCAAAACCTAGACAAGATCGACTGGAAGATGTTATCGGGCAATCCCAATGCGATTCACTTGCTCGAGCAAACCCTAGACAAGATCGACTGGGAGATGTTATCGGGCAATCCAAACGCAATTCATTTGCTCGAGCAACACATAGACAAGATCGACTGGGAGATGTTGTCAGTTAATCCCGATGCTATTCACTTGCTCAAGCAGAACCAAGACAAGATTAACTGGTATTCGTTGTCGACGAATCCAGCGATATTCGCATACGACTACGAAGAGATCAAACAGTTGTATTCAGAGAAGAACAGTTGCGTAGTCGAGTGGTTCAATCAGCCACATTTCATCGCGAAGTTCGTTCAAGAGCGCGGCATGGATGCTATTGATGAGTATGAGGCATCGTACAAGCTGTAGCTTTCTTTTTTAAGTACAAAAATTGACAGCGAAATGATATAATACATACAAGGACGATTAGAAGTACTTAAGAAAACACGACAGTAGCTATGAAACTGCGCGATTGGATCGGCCTTGATAAGTTAGACTGGACTATGTTATTAAGGAATCCCAATGCCATTCATTTACTCGAGCAGAACCAAGACAAGATTGACTGGGATATGTTGTCAAGGAATCCCAATGCGATCCACTTACTCGAGCAAAACTTGAACAAGATAGACTGGGAAATGTTATCAAGCAATCCCAATGCGATCCACTTACTCGAGCAAAACTTGAACAAGATCGATTGGAAGATATTATCTTCGAATCCCAATGCAATCCACTTACTCGAGCAAAACCAAAAAAAGATTGACTGGAAATGGTTATCAGGGAATCCCAATGCAATCCACTTGCTCGAGCAAAACTTGAACAAGATCGAGTGGAAATGGTTATCAAGGAATCCAAATAAGATTGACTGGAAATGGTTATCAAGGAATCCCAATGCGATTCACTTACTCGAGCAAAACCAAGACAAAATCGACTGGAAATGGTTATCATTTAATCCCAATGCGATTCACTTACTCGAGCAGAATCCAGACAAGATCGACTGGTTGCGATTATCATTTAATCCCAATGCGATTCATTTACTCGAGCAAAACCAAGACAACATCAACTGGGATTGGTTATCGGGCAATTCCAATGCAATTAAGCTACTCGAGCAAAACCCAGACAAGATCATTTGGGAGGAGTTATCAATAAATCCAAATGCAATCCACTTGCTCGAGCAAAACCAAGACAACATCAACTGGGATTGGTTATCGGGCAATCCCAATGCAATTCATTTACTTGAGCAAAACCAGCATAAGATTAACTGGCATTGGTTATCAACGAATCCATCGATATTCACATACGACTATAAAGAGATCGAACAAAAATATTCAAAGAAGAATAGTTGCGTGGCCGAGTGGTTCAATCAGCCACGCTTCATCGTGAAATTTATTCAAGAGCACGGCATGGATGCTATCGATGAGTACGAGGAATCGTACAAGCTGTAGCTTTCTTTTTTAAGTACAAAATTGATAGCGATATAATATATTATACTCGGGAACGAGCTGAAAGGTGCTTAATAAGACATGGAGATAACTATGAAACTGCGCGATTGGATCAACATTAATAAACTGGACTGGAATATGTTATCAGGGAATCCAAATGCACTCCACTTACTCGAGCAACATCAACACAAGATTGACTGGTGTAATTTATCAGGAAATCCAAATGCAATTCATTTACTCGAGCAAAACCGACACAAGATTAATTGGAACCGATTATCGTACAATCCAAGTGCAATTCACTTACTCGCGCAGAACACGGATAAAATAAACTGGGATTATTTATCAGGGAATCCAAATGCAATCCACTTACTCGAACAAAATCAACACAAGATTTACTGGCCTTGGTTATCAGAAAATCCTAATGCAATTCATTTACTTGAGCAGAACCAAGAACGGATCGATTGGGACCATATATCAGAAAATCCCAATGCGATTCATTTACTTGAGCAGAATCCAAATAAGATTAACTGGGTTTGGTTAGCAGGGAATACCAATGCAATCCACTTACTAGAGCAGAACCCAGACAAGATCGAATGGTTTTGGTTATCTGCGAATCCTAATGCAGTTCATTTGCTCGAGCAGAACCAACACAAGATTGACTGGGACCAATTATCAAAGAACCCAAATGCAATCCACTTACTCGAGCAAAATCAACATAAGATCAATTGGGGTTGGTTATCAAGGAATCCAGCGATCTTCGCGTACGACTACGAAGAGATAAAGCAGTTGTATGCAGAGAAGAACCAGTGCGTGGCTAGGTGGTTTAATCACCCACGCTTCATCGAGAAGTTCGTTCAAGAGCGCGGCATGGACGCTATCGACGAGTACAAGGCTCCGTACGATATGTAGCTTCTTTTTTTAAATTCAAATTGACAAAGATTATGTATAATACGTACGAGGACAGGACTGAGTATTTAAGAAGACATGAAGATAAATATGAAACCAGTCCCTAGCTATCTAAGCGATTTATAACTTGTTATTAAATTGATATAATATATATCATATATACCATAATGGCGATAACAACCATAAATATAGATATGCGACTTCGTAGCTGGATCGATGCCGAAAAGTTGCACTGGGGAGTGCTATCGCGAAACCCGAATGCAATCCACTTGCTCGAGCAAAACCAAGACAGAATCGACTGGAATGCTCTTGCCTTAAATCCTAATGCAATCCACATGCTCGAACGCTGCAAACACAAGATTGCATGGACATGGCTAGCATATAATATATCGGCAATCCACCTACTTAAAGAAAATAAAGATAAGATTGACTGGGGAGTCTTGTCCGGAAACGCGGCAGCAATTGTCATGTTAGAACACAAAATAAAACAGATGCAATATCCAAAACGCAGACAAACCGCTGATATCGATCAGTTCAATATTATCGATTGGAGCAGGATATCTGGAAATCCGAATGCTATTCGTATTATAGAAAATCATATAAACGATATAGACAAGATCGACTGGGTCCAGTTATCAGGAAACCCGAACGCTATTCATATCTTAAAGAGAAATCTAAACAAGGTAAACTGGGCAGAGTTATCTGGGAATCCGAATGCCATCCATATACTCGAAAGGAACATCGACAGGATTAACTGGCAATGGCTATCGACTAATCCGAAAGCAATTCATATACTCGAAAAATATCCAGATAAGATTAGCTGGTACTGGATATCGGCCAACCCAGGTGCTATAAAACTTATAGAGCAAAACCTGGATAAGATCAACTGGTCAGAACTATCAGAAAATCCCAAAGCCATGCATATACTCGAGAAGAATCCAGATAAGATCGACTACCTGAAACTGTCTAGAAACCCCGCAATCTTCATACATTAAATGCGTCTTTTTTTTTGTCAGACATGATAATGAACGGACTTCTATTTAGATGAATACTCATACCAATCATAAAAAAAGAAATGATCGTTTAGCGATTTCGCAGGCTCTGATCATCAGACCATACGATATATAAGTTGCGCGATCGATGTAATCGTAACACTTACAGAGACCATTTGTGGTGTGATGCGGATACGATTGTATGCATCGTTACACATGTCGATCATCTGCACGCGTGTGTCAAGATCGATCTCGAGAAGGCCCTTCTTTAACGCCAAGACCCGATCCATAATATCGCGGACAATCGTATATTCATGCAAAATCTTACGAATCGCATCATTATTCGAAGGAGAATAAGAAGCGTCCTTAGTTCGATTACAGAATGATACGACCGTATACTGATAACACAACATTGGACTGATCGATTCTATGAACGTATTGATAGATGTCTCCATATTATCCATCATATCAAACAAGTCGACAGTACATTGATGGTTCATCATTTTTAATGACGAATGGCGCGCATAACATAACACGTTCTTAGCGTGCTTTAGTATTTGTTTGTACACATTTTCGAAATTGGAAATGTTCTGACTGTATGCAGAAATACGGTTGGAATGCTGAAGTGCCTTGGCAATCATGATTGTAATTGTAGTGTTCATGGTGCACGTGCCTTAAATCTTGTTTTGGTACTATGGATGATTCGCACGCTATTTTATGCTCAATAACACATATATACCAATAACAATTGAGCATAAAATAGCAGGCAATTCATTTATAGTACCAAACACCACAAAACAAACTCACAATGAACGCCACTCCCTTGAACGCCTCCTCCATGAATCTCACTACCATGAGTAGCGTACTTATGAGCAGTCCAATCAAATTGGATTGGAACGAACTGTCATTGACGACCGAGCAGATCCATAAGCGAATCTCAATGCGACAGGCCAATGCGAAACGTGCGGTACTTGAACATGACAAGACCGAAAAGGTAAACTGGGCAGCCTACGCGCATCTTATCTACCTTCGCAAGCAGAACAGCGACATCGATTCGAATGACAAGATCATTTGGGGTAAATGGACTCGCTCGTGCAAGCAGCGTGAACAAGATTTCCAACAGCTTAAGGAAGCGCTCATGGAGTTCATTCAGAACTCAGGTAGCTTGACTGATGAGGATCAGATGGCTGCCAAGGAAGAAGTGCTTGCTGCCGATGAGATCAACAAGGTTGATTGGATGGAATTCCTTGGGATGATCAATAGCAACGATGTTGATACTCTTCAAGAAATCATTGAAATCATGATTCAGTAGTTCATTGCTGATTCAGAGCGGTTGCATGTTTGCTTTCTTTTTTTATCTGTTAGATCTTTAAATCTAAACATAACCAATAAGTGCAAATTGAGCATAAAATAATACACAAATCATGTATGAATATACGGCAGTCATGAAGATGCAATTGCTCGATTGGATCAAACTTGATAAGTTGGCCTTGTATTGGTTATCCTCAAATCCCAATGCAATTTATTTACTCGAACAATATCCAGACAAGATCAATTGGGCGATGTTATCTGCGAATCCCAATGCTATTCACTTACTCGAGCAAAACCTAGACAAGATAGAGTGGGATTGGTTATCGCTCAATCCCAATGCGATCCACTTACTCGAGCAGAACTTGGATAGAATAAATTGGGCTCGACTATCTGCGAATCCTAATGCAATTCACATACTCGAGCAAAATCCACACAAGATCAACTGGGCCCAGTTATCACGCAATCCCAATGCAATTCACATACTCGAGCGAAATCCACACAAGATTCACTGGGCCCAGTTATCACGCAATCCCAATGCAATTCACATACTCGAGCAAAATCCACACAAGATTGACTGGGATTACTTATCGGATAATCCCAATGCAATGCACTTACTTGAGCAAAACCAGGATAGGATTAGTTGGCACTGGTTATCAGCTAATCCCAATGCAATGCACTTACTCGAACAAAACCAAAACAAGATCAACTGGCACTGGTTGTCTAAAAACCCAGCGATCTTCTTCGAATACGACTACGAAGAGATCAAGCAGCGGTATTCAAGGAAGAATGATTGCTTGATCGAATGGTTCAACCAACCGCGTTTCCTCGCAAAGTTCATTCAAGAGTACGGAATGGATGTTGTCGATGAGTGGTTCATTCAACCGAGTATCATCGCGGATTTCGTCCATGAGTATAGCATGGATGCTATAAACAAGCATGAGGCAGCATACGAGCATGAGGCGACGTACGAGCTATGGCTTTCTTTTTGTGATGGAAGTGGACGAGTGGTTCAACCAGCCACGCTTCATCGCCAAGTTCATCGAAAAGCACGGCATGGATGCTATTGATGAGTACAAGGCACCGTACGAGATGTAGCTTTCTTTTTTAAGTCCAAAATTGACAGAGATTGTATATAATACGTATGAGGACAGGTACTGAGTATTTAAGAAGACATGAAGATAAATATGAAACTACGCGATTGGATCCATCAAGAGGAGCTTAATTGGCATTGCTTATCAGAAAATCCTAATGCAATTCATCTACTCGAACAGAATCAAGACAAGATAAACTGGTTTTACTTCTCCACAAATCCGAGCGCGATCCACTTACTTGAACAGAATCCAGACAAGATCGACTGGTTTTATTTATCGGAAAACCCTAATGCAATTCACTTACTC